>VFQN01001054.1_pt1 | contig 48348 bp, 74 predicted proteins | sample 3512371 | NCBI WGS metagenome assembly VFQN01 (sample SAMN10412370, study PRJNA504923) | tailings metagenome | isolation source: Replicate 2 from Balatoc abandoned mine | place: Philippines: Itogon, Benguet | collected 2017-08-28
GGGGGGGGGGGGGGGAAGGAGGAGCGGGGGGAGCGGGGGGGGCGGAGGGGAGGGGGGGGGGGGGGGCATAGGTCATGAAGACGTGGGGTTGGTCATCCGTCATGAAGACCTGCTTCCAGGTGGGCAGCGAAGGGGGCAAGCAGGGGAAGGAGGGGCACGAGACGCAAAGGGAGGGACAGGAAGGGAGGGGAGGGACCTGAAACTACATGCTTCCTGGTGGGAGGGTTGGCGAGCGCATGCAGGGTCCAGATCTTGCCGCCTTGCCCCCTCCTGCGCCCAATGGTCCCCGCACGCACTCCCCACCGTTACTCACACCCCCTCCACCAACCCCACACCCCCGCGTTGATACACGCAGACCACCACCGTGTCGTCCGCCATGTTCATCACCGCCATGGCCGCCAACCCCCTGGCCGTCAACCTGGCCGCCGCCGCCGGCATCGACATCAGCTGGGGCACGTGGGCGCTGGCGGGCCTGGTGCCCGGCCTGGTGTGCCTGGTGCTGGTGCCGCTCATCCTGTACGTGCTGTACCCGCCCGAGGTGAGTCTGCTGGAGGCATTCACTACTCTTTTCGCGTGTTTGCATGTGTATTGTTTGGGGCTCGCATGCTTCACGCACTATACTCGCTCGAGCGGAAAAGGGGTGCAGGAAGAGCAAGGTAGTGATTCGGGGGATGTGGCGTTAGCGGCACCTCTTGCGCTCCCCAATTGAAAGATGCATTCCGTCCCTCGTGCGGTAGACCAAGGAAGGACGCTGTCCTGATTTTTACTGGTCTTCTCCGTGAATAGCAACCTTGGCATGCGAGGTTGTCTCCCGCCCTAACGCACCGCCCGCACCCACGTGTCGCTCCGCCAAACAGGTCAAGGACACCCCTGACGCCCCCGCCGCCGCCAAGCGCGAGCTGGAGAAGCTGGGCCCCATGAGCACCAACGAGAAGATCACGGCCGGTGGGTGGGGCATGTGTATTAGCACAGTGTGGGTATGCGTGTGTGTGCGGGCTGGAGAAGCTGGGCCCACGAGACGGTGTGGCGTTATTCCCAACTCCTCGTGTGCTGCCCTGGTTACCGCCGCGCTGGCCGCCACGTACCCTCCACTGCCTGCACAACAATCCTCTCTGCCATCACGGTGGTGGCTGCGTGTGTTGACCGCGGTCACGAAGCCCACGGGCTGTGCCGTATCCTGACCTTCCGTTCCTTGCTTCCTGTCATCCACCCCTCCAGGCGCCTTCGCCGTGACCGTGGCCCTGTGGATCTTCGGCGGCTCCATCGGCGTCAACGCCGTTGCCGCCGCCATCGTGGGCCTGTTCATCCTGCTGGTGACCAACGTGACCAACTGGAAGGAGTGCCTCAACAACAACGCGGCGTGGGACACCCTCACCTGGTTCGCGGCGCTCATCGCCATGGCCGCCGCGCTCAACAAGTACGGCTTCATCCCGTGGCTGTCCAACAGCGTCGTCAACGTGAGTGGCGGCAAGGGCTTGCTAGTGGCCGCAAAGGGAGGGGTTATTCCGCGTGTCAGTGGCTGTCCAACAGCGTCGTCAACGAGAGTAGCGGCACGGGTAGGGCGAAGTTGCTAGTGTGCAGCCTTCATGAAAGAACAAGTTGCGACGGCTGTCCTGACAGTGCGCGCGGGCGCTTAACCGGGCATCGGGGCTCAGTTGACGCGAAGTTGCGAGCAGGGGGGTCCTCCAGACTAGGTTGCGCAGTGGGGGGTGGGGAAGTGGCTAGGAGGCCTCCGGTGGCGCGGCTGGAGAGGGGGGACTGGCGCGCTCCGTGTCGTTGAGCACTTGCAGCGGCACAATGTGACTGCACCTTTGCCGTACCCTCTTGCGCCGTGCAGGTGGTTGGCGGCCTGGGCCTGGGCTGGCAGGGCGCGTTCGGCATCGTGGTGGCGCTCTACTTCTACAGCCACTACTTCTTCGCCAGTGGTGCTGCGCACATCGGCGCCATGTACACCGCCTTCCTGGCGGTGGCCACCGCCTGCGGCACGCCGCCCATGCTGGCGGCCGTGGCGCTGGGCCAGCTGTCCAACCTCATGGGCTGCCTCACCACGTACGGCATCGGCTCCGCGCCGCCGTACTTCGGCGCCGGCTACGTGCCGCAGGTACGGGAACGGGGAAGGAATGGGGAGGGAGGGATGGGGGAGGGAAAAGGGCTTTCGTGGGATGGCGGTGGAAGGAGGGGAAGGGCTAGTGGTCTGCATGGGGCGGTCAGAAGGCTTAAGGCGATGGTGCACACGGTGTAGCGTCGGGTGGACGTGTTGTTTGCTGGGGGTTTCCAGATGGAGACCAGCAGGCGTCTGCGCCCTAGCGACCTGGCGGTGTGGCGGGTGTGTGCGGCACAAAGGGCAGTGCCTTCACCACACTGGAGCTGGCGCCGCGACGAGCTTGGCTGGGCTGGTGCTGACGGTCCTTCCCCCTGTCCCCACCCCCCCAGGGCGACTGGCTCAAGCTGGGCTTCATCCTGTCCGTCTTCTACCTGGCCGTGTGGCTGGGCATCGGCGGCGCCTGGTGGAAGGTCATCGGCCTGTGGTAAACGCCCGGTACCCATGCGCGCCCGACATCACCTGAGCAGCTGGCTGCAGCGGCAGCGTTCCTTCACGGATCAGTGGCTATGCCACCAGAGGCACTGAGCTTGGCTGTGTGGGCACGCTGTTGCTGAACGCTTGCCGTGGATGGTGGTGGTGGTGGTGGTGGGGCTGTGTGCGGCTGTGGTAGCCAGCTAGCCGGGGGGGACTGCGAGGGACTGGTGGTTGGCCAGATGAGCTTATGCCGTCATCTGTTGTTATTTTGACGAGAGAAGAGTTAAAATCAAAATGGTGTTGTGTCCGAGTGTTCTGCATGTTGGCGGTGTCGCCTTTGGGTTGAGTTGTGTTGCCAGTGACTGTGCCGCTTGGTAAGGGGTTCCGCGGGCAAATATGCAATTGCTCGCACGATGCCCCACAAGAATGTGTCGTTGCTGATCCGACTCACGCGTGTGATGTTCGTCGTGGGCCAAGTCTGGCGGGATCGTCAATGCACAGACTCATGAAGCAAACTAACCGTGAATTATAGCTTGAACTGTATCCCGATACATGGGGTGTAACTTTGACACTGCGCAGGACGGATCATTCCTGGGGGTTAAGTTCCGACTCCATGCAAACATGCTGGATGGCTTTCCACACCGGGGGGAGCTCCCCTCTTCCACACCTTGGTTAACAGTGGAGCTCATCTGGCGTGAACACTCTGGCCAACCTTGGCCAACTAAAAACAATGGGCCTGCCGCAATGCAGTTACAGCCACAATGCTAGTCGTCGACACTGCGTGCGCCAGGGCAAAGGCACCAGCGCGCCACCCTCTCCTCCGCTGCTATCCTCTCGGAGGTCCGGTTTCGAGGAAAGATCCGTCCGCATGAGCATTGCAAGCATTATTGTGGCATGCCTACTACATAAGCAGTCGGAAGTTTGTGATTCTCAAGGCGGCTTGCCTACGTACGTAGTGGTACTATGTTGATTTGAACTTGTCCTTTCCCCATGCACGCAAATGGCCACTATTGTACGGCGCCCGGTAGGTGGCGAGTTATTAGTCAGCCGGCAGTCTGCAGGCACGTGTGGTAATGCCTCCACTTTTTACGGTACAGAGCGAGGACCTCTTGATGTCGCAAACTACACAGGATTGGAGAAGATGGAGCATGGCAACAGACAGGACCTGCCCCACAATGGGGGGGGCATGCCACTTCCGGCTGTGGACGTCGGCACTGCCAGGCCCTGCTGGCACAGCTGTGGTGGCCCTGTCGGCGGGGGATGGCTTCACCTGCGCGCTGCTGCAGCCAGGGAGCGCGGTGCGCTGCTGGGGGTAAGGCACGGATGAATTTGAGGAACTGGATGCCAAGAGGGCAGTGCACCACGCCTAAGACACCACGTAGGCATACACGACGCACCTACCTTGACCGTGCGTGTTGCGGACTGCACACAGAGGTGACGGTCCTGCACTCCTTTGTGCACACCGGTGCTGCAGCACGCCACTTGTAGCACGCCACCTGCACGCATATAGCAGCCATTTACACACCCGCTGCGGACACTCGCAGGCTGAACAGCCAAGGCCGGCTTGGCCAGGGGAACACCGACAACCGTGGCGACGACCCCGGGGAGATGGGCGCCACCCTCACCGCTGTGGACCTGGGGCCGGGGCTGACGCCCGTGCAGCTGGCCGCGGGGCGGCGGCACGCCTGTGCGGTGCTGCAGCCGGGCGGTCTGGTCAAGTGCTGGGGGTAACGGCACAGCCGCAAAGTAACGGAACCGGAAACAGACAGCCTGGGGGTGGGTGCCGCCTGAATTTCTAGTTCCGTACATGCTGCATGCAAAGTCGGCTAACCCACATGCCAGGCGGCCTGCACACAAGCGCAGTGCGTGAGCCTGCATGCTTCTATGCCTTGCATGTACACGGAGTTCGTTCTCAGGTTGATGCTGAAGTTATCACTTGCGGAAGTGCTCGACGAGACATTTTAGTAGGAGTTCTGCTGACACTGCATTGGTGCAGGGACAACAGCAAGGGCCAGCTCGGCCGGCTGGACACTGGCGAGCGAGGCAGGCAGCCAGGGCAGATGGGCGCACGGCTGCCCACCGTGGACATGGGCCCGGGGCTGACGGCGGCGGCGCTGGCGGCCGGGGAGGAGCACACGTGTGCGCTGCTGCAGCCTGGAGGCGTGGTCAAGTGTTGGGGGTGCGTGGGTCCGGGGACCCGCCGGGGACTGGCAGGGTAGGGGCATGCTGCCAAGCTGCTTGAGACTCTGACCTCTTTCGCTTCCAGGATCTGCCACGTGTAGCAGATGCGGTGCGTGTAGAGAAGTGCCATCCTTTGTCAGCCACGCACTACCCTGCACAAGGTGGGACTGTGCGTTATGCACCTTCAACATACGGTTGCCGTGCCACACTACTGCACTGCGCAGGTCAAACAGGGATGGCCAGCTTGGCGCGGGGAACACGCAGCGCCGTGGCATGTACGGCACCAGTGACAGCAACATCACGGCAGTGGATCTGGGCCCGGGCGCCGAGGCAGCAGCCTTGGCGGTTGGCCACTTCTTCAGCTGTGCGCTGCTTCGCCAGGGTGGCCAAGTCAAGTGCTGGGGGTGAGCCTCTGGTGGCAGGGTGACACGTGCGGCTGGCTCATGGGCGTCCACAGTGAACGACATTGAACGCTGTTCCATCCACATCCTGGCACAGCGGACCTGGGCACTGAGGCGCACGCATATGACTGCAGTGGACGCTGTGAATGTGCAGGTGGTGGAAAACTGCGACAATGGGCAAGTCTTCCCTGGTTTTAGTTGCCGCATGTAGCTAGGTCAGTACGCTGGTGACAGGTGTGTGCTAATCATGCCACTCGCAGGGACAACAGTTACGGTCAGCTGGGCCAGGGCGATACGACCAACCGCGGCGATAGGCCCGGGCAGATGGGCGCCAATCTCCCCCCAGTGGACCTGGGCCCGGGGCTCACGGCGGTGGCGGTGGCGGCGGGGCGGTGCCACGTGTGCGCCGTGCTGCAGCCAGGGGACACCGTCAAGTGCTGGGGGTGAGTCGGCGCCCAGCAGCAAGTCCGTTACTTACCAGGTGAACTGGTTCAGGAAGCACGGCCTCGACGTACAAACTAATGGGTGACGCCTGTGAAGTTGCACACCCTATGTAAACCGTGCTCATGGTATGTGCGCGTGCCCCTGGATTGGCGCTGTCCACGCAGGTGCAACACGGACGGGCAGCTGGGGGCGTACGGTGCCAACCGGGGGCGGCGGCCTGGCGAGATGGGCGCTGCCCTACCTCCCGTGGACCTGGAGACGCTCTGAGGCACAGGACCGCACCAAGACACGTGCCCGCTGCAGGGCTGTCGGTGCTTGACTTGCCGTGTGAAGAGGTTGTACTAGTCTGGTACCACTCAGTCGGTGAGGGCAATTATGTAAGTGGTGTATCAATGCAGAGGAGACCAGCAGTCAAGGTCCAGTAGCGCGCCAAGAGGTGCTCTGCGGCCTGGCTCGCATCATAGGGCGTGGCGTCAAGATGTGCAGCACCAGGCAGCACCAGGCCGGCGTGGCATCGAGGCACCTGGCACAGGGGTGGGCGAGGGTGGTGCTGTTGATGTTTGGGGTGTGGCTGCGGCTGGCGGCTGCAAGGGTCGCGGGCAGCTTGTAGTGGTGGTGGTGGTGGCAGTAGCCCTCCGTCTTGATGCCTTGCGGGAGCAGATAGCGTGCTTGGTATCATAGCCAGAGACCTAGAGGCTGCATGCTTTGGTGCGGCTTCGTGCACCGCTGTGCTGCTCCTGGTTGTGGCATACATGTAGAGGACGTAGTGCAGGATGAAGTGTAGACGGGCAAGGACGTAGTGCAAAACACAGTGCAGGACGTAGTGTAGACGGACCAGGAAGAGCGCAGAGGTTTGGTACCGGTAGGCATGCCCTAGCAATAGCAGCCTTGGTGAATGGTGACGGCGGCCAATGTGTGCCTTCAGCCAGCGTCAGCATACCGGTACCTGTCGACGCTGGACCGCGCACCCCTTGCGTTGCACCATGTCCTATAAGAGGTCCAGGTTGCAGGAATCCCGTTCACTAAACAACTCTGTGCTTCGCAACGCAGAGCACTGTGTGTTGCAAGCTGGGAGCGAGCGCGGCCCGGACACGTGGGAACTGGGAAGGCGTGGGGCACCTCCAGTGGGCGGCGCTGTATGCCGTGTAGGTCAACCATTCGGTACAGGCGCACCGGTGCAGTTGCGCGCCAGGGGGTGCTGTCTGGCCTGGCATCAGCGGACAAGAGCTTGTCCGCAGACAGGTGGGGCTTCTTGGTCCTGCACAGCGCTGCGCACGGGGCCCAACGAGCGCTCGACGCTACGAAGCCACGTAGGTACCTGTCAACTTGGGGACTGGTAACCCAGTCAGCGGTACATTGTATCGTTATGATTGTTTAACTAGATTTCAGTACGGCTTGAGCTGGCCTTCTCTGCAGCGCCCCGATGACTCTGCCGAGGCCGATGACCAACATACGACACATACCGCCCAAGTATCACTCCAAGCAGCCCTGCCCATGTGTTGTTTGTGACACGGACCCCTACTTGATGCAAAATGTTTACCTTTGAAAGTAGCTGCCCCCAGGCCTCAGAGCTCATCACAACCGGCCTACGAAAATGTCCCTTCCTGCACAATGTAGCGCAGAAGCACGGCGAGGAGTATGCAACTAGTCTCGCTGTGAAGCCAGCTTGCCCGCACGCAAGGGCCCCCCTGCTAGCTGATGAGGCCGAGGACTTCAGCGCGACCCTGAAACTGTTCCATGGGCCGGGCGGCGTCCTGCCCCTGCCCCACCTCAGCAGTGCGCCAAAGGTCCTCTACCCTGCTCCTGCACCGGCTGGCCAGCAGCCTGAGGCGAAGGCAAAGTGCCCATTCCATGACCGGCCTGCGTTATGCACGCGCTCGGCAGCGGAGCGGCCAGCCGCCCCTATGGCTGCAGCTTTGGCTGCCGCTCCGTTGGCTTCGATGTCGATGTCATGGGGCAGCAACTGGGTAAGTCGCTTTGGTCGCAATTGCTGATAAAATCGGCCACTCTTTCCGTAAACTCTTCATAGTGACGCCATAATCAACCTCAACACATCATATGTACCCCACAGTTCAACATTCACCACCTCTTCAAGCAGCACATGCAGCAGCACCGCGCGCACCAGCCTCGCAAACCGCAGCCCCCGCAGCAATCTCAGCCGCAGCACGGCAGTCGCAGCACGCCAGGCGGAGGGGTGGCGGGGCCCGGGCTGGGAGGGGCCAGCCCGGGCGCACCGTTCGCGCATGGCGGTGTTGCGCCGGGCGCGTCGCCCGGCGCGACTGGCGGAAAGTGCCCGCTGCGGAAGGCACTCGGGCCCCTGGCAGGCCTGGTCTTTGACAAGCGCGGCAACCTGTCCTGCCCGGAGCCCATCATCAGGATGCGCTCAGCGCTCGCAGCGACAAAGCCCGTCCGGGAGCTGCGCCCGCAGGCGCTTCCCGTGAAGCTGCTGGCCGTCGCGCTGACCACGGCCGCCCTCAACGTGCCGTGCGGCATGTGGCGTGAGCACACGGAGAAGTTCTCAACGCAATGGTTCATCGCCGTGCACGCGACCATCCCATTCATAGCCATGCTGCGCAAGGCCGTGATCATGCCCAAATACGCGATCCTGTTCACCATCTGCTCCGCCATCGCGGGCCAGGCGCTGGGCGCGCGGCTGGAGCGCAGGCGCGTGCACCAGCAGGCGCGGCAGGAGCTGGGGAGCCTGGCTGCAGCGAGGCCGGTCGTGGCGGCCGCGCCCCCGCAGCAGCTGCCGGCAGCTTCCTCCCGCCAGACGGCCATGGCGCTGCCCGTGGCCTCCATGCTGCTGACGGCGCAGCGGCTGGACGTGGGACCTGGGGCGGGCAGCAGCAGCAGCAGCTGGGGTGTGGGCACAGCGCCAGGGAACGGCAGCGGTGCCGCGACCGCTGCAGCGCTGGAGCCGGTGGCGTTCGGGGCGCCCCTGGGCGGCGAGTGGTGGAGCGAGGAGCAGCAGCAGCAGCAGGAGCAGCGGGTAACCTTCAAGATGCGCGCGCGTGGGGGAGGCAGGAAGGCGGCGGCGGGCGTGGTGGGCCGCTGCCAGGGTGGCGCGTTGCCGGTCCTGGCGGTGGCACCTGCGATCCGGGGTTGAGCTGAACCCAAGCAGGATGGCACATTGCATGCCCTTGCGTGCATCGTTTAGGTGGTACGGAGAAGGCTTATGGTCAAGGTAGACGCACCAGTGGTCCAGGTCATGCATCATCACCGCAGCATGCATGCATGCTGGCCAAGTGCGGTGTAGGCCGCTTATGGAGAAGAGGAAGCACACGTGGGTGCTACGCCTAGCATGTGTATTTGGGGTCATTGGCGTTTGAGGTAGCGTTGTATGTGACGCTGGCGGAGCTTGAACATCCAGGTCGTGTTCCTCCAATGGTGCATCGCATGGCAACGCACGGCCGCAGTCCCGTGTGCGGGTTCCAGACAAACCGGCGCTGGGAATGGGTCGTAGATGTCAAGTCGCTGTGGGCGGTGGCATGGGCATTGCGGTCACCCGCAACTGCCTGCCTCTCGTGTCCTGCTGACCTCGGCAGGGGTCGGGATGGAGCTGGTTTGCATACTGCTTCTGTTGGTGCTGGCACAGTACGCTGGAACGCATAGCAGAGTAGAACTCGTGTTGTAAAGGGCTACGTGGTGCGCTGGCTTGCAGCGTTTGTTTGTACAGGATGGCTTGCGTCCGGCGCCTGTGCTGGCTGCTGCGCGTCAGGGTGCTGGGCAGGTCAGGTGCTGGATCGGATTTCGAGTTGTAAGGGTTGCTTGTTGCGTTGGTGCTTTGACCCTAAAAGAGATCCTGGCAGCGAGCATCCCTTTCGTGGCAAGGAAAGCATGTAGCGGGCACGTGTTACAACAGCCGACAGCCACCCTTTACAGCTGCAGAACGTTCAGGGAGGGCGCGTTATTAACCGCTGCCCAAACGGCACCCAATGGTCTCTTGCCACCTGTTACACGACATAGCCCTCTTGAAACGCCGCAAGGCCACAGCAGCTTCGTGCACGCAACACGCATGTCTGGAGCACAGGCCAACGAGGCCGCCTCTACGTCTGCTGTCCTCGTGGTCGCACGCCCATTGCACCAACGCCCAGCCTCAATCCATGCACGTCCACTGGCCCTACCTCACAAAAACTCGACAGGATCCAGTAACCGGGTTCCGCCGGATTTCCATCACCAGCTGCTGAATCGCAAGCCTACAGCGCCGATTAGTGGGTTGACGTGTCCGTCGTGGACCCAACCACCTCGCACGGCACCAAGGTCCAGGCCGCCGCCTCGGCTGCTTCTGCTGCCGCTGCTTCCTCCACGTCCACGTCCAGCTTACATGATCTTTGCGTTGCTGAAGTCCATCTCCGGGTGCGCGGCCATGAACTTCTTGAGCATCTCCTGCTTCTGCATCTCGTCAGAGGTGGGCAGCCCCATCGCCTTCTGCCGCTGGTCGAACTGCAGGGGGAGGCAGGGCGGGTGGGAGGGGTGCAGGTTCAGATCGGGTGGCAGGTGCACAGGTGGGACACGCGCGTGTGACAGGGTGGGACAGCGGCAGCGCCAGCAGCTGGGCATAATGCACAGGCGGTGGGTCCAGGGACCCCGCGGCCGAGGGCGCAGCGGCTGTGGACCATGTGACCACCGCTGTGGGGTGAGGCATGAGAGTGCATTCCCTAGGTCACGGCACCGTGATGGCGTGCACCGCGCACGCCCAACAGGCGTCCCTGTGCGTTTCCCTTGTTTTCCGAGCTGCACACAGACCCACCCGCATACCGCACTATGCCCCTGCTCCCAACGTGTGCAACCCTCCCCTTTTGCCTACCTGTCAGCTTTGGGAATTCCGCGCCTATGGCCGCACTAATTGACCCACCATCATCTTGCACGCTGCACGCTGACCCGCCTCACAGGTACCCCTGGCCCCCTTGCCTGCACCCGCCATCATCTCCTCCACCGTGCCCCTGTCATTCCGTGCCTCTGCCCCCATCGCGGGAACCCACCGCCACCTGTTTGCCTCTCCGCCTGTTCTGGGCACTTTAGAAGTACATGCTGCACCTTACTGCCTGCACCCACCATCATCTTCTCCACCGTCTTGCGCGCTGCACGCTGACCCGCCGACACAGTACCCCACTCCCATTACTGCACCCACCATCATCTTCTCCACCGTCTTGCGTGTCTCCGCGTCCAGGTCGCCCAGCTTGGAGTTCTCCGGCTCAACCTGCGTTGGGAAGATGCGATGGCGATAATGTATCATGTGGCGTAGCAGCGAGCGTGTCAGCAGTACGGTGCAGATTTCATGGAGGCCAGGAGGAGGGCCAGCAGCGCTGGGGCCCCACGGGGTTGTAGGTCGAGACCACATTGGGCTGCACATACGGGAGTTGCGCGAAGGCAACCTCGCCCCTTACCACAGCTTCCCATCCTTCCCCCCTCCCGACTGCGTCATGCCTCCACTCTGCAACACACTACCCTCCGCCCGCTACCCCGCTCTCCAACCCTGCCCCGCATTCCCGCCCCCACTCCGACGCGCCCCACCTTCTGCGTGTCGATGGCGGGGTCTCCCTTGACCACTGCGCCCCACCAGTGCATGCCCTCCGCCTTGGTCAGCGTCACCTCCACCGTGTCGTCCGCCAGGTTCCACATGCTGTCGTCGGGGAGCACCGGCTCAGAGAACTCGCCCTGTGTGTAGAAGGCAATGGGCACGTGCGTTGTATGTGCGATACCCTCATCCTCTTATGTTCATGCTACTACGCTCCCATGTTTGCACCACGCGATCCGTCGCCTCACGCCCATCCTCCACTGCCAATCCCTTCGGGCTAGTCCGGGTCGCCCATGGCGGGTATACATGCGGCTACGCGTCCAGCTCTGCACAACCTGTTCCAACCCGTCGGCCGTCCCCAGTCCCCCTGAGCCCGACGTCCGCAATAAGCAGCGGCCGCTACAGCAGCTTCAGGTCTAAGCCAAGTTCCCTTTCACACCGCATCCCCGTGTCCCGCTCTCCTTCCCTGCCCCACCTCGACGATGGGCGGCTGGCCCTTGAGCCCCACTCGGAACTTGGTCTTGCCGATCACCACGTCCAGGCCGCGCGCCTTGGTGCCCTTGGGCACGGGCACGTTGACCGTCACCTCGCCCAGCGTCTGGCCCCAGCTGTAGTGCGGCAGGTCGGCGCCGCGGGCCGCGTTGGGCTCTGGGGGTGGGTAAGGGTACAGTGATGAGGGAGGAGTTGTGAGGAAGGTGTGAGGCAGGCAGGTCGGTGCCGCGGGACGCGCTACGCTCTGTCGCTCCGTAGCACAAGGCGCATTGGTCCCCTATTGGCTAATCCCCTATGCCCCCAGCGCGCCCGGCCCCCTCGCATCCACGTGCTGGAGCCTGCTTGCCACCAGCCCCAGATGCGTCTGCCACACCCACCATTCCGCTGAACCCATTCCTTTTCTACGCGCCGCGACCACCTTGGCAATGTCCTGCCCGCCGCACGAACCACGCCGACGTACAAACACGTGTGCACGACACCCTTGCGCACAGCACTCACTAAGCAGGCCCTTCTTGGCCTCGTCCTCAGCACCCTCCTCCTCATCAACCGACGTGGCAGCAGCTGCTGCTGCCGCCGGCGCCGAGGTGGAGGGCCCTGCCCCCGCGTCCTCCTCCTGCTGCTGCTGCTGCTGCACCGCCTTTACCGCCGCCGCTGCCGCTGCAGCCACGGCAGGGCCTGTCTCTGTCGACGCCGGAGTCAGGACGGGGGTGGGGTGCGGGGTGGCAGGGGTGGAGGAGGAGGGGCCCGGCTGGGAGTCCCCGGAACCGGGGGCGGCGGACCCTGCTGATGCAGGAAGGAGAAGGTACAAGGGGCAAGCTCAGGAGGTGTACGGTATCCCGCATGCATTGTTGCATGCTGCCTCAGGACCGTGGCCACATCAGGGCGTACGCGTGAGATCCGACGGGCAAGTGCTCATGGACTACCAGCACCACATGCCACACTTGTTCCTAACACGAGCCTGCGTTGCGTCCGACTGCGGCATGCAGTTCGCTCTCTCTACATGGCACAGTACCCCCGTCCCCCTTGAACCACCCAATGCCTATTAATAATAATAATAATGAGGGGGGGCGGTTTCTGATGGTCACGGACAAGCCCCTACGGCCGCGCAGGTGCGCGGGTCCGATTAGGGCAGGCGTGCGCAGGCGTAACATTTCCCGGCCTATTGCATGGTCCGTGGCTCACCAGCAGCTGTCGAGGTGGATACAGGGACGTCCTGCGGAAACCATGACAGCAGGTGGGTCATACGCATGAGTGCCACACTCCTGCATCCCTGCAACTGAGACCCTGCGCAACGGCGCCCTGGCTCCGAAGCCCACCTTAGGGCCGGCAGCCTTGGCGCCACCGGCAAGGAACCCGCCCTTTAACCCCGCTGGCGCCGCTGCCTCCCCTGACACCTGTGCGGGATTGGGGCGTGACCGCGAGGGCGAAACGCGGTGTCACTGGCGCAGCGAGATGGCCATGCTGCCAAAGCTGCAACTGCTAACCTTAGTCGCCCAGCGCTAAGCCAACATAAAGCATGCAATGATGGCAGGCTCGTCCTATGCCACAGCAGCTTGTCAGATCGCGAGGTCCCGCCTTGCCTGCTTGAATGCATCTAGGACTCTCTTCTTTGCGTCAGCTTCGCCATTGAAGAAGTTGCTCTTCCGTTTAAGGAAGCTGAATACAGTGGTGAGGAAGCGTTGTGCGTCGCCCTCGTGCTTTATGAGCATGTCGCCTAGGAGCTTGTCGCCCGCAGCTTGGTCATACACGTCCGTAACATCCTCAATGACACAGTGTGAGGGCATTTTCGCAAGGGTTCAACTAAGTATTGCGAAGCGTGGTATCGTGCACGCAGTGATATCCCCACCATATGTCCCGACACCTGGTACGGCACCCGTGCCACACCATGAACGCCCCCATGCTCATCGCCAGTCATTGTCAGGTCGGAGCATGTCCGCGTGAATGTTGCACACAGGCTGCGCATGATAGTCCTGTACCGGCACCCACTGCGGGTGCTGTTGGCGCAGCCCATGCAGCTGATGGGGTCCAGTGGCGTACCACTCAACGTACCGGTGTCGTGCGGTCACAGAGCTGGAGGCCCTGCACTCCTTGTATGTGGGACGTGCATGCGGAGACCCTGGTGCTCAGGGGCACCTACGCAGCGCTCTGTGCCCGGGGCCAAGGGAAAGGAGCAATGAGGCTGGCTTGCTCTGTGGGTGCAGAGAGCACTGCACACTGGTAGTGAACGGCGAATGGCGTAGCGGTAATCCGGTAAAGCCAGTGACTGTACCAGGACTTGGGTGTGGGCTACACAGGAAAGGGAGACGTGCAGCAGCATTGGGGCGTAACTAAGCAGCAGCAATAACTGGCAGCGCTCCTTGTGCGCTGGCCACACGAATGCCAGATCTTGCATCAGAGCCAGCCCTAGCTCCCCGTGTGGACGGGGAAGTCGGGACTGGAAGGTCACCGAGAGGTTATTGGTAGTACATGAGCACCTGGCGTCATCTGGTGGGTGCGGCAGCACCCTGGAACAAGGGCAGCGCGCTGCTCCCTCCTGGTTGGCTACCTTGATGCACAGCAACGCCACAGCACCTCGCCTCAGCGAGCAGAACCTTGGCAGCAGCCGTACCCTGGCCTAAACTCACATATGACTGTTACGTTCACAAATACCAGTAACCTAGTGCCGCCCTACCACAACAGGTTCCATCGGCACACAAAGGCGTCGCTTTCAGTTAAGATGAGATTGTCGGGTGGTTATGGTCATGCTTACGGTCATCCTTCTGGTTCTATGGTTCTATGACATAATTTTGCTATGGTAGTATGCTAGAAAGCTTTCCTGGGGTCCCATACAAAGGTGAGCCGGTTCCTCGCGGTGGGCCCGACGCTCAGCAGAGCGCCCAAACGGCAAGCGGCTGCGGCCTGTCGACATAGCTCGCAATTCTGACATTTTTACAAGTCTGTGTCATGCAATGCTTTAACCTTCATAGCAGGCCTTCCGCTGCACTTGTCGCCGCTGGTGTCGCCGCAACGCGCAAGTGGCATCGGCTGCGTGGGGCACCAGCAGCAGGAGGAGCAGCTGGGCTAACCTGCCCCACCGGATGACTGCTGGCGCTGCCAGCAGTACGCGCGGTATCGCACCGAGGAGCAACGTACAAATGGCGACAAGCCAGCCGTGTGACGAACAGCAGCAGGCGGCCGGCCGGGCCCAGCATGTGCCTCATATCCGTGCACTGGTGCATGAGTGCCGCGGCGCGGGTGCCAAGCAGGCGGCACAGGACATCAACCAGCTCCTGGCCATGGTCACTCCAGACCTGTACTTCGACGTCGGGGCCTACTTCTGGCTCACCTGCGAGATGTGCGGCGGGGAGCCACGTGTCGCGGTGCACCTGCTGCAGCGCTGTGAATCAACCAACACGCGGGTGTTCTCCATGTGAGCGGTTGGTGCACCTGCTGCGCCTGCTCGCTGCTGCTGCTGCTGCTGCTGCTATTGGTCTGCATTGCTGTAGGATGCAAAAAACCGGGCTGTGTCGTGCCATGCTATTCTAGGACTTTGTAGTAGCGTACCCATGCACCCTGTGACGACAGGCATCGTTGCTTCTCTTGAACGTGCGTCCGTCCCAACCCTGCGTGCGTGGCTGCAGGGCCGTCAAGGCTGATGGACGCCCCGCCGACATGGTGGCCCTGGGCAGTGGCATAGACCTGGCGCCTGAGCTCAAACAGGAGATAGGAAGGCAGTTCAAGGTGCTGCAGCCGCAGTTGCAGCAGGACTGGTACACGTACAGTGACTTCAAGCTAAAGGTTGGCGACTTTAGCTTTCCACTGCACTACGTCCTGCACGTTAGGTGGAGCTGAGCGTCTGCGGTCATACAAGCGTTCAGGCGCGTGCTGTTGCGCAGAGCGCGCGCGGAGTTTGCTTGCGAGGCGGCAGGGCCTGTAGGGTAGCTATGCCTACCCCTGGCCTGTCCAGGAGGAGCCTTGACGGACCGCTGTGGGCTGTTGGCGGACGGCAGACGCGTGACCATGCATGCCGGCATTTGGCTAGCCTTTTGCTGAGCTTGCGGAGATTGAGGGGCGTACGGCAGTAGCCAGAGAGCATGGGCCAGTGCGAATGCGCAGTACAGGCACGTCCGGCGCGCCACAGTGCGCAAAGGCTGCTGCTGTTGTGGCTGTTGGCGGTTAAGGCTGCACGGCAGTTGGTGCCTGTGCCACACTGTGCCCTCAAGTCATGAAAACTAGGGCCGTTGCTGCTACGTTGCACTGCTACGTTGCATTCGACCGTACGTACCACTTGGATGTGCGTGGACACCTTGCCACTGGACGCCAGCATAAAGCTGTGTTTGTGCCACCAGTCCCGCACCATAGCCGGTGTACCGCACGCTTGGCACTAGGTATCGTGCAAGGTGTTGGCTAAACCCTTGACCAGGGCCTTCGAGCCAGTTGCTACATCGTTGCATGCAAGCACCAGCCCTAACAACGCTGTGTGTAACGTTGTTTCTGGAAGGGTTTCCATGACGCTGTTTGCGGCGGGCCCACGCACGAACCTGATCCCTGACGTGTCCCGTACCGGTAGCCAATCTAGGGCCCGGACAGCCTGGCTTGCATTGTGGGGCGCATACAGGGGCATAGCTGACACTGCAGCCTCCTAACTACAGCCTGAGGATACGTGTAAATTGCAGGGCTACATCTAGGCGAGCAGTGGCAGCTGGCGTACGCTCAAGCTAACGACAGTGTGGCAGTTAGGCGGCCATGCATGGCCTGGACGTACACGTGGCCTGCACGCTGCACCGCCCCACCGTGAAACTCACGGAGCAGGCTTGACGCCAACAAACACAAACCGCCATAAGACACCACACGCCCTCACCAAGTGACGCACATACATAGTCATTCGTCCTTGAGTATGGCTTGCTCCAGCAGGGCCTCCCTGCGGGCCGCACCGACGGCTTCGCGTCGAGCGGTGCCAGGCGTCGCTTACTGCGGCAGCTGCGGCTGCCGGACGCAGCCCGCAATAAGGCGCTTTGTAATGGGACGCACAAAACTTACAGTTAAAAGCCAGTGCTACGACAAGGACACGGATCCTTACGCAAACATACAGCTGTTTGACCAACTCCCGGCCATCCGTGTCATGGTGGACGACTCCCGCAGTGCTTGTGCGCAGCAGGTGGCGCGCGACGTCTCGCAGCTGCTAGCAACAGCCGTGCCCAACCTGCACGTCGACGCGGGGGCGTACTTCTGGCTGAGCTGCGAGGCAGCGGGGAAGGAGCCACGTGTCACGGTGCACCTGCTGCAGCGCAACCCTGCGGCACACAGCGCCGTCTTCAACATGTGAGCTGCGCGTTACCCAATGCTGATACCGTTCTGCCAGGTACCGAACTGCATCAGCAATGGATTAGAGGCACAGCAGTCCCTCACCTTGCAAGCCATCACTACACGTTACGACCAATTAAAGCTGCTGCCAATCAAGGGGCAGCCTGTGCATACGGTACCTACCACTGAGTCCCTGGCTTCCTGCTGCTGTGTCTGCGTGACGTGCACGCCTGCAGGGCTGTCAGAGCCGACGGCCGCCCCGCCGACATTGTGGCCTTGGCAAGCAACACCGGCATGGTACAACTGACTCAGCAGGCGATTGGCGAGGAGGTGAAGGAGCGGCAGCCGGGGCTGAGCTTCAGCTGGATCACCGAGAGGACGTTGTACCTGGATGTGGGTCCCCACATACCCCTGCTCAACATCCTGTACGTCACCTGGGAGTGAGGTGCCGCAGAAGCAGCTAATCTGTGGGCAGCTGAAAGTGCGGATACTGGAAGCATAGCGGTTAAGGTGCCCCCTGGGTCTGGCGCTAAGCAGAGTTGCCGGCTATCTGGTTGTGCGGCGTGCATGCGTAGTACCGGTGCAGCACGTAGGCGGCGTGTGACCGTGCGTGCGTGTGTGGTCGTGTGTACGTGTGATCGTGTGTACGTGTAAGGAAGGGGCAGCACACGCCCACATGCGGGGGGGGGGTCTCTTGACGTGCGGACATCGAAGTGCTGAAGGGCTGCTGGCGCGGGTTGCACGGCTCTTAAGTGCCAGCAGCGAGTCTCGGTGTGCAGCACGCAGTGCAGGTTGCTTCCTGTGCAGGGCCGGGACTTGGCATGGTCATATCTGTGCAATGCGTGGCAAGCTGGCAAGTCATGTGCTTCCCATGTGCCGTACGAGGGCCCATACACGCACACCGCGCGTCGTGGCCCAAAGAGTGTCCGGCACCGGTGACGTGTGCTGATGAGTCCCTATGTGTGTGTGACAGGAGCAGCCGAGGCTTGTGACCCATTTAGGTATGAGCCCCAAAGGGTGTCAGGCACGCAACCATGTGGATGAATGCCACGCGTTGATGTGCGTACTGGCACATTAGCAGTGCGGGGTCCTGGCACCATTCCCGCGCTCAAGAGCAGGCTGGCCCTCTGAGCTCTGACCTGTGTGATGAGTGAAACGAACGAAGGCATGCTGGTATAGCTCAAATGTTCAGAGGTCCAGGGCGTAACAAAGCGTGTAAGCGCCAGAGAACGCAGTGGTGCGCACCTGCGCAGCAATGGAGGCAGGGTACCGGTAATCGTGACAAGCGTGCCCTGATTGGTTGCCATTGCTTTCGCGGCGTAACAATCCCTCCCCCCGAATGCCGGTACTCAGCATGGGATAGCGCCTTTCTTTTTTTAGCTAAGATGACTTGCCACTCCCCGGCGCCCTGTCAGAGCCACGCGGCCGGAACCACATACGCTTAGGCAGGTGACCCGTGGGTCAGCTGAAAGCCCCTGCAGATCCCATACACTTTGTACAACAGCGTACGTACGTTCTTGGTCATGATACATTGCAGCTTGCCCAAGGCAATCGCTGCGCGGCCCGCGGCCATGCCGTTGGAGCTCGCAACCGCGGCCCTGAGGAGCAGCAGGCCCGCTCCGTGCCGCCGTCACAGCAGTGCGGTAATGATGTCGAGCAGACACAGGCGCGGGTTGGCGCGAACGAGCAACATCGAGTCCGCGGCAGGCCGGTCGCCGGCGGACCCGGGCAGCCGGCCCCAGGTGCCCCTCATCCGCGCTACGGTGGACCAGTACCGGAGCGCAGGTGCCAAGCAGGTTGCCCAGGACGTCTCCAAGCTGCTGGCCATGGCCGCACCCAGCCTTCACGTCAAGCAGGAAGCCTGCCTGTGGCTGACCAGCGAGGCCTGGGAGCCGGAGCCACGTGTCACGGTGCACCTGCTGACGCGCAACCAGCCATCCGACAACTATCTCTTCACCATGTAAGCTGCACTGGTGCCTTAGGGCGTGTACGGCTTTGGCTTGGGTGCTTAAGAGTCCTTGCGTGGCGCATTGTCCATGCGTTAGCCCTGTGCAACCCGCATGCGGGAGCCGCAACAGCAAGCCGCCTACAGCTCAACGACGCTGCCTGCCTGTGGCTGCAGGGCTACCAAGCCGGATGGCCTCCCTGCTGATATGGTCGCTCTGGCTAGCACCCACACCCTCACCTCCACAGCAAGGACGGCCATTGAGGAGGCGGTCAAGGCGATGCAGCCTGGCCTCGCTGTGATCTGGCACACCAACTACCGCGACTACAAGCTGCAAGTGGGCCCGCATGTGTTCGTGCTGCAGGACGTGCTGCTCGTTGCGTGGGGCTGACGGCACGAAGGACGCAGCCTGACGCAGCCCATAGCCCTAGGCGACAAGTGTTGGCTAGCCCAGTTTGATATGCGGAAGGCGGAGACCGGCTCGTTCTGCCTTGCCAGCCTGTGCATACGCGCAAGCGGAGAGGACGGTATTTGATCATTGCCACATGCTGCACGCCACCGTACACGCTCAGGAGGCCCACAGAAAAGGGTAGCAGATACGGTTTGCCTATGGTCATGCTGGCAGTGTTAACTGCAGGATGGGGCCAGTATTTGGTCCTATGCTTTGCTAGCATATTTTAGGGCGCACGTGCACACATCGCTGCTGTGTGGGTCGCCTTACTGGGTTTGAGAGGCCGGCATTCTGTTTCTGCCCCTGCCAGGTGGCACGTGTTGAGGTCACGGCGCAAACACGAGAATGTGTGTTACACGGTCGCATGCACCCATGGTTGACTTGCGTCCATACGTATTCCGCATAACAGCTGTACGGTGTTGTGTGGTATAGTACACATGCCCTTCTGCGCTGGTACAGAACGAGCATATATAGCACTCAATCGATCTACAAAAATGGATGCGTCGCGTCCGGCAGGGCCCCAACCAACATGGGACACACCCATACACAAGCCCTGCGATGACAACCGACACATAGGCAGCTGGAACAGACAGCCTGGCAATGTCGGCAAGAGCGCACTGCCACCGCCAAACGCCAGAGACCTCGGGTCGCCCTTCACGCCAGTCATATAAACCTCAGCGTTGCGAGCTACACCGAGCCCCTATCAGCCGCTATCCCGAACCGCCAACCACCAAGAATCCAGGGAAGCGCGGGGCCGACGCTGCCGGCGGGCATGCGTTGCACCCACCGCCGTCCACAGCATCTGCACCAGGCACCCAGCACGACGCGCAAACGCCGGGCGCCCTATCACACTCCCCACCCCACCGCCCTGGCCACCAGCGCTGCTGCTAAGACACAGCACCGCCCGCCCTGGAGCCATCCACGGCAACACAGCTGAACGACTGTTGCTGCACGCGTCCGGCCCTAGAGCGCCCAAGACGGCCTACGGCTCCAGCGCCCGCTCCCTCCTCGTACGGCAGCACGGGTACGGAGCGTACAGCGCCACGTGTGGAGCCGCTTACTGAGCCTTCCAGGGCTCGTTCCAGGGGAAGTACGGCACCGACTCCTTGCCGGGGTTGAGGCTCTTGGTGGCCTCGATGATGATGGGCAGCACGCACAGCACGGCCACGGTCACGGCGGTCTCGGGGCCCACGGACGAGGTGTAGACTGCGGGGAGGTGGGGCACAGGGAGGCGGCGAAACGTGGTCAGCACTTGCTCAAAAGTAACGCGCGAGGCAATGTCCTTGCATCGTGCAGGCATCCCGCACACTGCACCCACGAATAGGGGCAGACCCCCCAGGGTGAGGGACCGTTTGCTGTCACAACCTGGCCATGGCACACTGACCCCGCCCAGGACTCACTGTTGACGTGGCCGGGGTCGGCGATGTGGTCCTGCAGGCACTCAATGGGGCCCTTGCCGCGGACAGCGGCCTGGGAGCAGAAGCCAACGAACGCCAGCATGGCCTGCGGGCAGCAAAGAAAGCAGGGGTGCAAGGTTTAAGAATAATCTTGGCAGCATTGTGGGCAACGACGTGCACTTCCGTGCTAGTCCCAGCCGCAGGTGGGATCTAGCTCCAATCGCATGGGGGATCCCAACGCCGCTCCTATCCCAGCATGTGCGCCTCTCCCCTCCGTCCATGCCACACATCTGACGCACCAGGCGGCCGTTCTTCAGCTCCTTCAGCTTCATCTCCTCAGAGCGCATGTTGAGGGGGTCGAAGGGAGCGAAGCCCAGGAAGCCGGTCTGCGCAAAGCAGAGAAAGGAGGTGGGGGCAGGCAAGGTCAGGGCTGTCACCGTGTGCGTGGTGCGTGGGAGGTGAAGGTCCGCGGGCAGCAGCACGAAAGGTCCCACGTGCACTGGTGGCGCCCATGCCATGGGTGCACAAAACTACCGATGAGCCAAGGCCCACCTCGCCGGTCTTCTTGTAGATCTCGTAGCGCTTGCCCTCCAGAACGGCGAACACCGCCAGCTCAATCAGGGCCAGGGTGTTGTTGTCCAGGGCGTACTTCTGCAGGGGCGCATTTTGTGGTACAACGGCGTACGCACGTTACGGCACTGCTGTATGTTGCGCACAAGGATGCCAGATGGACGTATGCCAGGGGGACGCTGGCTGGTTGCATGGGACGACTGCAGAGAGGCCGGAGCACGTCTGCACTGCCCGTGCCCGTGGTGATCAGCAGCGACCCAAACTGAGTCCGGGGACCTCCTATTTGCATGTCGCAGTGATCTGCTAATGCCAGCTTCCCTCTCTGCCGTAGCTGAGCTGAGCTCCGAGTTTCCACTAACGCTGCTGATTGCCCCGCGAGGATATGTCGAAGTGACCGCAGCGCGATCGCCCACTGGTGGGCTTTACATTATTGCTGATTTATACTTAAGTGCGCACCTCAGCGCCAGCCAGCCAGAACTTGGGCAGGCCAACCAGGTCAGTGAACAGGATGCCAGCGACGGCAGCCATAGCCCAGCGGCCGTTGGTCAGCTCAGCCTCACGGAACCACTTCAGGGTCTCGGGGTTGGTGCCCAGGCGCAGGGGGTCGAAGCTGCAGCCAGCATTTTTTCCTTCTGTCAGTCGTCGCCCCGGCCCATCGCGACATCCAGCAAGCAAATCTAGACGACGCTGCGCCTCACCCGTAGTCGCCCAGCATGGTGCCGTTCAGGTGCTTGGGGGCGGTGGCGCCAGGGTACCACATGGGCCTGGAGCTGGCCTGCACCCGCACCGCCGAGCGGCGGGATGCCGCGGGGCGGGCAACGCTGGAAACGCGAGACGACAGCATGGCGGCCATTTTTGACTGTGATTCGTGTGGTTACCCTGACGAACACAAGACCACTTCGGTACGCTCTGGACTTGTGTCCCACCCCCATCTCCCGAACATCTCCGTCGTACATACGTAAGGCCCTCGCCAATATATTGCCCCCATTTGCACATTCGCTTTGCTGGTCTGTGTATTCATACCAATAGCTTTAAATCGTTTTTATTCCTGAAGATTTGCCTTGGCAGCGGATTGCGGGACGGGTCTTTTCCCTCGCCATGTTGCCCAAAGCAAACCGGCCAGACAGCGATTGCACTGCGCTTTCCGCTTTGCACGTCTGATTTGCAGTGTACTGCATACGTCTGATGGGCTTGGGAGCAACCTACGGACGTAACAGGGGTCTGCACAGTGCGCCCACGGGTCGCCTGCCACGTGCCATGGCAGGGCGGCGTTTCGTGGTGTTCCAGCTGCTGCGTCCGTGCTGAGGGCTCGCTGGGGTCAAGGAGTAACCTGTCCTAAACTGTCGTACCCTGCACATGCGCGTGCACTAATACACGCAAGGCTGTGGAGAGTGGAGTTCCCCGTGTCGACCAGTGTCGACCACGAGCCGCACTGCTGGAGGCTGTCGGCCACGCAGAGGGCCTGTTGTCAGCTGTTGCTGCTGTGTTGAGTTAGGAAGGACCGCAGAGGTAGCACTCATGGCCTGAGGCAAAAGGACCCTGCAGCGCTGAAGGGCTCGCTCAGGACGTACTGGTATAGAGTCTGTTGGCATGACCGGCTGTTTGGGCAGATCCCCTGGTACAGGACTACCGGTGCCAGGTGGCGCAGGTCTGCTGTGCAAGTGCGGGCACCGCTCCCCTAACGGCGAAAAGGGGCACCTCTGGGCACCTGACCACCCTGGACCACCACTGCCTATGCAAATGTTCAGCAGGTCCCCTGATCCACTTGCTAGCCTGCAAGGGCGCAGGAGGAGGAGGGCAGCTTTATCTCGCCGAACTCGCCCTCGTCCTTGCACCGAACAGAAACTGAACTGAACTGAATAAACGAACACGCCCATGTAGGTGCACGGATACCGCGCCACCCACAATCACCACCGTCTACGGCAGCACGGTACTCATAAGGCTCCCTGCACGATGGGCCCCACCAAACATTACCGGTACACTACCGATATTGCCAGGCTGCTTTGCTGCTTGCCTGATTGCTTGACGCTGTTGGCCTCGTCCATGGGGGCGGTCTCAGCGCACCCGTACAGTTGCCCCACCATGGGTACCGTCTGGTACCATCATGTATCATCCCCTACACGCGTGAGATGGATGCTGACGTCCTGCTGCAGCAGCAGTGCAGCACCGGTAGGCCACGGTCCTCATGAACGGCGGCAGTTCTTTGCACCCACCGGCTCCTCAAACGACCGAGCTGTGCTCAGGGCCTTGCAGCTCCTGCAACACCCACGCAGCTCGCACAAGGCGGAACTTGCCCTGACAGTGACCCGAGAAGAATGCGCTGCGTGATACATGAAGCGTGGCGGTGTTTGGGTGAAAGGAACAAGGGATGTACAGGTGCTGTGGAGGTTGCGGGTGGGTACAGGTGCTGTCCCGCTGTCAAGATGGGGATGGACGTTGACTGGTATCGTACCGACTGGACGGTCTCCTGGTCATTAGCCTGGGAACGGCATGCGAAATGGGGAAACGGGCGACAGGGGTTGGGTCTGCCGTCTCCGCGGCACGTGCTGGTACTGGAGTGGGACGCCAACGTGCGCGCAGCACGTACGACTGGAGCTGAGCCGACCGATCAGGAATGCCGCAGAGCGATTTCAAAAGACCAGCAGTCTCTTGAAAGTGATCTACTTGCATAGGTCGTCTCTGTGAGCACATACGGTAGTCAGTAGAAGCGGTGAACATGACACGGCAGCGTGTTGTCTGGGCATTCCTTCTCCTTTTCGCTCTTCGCAGCTGCACTGCTGTAAGGATCAATGATTTGATTGGTGGGCAGGCGGGCAAGGTCGCTGCAGCCAGGGATCGCGATGCTGGTTCACTGTCCGCCATGTCGGTGTCGGAGGCCTCGAGAAATCCGCGGCTGCAAGACGACGATGATTATGATGATGAAGACGAGGAAATCTCAGACAAAGAGTAAGTCGCGGCGGTGCGCTGCAGCACCGCGCACGTGCTTGCGCACCTCAGCTTTGCACTGGTCGCTCCGTTCAGGCGGGAGTTCACGTGCTTCCCTTGCACACCTCCGCATAAACAAGCTCAATTTCAACCAAGAATTCATGAACATAACCAAAACAAAGCGTTAAACCGCGTTACGTCCTCGCACGGTCGTCCCGCCCCTGCAGGATGGTGCTGGCGATGTCCCGGGTGGGCCAGGACCCCAACGACGACGTTGACGACTCCTTCTGCCACAAGAGGAAATACCGCAAGTGGGTACATCTGTAATTTCATGTACTGCAGCAAGCGTGTCCCCGTGTGCTGCTTTTGGGTTGCTGCACAACCACCATGCTGTGCTGGGCAGTGGAGGCCAGGGGTGGGTGACAGGGCGAGTGGGAGCAGGGGTAGCTAGCTGCCAGAGCATGGATATTTCCTCAAGTGCGGAGCATATCACATACGGCACAAGCTCTTATGTTCAACATGCATTGGCTGGCCGGGGCCTGGCCCAGCCACCCACATGCTCTTGACACCCTCTTGATGCCCACCGCACAGCCGTCATGCTGCCTGTGGCCCGTCTCAATACCGTTCCCTGGTCGCCGGTTGAACATCCGTAGTTCCCCTCGCTCCACCCTCCATGTCCCACCCCCACCCCTCCCACGGATTCCAGGCGCACGCTCAAGGTTGTGAAGGAGATGCCCTTCGTTGGGCTCTTCCCCGACCTGCAGGTGGGGGCTGGGGGGTGGAGGAGAGTGGGGTGTAACCATGGAGCGGCAAAGTAGGAGCGGGGGCTAGGGTAAGCTGGCGCCCGGGTTCGGGGGCTGCGGAATAGGAGGCACGGGGCTGGGACTCGGGCGGCTTGGGGGGCCGGTGGTATGGGACGGAGGGATTGGGCCATGCGGCTGGGGCTGGAACGGGGGCGGCGCGGGGCCATGTACGGTACGCTTGAAGGGGGCGTGCCTAACCGCGCAAGCAAGGTGTTCCGTTCCATCTGTATGTCATCGTGAGCGCTGTGCTGACCTACAGTCAGGGGTTGAGGCTGCAGGGGGCTGGGGCTGGCGGGTGGAGGGCTGGGGGCGTGGGGCTGGGAGGGACACGGCAAGGAGGGGTTGCGTTGCAGTGACTGCAGCTGCGCGCCCCCGTAGGCACGCGTTAAGCGTACACCTACCATCCTTGGCGAAATAACATGCTCTATCAAGGCCAGCCCCTGCGGCGCCGTGTCACCCCTTTAGCTAACGAGCGAGCATGCCGTGCCATTAACCCACTCCCCGTTTCCCCATTGCGCAGCGCACCCGGCGCTTCGAGGGCAGCGGCATTGCGTACGGCAAGGGCTACTACTGGGTGGTGTTCGACTCGCTCAGGTGGGGCAGGGCAGGGGGGAAGGCAAGGTACGAGGTTATGTGTGTTGGGTTGCGTGTTCAACGTAGAAGGCGGAATGCAGTCGAGTCTGGCGGACCGGGTTCAGCCGGAAGGGGACCCATTGTGTTGTCGGACCGACTCCCGCTCTTGTGATGGGGCAAGGGGGGAGGGACGCACGGCGGTTCTTGGGGTGGTAGCACGCCAGCACTTGGCCGTTATACCACTGTTGGGTAGAGTGCAAATAGTAGCCGGGTATGGTGGGCGGTGTTCGACTCGCTCAGGTGGAGCACGGGGCAGTGGGTGGTCATGGTGCCCGGCGGAGTGAAAACCGGGCAGCCAGCGTGCCATAAGGCACCGCTGCGTATGTTGGCTCGTATGCTGAGGTGCGAGGCGTGCTGCCTCTCCTCCTGTTCCGCTCCGGACAGGTCCGTGGACCGAGCCTACCTGCGTTGACCTGCGCTCCTCCTCCTGCACGTGCCCAAATCGCTTGCCACACACCCTCCCCAACCTCGCCGCTCTGCGGTTGCCCTCCCCAACCCTCGTGAAGATGTCGCAGCAACTGAGTCAAACCTCGCTCACTCACCCGCAGGTCGCTGGGCCGCGTTGACCTGCGCTTCTCCTTCCGCGGCCCCGAGAACCGCCTAGTGGGCGCCGTGGGGGACGAGAGCCAATTCGAGGTGAGGACAATACACACCATGATGTGTACTACCACTGAACCTGCACTTGAGCATCGGGGTGCTTAGGTGGGGCCCGTGGGGGACATAAGCCTGTTGGAGCTTTCGTCCCCCAATGCTTACTTTCCAGGGGTGGCCCAACGTCCAGGGGTTACGCCCGCCCTCCTTCCCGCCCTCAACACATCCCCCTAACGGAACCTAGTCACCGCCAATGCCCTCGCGGTCTAGTTGCCATAGCTGTGCCTTGATACTTGCGTTGCCATCCCCTTCATCGCATCCTGCTACACCCCCCTAGGGTATTGCCTGACACACGCCCCCTCCTCCCGCCCTTATCACACACCCCCTAGGGTATCGCCTACCTGGACTCGTCCGACACCTTCTTCGTGCTGCGTGAGACCATGGAGCACGAGGAGCACGGCCTGGTGCCGCTGGTGGAGGAGCTGCAGCTGACGGAGGAGGGCGCGTCGTACCAGGTGGGCAGCTGCGTGCATGTGTATTAAGGGGTGTGTGTATTAGCGTGGTGTGCCATTGAACATGGGGAGCACGGCCTGGTGCCGCTGGTGGAGGAGCTGCAGTTGACGGAGGAGGGCACGTCCTACCAGGTGCGTAGCTGGGGGCATGTGTGTTAAGGCGTATTAGCGTGGTGTGGTACTGGTGGAAAGCAGGTGCTGCTGGTGGAACAGCCTCAATATCAGCAAGGGCCTCTTCACCCACTCCTGTTGCTGTACATACTCTAACGCACGTCTTTCATGCCCCTCTGTCCCACTGTGCAGGTCAAGGAGAATTGCATCGTGCGGTTCGCGATGCAGGACGAGAACAAGGGCTTCGAGAGCCTGGTGGTGTTCGAGCGGGACGGCCAGAGGCACGTGCTGGGGCTGTGCGAGAGTGAGTGGGCATGGGGAAGGGGTTCCGCGACCAAAAACGAAACGCGGGGAAGGGGTGTAACCTGGGATGAGGCAAGCCCAGGGCGACAACGCGCTCATCTGTGCGAGAGTGAGTGGGCACAGGGGAAAGGTTTCGAGTTTGGCGAGGGTAGGGGGGGCTGTCGCCTGGCATGAACAAGCTGATGGTGTTAACGTGCTCGTCTGGGCCCGGCACTCTCTGTCCCGCCCTTTCCATCCGGGCGCCCCAGTCTTGACAAGCAAACGTGTGCCTCAGGCGAGACCTACACAAACATATGATTCTGCTTTCCTGTCCACTGAATAACACACACGGCGCAGTCAACAGCAACAAGGCGCACGAATCGGGCGGCTCGTGGGTTATGGCACCTGATTGGAGCTTCCCCCGTTGCCGTGGTGGCCTGCGGCTGTCTACGGCCTGCCCAACCCGTGTCACCCGCTCCCATCCCCCCTGCCCCCTGCCCCAGGCAACTTCTGCAAGACCGTGCAGGGCCATGACCCGCCCGGCCTTCAGGTAAGGGATATCGCGTAAAGCGAGCCCAGCTGTCTTCGCAGAGCGACACTATGTATCCGGTTGGCCAGGGACTGGGGAGGGACCGACCCTTTAGGCACCACCTCGCCTGTGGTAGTCCGCTTGCGCTTAGATGTCCACACCAGGACTTCTGCGTCGCTTTTCATCAGCCTGCCTTTCCCTAAAGCGCTGCTTTGGACCGCGGCTGCATGTGCACCTGCCGTCCCCGCATCCCCACACGCCATGCCGCACGTGCCGTACGGTGCCGCCCTGCCCTGCCGTACCTTACACGTGCCGTACCCCTGTCCCTCGCTCTTCCTCCCTTGCACACACGCAGCGCGGCAACGGGCGCCTGGTGTGGGCCACCTACCACGCACCCGAGGACAAGTACGATGAGTGTGGGTGAGTAGCTAGCACGTTAATAGTATCCCGCCATCCTAGGTTACCTCTTTTGATAATGACCTTGGTGGGGGCGGGGAGGGAGGGGGCGGGGCGGGGCGAGGTGCACGTCAAGGGTGAGCGTTGTGGTTGGGATGTTTGGGGGCGGGGGGTCATGCAGGTGGAGTAGGAAAATGGAGCAGGTCTGGTCGGGGGGAGGGGCGGGCTATCACGCGCCAGGGGATAAGCACGACGAGTGCGGGTGCGTTCGGGTTACAGTGCGGGAGAGGGGGACACCATGAGCCAAGAGTAGTTCGGGTGTGGTAAGGGAGGTAGTGCACGCAGCGGTGGGATGGGGGAGGAACGGGGTCATCAGGCTAATGTAAAGTGGAAAGAAATTGAGGCGGCGGGAATCCAGGGGTGCTAGGGCAGGGTACGGGTGAGGGGTGCAAAGTACGGCCTGATCGCCTGCCCCGCCCTTGGGTACGGGCGTGGAAGCGCTGCGACCTGCGAGGACGGCACGCCGCACCGGTGCCTCGTCACAAGCCTCCCTCGTCGTTTCCCGCCGCGCAGGTGGGAGGTGAAGAAGGTGATCGAGCTGCCCGAGGAGTGCTACCTGCTGGACTATTCGGGTGGGTCCTTGTGGGGGAGGGGTAAAGCGGGAAGGGGGGAAAAGGGCTGTTTTTTGGAAGGGGGCTGGTGGATAGCCACTGGGGCGAGTAGCCTGCGGGCTCCTAGCCCTAAGAATGCTCCTAGCCCTAAGAATGCAACCTGCTGGGCTACTCGGATGGGTCCTTTCCAGTGTGTATGTGGGGGCTAAGCTAGGCGGGAAGCCGTGACGTTGTTGCCCAGGTCTGTAGATTGTGTGTCGGTATGTGGTATTGTGGTGTGGGGTAGGGAGGTGAGTGGGGCATCCTGGGAAAGACGAGGGCGAAGGGGGGCAGGAGGAGCTTTGCCTGCTGGACGGGTCAGTTGGGCCCTTTTGTGGTGATGGGGTGCAGGGGCGAGTGGCGGGGCCTGGGGGAAGAGGGAGTCAAAACCTTGGCGCGAACCTTCACCGAACCACCAACCAGTTGTCAAGTTTGCCAAGTATCAAAGTACTCTTTCACCCCCCTCCCCGCAGCCATCGCGTTCCGCGGCGGTCCCTTCGGCACCGACGTCGCCGTGGTGTCCCAGGAAGACAGCGCGGTGTGGGTTGGCTCCTTCGACTGGGAGGCCATGGAGTTCGTTAACGCAACCGACAGCAAGATGTACTACTTCCCGCGCGGAGACACGTGCTTCACGGTACGGCGGAGTGGGCGTTGCCGTAGGCGGGGGGGCATCGCTGTACGGGGGCAGCAGGGGGCAGCGTGGAGGGCATTGGCTGGGGCCGTTGGCCCGCACTCACTTAGAGCTGCACTTCCGGAATTACCCTAACCCACACCCCCTTCCTTCCTGAAGCCTCGCATTGTCTTCTCGCGTTTCACGCATAACCCCTTACCCGTGCTCACGTAACGCATACGCACACACCAACTCCTCCCGCACACAGCGGTACTGCAACGTGGAGGGCGTTAAGGGCACTCGCCAGTAACTGACACGCCCTCCTTGTACCTCCTAATACCTGTATGCTATTGTCCTCGCAACTGCATCACTACACACACCCAACTGCATCACTACACACACCCAACTGCAGCTGTGCCACCCGTTGTTACTTCCCGTCTCACCACTACTACCTCCTCCTCGCGTTATTAGTACTTTGTTCCCCCCCCCCCCCCCCCCCGCAACCCTCACCCCGCACGCAGCGCTACTGCAACGTGGAGGGAGTGGCGTGGATCGACGCCGAGCGCCTCGTCTTCACCAGCGACAAGGCCAAAAAGACGCAAAACTACAGGTGAGGCTGGGGCATACCGGTGTGAGGATGGGGCACGTGCCTGCCAGTGCATGTGTACACGTGTGGGCACGTGTACACGTGTGGGCACGTGTCTTCCTCAGTATTCACCAGCGACAAGGCCAAGAAGACGCAGGGCTACAGGTGGGAGGTGCTTATGGGGGGGGTGCCCACGCGCCTGCATGTGCGTGCTTGCACGTGTGGCAGTGTCGTGCACAGTGTTGACCAGCGACAAGGCCAAAACGACGCAGGACTTCAGGTGGGATTAGGCAGGATGGGGTCACGTGGGGCAGGGGCGGGCGTGTATGTGCTTGTGCGGTGGCGCTTGATGTGCGCATCTGTGTACTAGGTTGTCCACGTGTTTACCAGGAAGCGTGTGTTTGGAAGATGCCCGCCGTACACTGCTCCCGTACGTCGGTGCGCGTGCCCGCCGATGATCACCCTTCCCGGTTGTGGTCGGGGGCACTCTGTGCGGGCGTTGAACGACAGGGCCTTGCTCGGTGTGCCATAGACCACTGGTGCACGCCCGTCCACCTCTCCTATGCTCCTGTAACACACCCACGCAGCGACGACACGGCTTTGCGCTTAGACGTGTCCAGGGTACTCATCCCCGGTTATGGACCCCCGGCTTTTGCCCACAGTGTAGCACTGGTTTCATCCCCGCTCACACCCACACCCACACCCACACCCACAGGTGCATGGAGATGGACCAGTCGGTGCACATCATGGGACTACCGTGAAGGGGGACCGTGCAGCACAAGCAGCTGCAGCAGCATGGACCTCCGTGCTGCATGCGTACGGCAAGCGGGCACACAGCAGCAGCAGCAGCAGCACGGGGAGGGTGGTAGGCCGGGCGGTGTGTTGCGCTGTTGGGTGTTTGGGGCAGCGAGATGAAGCGAAGGGCTGCTGGCTGGCGAGTGGTGGGGCGGTGCCAGCATGGCTGCTTCAATTGTTGGGGAGTTGCAGGGGCGTTGTGAATTGCGTTGGTTGCTGATGCATCGATGCCTCATGGCACCGTTTCAGCGTTGCGGTTGCTGCTGTGTGGGCTTGTCGCGGCTGCGCCATGGGCACGTCCTGCATCCGTGGTTGGTTGGTAATTGGCAACGTCGGTAGTTATGGTTAGTAGCACTGCATCTTCCGTGCCGGAACATAACAGTATCAGGTGATGGTAACGAGCACACGGACTTGCTGCTCTGCGGGGCATAGACCTGTTGTGTTGCAGCGTGCGGGTCGAAGACAGTCCCGAACGTGCTGTGAGGGTTGCCGCATGTAAGGGTGTCCTGGTCTGGGTGTCCTGCCGGGGGCTGGCAAGGAGACGCAGCCCCGACCGGAGGGGATCTCCTCATGAACGCCACCTCACAAATGTTGCAGCCCCTGCCATGCTAAGGAGCAGTGTAAGCACCACCGGTTCCTGTGTCTCGTGGCCAGCATCATTACGGCCGTACTGGTACGCTACGGTATGCGCCTGCCTAGCTGCCTTGTCTCCGCCCCCGACAGCAGCGGATACCTTGATGCGGATGCAGTCCTTAAGTTGGCCTGCTACTCTAACCTTGTCTCATCGCACGGCCGAATGTCTCGCCCGGTTAATGCCCATGTGTTGGAAGGCCTCCGGGGCAAACGCTTTCCGGCATACGTTGTGAAGCCAACCGACGAGGGCGGGCCGTATAGCATAGGCTTTGCGCAATTTCACTTTGGCATTGGAAGCGGAGAGACCTTTACTGAGGCCATGGACGACGCCGAATACGTTCTTGCCTTGATGCTGCCTGACACGCTGGAGTTTATGGACGACGGAACACCTTTGTATCCTGCCCCAGTTGACCTGGAGGAGGCAAAGGCTTTGGTGCAGAGTCTGCTAGCGGACCTACAACTGACCGTGGACGATGTGGACTGGGTGGAGGTTGAGGTGAAGCCTGAGCTTGTGAAAGGCGAGACTTTAACCCCCGTAGCAGTCCAAGACGAGCTGTAAGGTAAGGTTATGGCATGGGAATATACTGAATGCGAGGGGGCTATGGTGTCCTGCAGCAGCTGCGCCCCGCCGGCCCGCAGGCTTGATTTGGTGGCCCCTCTGTAAAATCAGCCGACTAATTTGATAATTGAGCCTGACTCATGTAGCGTGGTACGAGCGCCTGCCTTAGATAGAGATGATAATGGGTCATACATTAGGGGAACCCGAAGGGTTAAAAGTCGGGTGTTTAGCTGCCTTGTGGGTCCTGCTGACAGCCTGACACATTTCCCTTCTTCCGCCAGGCGACGTACACACGGCGCATGCAATGCCTGATCTTGCTGGGGCGTGGAGCTGCTGCTCCACGTCAAAAGGCGGCAGAGGCAGGCCTGGGGCGTGTGGGAGGGACAGCGACAGTGCATGCTACACCAGCGCAGCCCAGGGGGAAGGGCATAGGGTACACAGCTTGACGTGTGGCCAGTTGAAGGCGGTGGCGGGCGGCGGCACCAGCAGCAGCAGAGCCATCATTACCAGCAGCAGCAGCAACGGCGACGACCGCCGCTGGAGGACGCCCGCCTACCCTAGCCGGGCAGCAGCAACAGCAGCAGCGGCAATTGGAGCATGTGGATGCACAGCAGCATACGCATCGGCGTCGGCGGCAGCAACGACCCCTCACTACACCTGCCACCGTATCCAGGCGGCTGCACCCGCCGCCAAGCGCCCAACCTCCAGCCCCGCTACCTCCTCGGGCCTGTTGGCTGGGGTTCCTGCCTTCTTGCTGTCTTGCCGACGCCAGAGTTACAGTCGAGCTAGCAGCCGCAGCGGCGTGGCTGCGTCGTCGTAACAGGCTGCAAGAGCGGCGGCCGCCACGCAGGGCCTACCTGCCTGCAGAGCCCTCTCCCTTGAGCCTCTGGGGGATTGCAGCCGATGACCGACTGCTGACCGATGGCCGACTGCTGTTCCACCAGCCGCTGTGGTGCCGGCGCACGGACCCTTATATCCGGTGTGTGCGAAGAGCGCCCGTCGAAACGCCTACGCGGCCTGCGTGCATGGCGATATTCATGTAGTGGACGTACATTATGGCTATAAGGTCGACTAAGCGGGCGAGTACGTTGCTGTCTGTTGCAGCTTGTATGTATGCATGGGACGGCTGGGGTGCCCCTGCGGCGGTACTGTATACGGCGGCCTGCTGTTTCACCAGGCGCTGGGGAGCCTGCGTGCGCTGGGCGCCGCCATTTTGTGCGCACACGCTGGCCTGCCTGCCTGCATGCATGCGTGGCATCGTTCACTCTTGGGAGGCAAACTGCGGCAAGCGAATGCGGTGACGCGGGCGCGGCTGTGTGTCGCAGCTGGTACGTGTGCGCTGAAATGGCCCTGCGGCGCGCGGTCACCCTTTGGGGAGGCGTTGGAGATGGGACGTAGGGCGGGGATGGCTGTGGGCTTATGTCGTGCAGCACGTTTCATGTTGCCCGTTGGGTTGGGGTCTGGTGGTGGAAATTAGTCTGCTGGGGCTATCGCGGTGAAGAGGCACCGTAGTGAGTTTGTGCAGGCGGTACGATGTCTGACAGGCTGCGACTAAGCGTGTGGTCTGCTCTGTTGTGTGGTCGCGGGACAGACGTGGGAGCTTGGAGCTCCCACGTCGGTCGTGTTCGGGTTGGCATGCTGCTGCACTGGGCCGAGGTGCTGCATCCGGCATCCCATGCCTCATTCAAACACACCACGCGGACACTGTTGTTGCCCGGAGGGCCGCGTCCATCGGCTTGCAGCTTTCCCGATGTTGGTAGCTGGTCCTGTCAACGACCCGGCCTGTGGAGCTGGGAAAGGGGCCTTTCAAGGGTTGCGGCAGTAGCGCATTGCGGGGGCAGGCTGGGCAACGGCTTGAGGCAGATGCATTTGTGGACTGGCCTCGGTGTAGCCTGACCGTCAGGCCCTGACGATTTCTACGGTAATGTATCTCTGATGCGTCCAAAACGCTGTTAATGCTTTACGGGCCAATTCTGTGGCGACAGCATTCCACACGTGCAGGATTTGTTCGGGAGCCTGTAGATGTATGGGCTGGTGTCCCAGAGTCCCACCCCTTGGCTCCATTTCCCTGGCTACTTGGACGGCGGCCACGGCCTTTCCATCGGCGCAGATCTGTACGGCTTTTCGTAAGAGGTTGTCTAGTACAGCGTGCCAGCACGTTTGCCTACAGCCAGCCAGCAATCCAGCATGCCCTAACGGTGTTCGTATCTACCGGTATTCCACTTCTCTCGCCGCACAGAGCACAAGCGCACAGCGGTCTTCTCAAACATGGCGCCATCGGAGGAGCCACTGTCGTACATCTCCGTTACAACACATGTCTGCTTCCACGTGGACCCCACGCTTCGCCGCCGCGCGCCCCAGTCCTGTCGAGTGCCGCCTGCACCACCAGCCAGCACCACAGGAACACCCAGACGCACACCAAGACACTTACCATGCACACAGTCAGGTGCTCGGCGACCATGGGGCACCAGCACCCCGTCTGTCCAACACGCGGCTGCCGCAGTCACCGGCGCCCCCCCGCCCCGTCGTTAAGCAACACACACCTGCACGTGCACCGCCAACCGTGGCCATCATCCCAGGTCCACCTCAACGCCGTGCGCTGCCCAACGCACGCACACTGACGCCACCTCTTGCATGTCCACTAGTAGGAACCAGCCACGGACCACACAAACAGATCTCCAGCGGCCTCATCCCACACACTTTGCACGTTTCCATAACACCACTTCCAAGACCGTCCTGCAAACTGCCGACAACGCGACGCGACCCAAACACATTACCCCTGCCGTGACGGCTGCAGACACCTCGGTGCCGGAAGCACCGCTGCCCAGCCTCCCCGCCGCACGAGGCACCATACGCCACACGTCTCTGAGACCACGGTGCGCGCTGACAGCTGCAGCCAGGCGACGGCTCGCAAGCAGGGCGCCCACCAAGGGCATCGTCGTACAGCGACATCCCTTGCCGCCAGCCTGCTGGATATGGTAGCCTGCTCAGTAGCTGAGCGTGTAACAAGAACACAAACGACCAGCCCCCATCGCGCGCCCGCATGCAAGCAGCTCCCAGCATCTGCGCACTCTTTTAAGCACCCCAACGCGGCCACTTGCGTGCCACACCCTTTGCAACATGGCGTTACGTACTCAGGGCCACATGTCCGCAGCAAAGGTGCAGCTCTAAGGTTGACGGCACACTACATCTATGATGACAAGCGGAGGGCGATTGTCCGCCCCTTGTCGGGACGCCCAACAGCTATGTACCGTGTATGTAATGTCCCATCCCATGCCACTAGTATCACGAACCCCGGTAAGCAGATGTGCGATCAAGACAAAACATTGCTGAACAGACTACCTCCCGCTCCTTCCACGCCGCAAACTGCTCCCTGCCTACACCCCGCCGCTGCGGCGCCCCCGTGCCCCCTTCCTCTTGCCCCCGCGCCACTCTCCGTCATCCCCCTCCTCCCCCTCATCATCATCGTCATCATCCTCCGTGCTGTCAGCCAGCAGCTTGGCCCAGTTGCGGTCCTGCTTTACCGCCCGCCGCCGAGACTGCCGGCTCGCCGCCGCCGCCGCCGCGGCCGCCGACGACGGCGCCGCTGCGCCGCCGTCGCCATCATCGTCCGCTTCGACCTCCACGTACGACTTCCGATGGCCAGCATGCCTCTTGCCACGCCCCAGCTCCTGCTCCGGTTCCTTGGCCTTCTTCTCCTCCTCCTCGTCCTCATCCTCCTCGCTCTCACTCGCCTCCTCCTCAGCCTGCGCCGGCGGCCGACCCCGCCCGCGGCCCCGGCCGCGCCCAGGCCCGCCGCCGCCGCCGCTGCCGCCGCCGCGACCCCGGCCGCCACCGCTACCCGGCCCCTGCAACGGCACCGCCCCAGGGGTGTCCAACAACGACATCCCTGCGCCACCGGCGCCACCTCCGAGGCTGCCGGTACCCGCCAGAGGGATGCGTCTCTCCGCCAGGCTGCGAGGCGGTCCAGGGAAGCCTCCGGCAGTGGGGCCGCCGCCGCCGCCGGCGGTGGCGGCGGTCCCGCCCCCGCCGCCTGCGTTCGCCGCTGCAGCCGCCGCGGCAGCTGCCGCCGCCGCTGCTGCCGCACCGGGCATGCCTGGCAGGGTCGCGACGTTCTGTGAACCCAGCGCCGCCAGGCTTGCATGGCCGCTGGCAGCGGCGCCGCCGCCAAACAGCGACTGGAACACGGACGCATTCAGGCCGCCAAGCCCTAGCGCCGCCAGCGCCGCCGCCTGGTTGCCACCAGCGCCACCTCCGCCGGCGGCAAGCCCCAGGAAGGGGTTCTGCTTCGCCGCTGCTGCCGCCGCCAGCGCCGCCGCCTGGTTCGCCGCGCCCCCGGCGCCAAAGCCCGCCGCCGCCGCGGCGGCGTTGGCAAACATCTGCGCCGCCTGCTGCGTGGTTGCGCCGCCGGCCGCCGCCGTAAGCTGCTGCAGCGTGGGGTTGCGCCCGCCAGCGCCCAGCAGCCCCGCCGCCGCGCCGAGGCCCGCCGCCGCCAGCGGGTTCTGCGCGTTCGCCGCGTTCGCCACCTGCATTGCCTGCAGCAGCGACACCGCTGCCTGCAGCGCATTCTGCTGCCCGCCCGCCCCAGCGGCCCCTAGGGCCCCAAGGCCACCCGTCAGAAGCGGCATAGCCAGTGGCAGCTGCGCCTGTGCAGCCTGCGCTTGGGCCTGGGCCTGCAGGGCGGAGAGGTTGAGGCCGCCGGCAGCCTGGCCCAGGGACTGGGTGAGGGACAGCGCAGCGTGCCCGGGCAGGGCGTGGATGGCCTGCATGGCTGCCGCAACCTCGGGGGACATGACCGCTGCAGCGGCGTTTGCAGGCGCCGTTGCGGTTGTGGCCGTGGTGGCGGCGGATGTGGCGGCGGTAGCGGTATGGGCTTGCGTGGTGGCGGAGGAGGATGGCTGGGACTGCGACTGGGTGGAGGCGGAGGGCCCTGCTGCGGAGGCGGTGGTGGCGGCGGGCTGTGTGGGAGGCTGCTGGGGTGCAGGGGACGCAGAAGGAGCTGGGGCTGCAGCTGCTGCTGCTGCGGTGCCGGCAGCTGCGGTAGGGACAGCAGTAGCTGCAGCAGCTGGGGCAGGGGGGGCAGCAGCAGTGGCTGCTGGGGCTGCCGCTGCAGCAGCGGGGCCTTGCGCGGGCTGTCCTGGTAGGGCTGAGACGTTGGGTTTGAGTGCTTGCGTGCCAGGCATGCCCGGGATTACGGACGGAGTAGGGGCAGCAGCAGCAGTAGCAGTAGCCGGTGCAGGGGCGGGGGCAGCCAATTTGGCACCGGCACCAGCTGCTGCCGGTGCTGTTCCCGGCTGCCCTGATGCAGCCACCGCGGCGCCGGCAGATGGCGCAGCAGGGGCAGCGGCAGCTGCGGGTTTCGTGGCAGCTGGCACAGGGGGCGTGGGGACAGGCATCGGAGGCGCGTTGGGCATGCCCGGCGGCGGCACAGGGCCAGGCGGCCGGGCAGGCGCAGCCGGGGGGACCTGTGCAGCAGGAGGGGCTACCGCTGGAGTCGGAGCCGTGGGTGCGGCTGCAGCTGTCGCCTGCGCTTGTGCCGCTGCTTGGGAGGTGCTAGCCGCCGCAGGGACCTTCGGCGGCGATGCTGCCTGCGGCTGCTGCTGGGGTTGCTGGGGCTGAGGCTGTTGCTGGGGCTTGTTGAAGCCGTTGGCCATCGTCCCAGGCGTCGTTGCAGGAGGGGGCATAGCCGTCGGCTGTGCCGGAAGTGCCTGCGCCTGTTGCTGCTGCTGTTGCGCCACTTGGGGTGCAGCGGCAGCAGCGACGCCAGCCGCCGCCTTGACATCGCCTGAGGCCGCGGGGGCGCCGGCGGCTCCAGCTGCCCCCGCACTGCCCGGCTGCGTTGCCGCAGTGCTGGACGGGGCTGCCAGGGGCGGTCCTGCAGTCGCAGCTGCTGGAGGGCCTGCTTGCGCTGCCGCCGCTTGCAAGCCCAGCTGCTGGCCGGGGGCTGGCTGCTGCTGCTGCTGCTGGGGCAACTCCTGTGCGCTGGGCGCGGGTGCAGCAGGCGTCGCCTGCGCCGGAGCGGGTACTACCCCTGGCTCTTGAGCCGCCGCCGTCGTCGCCACTGCCCCTTGAACCATGGCTGCTGCCTGGGTGCCCCCTGGCGCAGCGGCCGGCCCTGCAGGCGGCTGCTGCGCGCCGAGGGCCTGTGCAGGGGCAACCGGGGAGATGGCCGCACCAGAGGGCTGCTGCGCCTGCGGCTGCGGTGGCTGCGAGGGCCCTGGCGTGCGGGTTTGGACCACGGACTGCCCCGGGCCGTTGCGAGGGGGCTGCGGCTGCAAAGACGGCGGCGGTGCTGCTGCCGCGGGCGCAGGCGCAGGTGTGGTAGCCGCAGCCGGTGGCTGCTGCTGCTGCTGCTGTTGCGGCTGTTGCGACGGCGGTTGCGGCGGCGGCTGTAGGGGTGCGGTAGTGGTGGCAGGGGGTGGCGCGGCGGTGCTGGCTGCCTGCTGCGCGGTGCTGCTGCCGAAGGGCCCGTAGCCCTGTGGCATGGGGCACGCGGACGGCGAGGCGGCGCGGACCAGCGGCGTGGCGGTGGTGGTGGTGGCAAGGGCGGTGGGGTTGGAGGTGCTCAGGGGCTGCGTGGTGGACGGCAGCGCTGGGCTGAGCATCATGCCGCTGGGTGCGGCCGTGGGTGTGGTGGCGGACATGGGGTAGCCCCCCATCCCCATTCCCATGCCCGCCCCCGGGCCCATGCCCAGGCTGCCTGTGCCCATGAGCGGCTGCGGCGGCGGCGGGCCCCCCTGGTACGGCGTGTACTGCTGCGCGTACGGCGACGGCGCGTCGGCGAAGCCTTTGCCACCCATGTACGGGTGATAGGCGGGCGCGAAGGCGTCCGGCGGGGGCGGCTCCGGGGGCAGGACCAGCAGCGCGTCCTTGCCCTTGAAGCCGCTGCCGATGCTGCCGCCGCGGGGGGTCTTCATGCCGCCCTTGGGGTGGCCCGAAGCGTGCTTGGCCGCCTGGCTGCTGCCGGGGCCTGCGCCCCCGCCCCCGCCGCCGCCGCCCCCTCGGTCCTTGTCCTTGTCCCTGTCCTTGTCGGGGTTGCCGCCGCCGGGGCCCTTGTTGCGGCGCCGCTGGCCCTCTGTGGTGGGAGTACGGTCAGGGAGGAGGACAGGTAAGGATCAGCAGCAGAGCGGAGTTGTGCCATCTCAAGATACTAGAGAAACGTCACGGGGAAGCTGCTGTTGATGTTGCGTGCCATGGTGCCGCATTCTGAGTCGAAAGTAACGGCACGGCCATGACTCACCCCGGTGTCAGCTCAGCCGCTCTTCCCTGTCCGTTTCACTGATATGCCCCCCTATAGACCTCTCTGGCACCCAACCGTGCACCAGGCGTGCCCCCATGCCCCACCGCCATGACCGCCGCGTCTTCCCTTTCCCTCCCATTGCCCCTGCGTCTTGCCTTTTAACTACCGTCAGCACAGCTCAGCGCAACTTCTACTGCAAGTTCGTGTCCATTCTGCGCTTACGTCGGCTTGTAACTTCTTGCTACTTCGCTAATGATGTGATGTCCGCTCGCTATCCAGTTCCTTGGAACTGCACACCATGACCCTAACTCCACCCGTGCCCGCCATGGCCCACCCACCCGCCATGACCGCCGCGTATCGCCGCCTCTCCTCCTCCTCCATCAGCCGGTGCCGCGCCGCGTACGTGTCGTCGCTGGTGTCCTCGCTGCTGCTGCTGCAGCCGCTGCTGTAGCCGCCTCCGCCACCCAACCCGTCGTCGTAGTCCATGGCCATGGCATCGCCGCCGTCCTCCCCCACCGCCATGGGGCCGCGGCGGCGCTTGGCCAGCACGGCCTGCACCTCGGGCGGCACGCAGTCCAGCGCCTGGGGGCCTGCAGTGCAAAAGGACGCAAGCGGCGCGGGGCGAAGGAGCTGAACGACAATGTAAGGGTATCATTGGACATTGCCTCATGGATGGACATTGCCACGACGCCGCCGCTATAGGGCGTATTAGCTAGGGGCAAGCATACCAGTGTCCAACACAATGCCGGACTGCCTACACTTCCCGCATCTCCCTCCACCTCGCGTCCCTGGTTGTTCCCCGCCACCATGGACGGAATAGCTCTGTGACCACGACGTGGCCGCCGCCCTCTTCCACACACCTCCCGCGCTTCCCATGGCAGCCCCACAATTCCTCCCGCACCTGCGGACGCTTACAGCTACCGCACACGCCCAACCTCCCGCTAGCTCTCACCCATAGCGCGATCATCCCAAACCCTTCACGTAAGCCCTCGGCTGCTTTGTTGCCCTACCACCGAATACCCCAACACCCTCGTTACGCACCCATGGTGTGGTAGCTCTGCGACCATGACGTTGCCGCCACCAGCCGCGCGCGCGCCTCGTCGGGCGGCAGGTCGCGCACGGGGGGGATGACGATGGAGGAGGGCGGGCCGCCAACCGTCTGGGACTGCGGCCGAAAGGGCAGGTGTGGGCGGGACAGCGGAGTAAGGGCAAGGCACCGCAGCAGCAACATCGCGGGCTTCTCAGCGCCAGTCCATGCAGTGCATACTCAGCCCGCAGACACAGAACGCTCTCCCTCGCCGTGCAGCACGCCCCATACGGTACGTGACCACTACCCCGAGTCACGGCAATGCTACACTCAGTACTACCTTCGCAGTTGGCTCCTGTGCCCGCCCATTCCCCTAAACCTGACCCCTCGAAACCCCCACTCACCGCGCTGCGATCCAGCGAGCTGCGGCCAAACGCCCCCAGCGGCGTCCCCGCAATCGCCAGCCCCGCCTCCCCCGCTAGCATCTCCGCCTCGCTGCGCTTCCTCCCGGCTCCCCCTCCCATCCCCAGCGTGCCCTTCCCTCCGGTGGCCTGCGTTCCCCCCATCGAGTCGAACCGCGTCAGCACCGTCAAGCTGCCCGCCCTCCTCGCACCCGGCGCCTGGCTGCTCGACTGCCGCTTCACCCCGCCTGCCCCTGCCCCTGCGTTGAGCTGCGGCGGCTGCTGCTGCTGTTGCCCAAGCATGCCCGGCAGCGGCGCGGCCCCGACGCTCGCACGGCCGGTCAGTGCTCCGGCGCCGGCTTGCCCCGGGAACGGCACCGAGCCGCTAGGGACGCCTGTGAGGGACACGGAGCCGCGGGAGGCGCCCAGCTGCAGCGGCAGCGGGAGCGAGGGCGCGGTGCCAAGGCCCAGGCTGGGAGCACGTGGGGGCAGCTCCCCCAGGCGGTACACGTCCTGGATGCGTGCACGTGCGGCACACAGCTTGTGGTCCAGCAGCTCCAGCGCGGCGAACATGGCGGCGGGGAGCAGCTTGTCGCCCTCCTCCTCGTCCACCACCACCAAGTCAGGCTGGGCGGGGAAGGGGGAGGGGGAGCTGGGCTGCTGGTGGTGAAGCGGCTGGGGCGCGGCGGTCCCAGGGGCCGGCGGCTGCAGCTCAAAGGACGTGGGGCAGGCGGGCGGGAAGGCGGGCAGGGGCGGGGCCGCCAGCGGCGCCCCGCGGGCCCCGTTCGCGTCCGCGTCCTCGGCACCCGCAGCAGAGCCTTGCTGCTGCTCCTTCTGCTGCTCGCCGCTACCTTGCCCTGTTGCCGCCCCGGACGGCGGAGCTCGCAGCCTGAAGTACGCGGCGCTCCGCAGGCCGGCCGGCCCCGCGGTGAAGGCGCGCACCGCCTCCGCCAACGCCTCCTGCTCCGCGGCACAGGGCGCCGCCGCCAGGCACGCGGCGTGCGCCACCACCGCCGCCGCGTTCGTGCTCAGCGCCGCGGCCCCGTCGCCCGCCCCCGCCCCCGCCGCCGCGCTGGCGCCCGCCTCCGCCCGCTGCTGCATCCACTCGATCTGCGACCTCAGCCGCTGCTGCTGCCCCCTCAGCTCCCTCATGCGCAGCTCCAGCCACCGCGCCTGCCACTCCACCGACCTCCGCGCCTGCTTCCACTCCCTGCTCAGCTGCCCGCTGTGCTGCGCCGCCTCGCGCCGCTGCATCGCACCACCCTCCCCTGCCCCCGGCCCCGCGTCCGCCCCGCCAGCACCCTCTCCCCCCGCTGCCGCTGCCGCCGCCGCCACGAGCCCGTCCATGTACGGCATCCGTACGGCAGAGACCCGCAGCTGGCCCACCATATAGTCCATGGGCAGGGCGTACGTGGGGACAGAGCCCGGTAGCGTGCAGGCCGCTGCAGCAGCCACGGCCGCCGCCGCTCCGTCTGTCCCGGCCACCAGCAGCGGCTGCTTCTCGTCGTCTGACAGGTAACCCACAAGCGGGTCCCGGGGCGGGGGCGGTAGCGCGGCGTGCGGAAGGCCAGGGAGGCCCTGCTGGGCGGCGGCGGCAGCAGTGGTTGCAGAGCCGGGCGCAGACCCGGGCAGGATCATGGAGCCTGCCCGGGTGTCCAGGCGCATGGCCCCGGCTGTGGCTGCGTCACCCTGCAGCAGGAGGCCGTCCGCGGGAGAGGGCGGGGCGGAGGTGCCGCGGGCGGACGCGCGGGGGTCTAGGACCATGCTGTCTGCCCGCTGGGCCAGGAACAGCTGCTGCGAGGGCTGGTTTTGGAGGTCCATTGGGAGCTCCTCCGCGGCCGGGGAGCGACCATCGTTCGGGTCCTGGCCGGTGCCCTGCGGGCCCATGGGGTGGAGTACGGCTAGGGCTTTGCGGACCTCCAGCTCCATCGCTGCCATGATCTTGTTGCCGTTCTTCTGCAGGTTGATGGCTGCCTTGTGCACGAGCGTTTTGTTGCTGTTGAAGCGCTTTGCGTTGTCGTGGATGAGCGCAAAGTCGTCGCGCAGCTGGCGCCACGAGTGGTACGCCCCCGCGTTGACCTTGGCGCGCATGTCCGCAAAGCACATGGGCTGCTTGATGACAGTGTAGTAGTTCGGGGCCTCCTCCTCACGCACGGGGCGCTGGAAGAAGCCCTCCTTGTCTAGTGCTGATAGCTTGCCCAGGAAGGTTAAAAGGTATTCCGTGGGCTGCTTGAACGGGTCCGGCATGCCCCCCATGGCCTCGCTGGGGCCCGTTGGCCGGCCGTGCATGGTGCCGGGGTGCTAAGGCGCGCCCCAAGGGGCCTGTCCCGTGGGGTTATGAGCCCCGGTTTGCGGGTTGGTCTGGGTAGATGGGCTGGCGGGCGCGGGTGTCCGGGGCAGTTCGCCCAGAGTTGTTCCGGAGGCTGTTTGACGAAGCTGCTGACGCTGAACCCTTACTTGCTGTTGAATGCTGCTGGGCTGTTGGGGCGGGCGGGCCGCGGCCGTGAGCAGGCTGGCCTGCGCGGCCAGGCGCTCAATGGCCGACCCGCCCCGGCCGCGCGCCGTCGGCAGCGCCAGGGGCAATAGCCGCAGCCAGAATGCCGTTTTTTTAATTGGCGCCGGGGTAGGCAAATGACCCGTGGGCCAAGAGCTGAGGGCGGCCGAAAAGGCGCGCGATGCCCGCGTGCGGTGGGCAAACTCCGACGCCAAGTCACCAAAGCTGGCAAGTAATGGCCCTAAGCCCTTACGCCCGGCTCCCTTGCCCAACGCAGCTGGATATGCTCCTGGAAAGTGTTCGCAACCTCCGCCTTCTAGTTCCTGCCCTGACGTCGATCTCGACTTTGCAGTCGCGAGATGGCGAGGGCACTGAATAGCCTCAGCTAACTAAAGTTGGTGCCCTTAGCCGCTATCTTCATGAGTTTGGGCTTCTTATGCTCGTCGCGCAGGGGTTCAATAGAGGAGAGACATCGCGTTGATGTCGGTCAACAACAGTGTCAAGTCCACATACGCTCTCATCCTCACAAACTGAGCACATCGAACATGAACTGCTTCCTCTATGTCGAATTCGGCTTGCCAGTGCGCATGCTGCGTGAGCAGAGCGCACCACCGACTGCGGTACACCTCACTATCGTAGGCGAAAGAGCTCGTCAACAAGACAGTGACATCAATATACAATAAGATAGAATGTATCTTTCTCATCGGTAACAGAGCAGGAAAGGGCCTTGTCGCGCAGCCATGCCCCTCGTTGTTGTCTGCGGCCAGCCATGTAGCGGAAAAAGCACAATTGTTCAAAAGCTTTCGGCGGCCTTTCAGGAGAAGGGACTACTCGTGGAGGTGGTGGACGAGCCCTCCCTGCACCTTGAGCGCAGCTCTGCATACACAGGCAAGGATGGGCGCTCACGAAACAAGCCACGATGGTTTGGGATGAGCACTAAGCGATAACAAAGCGTCAGCAGCTGGGCAGCCCGGGCAGGCTGCCTCGCTACATGCCGTGGTACGAGAGCTGGCGGGGTGCATGCGGGCCCGTGGGCCGCTCACAACTGCAAACATGCAGCCAAGGAGATACCGCCGCGCTAATAAAGCATCAATGTGATGATGACGCTCATACGGGAGTAGGCAAATGCACTGGGAGTGTTACACGTTGTTCAGGCGCACCTGCTGTCCCTCCCAAAAACACCCAAGCACGTGAGACGGCACTGGCCACGTACCGTAACACCCTTCTTGCAAAGCGATCATTATTCGTACGCCACACAAGTCTTACACACCGTGCAACATGCAACCGCACCTCTGTAGCCTGGTTACCGTATGCGCCAAGCGGACACGCGTGTCATAACGTCCCTGTACGGCGGCACCCGCGTAGGTCCCCTCCCCAGCCCTCGTGCACTGTGACAAACCTCACACGCACCCTGACGCACCGAAAATATGCCAGCGCCCCAAAGAGCCTCTCGGTGCGTCTCCTGCTAGTCCGCATCCCCTGGCCCCCTCTCCAGGTCTGCCGCCTCCATACCAGTCGATGCAGCCTGACGCTTGGAACAGCACGTGTACGCCCCACCGCCACCCGCAGCAGACCAGACCTGCGTTCGAACCCTCCTCCCGCAGGCGTTGTGAATGAGAAGAACACGCGCGGCAAGCTCAAGAGCACTGTGGAGCGCGTGGTGGGGCGCAAGGGGGTGACCATCCTGGACTCCATCAACAACATCAAGGTGGGTGGGAGCCGCGCACAGTAGCTACATGGGGCGCATGCGGTATCAGGGCAAGATAAAGGGTTTAAGTAAGCAGGGTACGTTGGAGGCGGGTCGTACGTTGGAGGCGGGTCGCTGGGTGGCAGTGGGCGAGGACGATTGGGTGGGCAGGTGGTGTAGGACAGATGGGGCCCTTGCGCGAAGCAAGGGCAACAGTTAACCGTGTCAGTGTGACATGTACGACGGGTGTCGTGGATCCGAGGAACAAGGATGCGGCGGTCGTGACGGTGTGCTACAAGTGCGACTGGCTAGCCCTCGCACCCCTAGGAGGGCACGGCCACGTGCTACAGCACGGGGGCTGGAGCCAACAGCTGTAACGGCACAAGCTCACGTGTTGCGTCACCCGGCACCCGGAGTGTCCTGGACCCCCTGCGCCTCCGTACCTCTCGGCACCGCGGGCGTTGGGCGCTGCGCAGCTCGTGTCCCAATGCTGCCTTATGTGCCAACCCCACCCGCCCCCTCCCGCCCCCACAGGGCTACCGCTACGAGCTGTGGTGCGTCGCCCGGGCCGCTGGCACGAAGTACTGCATGGTGGGTAGCCGCGGAGCAGCAACCTGGCACCTGACTCATGGACGCGCCCAACTGGGCATGTAACAGTAACTGTAACTCTTGATAGGACCGGAACACGTGGGTGTGCATGCGGTCCAAGCTGCATGGCGGAGCAGCAGGGGGACGGTGGGGAGCGGGCCTGTCGGGACGGGACGTGAGGGGCCAGCGGAAGAGGGCCGCGGGCATCAAATACTCCATGGAGGTGGTGGGACAAAGTGGGTTCTGGGCAGCCGGGACGGGGCAGTCCAGAATAATACGCCGTTGCATGGTTGCCTTCCCCTTGCACGCTGCCCAGGCGCGCATGTGCCTTTCTCACTGAAACGCAGCTACGGCATTCCTGAGTGCCTCGCCAGCTCCACTGGGGCAGGAGCAAGACCCCTCGCCTTGCGTCGAGGCCACCCCGTACCCGGAGGTCTACATGGACAAGGATTTACACACGTGCCTGTGCCGCACAAAGTCAGGCCGTTGCCCTCCTACCGCCCGACCGCTTCCCGGATCAACCCCATACACTCAATCTCTACCCCCCTCGTCCTGCCCTCACGGTTACCCCCCATGCCCCACACCCTACCCCAGGTGCACGTGGACACGGACGTTGACACATGTCGGCAATGGAACGCGGCGCGGCCGGAAGGGGAACGCTACCCGCCGGAGATGTGGGTGTGCGGGGCATGCAGGGGTGGGACCTGGAACCCGGGGCAAGGGGTATGCGGGGCAAGCAGGGGTGGGGACCTGGAACCCGGGGCAACGGGTATGCGGGGCAAGCAGGGGCAGGACCCGGCACCTGGGGGCAGGGGTTATTCGGGGGACACAGGGGCAGGAGTGTAGGACGCGGGACCATGGCAGGGCCAACGACAAGCAGCTGCAGCAAGCGCCAAATAGTACACCCTTTAGTTCGCACCTCGGTCTCAGCGACTTGGCCTGCCGCTTCGAGCGGCTCGACCCACACCCACTTTACTTCACTTGCCCTTCGAAGTTACTCTTACATCCTGGCTCTCCTCCACCTGCGCCCCGCCCTCCTGTTCCCCGCCCTCTTCCGCCGCAGTCTTGACGACCTGGCCTGCCGCTTCGAGCGGCCCGACCCCCGCAACCGCTGGGACGCGCCGCTCTTCACCTTCAGGCCGACACGTGAGTGGGGGCTGGGGAGGAGGGTACAATGACGAAGGTGCCTTGAGAGAGCAAGGGCGGACGGGGTAGGGGCCGAGGGGGCGCCTTCGGCGCCAAAGGAAATCAGTGCGCGCCTGACGAGCGTGGACCCCTGACACAGGGGTCTGGCAGCGGCCGCCCGACAACTTTGCTACACTCCCTTTCTTTCAATCATCGTCCCGCGCACAGTGCCAAGGGCTAACCAGCCGTCATCCGCGCGCAACCGACCCTCGAAAACGCCAACCGTAAAAAGCCAACCGCCATCCCCCCCTCCCTGCATGCAGAGGGCGTGGGTGACCCTGGCAACGGCGACGAGCTGCCCGAGGGGGAGGTGGTGGCGGCGGTGGTGGGCGCGGTGTCGGACGAGCCGGCAGCCAGCGCAGCGGCAGCAAGGGTGGGTGGAGCGGGCGAGGTGGTGCAGGGGATACGCGTAAAACGCGAGAAACCGTGTGAGGTGTCAGGGAAGCACGGAAACGGAAACGCTAGTGCCTGCACGTGAAGAGGAAGTGAGTTGACAAGCAGACGCAGAAGAGCGGCGGTGGTGCAGGGGAATGGTGGGGGCAGTTGCAGCGGCGGGGCGGCGCTGGGGACGAGGCGGGGTGGCAGGCGAGGCGAGGGAGGCCCTGGCTGGGTGGTGGCAGTGCAGGCAAGGGGCGGGTGATAGGGGGGCCGCAGTGACGGACGAGCCGGCGGCCAACGCGGCGGCAGCAAGGGTGGGTAACGCAGCAGGGTGTCGGAAGCCCTGTCCTCCGCAACACGGCCCTGCCCCGTCCCAACACGCCAACACTTCCTCTATCTGAACCGTAAAGCACACCGCCTGGGGCTGATCCAACCCCTTCCGTGCCCGTTACAAATCGACACGCTCGTCAACCCAGGTTGTATGTATTTACCCTTAACCCACGCGCAGGCCGCCAAGACGCTGACGCCCGCCATGGCCACCACCAACCTCACGCTACTGTCCACCAACACGCTCTTTACCTCAAGCGGTGTGTGTATTACCCCTTAACCCACGCGCAGGCCGCCAAGACGCTGACTCCCACCATGGCCACCTCCAACCCCACGCTGCTGTCCACCAACACGCTGCACGAGATAGACCAGGCGGCACAGGTGGGGACGGGGGAGCATGGGGTAACCGCGGAGCGGCAAAGGGGCAAACGGAAACAGTCGGCCTGCGTAGAGCAAGGTTAGCAGCGGCAACAGAAAGAAGGAAACGACTTGGGACTTACCATCTGATACGTGCCGGCTGGGTGAACTGCGGTGGCTGGTGGGGGCGGGGGAGGGGGAGGTGAAAGCGGGATGGGCTGCGCCAGGCCGATGCAACGGGTACTCTCAAGTGGGAGCGTGTAATGGTGATGAAGTACAACCCATGCAATGCCCGCAAGACTGCGACTGGGGCCAACCAAACGGCACGCGGGTCATCAGGGAGGCTCACATTGACTGACACTCAACATGACCTCGTACGCGTTAGTAGCTGATTACCATGACTTGCCCGCCCCCAGGACGTGATCCACGCCATCACGGAGGCCCAGGCGGCGGCTGCCGGCGGCGCGGCCGAGGTGGTGCGTTTCCCGCCGCAGCACGGCCTGCCGCCCCTGGAGCTCCGGCAGCCGGTCACGCTAGCAGGTGAGGGACATGCGGGCTGTAGGAACCTCCTTAGCACTCTACTTCCTCAAGGCGGCCACCATTACCTTCCCCCTTGCTGTCATGTTCACCTATACGATTGTAATAGCAGTGCTTCTGCCTTGTAAAACACATCCCTGGTACTCCCTCCCCCTGTAGAGCTGCGGCGCCACAAGCGCTCCTTCCTCAAGCTGGCCACCAAGGTCACCTTCGCGCGCCTCAGCGATGCGGCGGCTGCGCGGCGCATGTTCGTGGACTACCTGCGGGGCAACCTCACGGGGGCGGGGGGAGCGGGGGCAGGGGGCCTGGCGG
>VFQN01001055.1_pt1 | contig 48332 bp, 60 predicted proteins | sample 3512371 | NCBI WGS metagenome assembly VFQN01 (sample SAMN10412370, study PRJNA504923) | tailings metagenome | isolation source: Replicate 2 from Balatoc abandoned mine | place: Philippines: Itogon, Benguet | collected 2017-08-28
GGAGCCCTCTGGCAACCTGCGGCGGCGGATTCTGCCGCGGCCCGTGGGAAGGTCGAGTTGGTTGCCAAGGGGCCGAGACGGGGGTGTACCATCCTCGGCACGCCGGCACACCAGTTAGCCTTCCACCCAGCTCATCCACCGAGGCCCGCGGCGAGTGCTGCGGGCCTCGTCGTTGCTCATCACCTTCTCTCGACAGCGGGCAAGGGCTGGAGCGGAGGCTCGACCACCCCAGACATGCCACGGATGAACCGCTTGAGCACCTTCAGCCGGCCCTCGCGGCCCTCCCATTTGACCATCCCGACCGCCGGCGCGTACCACGCCCGAGTGACAAGCTGATACTGTCCTGAGCCGATGGCGATTTCGAGGTGCTCAAAGTCTCCCCTGGGCAACATCCAGTGGGGTTACGATTCGATTCTGCAAGTCATCTTCGCAAGTCGGCTCACAGAGGGGGATGACAAAGGCTTCGCCCGCGGTCGTGCCAGGAAGAAAGCTGTCGCGCTCTTCCTGGGTCAGGGCGCGAGGAGTTGTCACGCCGTTGAGGGCACGCATAACATCGTCCGTCTCCCAACTCTTATCGAAATCGAGGTTTACCAACGGCTGCCCGAACTTCACCGCGAATGCGAAGCAGACCGGGCTGGTGTAACCGCCGACTTCGGGCAGTTCGAGGTAGATGAACACACCTGAGATTCTGTCGCGGGCTCCACCGGGCGGAAGGTAGTACCGGTAGAGATAGTCAACTAGCCAGCGGTCCGGGTTCAGCGCGGGACCGAGCCCCCAGGTCACGTTCGGCCGGTTCGTCGGCGTCCAACCGCGGTTCGAGAAGAGGCCATCGAGCGACCTCAGCAACGCCGCGACCTGCCTGTGTACCTCCTTGAGGAACAGGCGACAGGCGACGATAGACTCGCAGAACCCATGCGGCGGGCTGCTCATCTTAGTTCCCCTTCCAGAATCGCGGGCTGACCGATGGGCGGTATGCCACTCCGCTGAACCACGGGCTCGGGCTTATTCCACTCCCCAACCAGAATACCTGACTGGTCGGGATGTTGGGATACTCGCACGGGGGAAATCCGTGGAAGGCGTTCAACCCCTTCGCCTCCAAGATGTCTGCCAAGTCAGATGCAGGCAGGTAGAGGCGCCGCGCGTGGTTCATCGCCTGCCACAGGTCGCGCCAGGACAGCCACCCGAGCCAGTCGCCCGGCTCCCGTGACATGGAATCACGCAGTTCGTCCCGCGGTGGGGCGGCGTGCGTGGTGAGGTACACGACGCCGAGTCGCCGCAGCCGGGTGTCTGCCCTCAAGCCCCGCCAGTATCGCACCAGCTGGTTGGCCCGAGACACTTCGGTCACGTCATCCGCGTCCGCATCCGCGTCACGGCTCATTCCGGCGTCGAGCTTCACCTCGACCACTAACCGGACGACGGGTGCCTTGTCCGCCAAGAGAGTGATGACCACGTCTGGTTCACCGAACCCCTGCCGCCGGGGCCAGAACTGGTACATGGTGTCCGTGACACCGTCGAGGGTGAGCCACGCAGGGAGGTCCTGTATCACCTCCCCGTCGGGCTGAACCGCTCGGACCCGCTTCAGTACTGCCAGCAAGCCAACGTCGAGCGGAAGGTATCGGAGCAACTGGAAGGCGGTGGACGTGAGCAGGTCTTCGGCCCGGTCATGGGCGAGTGAGCCGTCTCGACCGAGCTTCCGGTGGCGCTCCGCGAACAGCATTGTCAGCCCCATACAACCGCGAGGAACGCGGCGGTGAGCAGGCGAGGGGTCATGGTCTCCAGGCGGCGTACTCCCCTGCTCAAGTCTTGCCCAGCACCAAGTCTACCACCCAGCAACCTCGAACGTGAGGGGTCGGCCCCCGGCAGTGTTCAAGAACATCTGGGGCGGTACAGCCCGCCTCCTCAAGCGCGTCCCCCAGCACCGGCATCCTCTCGTAGAGCCGCTCCTCGTAGATGCCGCGGGCCAGTGCCACGACGGCCTCGGTGCGCCACTCGGGCAGGAAGGAGATGGGGCGGAAGGGGTTCCCGAAGAGGTCGCGGACGAGGTCGGCTTGGGCCGACTGCGCCGCGCCCTGGGGATGGCCAGCAGCGACCAGTGCCGACACGGCGAAGTTCGCGGTCGGTCGGTACATCCCGAAGCTGTGGAACGCACTGCTTGCCGTGAGCGCGGCTCCACTGCGGGCCATGCCCGTCGGGTCGTCCGGTGGCGGGACGGCGTAGACGAGTCGCTCCAACTCGTCTCGAAAGTCCTCGTACTCCTGGTCGCCGAGTGACTGCTTGCGGCCGTCCTCGACTATGCCGACGGCCCGCCGAAGAACATCGTCGTACAGTAGGTCTCCTAGCCGCTGGCAGCAGGCGGCATCGAACAAGTCCGCCTTCCGGTCGCTCACCGGCCCGCGGTCCCGGAGCACCGCGAGCATCGCCTGGGGGTCGATGGAGGTCGCCCAGTCGGACTCGGTCACGACACCCTCCTGCTCACGTATTGCCGAGGACGGCATCGACGACGAAACACCCGCGGACGTGTGGCCCATCACTGCGGCAGTGCGACAGGATGTCGTTGTTCGTACATCCGGCGTCTTCGAGCGCGTCGGCCAACACGGGCATCACCGTGAAGTCCCGGGACTCGTACATCCCCCGGGCGAGCGCGACGACCGCCTCCGTCCGCCACTCGCCCTCGAAGTTCACGGGCCGGAACGGGTTCCCGAACACCTCGCGGAGCAATCCCGCCTGGGCGGTCGCCTCGACCTGCACCGCCGCAGGAACCGGGGCTGGGAGGGAGACATCCTCTCGGTCCGCAACCGTCCCCCGGGGTACCGACCAGAAGAAGCCCACCTCGACCCGGTGCCCGTACTCCTGGTCGTCCAGCGCCATCGCCTTGCACGCGACCAGGGCGGCGCTCTCGAATGCGGTCATCTTGTAGAACCCGCGGCCGAGGGCCTTCGCCACCCAGTACGCCGGCCGGCCGCGACACTCGGTCTCGACGGAGGAAGAGGCCCGCGCCGCGGCCTGGAGGTCCTCGTCCTCGAACCGACCGTCCGGGTGGTCCTCGACCTCGACCACGAGGTCCCGGTTGAAGGGGTGCGGGAACCGGTCCCAGATGCGGCGGCAGCACCCACAGGCGAACAACCGGAGCTTCCGTTCGGTGGCCAACCCACGGCTCCGAAGGAGCATCAGCATCAGCTGGGGGTCGGTGCAGGCCGACCAGTCGTCCTCCGACACGATATCCTCCACGCTCGGCGGCGCAAGCCGCGCGGCCGGCCCCGTTCTCTGTTGTGGTACTCCTTGCAGGAGGACACAGCCATGAAGAAGCAGGGCGACGTAAGCAGGAAGCGGCGGCTGGTGGGCTGCGAGGCGAAGTGCCGGTGGTACGCGAAGTGGCGGGCGGAAAGGTTCGCCAAGCGGTACTGGGCGTGCGCCTGACCGGCGCCTGCGAGAATCTCTTCAACCCGCGCATCTCTCCAAGCCGAAGAGCATCTTGGTCCTCCCGAGCCGCCTTGTTCACTTCGCGGCTTGGGAGTTGCTGTCAGTCATCCCGCGTGGTAGAACCTGCCAACCACGACAACCAGACCAACTTCACCCTCACCATCCCGAAGGTCCATGAGCGTTCGTCGTCCCCGCCCCGCCACATCCCGCCCCCAGACCAACCCGACCAGTCTCGCCCTCGGCTCCTCGACCGCCGGCTGGTACGCCGAGTGGAAGGCCCGCAAGCAGGCGGCGGTTGCCGCCCAGCCTGAGCAGGTGGCACCTCCTGCTGATGCCGCCGCCGACGCGCTGGCGAAGTGGTTGACCGGCGGCACATAACGCCTCCGGGTTCACGCCTTCCCGAGGATGGCGTCAAGCACGACGCACCCCCGGACGTGCGGCTCTGGCCCGCGGCAATGGGTGAGGATGTCCTCATCCACGCACCCAGCGTCCTCCAGAGCGTCGGCCAGTACCGGCATCGGTCCAAAGTCCCGCGACTCGTACATCCCGCGGGCGAGCCCGACCACCGCCTCCGTCCGCCAGCCGCCCTCGAACTCGACTTGTTTGGGCGTGTTCCCGAACACGCACCGCACGAGGTCGGCTTGGGCGGCGTACTCCACGTCGGCGTCATCCGCGGCCCCCGCCGCCTCGTGGAACACGTCGCTGACGTGGATGCCGGGGCGGGCGGGCTGCTGGGCCGCGTAGAACACGGCCATCACCGCCCGCCGGGACCGGCCGGTAACGGATTCCGAGACCCGCATCTCCCCGACCGCCCCCATCAGTCGGTAGTAGGTGGCGTCCGGCGGGGCCGGGTGGTCGGCGAGAGACTCGACCAGGGCGAGGAGGTCGGTGAGTGGGGGCGGCGGGTCGGGGGGTAACGCCCGGCGGGCGCATCCGGCGCAGAGCAGTCGGACCTTCCGGGGTGCGGCAGACCTCTGGACATGCCGCCACATCCGGGTGGGCTCGTGGGAAGCCAGCCAGTCCGTCTCCGTCATGCCCGTCCCCAAGGAAGCTCAACCGGTCCTCGCCCACCGGCGTACACTACCGTCGCACATCCCGCCATCCCCCACCAGCGGTTCACCGGCACCTCACAGACGTAACTAACTCCAGGCTGAACCGGAGGTCGAATGCTCACGACCGTGTACTGGGTTCCCACCGACTGCGGTCGGCTGGGCGTCATGCCCCGGCCCCGTGGCGGGGACTGGCTCGACGACGAGGTCCGTGCGCTGCGTGAGCAGGGGGTTGATGTCTTGGCCTCCCTGCTCACGACCGAGGAGGCCGAGGAACTCCACCTTCACGAAGAAGCTGCGACCTGCGCCGCGGCCGGCATCAAGTTCGTGAACCACCCGGTTCCGGACCGCGGCCTACCCGGGTCGGCAAGCGCGTTCCGCGAGACGGCACAAGCACTCGCCGTCGAACTAGAGAAAGGAGCGACCGTGGTGGTTCACTGCCGCCAGGGCATCGGCCGCGCGTCGATGCTCGCCGCGGGCGTCCTCGCCTGCGGCGGTGTTCCCGTGTCGGAGGCGTTCGAGAGGGTCGCCGCCGCGCGGGGGCACCCGGTCCCGGACACGCCGGAGCAGCGGGCCCGGGTCGAGGAACATAACCAGAACCCTTCAACGACCGCGTCGTGAGTCATGGTGGTCCGCGAACTCAACTTCAGACAGGCGTGTCTCCGCTGGTATGATGTCGGTCAGTCATGTGAGCCACGAGACCGGAGTTGGCACATGGGGGTCTACGACCTTTTATCGAAACGACAGGCCCGCGAGGGTGGGTACGTGCCTGCCCTCCAGACGGAAGTGCTGCCTGAGCGGTTCCGGGGGCAGGTTGTCGCCCTCCTTTTGAGCAACCTTGGGCGGCGGGTCGCGGTGGACCGCTACTCTTCCCGGGCCGCGCTCGGCTACCCGTCCAACGAGGTCTGGCACCACATCTTCGACACCGCCCGCCGGGAGTACGGCCGAGCGGCCCTCGGGGAACCCCGTGACCCGCCGGACCACTAGTGCGTCCAGCATGTGTTGACAGCCCCGACTGCCGAGGCACTCGACCTGATTGAGGTTGCGCTGGCGTTCATCGACCGGGAGCTACGGCAGGCGGACCTGGGCTGGTATGGACACGTGGTCGGGGTCCGTCCCGACCCGGACGCGGCCATCGCGGAGTTCAACACCCGCTGCCGCGAAAACGGCGTTGGATACTCCTTCCAGAACTCGCGCCTCATCCCTGTCGCCTCGACCTTCGTCCATGCGGAGGTCGTCGAGCCTGCTCTGGCCCTACTTCACGACGAGGGGTTCCGTGGGTCGCAGGACGAGTTCATGCGCGCCCACCTGAGCCTGCGGCGGGGCGATGCGAAGGGGGCCATCTTGGAGGCGGCGAAGGCATTCGAGAGCGCGATGAAGACGGTCTGCGCGAGGAAGGGGTGGGAGTACGACCCGCACAAGACGACGGCGAGTGGGTTGGTCGCCATCCTGTTCGAGAATGGTCTGGTGCCGACCTATCTCCAGGAGCAGTTCACCAGCTTGCGGAAGGTGTTCGAGTCTGGCGCGCCCACGGTCCGGAACAAGACGAGCGGGCACGGTCAAGGGCCTGAGCCGGTCGAGGTTCCCCGGGAGTTGGCCGAGTACACCATCCACCTCACCGCCGCGAACATCGTGTTCCTGGCCAAGCTGGCTGGCAAGTGACTCGACCACCAGTGGCTGGTCACTCCTTGCGTGTCATACGACCTCGTGGACTACAACCGGCACCCAGTCCGTCTGCACGGAGGCTTGGCCTACTGCACGCAGCCGTCAGGTCTCGACCGCCGCCGTCCTTAGCCCGGTCAGCACGCCGTCCTTATCCTGGCCCACGACGTAGATGGTGAGCTTCCGGTCCCCCACCTTGAACACCTTCGGGTTGGCCAACTGCTTGTTCACGACGGTGAGCAGGGAGCGGTACTGGGCCGAGACCGCCTTCTCCTCGTCGCCGTACCAGTCCTGGTCCTCGGTCCGGCCCGCGAAGAACTCATCGACCGGCTGCTAGACGACCGTCGCCGACTTCGAGTTCCGGCCCCCGCGTGCGAACCACTTCGGTCGACAGAGCGGCTCGGCTCGTCCCCCACAACTGCGGGGTCAGTCAGTCAAGTAGTAGTAAATCTGGTCGAGGGTCAAGAACCCCACGACGGCGCGCTCGAAGTCGTAGTCCGCTGCCTGTGAAACGCCGTGTCCGTGACTGTGCCGGGACAGGCTGAGGTCGCCGGCGTGCTGGTCGAACGCGCGGAAGTACACACGCCGAAGGTACTCCTCGAAGCGCCCAGGGAGGAGGAGGGAGTGGGCGTACTGGTTCTCCACCAAGTTGCTCACCATCGTCCCCTGGGAAGCTGGCAGGCCGGGGTTCTCCTCGACGAAGAGGGTGCGGAGCACGCCCTCGATGCGGGGAATGAGGAGGCTCAGGCAGCTGAGAAAATCGCCCGCAGCCAGTCGCTCCCTCGCCCGCGTCAGAAACTCCATGTGCGAGGCGAGCATGTCGTTCCGCCGCCACACGTCAAGTCGGTCCTCCAGGTGCGCCAAGTACCGATGACACATCGCGGCTAAGGCTGCGTGTGGAACAGCGTCCTGTCCCGCGAAGTGAAGGAGCTGTTGCCTGTCGTTGTGCGACAGCCCGATGAACGGGAACCACCCCCAATCGAGCAGATGCTGCCACTGGCTCTCCGAAATCGAGTACATCTCCTGGAACACGAGTCGCGCGTACAAGTGCGCGAAGAGGCGTGCGAGGTCGATAGACCGGGGAGCCCCGTCCGGGTGGAACGGCCCGAAGTCGTAGTACAACCCCTTCCGCCACCGGTACGAGAACAGGAACACGACGCCGCACTCTGGCGGAATCGGCACTGACTGGCCGTCCGCGCCCGCGGGCTCGATACGCTCGAAGTCGGCCACGCAGTCCGCGGTCAGCACCTATCCGGCACGCAGTCCTGTGTCCTTGGCGATTCGGTGGCGGGCAACGGCCTTGAAGTGCAACTCGTTGCAGTAGACCGTAGTCCCGCGGTCGGGCCGGATGACGGCGAGGAGATGGTCCACTTGCGAGGGACGGACTCGAAGCGCCTCGAACGCACGACAAAGAACGTTCGAGATGCCCTCCGCTCGTTGAACGAAGTCGTTGCCGTCTTCGGTCGTAAGGTACTCGGTCACGAATGCCGGCGCGTTCTCCCCTCCGAACGAGTCCTCGGCAAGGAACCCGGTGGGGAGCATGGGCAGCTGAACGACGAGGGGCATGGTCTCTCCCGTGACAACCCGCTCGGGCAAAGAGGGTCGAATCTGCACGGTGGTTCACTTGAGGCTACCACGGACGGTATTCGCTGCCAGGGGGGGCTTTCGGAACCTCTCGCACAGAACCGCCATCCAGTTGGTCCGGCGTGGATTTCGTCGTTCCCACACCTAAGAACCAATGCCGGAAGCACCAATCCCGGGAATCGTGTACAGGGTGTCGCCGGGCGGGCTACTGAAGGGGTAAGGAGGAACCCGTGTCCCACCACACCCGCCGGCTGCTCGCCGCCCTCGGCTCGGACCCCGCCGTCCCCGCCGACGCCGACCTGCTCGCCCGGTTCGCCCGGACCCGTGACGCGGGAGCGTTCGAGCTCCTCGTCCACCGCCACGCCCCGCTCGTCCTCCGCGCCTGTCGTGGGGTGCTCCGCGACCGACACGCGGCCGAAGACGCCGCCCAGGCGACCTTCCTTGCACTCGCCCGCCAAGCCGGGTCGGTCCACGGGAGCACCCTCCCGGGGTGGCTGTTCCGGGTCGCCCGTCGGGTCGCCGTCCGTGCCGCCCGCAGGCCGCTACCGACGGCGGACGCCGACCCCGACGCCCTGCCCGTCGTCCCTACGCCGATGCCCGACCCGTCCGAGGTCCGCGCCCTGCATGACGAACTGGCTCGCCTGCCGGAGGCGTACCGGTCGCCACTGCTGCTGGCGTACTTCGAGGGGCTGACGTACGCCGAGGTCGCCCGCCGGCTGGGCGGGCCGCTCGGCACGGTCACCGGCCGAGTGGCCCGCGCGAAGACGGCCCTCGCGGTTCGGCTGGCCCGACGAGGTTTCGCGCCGGCCGTCCTCGCGGTCGCGGCTGATGCGGTGCCGCCGGGGTTCGCGGCGGCGACGACGGGGGCGGCGGTCGAGTTCTCGGCCGGCCCGGGCACCGCGGGGGCCGTGGTCACAGAACTGGCCGTGCGGGAGGTCCGGCGGGCGTCGGCCACCCGGGTCGGGAGAGTGGCGTGCGCGGTGGCCGTGTGCGGGGCGGTCGCGCTGGGTCTTGGGGTAGCGACCGGCGGGGACGCACCGGCCCCGCAGCCGCCGGCTCCCCAGACCCCCGCCCCGCCGCCGCTCGTGCCCGCCAAGGTCACCCTGACGGCGGTGGTCGGCAAGACGTTCGCCGCCGCGCCGGTCACCACCGACCTCCAGCGGCGGCTCCTCGACGCGCCGCCCGCCGCGCGGGCCGTCGTCTTGGTGAACGGCCCCGCCCTGTTCCGCGACCCGAGCGCCACCGACCCCCTGGTGAACGGCGCCGCGTCGTCCCGCGACCTGACCACCATCGACCCCGCGGCCCTGGAGTCCGACGACCTCCTGACGGCGCTGGCCGGGTGCCGCCCGGAGAAGGGCCGGTCGGTGGCCGTGGTCCACTTCCACTACCCCCCGTCTCCCGCCACCTCGGCGGCGGGCCGACGGCTCCTGGAGCTCACCCTGGAGGGGGTCGCCGGCCGGGCCGGATTCGTCCCCACCCTGCGGACCACACACCACAATGTCGAGTTCGGGTTCGCGGGTTACGTCCGGCCGCTCCTCGACAGTGCGGGGCCGGGCCGGGTCGCCCAAGGTGCGAAGGAGGACGATGCGGAGTCCGCGGTCGGTGACGAGCGGGTACGGGCCTATCCCGTGCGGACGCCCCTGAGCCGGGTGCTGGCCGGTCCGGTGGGTGGGGTGGTGGATGTCCGGGTACGGCTCGACCTGCGGGACGGCGACCGCGTCCCGGGCGAGGTCGATAGGTCGGCGCGTGCGGCCCTGGCGGCGCTGGCCCTGCCCCGCGGGCAGACGGTGAACTTCCTGTTCCGGGTGGGGGAGCGGGACGCGGGGAGCGCCGACCGTCTGCGGCGGATGATGCGGGACTGCACCTCAACCCACGGGCTGATGCCCGGCACGCTGAGTTACTAGCCGCGCTGCCCGTCGCTGGCTGCAGCGTATGCGAGCAGTGCGGACCAGTGGGTGCCCAGGGGCAGGGCATCCACGAATCGTGGCGGCGGGTTCCACAAGGCGAGCTGTCGCCGCCAACCCCCTTTCCTGCTCAGGGGTTGCGGCGTTGCGCTGGTCGGAGAGGAGGAGCCGGCACGCGAGGTGCTTTTGCTGTCGGTCATCAGAGGAGGCGGGCTGGGCGACCAGACCGAGGGGAGAGGCGGTGCTGACCGCCGGTCCGTTCTCCGACGACACAACACTGCGACCCGGACCCGTGGCCGTTGGGAGAGGCGACCACGAGCCCGGGTCGTAGCATTTTCCGGGCGGACGATCCGGTGGGAGAGTTCCCGGCCCGCCCGCCACCGCCGTCGGTTCCGCGCCTCGTTCGAGGGGGTCGCCGCGACAGGGGAGAAGAACCTCATCATCCACGACCGCTCCGACTCCGTCAACTTCCGGACCGGATTTACTTCCCGGCCGGGTGAGCGACGGCCGACAGCAGCACGGCCCCGTCCTTGCCCGCTTCCGAGTAGATGACCGCGACCGCCTGCCCCGGGACGAGGTCTTGAGCCGCGCCCTCCCGCTGGGTCAGGACGACCTTGCCGTCGCGCTTCTGCGGGGTCAGCACCGCCACCTTGCTCGTCCCGGTCACCTTCAGGGACAGGGTCTTCTGGAACTTTCCGTCCGCCGCCCGGGGTTTGACCGTCAGGCTCTCCTTATCGGCCTTCTCGACCGTCCCCGAGGCGGTCAGGAGCGGGGCGGCGTCCTGGGCGGCAGCAACGACGACCGTCAGGGCGAAGGCGAGGGTGAGCAGGAGGTGGCGCATGAGGAGCTCCAGGGGAGGGCTCGGCGCGGGCTTCTGGGCACTCGGGAATGAAGACCGGCCGTGACCCCTGATTGTCGCCCATTCAGTCGGAGAGCCGCGGCCGGTCTGTCCCAAGCTATGCACGGCCCGTGCCGCGTCACGGACCTTCGGTCCCGGGGATGCGCGACAGGAAGTCGGTCAGGACGGCCGGCGCCACTGGCTTGAGCATGTAGTGGTCGAAGCCGGCTTCCCGCGCCCGGGTCTCCAGGTGCGAGTACCCGGTGACCGCCACCAGGACCGGCCGGCGGGTGAGCGCGGATACGAGCTTCCCTGCTAACCCGAACCCGTCCCCGTCCGGCAGGCCGAGGTCCAGTAGCGCCACGTCCGGCTCGAACCCAGCGGCCGTCCGGAGGGCTGCGGCACCGGAGTGCGCGACCCGTGCGTCGTGCCCCATCAGTCGGAGCAACTCAGCGAATGACTCACCGCTGTCCGGGTGGTCGTCCACGACCAGGATGCGGAGCGGGCGAGGGAATGTCACGGTGCGAGGCCGTCCTGGCGAGTAGTTCAACGGCGGGTAGAAACAAACAACGGCAGCTGCGCCAAATCTTGCCAGTGCTGGATTAAATGTCGTCCGGGCGACCGACAGGCACGTCTCGTGCGACCGTCCTGTCGGGGGTTTACGAACCGCGGCCGACGCCGCCGGTGGTCCAGGTGTGGTGGGTTGGCCGTGCCGTTGCGAGTCCTTGTAGTAGACGACAACCGAGACGCGGCGGATTTGCTCGCTCAGCTCCTCGGCTTGCTCGGGGCGTCGGTCCGGGTCTGTTACGCCGGGGCAGACGCCCTGGCACTCGCCCCCTCCTTCCTCCCGCACGCCGGACTATTCGACGTGGACATGCCCGGGATGAGTGGCCTGGAACTGGCCCGCCGGGTCCGCGAGGTGCTAGCTGGGCGCCCGCTGTTCCTGGCCGCAGTGACCGGGGTCGGGACCGACGAGGCTCGCCGGCGGACGGCCGACGCCGGGTTCGACCTGCACCTCACCAAGCCGGCCGACGGCCTCGCGCTCGCCAACCAGCTGACGGCGTTCTGGCGTACGAACTTCCCGCGGGAGTTGTGAACCGGTTCGACCGGGGGCGGGCGCTCCTCCCTTGCTGAGCAGAGGGCAGGGCTCCTCGTGCCGTGTCGGGCGTTCGAGGGTTGGCGCGGCCACGGGCGACGGGTATGACCAGCGCCGAGCTACGTCGTCGTTCGCCCGCCCACGAGGGCCACCCGTGCCCACCCCCTCCCCGCCGAGTCCGTCCCGCCGCCTGCTGACGTGCGCGGTGTGCGGTCGTGTCGAGGTGTGCTCCCAGACCGAGTTGCTCCGGTACACGCAGACCGGGTGGCCGACCTGCTGCGGGGAGGTGATGGCCTTCTCCATCGAGCCGGCCTGCGGGGGCGACGACACCCGCCCCGACCACCGGCCGCTCCCCCGCTGACGACCGACTGCGCGGCACACCACGGGCACGCCGCCTGCAACGCCGGGCCGCGGCTCGCCCCTCTCTCCCGGGTGCCGCCGTGATTTCCCGACCCGCCGCCCTCATCGTGGACGACCACGAGCCGGTCCGTCGCCTGTTCCAGCTCCTGGCCGAGCGCCACGGATTCCGGCCCATCCTCGCCTCCGGCGGGGCCGAGGCGGTCGAGACGTTCGGCCGGCACCGGGACGAGGTCGTGGTGGCCGTCCTCGACGTGGACATGCCCGGGATGGACGGGCCGCGCACCCTGGCCGCGCTCCGGGCGGTGGCCCCGGCCGTCCGGTGCGTGTTCGTCACCGGCGAGAGCCCGCACTACACGACCGAGGAGCTGGAGGGGCTGGGGGCGGTGGTGGCGACCAAGCCGCTGACCGCCGCCGCCTTCGGGGCGGCACTCCGGGCGGCGGTGTCCCCGAACTAGCGCCGGCCTCGGCCGCACGCTGACCAACTGGTACGAATGTTGCAAGTCTCGCCGCGAGCCGTTTCCGCAGAGGCGAGATGGATACGACCCTGCGGCCGTCGGTGCTGGTGGTGGACGACGACGAGGGCGTGCGCACGGTCCTCGGGGCGTTCGTCGAGCGGAACGGGTACACCGCCCACCTCGCCTGGGGCGGGGACGAGGGGGTGCGGTTGTACGACCGGCACCGGGCCGAGATTGCGGCGGTCGTCCTCGACGTGCTCATGCCCGAGAAGGACGGCCCCCAGACGCTCACCGAGTTGCGCCAGCGCGACCCGGGCCTGCCCTGCGTTTTCGTGACGGGGTACGCGGGTCACTACGCCGAGGGCGAGCTGGAGGGCCGCGGGACCTTGGTCCTCAACAAGCCGGTCACCTCGACCGACCTGGGGCGGGCGCTCCGGACCGCGTGCCGAACCGACTAGCTCGTGGGAGCGAGAACCAACGCGAACCGCTTGAGCACTCCGACCAGGACCGCCGGCTCGACCGGCTTGTCCAGGTGGAGGTCGAGGCCCGCCGTCGCCGACCGCCGGTGCTCGTCCGGGGTCACACACCCGCTGACCGCGACCAGGAACGGCCGGCGGAACGCGAACCGCTCGCGGAGGTGGTTGGCCAGCTCGTGCCCGTCCATCCCGGGCATCATCAGGTCGAGCAGCACCACGTCCGGTGGGAACTCGTCGGCGACCCGCAGGGCCTCCTCGCCGGAGGTCGCGGTCTGGGCCTCGAATCCGGCGAGGGCGATGAGAGTGGCGGTGGAGTCGGCGGCGTCGGAGTCGTCGTCTACGACGAGGACGCGGAGCCGGTCAGCAGCCTGGTCGTCGTGCATGGTTGCGTTCGCAAAGGTGTCGGGCAAGTGGCCCGAAATCGTGCAAACCCTGGGCCGTAACTGCCCAACGGTCGCAACCTTCACGCGGTTCTCGCGGTTCCGGTCTGAGGTGTCGCGGGCAGGACCAGGATGGGCATGTCCACGACCGTCTCGGCGTCGTGCCGCCCGACCCGGCCGACCCGCATGGCGGCAGCGGTCAGCTCCTCCTCCAACAACTTGAAGCAGCTGGAACAAAGGTGGTACGGCCCCAGCTCGTCTTCGTGGACAACGCCCCCGCAGTACGCGCACGCGACTCGCACGGACACCTCCTGTATCAGCCCCGGTGCCGGGGCGGGAACATCCTGTTGTGGGCGTGACGGCATGATTGGTCATGCCCGGCGCGAAATTAACCGGGTGTACGAACATCGGCCATCGCGGGTCACGGTGGACTTGAGCAGGGACGCCGAGGTGGCGAAGCGGACCGGGAGGAGCGTTGACTCGGTCGGGTCGATGCGGAGGAAGAAGGGGAGGGAGCCGGCGGACCAGTGACCCTACTTCCGTGCATCCTGCGGTCTACCAGTGGCTTCCTGCCCGACATAGCTGAAACTTCATTTGACTCGACGCCAGTCGTCCGATTCTACTCTCCGTAACAGACTCCTCCCACTGGCTTCGCCTAATGAGCACATCCGTCCCCCTCCGCCCTCTTCAGGACGTGTTTCTCGACTTCAGCCACCAGGCAGCACAGGCTAAATGTTCGCTAGAATATAAGAGAATGCGCGGGCCGAACGAGCACCTGGCCAAGTTCCTCCGGGCAAACATGGACGAGCTCCGGCTCTACCACGCGGAGAAGTATGCCGATTCCGTACTCTGCATGTCTGACTACCAGGACGCCATGTACTTCCGGTGGGGCGTGCTCCGGCGGGAACTCGGCCGGGACATGGACTTCGACAGACAGCGGGACCACGCCGCCCATACCCTCAACAACTACCTCTTCGGCTGGTACTTGGTCTCGCAGGTCGAGCCGCTGCGGAAGTGCCTGGAGACTCACTTCGAGAAACGATTCCAAACCGGGACTACCTACACCAACTTCTCGGCCGATTTCTGCAACGTCTGGTCGTTCGCAAGCCTGCTTCACGACATCGGATACATGTTCGAGGGCTCTCTGCAATCGATGGACGCGGCTGCTGTCACGGCCAAGGCACGACGGGGAGCAGAGTACGTGCGGGAGTTCTTCGACTCCATCTTCTGGGAGGAACTATCCCTGAGCCCGCCCTGTCGGACCTGGGTCGAGGGAGTGACGAACGTCCCCACCCCGACCATCGACCCAGCGTCGCTTGGGAGGATTAGCTCCTCACTACGGGGGCTAGGCGACCTCACGGTGCTCTGGAAAGAGGTGGTCAGGAACATCAAGGGCCTGCAAGGGAGGCCGCCCCCGACAGCCGACGCCTTCGCAGTCTGGACGGACTCGTATGCGTCCTTCGGCAACGACACGATGGCTGACCGCATTCGCATTCTGGAACAGGCGCACAAGTCGATGTTGAGAGTGGGTCTTCCGCACATGGGCATCCGGGTCCTCGACCACGGGGTCACGGGAGGGATGTTGTTGCTGCTGCATTCGACCCTATACTTCAGGCTCCACTTCGGGCTCCGACAGCCACGGACACTCCCCGAGTCGGACTCACTGGGCTATGCCGTCCTCGAACAGATGCGAGAGCGGCTGGATGACCCGAAGTACCAGGCCGAGTTCTGGTGGCAGGCCGTCACCTGGGGGACCGCAGCCGTCGCGCTCCACAACTTCCAACAGTCGAAGGAGTGGCACAGCGACTCCGGGCTGGTCAAGGTGGAGCCTCTCAAGTTGGACGACGACCCCGTCACCTATCTCGGCGTCCTTGTGGACATCATGCAGGAGTGGGACCGGTACTCGACGAGTCGTAACTCCGTCTTTACCGGGGACCTGCCGGTCAGCAGCGTGGATGTGCAGCTCGGCGTTGTGGGTGACGTGGTCCGAATCGACTACGGAAACAAGTCCATCGCCAAGAAAGTCCGAGACGGCCTGAGTTCAGCCCTGGTTGGCTGGGACAAAATCGTGTCCGTCACACCCAACTGACGAGACACGCATTCTGGAGTGGCTGCTAAGCCAGTGGTCTGGCCTCGCGGCTACAGGGGCGGCCACTGGTGGTCGATGCCCTCCCGCTCGACCTCCTTCACCTCGTCCAGGGCGACCCCGTGCTGGTGGGCAACCATCTCGCGCGAGCGGGGGACATCAACACCTTCGTCTTGCGCCGCGACGAGGTCGGCGAAGATGGAGCGACGGCGGGCCTCGGTCAGGTCGGGCGTGTAGTAGCTGGTCATCGTCCTCTCGGAATCGTTCTCGGTGGTCCTGGCCGGATGCGGCCGAAGAAGGGCCGGAGATACTACCGCCCGTGCCTGGGGTTCGGCACGCGAAGGGCCGGGCGGGTCACGAAATCGTGTGGACGGCAGAGCACGTCGGCGTTCGGCTGGAATCCGCCCGGGTAGGTTGGCGGGTGCCGCGCGCGGGGGTTATTATCTTGGCCGGCTCACCCGTCCGCTGGCATCGGCATCAGCTGGGACGGGGAGGCGAAGGACAGTATCGAGCCATGTCGGACAGAGAGTTGGTGACGGCGGTGGCGGACGAGGTGATGCGGCGGCTGGAGCCGCACCTCAACGCGGGCAGGGCCGGGGAGCGCGAGCCGGAGTACGTCACGCCGGCCGAGGCCGCGCGGCGCACGTCCTTCTCCTACGACTTCGTCTACGACGCGGTCCACAGGGGCGACCTGCCGGCGACCCAGAAGGGGCGCGAGTGGCGGGTCGGGGTTCAGGACCTCCGGGCCTGGATGGCGAAGGACCGGGCCGGGGTCACGACGCCGGCCCGGAAGGACCTGCGGGCGAAGGTCAGCCGCCTGATGCCGGGGCTGGCGGCGTGAGCTGGACGGCGACCCGGCGGCCGGCGTCGGCCACGGCCTGCCGGGCGGCGTGGACGTACCGGGCGGTGGTCGTCGGGTTGGCGTGACCGGCGATGTCCGCCAGGGCGGACTGGGAGATGGTCGGGTCGGCCCCCGCCTTCGTCAGGAACGTGTGCCGGTTCGTGTACAGGACGAACTGCTCTCCCTGCTCATCCGCCTTCACCCCGGCCCGCACCCGCAACCGGCGCATCCGCAGCCCGAGCGCGTTCTTCGTCCACGGCAGGCCGTCGGCATTCAGGAAGACGTGACCCGTCAGGCCGTGCTGCTCGGCGCGGCGCCGGAGGACGGCTTCGACCTCGGCGCTCATCCCGATGACGCGCGGCTTGGGGTCGCGGGCGGTGCGGCTCCCCTTGTGCTCGGGCAGCACCCACATCTTCGACTCCCAGTCCACCATCGCCCACGTGAGGTTGTAAACGTCCTGGGGGCGTGCCGACGTGTGTCGCATGGCGACCAGTACGTCGCGGAAGGCGTCGTCCGTGCAGCGGGCGAGCAGGGCGCGGTACTCGTCCTCGGAGGCGACCCGGCGGCGGCCGGCGCACGGGAGGAGGGGGACCTTGGCGAACGGGTTCTTGCCGGCGGGGAGGCGGTCCGTCTCGGCGGCCCAGTTGAACGCACGCCGGAGGGTGATGAGGGCGTGGTTGACGGTCTTGGGCTTGTACGGGCGTGGCGGCTGCTTGCCGGTGACGTAGGTCGTCTTCATCAGCTTCAACTTGAAGTCGGTGGCGTCGGCCCGGTTCAGACCTCGAACCTGTCGGTTGCCGTACTCCTTGGCGAAGGCGGTACACCACCGCTGGTAGTCGCGGAACGTGTCGTGGTCCTTGGTCGCTTGAACGTCTTCGAGGAAGAGGACGAGCAGCTCGGTGACCGTCATTTTGGTCGGCAGGCGACCGCCCATCTCCTCGCGCTCGGTTTCGAGCTTTCCGAGTTCGAGTTTGAGCAGCCGCTTGGCCTCGGTCATCCCGTCCTCGACGGGGCAGAGCCGGAGGTAGACCCCGTTGGGTCGGCTGACGTACCACCCGCGTTCGGCATACGGTTTCGCTTGTCGCGCCATCGTGGCCCTCGTGCCTGAAAGGACGAAGATACTACGCGCGCGAGAAGGGGTGCGACCACCTGATGGGCCGGAATCGGCCCGGGTTGGCGTGGAAAGCCCGCGCCGAAAGCCCGCGCGGGGGTTGATTGGACAGTTAGGTAACGCCTAAAATGACGCAACCCCCAGGTTTCCCTAGGGGTTGCGAAGTCGGGCTGACAGGATTCGAACCTGCGACCTCTTGGTCCCGAAGCGTGAACGCCCGAAGTCCCGGAATGCCCCGAGTACCAGCAATTCCTAGGTGAAAGTCTCCATCGACACGTCCTTGCGAGCCGCTCCATCCCATTCGTGAAACGACGAGGATTCGTGCACTCGGCGCCCGTTCCGTGCAACGCCGTGCAAGCGCGGAGGGCGCTTGCATCGACGCACCCAGGTGGCCGGTTCAGTTGCGGGCGGGGCAGTCGCCGGGTACTCTGGCCGCGCCCGACGTCCCTCACCCCGGAGGCCGAAACGCGAATCCGCGTCGTCGTGCTGGGCGGCTTGCTGGTGGGCGCCACCCTCTCCGCTTCCCACACGTCCGGGCAGACACCGGCGGGGAAAGCCGAGCCTGACACCGCCACCCGGCTGCGCGAACTTGAAGCCCGTGTTGCGAAGCTTGAGAAGCGTCTTGCCGGCAGCGCCGTCGTGTCCGAGGAGATCCCGTTTGGCGAGGTAGTGGCCAACCTCCATGAGGAGCGACTGAACCGCTACCTGCGGATGAAGATCGCCCTGAAGGCCGACGAGGGGGTGCGGCTGGAGGTGGCGGACGCGGTCACTCGGCGGAAGGCCGAGCTAAAGAGCTGGCTCCTCGGTTACCTCGCCGACCATAGCCTCGGCGAAGTCTCAGGCACCAAGAGCTTCAACCGGCTCCGTGACGCCGTGCGCGACGAGTTCGGGCGGCGGCTGTTCCCCGGGGGGCAGCCGAACCCGATCCGTGAGGTGCTGTTCGAAGAGTACTTCGTGCAGTGAGGCGGCACGGGTCGGTCAGCCCTCCGGCGGCCATCAACTCCCACAGCACGGAACGGCTGATCCCTGAAAACGCCACAACTGCCTGCACGGTCAGCGTGCCTTCCGCCGCAAGCTTGAGGCGACACGATTCAGCAGGGTCGGGGCCGGGGTGAGGGCGAGGCGGCGGGCGGTCATGTGCGAAGTCCGTGGGGGTTACCAGCCGGCCGCCTTGAGCTGGGCTATTGCTGCCATTGAATCCTTCGTCCGCTGGGCTGGGGTTCGCTCCGGCTCGGTCGTGCCGCCTGCCTGGGCGGTCGTCGCGGCGAAGAACCGGGCCAGCGCCTCCTGGCTCGTCACCCAACTGTTGCCGACCTTCACCGCTTCGAGCTTCACACCGCGGACACCTTTCTTCACCCACCGGATCCGCGTGAAGCGGGCGCAGTGGGTCGCCCCCTTCGCCCCGGGCAGGGACGCGGCGGCGGCAGCGAAACCGATGATGGTCTCGGTGAGGACGCGGATGGTGGTCACGACCAATCCTTCGGTCGCGTGAGAAGTGGCAAGGTTGGGACGGCCCCCATCAGACGGCACTGTGCCGCCGGCCCGGCCGTGGTGGATGGGAGGCTACCGCAGAAAGGTGTCTGACTGCCAGATGGGTTTTTGCGAAGACGGGCGGGCCGGTCGAGTCCCCATCCGCGGCACCACGCCGCCGACCTCTCTCCCGGCCCGCCCGCTGCTCCTGGTGGTCGATAGAAGGCGGGCCGGCTCCGCTCCTCACCCGAACGGCAACACACCGCCCGGAAACAGCACCGGCCCGACCGCGGCTCCTTGTGATCGATAGAAGGGGCGGGCCGGGTCTACCCCTCGCCGGATCGGCAACACACCGTTCCGAAGCATCCCGGCCCGCCACTGTTCTCACGCCGACTTTAGACGGTCGGCACGCCGGTGATCGCCTCGGCCTGGTTGTCCTGCCGCGGCACCGGCTTGGGCGTCGCCTCCGCCTGTTGCTGCGGGCTCGGGGCCGGGTCGTCACGGCCCATCCGCACCGGCTCGACTGCCGTCGGGCTCACTGCCTGCTGGGATGCGTCACCGGGACGGGGGTTCTGATCTGGCATGGTGTTCTCTCCCCTGGGCGGGGGGGAGATGGGAGGCAGCGGACATGCCAACGGGCTGGCGGATGGGGGAAGTCCCGACGCCGCCTACCTGAAATTAGGAGGCGGGTCGGGGCGTCAGCCGACATCAGTCGGTAGAAGTCTGCTCATTCTCCTCAGACCTGTTCGCCTCACAGAATGAGCACTACCCGGGTCAGTTGACTCCGGGCTGGTGGCGCCGTCTACTAGCCCGGCGGCACGTCCGACACCTGCCTCCTTGCCGCCCACCACGCGTGATGCCAGCACCACCGAGAAGGTCCCGATGACCACACCACCCGTCTGGGCTCGCCCCGTCCGCCCGGCGGTAGCCGTCGCCCTGGTCGCGTGCGCTACCGTCGCGGCCGGGGCCGCCTACCTGGTGATCACCCGGCCCGACCTCTCGCCGCCCGGCCGTTTGGAGGTCCGTGCCCCGCTCCCCGCGGGCACGTACCCGCCGTCCCCGCTCCCGCCGGGCTCGGCCAGCCCCCCCGTCGAAGCGGACGGGTGGGTGAACGGCCCCTACCCCGGGCCCGACGCCCGGACCGCCCGGCTGGTGGTCCTGGACATCTGGGCCGGGTGGTGTCCGGCCTGTCAGAACACGGCCCCCGGGGTGCTCGCGGCGTACCGGAAATACAAAGACCTGGGGGTCACGTTCTTCAGCCTGACGAACCTGGGGCGGGACGCCGTTCAGTCGTTCGCCGACCGGTTCGAGATCCCGTGGCCGTGCGGGTACGGGGCTACGCTCGCGGCCATTGCCCGGTTCGGGGCGTACTCCCCGGACTGGATGACCGACTCCTACAACCCCGGGTACGAGGTCCGTCCCACACTCTTCATTTTCGGCCCCGACGGCCGGGTCCGGTGGCACGACGACCAGGCCCGGCCGCGGCACCTTGCCGACACCGACACCATGATCCGCAACCTCGACGCCGCCATCGAGCGAGAACTGGCGGCGCTGCCCGCCGACTGACTATCGCGGTCGCCCGGAGTGCCGGGCGACCGCGGCCCGGACGGCGGCGAGCGGTCCGCCACGCTCCGTCTGGGTCATGTAGAACCGATACCCCAACTCGGCCGGTCGGACGCCGGTCAGCCGTTCCAGCCCCCGGGCCGCGAACTGCCGGTTCACCAGGTAGGGGTCGTCCATCGCGGCGGCCACGGCCGGGGCGTGCCGCACATCCCCGGACCGGGCGAGGGCGTCGGCCGCCACCAGCCGGACGGCCTCGTTCCCGCTGGCGAGCCACCCCGCCGCGACCGGGCTGGTGCGGTCGGCGTAGCTCGCCGCCAGCTTCGCCCCGTCGTAGGACCGCCCGTACCACCCCTTCAGGTGGGTCAGGGTCCAGTCGATCGACCGGTCCGGGTGGCACAGGTTGCAGGCGTTCGGGTGGTTGGCCTCGATCATGTCCGCGCGGGTCGGGGAGTAGATCATGTGGGTCCGGACGACGTCCTGGATGCCCTCGTTGATGCGCGGCATGTGGCAGTTGAGGCACCGGTCGCCCGGCGTACCGGGCGGGTGGCGGGTGTGCCCCGCCCGGGCGTCCGCCCCGCGGTAGCGGTCGTGGCACTTCAGGCAGACCGCGTCGTCCTGGGCCGGAGCCCGGACCCACTCGCGGCCGAGGGCCTCATGCGGGCTGTGGCAGTCGGTACACCGGAGCCGGGGGTAACACCCGCCCCGGGCGGCGTCCGAATACTCGACCGAGTTCCAGGTGGACATCCCGGCGGCGAACGCCGGCCGGCTGCCGGTGTGGCACCGGCCGCACGCCCAGTTGACGTTCTCCGCCGTCCGCCCCGTGTCCGGCGCGGGGGCGGTCGCCGCCAACCCCGGGCCGGCCGGGAAGAAGCTCGGGCGGACCGCCCCGCGGGACTCGGCGTGGGCCCGTGCCCCCAGGTGACAGGCCTCGCAGCTCACCCCGTAGCCGACGGCGTAGTGCTCCGCGTCCCACGCGGCCATCGGGTTCTCCGTTCCCCCGCTCGCCCGGGCGCGGGCGGCCGCCGCGACCTCGCCCGGGCGGGCCGCGCGGAGGTAGTCGTGGACCGCCCAGTCGAGGGCGGCCGGGGCGTGCGCCCCCACCTGGTGCGGCCGGCGGCTGATCAGGTCGCCGAAGGCGAAGGTGGTGTGGCAGTAGTTGCAGCTGGCGGCGTACTCGGCGTAGTGCGGGCCGCGGTCGGGCGGGTCGAACGGGTCCGGCCGGAGCAGGTCGGGCCGCTCCGGGCCGATGTGGACGGTCGGCACCCACGCCCGCTCGTCGAGCCAGTACCCGAACGGGAGGACGTAGTCCCGGTGGTAGAAGTGGTGGCCCGGGGCCTCGGGCCCCTCGGTCTGGCGCCCGACGTAGTACTGGAAGAACCGCGACCCGATGGTCTGTGTGACGCGGTACACCCGCCGCGTCGCGTCCCGGGTCAGGACCATCTCGTACCCGCCGGGTGTGCGGGCGAAGGCAACCTGCCCGCCGCGGTAGGAGACGGCCTCCCCGCCGGCGAAGTCGCCCCGGACGGTGTCGGGGCGGGCGGGCGCGTTCATCCAGCGGTGGGGGTGGCGGGACCAGGCGTCGTGGTTCCCGGGGTGGCACTCCCGGCAGGCGTCCGGGCCGGCGTAGTCGGCGGGGCGGAGGTTGCTCCTCTCACCCGTCCCGCCGTCCGGCCGGCGGAGGTGGCGGGGCAGATCCCACCAGACCTTCAGGCGGGGCGTGTTCGCGAGGACGGTGGGGTCGTGGGGCGGGGTGTCGGTCTCGGCCCCCCGCGGGGGGTGCGGCTCCCCGCCGGGGCGGACCAGGTAAGCGGCGACCAGGATCGCGCCGGCCACCCCGGCGAGAAGGGCGGCCGCGGCCAGCCGCACCCGGACGGTGCTCGGGAGATTGGTCACGGGCAGTATTGGGGTCAGGCCGGCGGACCGCCGACATCAGGCGTAGCATATCCCGGAGGCCACCCTCGGTCGAGCCTGCGGTCCGTGAGCCGTCCGTACCCGCCAGCCGTCGCTTGCGGCAAACGAAACGGCCCGGTGGGCGTCTCCGCACGGGCCGTTTCGTTCCGAAGCCTGATTTCAACCGCTCTTCTTCGACCAAGCAGGGCTCGGATCTCGATTGCGGCATCGTCCCGATCCACACCAACAGTAGCCGGAGCACGACTCCCGGGAAGGCGTTGACCGGCACCCGGCCCTGGCGCATCATCCGGGCATGTCGCCCGCCACCCCACCCCCACTCCTCGGCACGTACACCCCGCCGCCGGTGAACGTCGGCGACGTGGTGCGGTGTCGCTACCGTCGCGCCCGGTGCCGGGTCACGTCCTGGACCGACGCGCCGATCCCGTGGCCGCGGTGCAACCAGCTCGGCATCCGCGGCGGGTCGGGGCTGTGGGTGAACGACGATCTGGTGCGGGCCATCCGCGCCGAGAGCGCCGAGGCACTGATGTACCACTTCGGCGTCGGCTCGAAGGCGGTGTGGAACTGGCGGCGGGCGTTCGTGCCGGGGGAGGGAAAGGTTCGCACGGCCGGCGACCGGAACGTCCAGCAGCGGCGGAGCGAGGCCGGGAATGCGGCGCTGCGGGGGAAAGAGTGGACGGACGAGGAGCGTGACGCCCGGGCCAAGCGGGCGAAGCGGCTGGGGCTGAGGCCGCCGAACCGGTGGGCGACGACGGGCTGGACGGCGGACCAGGACGCGCTGCTCGGGACGATGCCCGACGCGGACGTAGCGACGCTCGTCGGGCGGACGCCGGGGGCGGTGCGGTCACGGCGGACGGGGAAGCAGATACCGACGTTCCAGGACCGGCGCCGGGTTGCTCTGCTCCTGCCTTCACCCTCACCGGCGCGGCCGGGGCAGGTCGAGCGCGGGTGACGCGACCGGACTGAGCCGGCGGGGTGGGGTTCGTCACGCGGCCGCCTCACGCAAAGCAGGCCGCGAGTCGGATCATCACCCGAAGCATCTTGAACCCTCATGCCGGCGGTCGACGGCGCTCGCCGGCATGAGGGTCTGCCGCGCTCGGGTCGTATCGGCCCGGCCCCACCCCTCGCTCACTTGTCCTTCACCCTCAGGAGCGTGTCGCTCTTCCCCGTGTCGTCGGTGCCGCTCAGTTCGGTGTCCGTCAGCTTGCTCACCGTGATCGTCTTCTTGACCTCGGCGTTCGCCGCCTTGACCACGGTCAGGATCTTGTTCCCCGCGACCGTGTACGTGCCCTCCAGCTTGAACTCCCCGCCCACGCCCGGGATCGTCACGCTGAGCTTGCCGCCCTTCAGGAACTCGATCGCCCGGCTCTTCTGCCCCTTCGGCTCCCACTTCCCGATCAGCTTGGCCTCGTCGATCTTCTCCACCTTCGCGTCGTCCGCGCCGGCCAGGTTGACCGCCAACGCCGCTAGCGCGCAGCTCAGGAGCATTCGCATGGTGCGTCCTCCGTGTTGGGACTCCACCGGGGCGGACGTCCGCCCCGGCACGCTCTTCTTAGCCCCCCGGAGGGCCGCGTCCGCCGGTTCGGGGCCGGTTGTCACGCACGGCGGACTCAGGCGTGAGCCGCGGCCGCAGGAGCCCGCGCGGGGACGGGGACGCGGCGCGGTCGATCACCGAGAGGTTGGCGTCGGTCGCGCCCACGCCCTTCATCGTCCATCTCGTCCGCCGCCGTCACGCGGCCAGCCGCACTTCGCCGGCCGGCGGCGGCTCGGGGTCGTCCTCGCGCTCGCCCTCGAACCCGCCGCGGCAGAGCAGCGCCACCACGACCTCGGTCCCGTCGGGCAACTCGAAGGTGGTCCCGAACACCCGCCAGTCCGGGCTCATCCGCCCCGTATGGGCGACAAACTGCTGCCCGTTCGGATCGGATTCAGTCCAGATCGCCGCGGTGGTCATGATCGGGGTGCGACCGCAACCCCGCGCTTTCATACGGGCGACGGGTGAGTCGGAAATTGGCCCGATTCGTGCCGTCGCAGGGGGTGCCGTCGTCTCCCCCACGGTCCCGACGCCGATGCCCGTCCCGCAAGAACTCCTCGACCTCGCCCCCGCGGCACTCCCCAATCACCGCGCTCGCCGGTTCGACGGGGCCGGGTACGAGGTCCCCCTCACCCGGTTCGATCCCGCCGACCGGGCGATCCTGGCCCGCCTCTACGCCGCCGTGGACGGCCTCCCCCGGCTGGCCCGCGACGCCGGCCCCGATGACCCGGCCGTCGGGGCGTTCATCCGCGGGGCCGACCGGTTGATCCCCGACGCGCAGCATCTCGGGGCCGCCACCCGAGCTGCCGGGGGCGAGGACGCGGCCGTTCGGAAGGCCGTCCACGACATCCGCGGCGGCGGGCTCGCCGTCCTGGTCGGGTCGGCCGGGCTGCTCGACCTGCAGCCCGGCGACGCGGGCGTGATCCGCTCCTGCCTGGAGGCGGCCCGGGACCACGCCAAGATCATGCGCAACCTCCTGCCCGACATCGACCCGGCGGTCCGCGAGGCGGACGAGGCGGCCAAGGCCCACGACGTCGGGCACTTCGCCGCCAAGTGGGACGGGATGGCCGTGCGGCGAGGGGAAGATACCGTCACCATCGCCGTCCACTGCTCGTTCGCCGGGGCGATCTCGGGCCGGTGCCTGGAGACGTCGAGCATCGATCGGGTGGTGTACAACCTGGTCAACAACGCCGTCCGGTTCGCGGCCGACGGGTCGGTCGGGGTGTGGATCTTCCCGGTGGCGGCCGGGCTGGTGCGGTGGGTGGTGGAGAACCGGGTCGCGGCCGACCAGCGGGCGTTCCTGGCCGCCGCGGCGCCGGACCCGGGGCGGCTGTTTGCGGGTGGAATCACGCGGGGAGGGACGGGGGTCGGGCTGGCCAACTGCGCCGAGTTGGTGGCCGACTGCTTCGGGCTGGCCGACCAGGCCGCGGCGGTCGAGGGCGGCTACCTCGGGGCGGCCGCCCGCGGGGACCGTTACCTCGCCTGGTTCCACTGGCCGGCGCTGGTCGGGTGACGGCGGGGGCGGACTCGTGGCGAAGCTGACCGTGGTCGTGGGGCTTCCCGGGTCGGGCAAGTCGCGCCTCCTCGACGGCCTGCGGGACGACTGCCCCGGGGTGGTGGCCGACGACTACCACGCCGGCGCGCAGGAAGGGTCGCCCGCTGTCACGATGGCGCTGGAGTACCCGGCCCTTGTCGCCGCCCTCCGGGCGGGGCGCGACTGCGCGATCGCCGACGGCGCGTTCTCCGACACCGGCCGGCGGCTGGAGCTCGACCGCGTCATCCGGGCCGACGTGGCCCGGGTGGTCCTCAAGTGGGTGTTCTTCGCCAACGACCTGGAGGCGTGCCTGGCCAACGTCCGAAGGCGCGGGCGGGAGAGCCGGGCGGCGGAGGAGGAGGTGGCGCGGCGGCTCGCGCCCCGGTACTTCGTCCCGGAGGGCGTGGCCGCGCTCCCGGTCTGGCGGGCGAGCGAGCTCGGGTAAGTCGAGCGTCGGTGGCCGATCTCCGCCATCGGAGCACGACGCCCGCCCCACCAACTTCGCCCGACGACTCTCACCCCACGTACACCCCGTCCGCGAGGACCGCCCCGCCGAACGGGTCGAGGTCGGTCGAGGTCGGCTCTCCGGGGCCGGTGACGTCCTTACCGAGGTACACCTTCACCTTGGCCGGTCGCCCGGCCCCGCTCCCGACCGCGAGGTCCGCCATCCCGTCCCCGTCGGTGTTCGTCACCGCCACCCGCGCCCCACCCCGGTCGGACAGGTCGCCACCGACGAAGAAGTTGGCCACCGGGGCCGCCTGCGCGCCCGCCGCGTTACCGGCGCTGACCAGCGCCCCGCTGAGGATGAAGACGCGGGGTGCCCCGCCCGGGCCGCCGCCGAAGACCAGGTCCGCGAACCCGTCCCCGGTGATGTCGCCCGCGGCGACGAACGACCCGTTCCGCAAGTTGCTGGCGTCCGCCCCCGGGAACGCGAAGAAGTCGGCGACCAGGCGCGTCGGATTCCCCGCCAGGACCGAGCCGCCCTCGAAGATGGCCGTCCGCGGGCCGCCGCCGAACCCCGCGGCCACCACCAGGTCCGGGGTGCCGTCCCCGTTCACGTCCCCGATCGCCGCACGCGCGCCGCCCCGGAAGGCCGTGTCGTCAATCCCGAGGAAGTTGGCGCGGACGGCCGCGGTCCCGTCCGGGTTGAGGCTGAAGACGGTGACCCGCGGCCCGCCCCCCTGGTCCGGGGTGACGGCGAACTCGGCCCGCCCGTCCCCGTCCAGGTCGCCGGCGGTCACGTACCCGCCGCCCAGGAAGTCCCCGCCGAACGGGTCGAACGGGGCGACGAGGACGGCTCCGCCCGCCCCCGAGACGACCGAGACCCGGAGGGCCGTCCCCACCCCCGTAACGGTGATGATGTCGGCCACGCCGTCCCCGTTGACGTCGGCGGCCGCCGGCCGGGTGGGCGCGCTGCCGGGGCCGGGGACGGCCCCGGTGACTCCCCCCGTGGCCGCGCTCGTCACCCCGACCGACCCGTCCGCCGCCCCGCCGACGACGACCGGGCGCACCGGGTCCATCGCCAGGGCGAACCCGTCCGCGTCGAGGGTCGGTGAGAGCGCGGCGCTCCGGGCCCCGTCCGCGAAGTCGGCGGAGGTGATTCGGTACTTGTACCGCCGCTCCAAGGTCGGCCCGATCCCCGCCCCGGGCACGTACCGCGTGGACTCCGGCCCGACGGGCACCTTTCCCCCGGGGGGCACGAAGTACGTGGCGGTCGTGTCGGACAGCGCCACGCCGTTCTCCGTCGTCTGGACCAGGACCGCGACCCGGATCGACCGCCCCGCGGTGTTGACCAGGAACGCGTCCCAGCCGGGGGTGAACGGGTCGAGATCCTCCCACCGGAGCGCGACGTAGTCGATCGGGCTGCCGGCGTCGTCGTTCTGGATGACGACCGGGACCTCCGGCTGCCCGCCCGCGGACGCGTTCGTCGCACCGGTCAGGCGCACCCAGAAGATCTCGTCCCGCTCGAAGGCGGTGTCCCCGAGGACGGCGATCGGCAGTCCCTTGGTCGTCTCCCCGGGGTTGAAGGTGACGCTCCCGGCCCCGGCGTCGTAGTCGTCGGCCGAGGTAGACTCGTTCCGCACCGAGTAGCGCACGGTGACGGGCTCCGGGCTCGCCCCGCTCAGCCGGACGACCACCCCCGCCGGGCGGCGGCCGTCGTTCCCCTCGGTCACGGTGGCCCCGCCGACGAGCGACGCGACGGGCGGGGTGAAGGTGACGGACTCGCCGATCGAGGCCGCGTCCAGCGTGGCGAGCCGCCACCCGGCGAGTTGCCCGAGGTAGGTGAGGAACGCCGCCCGGCCGGCCGCCAGGGCGGACGCCCGACTCGCCGAGCCGCTGACGCTCAGGTCCCAGTTGACCGTTACCTGCTTCCGCGCGAGCCCGGCGTCGTCGGCGAGGTGGAGGGCGGGGTCGATGACGAGGTCGGCGCGGCCGCTGTACTTCCAACCGGTCGCCCCGGACGCCTGCGGGAGCGGCTGGGCCGGCGGGCGGGTGGCCTTCGTGACGGCGATCCCGCCTTGCGGCTCGAGGACGAACGACTCGACGTCCCGGGCGATCACCTGGTACGTCCTCGGCCGGCCGTCGGCCGAGCTGAGCAGGTCGTCGTCGGCGGTCAGCGCGTAGACCCGCCCGCCGGGCGTCACGTCCAGCTGGACGACCCCGCCCGCCGCCAGCGCGGTCCCACCGCCCCCGCCGAGGTTCATTCCGTCCGGGCTGGAGTACAAGCCTCCCGAGGCGAACCACGCCAGGGTCGCGGTGGGGAGATCGACGACGGCGTTCAGCCGGTTGACCCCCGCGTACGCCACGGTCGTGCCCGCGCCCCCGCCCACGTTGCGCCCGTTCGGGCTGAAGTACACCGCGCCGCCGTCGAACTGGGTGAGCACGCCCCCCTTGTACGCCTGCTGCCAGGCCACCCGTTGTGCCCCGCTGTAGGCGACGACCGTGCTGCCGCCGCCGCCGAGGTCTCGGCCGTTCGGGCTGAAGTACACCGCGCCGCCGCGGAACGTGGTGACCACGCCGCCCGCGGCCGGGGTGATCCGCTCGACGACCTGAGTCCCGCCGTAGACGACGGTCGTGCTCCCGCCGCCCCCGAGGTTCTTGCCGGTCGGCGAGAGGTACACCCCCCCGGAGTCGAACTGGGTGACGACGCCCCCGTTCACGGCGGCGATCGCGAGTACCCGGTACGACCCGGTGTACGCCGGCACGGTGCCGCCGTTGCCGCCCAGGTTCCACCCGTCCGGCGAGAAGTACACCCCGCCGCTGCTGAACAGGGTGACGAACCCGCCCCCGGCGGACGCCATCGACACGATCCGCAGGGAGCCGGCGTAGGGCCGGGTGGTCTGCGGGTCGTTCTCCTCGACCACGTCCGTAGGTTCTTGCCCCAGGATCTGGAACCCGCCGCCGGCATCGAGGCGGATCGTGTCGGCCCCGGCCCCGCCGTCGATCGTCCCGGCCTGGGGCACGCCGCTCACGTCGATCCGGTCGTCCCCGCCGAGCCCGCTCACCTCGACCCGGGTGACGGCGGTCCGGGGGAACGTCCTGGCCACCCCGGCGACCACCAGCTCGTTGCCGCCGAGCCGCACGACGAGCCGGTCGGGGCCGTCCGACCCGACGACCGACAGCAGCCCGTCGGTCAACGTGGCCGTAACCGCGGGCACGTCGCGGCGTTCGAGGGCCTCGGGGGCGAGTCGCAGGCGGGTCGGGCGCATGGGCGTGGCTCCGGGCAGGTATGCGAGTGTGGGGTGGCCGGGCTACCGGCCCGGCGGCGGGCCGGCCGGCCGGTCGCCGGGGTCGGGCGGCTCGCCTTTTGGACGCGCCCAGACCTCACCGGCGGCGGGGACCTCGATTCGCGAGCCGTCGGCCGACAGGAGCAGCAGGCCCGTCGGGTGGACGCCGTGGAGTGCGACGCGGCCGTCCGGGCGCGGGCGGACGCACAGCCACCGGGCGAGATACGTCTCGTCCGGCAAGAGCGGGAGCAGCGGGGGGTACCGGAACACCAGCGGGAAGCCGTCGGACGTGGCCGGGGGGCGGTGGCCCACCGTGCAGCACGGCTGGCCGTCCGGCTCCCGGATCCACCGCCCGGCCGAGCGGCTCAGCACCCCTTCCCACTCCTTCCAGAGGGCGGCCTTCGCCGGGATCGACCGGTCGTCGGGCGGGATCCGGTCGAACGCGGCGGCCACGTCCGCCAGCGACCCGATGGGCGCGGCGTCCAGCCGCTTCACGGTGCTGCCGGGCAGGAGCCGAAGTCCCTTGCGCGGGTCCCCGCCGACGAACCGGCCGGAGCCGGTCACGTCCCACATCGCCCAGTAGTCGCGGTGGTTGCCGCGGAGGGCGTACATGTCGTGCCCGATCCACACACGGGTCGTGAACCCGACCTCGGGGCCGTGGCCGATCTCGGCCGTGACGAAGACGCGGGAGTCCTCCGTCTCGACGCCGGTAATCCGGGCCTCCCCGCCGTCCCCCAGCCTCAACCCGTTCAACGCGGCGGTGAGCTTCGGCCGGACCAGCTGGGCGAACAGGCGGAGGTTCCGGGCCGGGAGCGTTTCCGGCACGGGAGGGGCGGGCTCACCGGCCAGTACCCGTGGTGTCGGTGGTGCCGGTGGTGGCGGCGCGGGCTCGGGGTCGTGCCCCCGCGTCGCGGGCCACCCCGCGAGCGCCGCGACTCCGAGGGCGAGGCCGATGATTCCGACGACCACTCCGGCGGTCCCCGCGAGTGCGCCGACCGGGCGCGTCGACCACCACGCCGCCAGTGAGCCCGCCAGCCCCGGCGGTCTCGGCGCCACCCCCGCGGCGGCGCGGACCGTCGCCTCGACCCACTCGGCCGGCACCGGCCGGGCGGCGGCCGCGGCCGGGAGCGCCGCCCCCACCGCGGCCGCAGCGTTCTTCGGCCCCAGCGCCGCCCGCAGTCGCCCCAGCCCGCGGCTCACGTTCGAGTCCACCGTCCCCTTCGGCTGGTCCAGTCGGGCCGCCGCCTCGGCGTGGGTCAGCCCTTCCAGGTACACCAGTTCCAGCGGCAGCCGGAACCGGTCCGGCAGCCCCCCCAGCGCCACCCACAGTGCCGCCGCCTCGTCCGCCGGGAGCGGGTCGGGTGGGGTCGGGCGGGGGTCGGCGGCCGTCGCCATCGCGTGCCTCCGCTGGCGGGCCTCGCGCCGCCGCAGGTTCAACGCCGTCGTCCGCGCCACCCGGGCCAGCCACACCGCCAGCCCGCCGCGGCGGCGCAGCGCGTGCCCGTGCCGCACCAGGCGGAGGAACGTCTCCTGGAAGGCGTCGCGGGCCAGGTCGTCGCGGCCGAGTACGCCCCGACAGGCGCGGCTAACCACGCCGGCGTAGCGGCCGACGAGTTCGCGGAAGGCGGCCTCGTCGCGCTCGCTGAGGTAGCGGCCGAGGAGGTCGGCCGGCGGCAGTGTGGCGTAGCCGGCGCGGGCCGCGGTGCCGAAGAGTTCGCCAGTGGTCATCCGCGTCGTCACGCCGCACTGCCTCCGGGTCTAGAGAGAGGACACCGGCCGGGCCGGGTTGCTTGCAACGACGCTGAAAAAAAGTACTCGGGGCGACCCCGCCCCGCTCCACAAGGTCATAGGCACCGCGAGGGCGGCTCGGCGAGCCGACCTGTCGTACGTTTTCCCGGTTGCGATCGGCATGCAGTATCCGCACCTCGGCGAGGCAGACGAGAGCGAGCAATGGAAAGGGGTTACGCCGGCGGAGAAGGTGGCCATTGCCCGCGCGATCGACGCGCGGGTCGGCGAACGCCGCGGTCGACCGAAGGCGGGCAATCCGAACGCCGTCCCATCGAACGGATATACGCAGGGCAAGGGAACGCGCGTGCGGCGGCTGAGAAACCCCTCTCCAAGAGCACCGACGAATACCGCCGCGCCCCGATCGTAGTTGACCCCGGCGTAGCCGCAGTCGCCGAGGCGGTGGACGCCGGCGTCGTGACCGTGAGCGCCGCCGAGGTCACCCGGTCGCTACTTCCACCGCGGCGGTGATCGGCTCATCCGGCTTCACCACGGCCGCCTCACCCACCCGCGCTTGAGCGCCTCGACGAGGAAGACCACGGGCGTCAGCAGGGCCGACCCGGCGAGCGCGAGCTGCCAGGCGACCCACACGCCCGAGACGTTGCGGGCGAACCCCTCCCGCCAGAAGACGTACCCCGCGACCGCAGACCCAAGGACCATGAGTACGAGGAGCCACCGGGGGAGCGGGTCGTTGCTCAGCAGCGACCGCGCCACGACGGCGACCAGGGCGAACGGCCCCAGGAGCAGGAGGGGCAGCAGCAGGCAGGTGACGTACGTCGGGCCGAACGGCCCGCGGCTGGCGAAGAGGGGGAGGACGACGTCGGGCATGGCGGCTTCCGCGGGGCGGGACGGCGACACACGAGACGTGCCGTGATAGCGGATGCCCCGACCACCCGCTTCTGTTACCGCCCCACCGGGAGATCCCACCGAACACAGGGAGTCGTCGACAGCCCCGTCCGACTGGGTATCCAGCCAGCTACCCGATCACCCACCGCACCAGAGGAGTGCCGCGCCCAGCCGTTCCTGATGACCGACTGCGTGCTGACCTGGAACAGCTAGACGCGGCAGATCCGCGACCTGTCTCTGTCGGTCCGTACCAACCTCGACCAGACCCGCTACCTGAACTCACTCACACTCACGGGCGCGCTACAAGCTCACCCGGCAAATCGTGTGGTCGATCGAGTTGCCGTCGGGCGACTACGGCACCCTGTGGGACAGCGGCACCGGGCGACCGGTGCCAGCCTCTCCGCCGTGTTCACCAACGGCGACGCGGTGCTCACCCTGGCGTCCACTGCGGTGCGGTTCCCGCCGCGGAACCCGACCCACCCGTTCCAGCAGGAAGGGATGCTCCGGTTGGAGGGCGAGGCGTACTCGGCGGCCGGGGCGACGCCGCTGACGGTGACGCTCGACACGGGGTTGTAGTTCCTCAGCACGGTCGGGCTGGTGGCAAGCGCTGGCCGAACTCACTGCCGCCGGGTGGCCGCTCACACGAGCCGCCGTAACCTTCGCCGACGGGATGCGGCGGGTGGTGACCTGCGTGCCGGCGGCGTGGTTGGAAGAGTTGGCTCGACGCTGCGGGGCGGAGCCGACCGAATGGCCGATCGGGCCAGTTGTGGGTGGTTGAGGGTGTACGCGGCGACCGCCCCGGGGTCGCTCATTCACCCCATCAGCCGTGCGCAGCCCGGGGATGCTATTCCTCGCTTTGGGTGGCCTGGGAGTCCGGAGTCTCGGCAGCGCGCCGAAGGCTGGCCCAGGACGGGGAGGCGACGCATGCGCTCTCCGCAACCAGCCAGCCCAGCCCGCGGTCGGCGACCCAAGCGTTGATCCGTGCCTCCGCGTCCTCGAACTCCGCCCAGGTGTGCGGGCCGAACACCCCGAATGCGGGGTAAGTGTTATCCGGGTGGTGGTGGCATAACGCGATCAACTCGACGCGATACCGCGCCACGGCGGGCAGGATGGAGGGCAGGTGCGACCGGACCACCTCCAGACACCGCACAGCCACCTCGTAGTTGCGGAGCTGTAGAATCGCGATCACCTCCAGCGGCGTACAACCTTCCGCCATCGGTTCGATCTCCACCGCCGAACGGCCAACTCAGCGGCGGTCGCCGCTGAGTGAGCATTGCGACACAGGATAGTAGAGGCGGCGGTCGTCTGCTGGAGTGAAGGGTTCCGCCGGGCGGCTCACTTGGCTGGTGAGAGCACCAGGTCGATGAACGCCGTCGCGGCCGACGAGTTCGGCTCCTGCTTGTCCCCGAAGTCCTTCGGCCGAGTCGATCCAGGGCCGCGGTAGCACAGGCGGAGCTTCCCGTCCTTCACGTCGTACAACCCGAAGTACGTGCGCCCCGCGTTCGCCCCGCCCACGGGGGTGAAGTCGATCCGTTTCGGAGACCCCTTCTCATCCAGAGTGAACCGGGTCACGTGCGTCGACCTCTGGTCCCCGAGGCGGTAGTGGAAGGTGAGGGTGTCGCCCTTGACGACGACCCGCTCGACCAACACCTGGGGGATCGCCTCGGGCGGCGGGACCGCCGGGTCCCACTCCCAACTCCCTTGGAGCAGGGCTCCGTCGCCCGGCGCGACCTGCGCGACGCCGGGCAGCAGGCTGCACGCGCACAGAACGGCCACCGCAGCTCCGTACATCCGCATGGGCGTCTCCTTCACGATGGGCCGCGCATCAAGGCCACCTGCACCGGCCGCCCCGTGTATTACCCCCTCGCTTGAAACCTATCTACGGTTGATTTCAGGTGCAGCGTGCTGTTGGGCCGCACTCATCGCTCGCCGCTCCGGCGCAGCCAACTATCGACCAAGTTGATGGCGACATCCGCCAGGTTAATCAACACGCCGAACGCGACGAACCCGGCCAGCGCCAACCAGCCGAACCACAGGTCAGGCCACTTCCGCAGAACCACGCCGAGAATCAGCCCCGTCCCCGAGCTGCCTAGTGCCGTGCCCAAGAGTATCCGAGCAACCTTTCCGATCCGCAAAGCGGTCCCTCCGCCGCCGAGCTACAAGCTCACCTGTGCCGGACGCCCGGTTGGCTGTGACTCACGAGAAGCGTATCAGCGGCCGGCGTCTGCTGCAGCGCGGGGTTCGGCCCTGTAGCCTCCCTCCTCCAGCGGATTGGTCTGCCAGGCCCAGCACCCGACCGCGGACAGAGTGGCTATGCCCGCCGCGCACACCGCGCTGACGAGCAACCGCTCTGGGCCACGGGGCATCTCGTAGTGCACCCGGTTCGGCGCCGGCCCGCCGAACAGAACCTTGAACGGACCGAAGAAGTACACCACCGCGCAGAGCCCGGGGGCCAGTACCAGCCCCAGCCGCAGGGGCTGGGCTTCCGGGAACAACCAGCCCGTCGCCGAGAGCAACAGCGCGGTGAAGAGCGCGAACGGCACTGCCACGGTCGCCGCGAGGAGCAACTGCTGATCGGGGGCTGGCGGGCTGACCCATACGTCCCGGTCGGAGTCACCGACGTACGGAGTGAAGTCGCCGAACACGAACAACACCGCGGTCCCGGCGAGCGCCAAGCCCGCCACCAAGCAGAGGGACTTCACGCCGTTACCTCCTTGCAACGCGACGCCCACGACGTTCCCCGCGGCCGAACAAGTAGCTCAGCAGCGGCCGCCCGTGTGAGTCTGGGTCACGAAAGCCCGAGGGCGGCGTCCGTCTGTGCAGTGACGGGTTCGGCCCTGAGCCTACTCCCTCCCGAGCACCTGGTCCACTACCCAGCACCCGCGGACGTGCGGGCCGCCGTCGCGGCAGTGGGCGAGCACATCGGCGTCGGTGCAGCCGGCATCTTCGAGCGTGTCGGCGAGGACTGGGAGGCGGTCGAAGGCGCGGTCGGCGTAGACGCCGCGGGCGAGGGCGGCGGCCGCCTCGGTCCGCCACGACGGGTCGAACCCGACGGGGCGGAACGGGTTCCCGAAGATGTCGCGTATGACGGCACACATCGCCCGCTCGTGGGCGTGCTTCGCGTCCCTGAACGAATGCTCCTGCCAGACCGCCCGCGCCGCGTCCAAGCGGGCGTCTTTCTTCAGTACCCCCGCCGTGACGGCACCCAGGTAGCCCGCCGCGTCGGTAACGTAATCCACCCCCTCAATGACTTTGTAGTCATCGGGCAGAAGGTGGATGCACTCGGCGGCCGCGGCCTTCGCGGCCGGCAGGGCCCGCGTGTTGATGCCGCCGGCATCGTAGGCCTCGAAGAACTCGTCCGACGACACATCGCCCTCGGCGTAGGCCTCCACGGTGTCGAGCAACTTCCGCCAGCGCCGCTGAGGCACCAGGTGCTGAACCGAGCGGAAGACGGCGGCCGCCATCAGGTGCAGAAGGCGGCGGTTATAGTTGTCGCCGGTGTCCGGCCCTTTGACGGGGCGGCGGGTGAAACGTGTCTCCGAGCGAAGGAACGCCCAAAGTTCGGTCGCATTCTCTGCGGTGAGGTAGGTCGATTCCTTCGCCCCGGCCCCTCGCTTGGCGGCCATCAGGTGCACCCCCTAGGGCCGAACAGGCAGCTCAGCAGCCGTGGCCGTTGGCACGGGAAGGTCATGAAACGCCGTCGAAGTCACGGTCGACTGCGGCGGGGGGTTCGACCCGACAGCCTACCGGAGAGGGCGCTGCCACGACCAGTCGGCCATGAAGGCGTGCGCCCACCCCTGTCGGTAGTCGCACCGGAGGCACCGCCACCCGTCTCGTTCGGCCCGCAGGATCTCGCGGCAGTCCTGCCCACCGCAGGTGAATGGGTGGCCGGTGCCCGCTTCCTGGTAGGCGTTCAGGCTGGCCACCTGCTCGTCAGTGAACGGGGCCGACATCTGCACCGCTCTCTCTCCAATTCGTGAGACACGAGCAATGTATCTGCGGCGGGCGTCAGACCCGACGCGGGGTTCGGCCTCCCTCGGCTCAGTAGGTCCGTGTGTACGAGAACTCCCCCGTGGCCCCACACACGTCCACGTGCTCGGTGAGGCTGGTGCGAAGCGTGAACCGCCACCAGCCGGGGCGGCCGGACTCGCCCTCGGTCACGCTGCCCACCCGCCCCGCAACCCCCACCAGGAGCTCCTCGGCCATCCGCCGCGCAGCGGGCTGGTGGACCGGCCCGGCCGGCCGCGTGTACGCGAGCAGACGGCCGACGTATTGGTGCCACTCGCGGGGAAGACCGGCGGCCGGCTCCGGGATGCCCGACCAGACCGCCCGGAGTTCCTCCGCGCCCCGCTCGCCTCCCCGCGTTACCTGCCCCCGGCAGAACTGGCAGAGGATGCAGAACGCATAGTCCCGCTTCGGGCAGCGGTCGTCCCCGGCCAGTTCGAGCAGGACGGGGATGAACCGGAAGCCGTAGAGGACCAAGTCCTCGTCCTGCGACAGCAGAATCAAGTCTTCGTCGTAGCCCCAGGCGCGGACGACATCCGGCGTCACAGTCCCCTCCCAGACACGCTCCTCCACATCAAGCCCTCCGGGTCGAACAGGGAACTCAGCGGTCGAGGGCGAATTTCATCGCAACTCGCTGTGGGAGCTGCTGTCTGCCGCACCGGGTTCGGCGGGGACACGGGTGCGCCGGTCGCGGACACGACGCGCCACGGCCGCGGCCGCCTCCGCGAGTGCCTCGAACGACCCCGCCACCTCGTCCCGCCCGGCGGCGGACAGCACGAACTCGGCCGCCCAATGCGACTCCGCCCACTCCGCCATCTCGGCCAGCAACCGCGCCCACTGCTCCGCCGGCGGCCCGCCGAGCCGGGAGGAGCGTGTCACGTTCAAGGCGGGCAGAGCCCGCCGGCGGTGCCGGTCGGCGTACGCCCCCAGGGTGAGGTGCAACTCGTCCGACAGCCGGCGGTTCCACGGGGCGGTCGCCCACAGGTCCTCGGCCGCGTCCGGGTCGCCCGGCCGGTACGGGGCGGACTCGTCGACCCGGGCGGCCCGGGCGGCGAGGTGCTCGGCCAGCCACTCGAGCCCGGCCCGGTTGCCGAACAGACAGAACCCCGGGCGGAACGCGAGCCGGTAGTCCTCGGCCCAACCGTACACGTGCTTGATGACGAGCTCCGGCTTTGACATACCCGTCTCGCCCTCCCTCGCCGAACACGTAGCCAACCTGCGCCGGCTGCCCGGTTCGCGACCGGTCACGAGTAGCCTACCCGCGACCGGCTTCAGGTGCAGGCCGGGGTTCGTCTCTCGGCGCGCCTTCCGCAGCCACGGGCGCGTGGCGCTCGGACGAGCCGCACGACTCGACCTACCCCTCGCACATGATCCAGTTCACCCCGGCCGGCGTCAGTCGCCCCCGCCGGCCGCCAGCTTCAACAGGTCGTCCAGCCACCCCTCGTACCAGTGGAAGAAGCTACGCAACTCGCCGTGAGCCCAGTTGTTGTCCAGGTCTGTGGTCGGACATTCCGGCGTCCAGCCGCAGTTGATGGGGCCGTAACCCCACAGCATCCCGCGGTCCTCGCCGGTGATCACCAGGTAGGCGTCTCCCCAGTCGCCGAGGGGGTCCGACAGGTACAAGACACCCGGCCAGGGTTGGTAATCCTCTGTGCTCCGCTCCTGGAAAAAGCGGTTCGGATCCTCACGGTACTGGCGGACCGAGAACGGGAACGGCGTGTCCAGGTCGCGGGACGGCGACCGGTCGACCGCGTCGGCGAGGCGAAGCAGGCCCGCCCCCGGCCCCAGCCCGCCGTCGCCGACTTCGCGGAGGAACAGGCGGTACTCGCCCGGGAGTGTCACGCGGTACTCGGCCTCGAACGCGAGCAGCTCGGCCTCGCTCAACGTGGGGTTCGGGTGGAGGGGGCTTCGGATGTGAGGCCCGAGTTCGGGCCGGACGGCCGCGGCCGGGATCCTGGCGACTTTGGACTGGATGCGGGCCAGGGCGAAGCGCTGCTCCCAGCCGATCAGCCCGTCGCGGTGCGCGTCCCACAGCGCCCGCTTGCGGGCCTCCAGCGCGGGCCGGCGGCCATCCCCGGGGGCGAGTTCGGCCAGCTCGCAGTCGACCCGTAGCCACTCAGCACGCGGATCACCCTGTTCGTCCAACCAGTCTGCGAACACCAACCGGGGCGTCCGGGCGTCGATGGCGGAGGCGATCGCATGCAGGAAGTCGTCCTCGGTAATCATCGGTCCGGCCCCCACCGCCAACGCCGCGGCGATGGCGTCCAGAGCCATCCCCCGGCGGTCGGCAGGTCGGCAGCCACCCTTGCTCCGCTCACCAGCCGGTGCCCGCCGCCGAACCGCGAGATCACCGGCCGGCAGAGCTCGGTGAGCGATGAGTCCCAGAAAGGTTATCCGCCCCGCCAGTCCGGTACAGCGGCGGGTTCGGTCCGTCCGATCCCAGACCGGAATGCCCGCCGCACGTCCCGGTAAAGCCGATACATGCCCAGTGGGCGCCGCCAGAGCCGGAGCGCCGGGCCGTACACCGTTACCTCCCGCCCCCGCCGCCGGGGTAGTATCCCAGCCCGACGCGACAGGCCACGCGCCGGCAACTGTATGATGCGACGCCCCGCTCTGTCACCTCGTCGCGGACCTCATTGTCGTCGGCCTCAACCGCGCCAGTGCCGCCGGCCAAGGATCCGCGGACATGCGGCTCGGCTCTGTCTTACCGCCGCTCCTGCCGGGCTCGGACCCACGCCGCCAGGTCCGGGTGCTGCCGCTGCGCCGCCGCGACCAACTCAGCCGCGGAACCCGGCGGCGTCAGTCCGAACTCCTCGGCCAGCCAGCCCCTCACCCCCGCGGCGCCGTCCGGATCCTCGGGCTCGAGGGTGGGGTAGCGGCCGGGCTCCTCGTACCCGATCGCCAGTAGCCGCAGGAACTCCCGGCAATCGGCGGCGACGACCCCGTTCTCCCCACTGTCCGAGTCCAGCAGGACGACCGGCGCCCGCGCGGCGTCGCCCCCGGCGTGGAGCCAAAGGGCGTAGAGCGAGCCGTCCGGCCCCCGGCCGAAGACGGCGAACTGTGAGGCGGCCCGCTCGTCGTCCCCGAACCAGGCCAGGGCCGACCCGCGCCCGTCCGCCTCGAACTCGAAGCACCCACTGACCGCGCCGCCGTTGGCCTCGGCGAACTCACACAGCCGACGCAGCTCGGTCGGGAGTTGGGCGCCGTCGGGGAACCCGGCCTGGATCTGATCCGCGAGCATTTGACACCTCGTAAGCGCCGCGCATCCTGCTCACCAGCCACGCGGCGAATCGCCACGCAGGCCGCTGGTAATGCCCCGGCCTGCTCCAGCGACCGAGATCAGCGACTCCCCGCTCTCTACGGATACCTCCCCGATGCAACAACCGGTCCCGGCGGTGCGCACGCGGTAGCTTCCCCCGTCGCGCTCGGCCCACACCAGCACCCGGCCGTCCCGCCCGACTTCCTGCCCCTGCTCGACGACGAGCGGCGACGGCCCCCGGCTGGGGGAGATGAACTCTCGGTAGTACGCCCCGAGTACTCCGGACGCCGTCCCGGTCACCGGGTCCTCGACCGTCCCCGACCGCGGGGACGAGAAGTGCCGGGCGTGGAGGTGCGCCGCCGGGTCGATCGTCTCCCGGCAGAACGGGTGGACCGACGCCCCCGGCAGCTCGGTCAGCACCCCGGGGAAAGCGGCGTTGTGGGGGACCATCCGCCGGACCGCGTCCAGCGACCGCACCGGCACCACCAACGTCCACAGCCCGGTGCTGCCGTACACGACGGGCAGCCCGGGCGCGAACTCGTCTGCCGTGACGCCGAGGGCGGTGGCCAGTGCGGAGCGGTCGCCGCGGAACGCGCGGAACGCGGCCGGCGCCTGAGCCATGGTGACCACTGGCCGGGCGGCGGCATCGACCTCGACGGTGACGGGCAGGAGGCCAGCGCGGACCTCCAGGGTGACGTACCACGGCCCCGACCCCGGGAACCGGCCGTCCCGGTGGAGTGCGACGAAGGCGGCCACGGTCGCGTGCCCGCACAGGTCTACCTCGTGGCCGGGGGTGAAGTACCGGATGCGGACATCGGCCGCGGCGGACGGGAGGACGAAGGCCGTCTCGTTGAACCCGACCGCCCGAGCGACGTCCTGCATCGTGGCGTCGCCCAGCCCCTCGGCGGCGAGGACCACACCCGCCGGGTTACCCTGGTGGGATGTCGCGGCGAACGCCTCGACGTGCAGAACCCGAACCACGCCACCCTCCCTCGCCGAAGATCGCTCCCTGCCGGGTGCGGCGCGGGTTCCGGTAGTCAGTCCTGGCTCTCGACATCCAACCGTCGGTCCGTTCGTTCGACTTTCCGTCTGGCTCTCGACACGGTCGGACCGCCGGGGTAGGATACAACCCTCTTTGAACGGCCCGGTAGAACAACCGATTCGTCAGATCGACTGCCCCGCCGCTGGCCCGGCCGCGGGGCGCGACCGTCCCGGAGTCGTCGATGTCGTCGCCCGCCCTGCACAACCCTGGCTCGGCGAACGGGGCCCACCCCGACCGGCCGTCGTCCCACTCGGTTCCGCCGGCGCACCCGAAGTCGGTGCCGCCCGGCGGGTCGCGCCCGCCGCCGGGGTCGGTCCCGGACGGGCAGAGCAGCTCGGGCGGCTCCCGCGAACTGGAGTTCAAGGACAAGGGCGGCCGAGTCATCACCTGCCCGGAGTACATCGGCGAGTACCAGGTGCTCGGTCTGATCGGCCGGGGCGGGATGGGGACCGTGTTCAAGGTCAAGAACCCGTTCTTCGACTTCGAGCAGGCGCTGAAGATCATCGACGAGCGGCTCGACTCGGCGGAGGCCCGGCGGCAGTTCATTATCGAGATGAAGACCCAGGCCGAGCTGGAGCACACCAACGTCGTCAAGGTCCACTACGCCGGGGTCCACCGGGCCCGGGGGCGGGGGCGGGACCGCGACCAGTTGTACTTCGTGATGGCCCTGGAGGATCGGGACCTGGGGGACGAGATCCGCCGGAAGGGCTACCCGCCGCGGGAGGCGGCGAACATCGTCCGCCGGCTGTGTAAGGCCGCCGCCCTGGCCCACGCACAGGGGAAGTTCCACTGCGATCTCAAGCCGGCGAACATCCTCCTGTCCAGGGACGGGACGCCCAAGATCACCGACTTCGGGCTGGTCAAGCTCCTGACGGACGCCCGGGACGGGTCGGCCGGCGGGGGGCGCGAGTTCGGCACCCCGGGGTACATGCCGCCGGAGCAAGCTGAGGGTGCCCGTGACCGGGTCGACGCCCGGTCGGACGTGTACGGCCTCGGGGCCATCCTGTACGAGCTGCTCACCGGCCAGCCGCCGTACACGGGGAAGTCGCGGCAGGAGGTGTTGCTGCACGTCCGGTCCGCGAAGGTCACCCCCACGCCGCCCCGCGAGGTCAATCCGGCAGTCCCGCCCCGACTGGCGGCCATCTGCCTGAAGTGCCTGGAGAAGGAGCCCGCCCGGCGGTACCAGTCGGCCGCCGAGCTGGAGCGGGCGCTGAACGCCGTCGTCCGCCCCCCGTGGGTGGCGCGGCACTGGCGGGCGCTCGTGGTCCTGGGGCTCGTCGCCGCCCTGTGCGCCGCCCTGGCCGTCGTCGGGTACCGGTCGTTCGTCGCCGACCGCCGGGCCGCCCGGGCCGAGAAGGGGGCGGGCGACGCGGCGACGGCGGCCGGCCCGAGGATCAAGCACTACGACGAGGCCCGGGCGAAGTACGGCAACCTGTTGAAGCCCGGGTTCGTCATCGACCGTGCGTGGCTCCAGGGCGAACTCGAGGAGGTCGAGCAGGCGTTGGGGGACACCCGGAAGGGGGAGCAGGCGGAGGTTCTGAAGGCCTGGGAGGCGGAGACCGGACGGCTCGCCGACGGGGCGCGGAAGGCCCGCGAGGCGGGCGGCGGGCGGGACTGGGTGATCAGCGATTACAAGAGTCTCGAAGCCCACCACCGCGCTTTCCTGGGCAAGCACGACTGGCTGACGGACGACTGGAAGCAGAAGGTCCGGCTTGAGCTCGCCCAGACACTGACCACCCTGGCCGAACTCCACGCCGACGGCCGGGACTACGCCCGGGCCGAGCGGTTCCTGACGGACGCCGAGAAGGTCGTCGAGAACCCCGTGGACATCGACCAGCGGCTCGCCCTCGCCGAGGTCTGGCACGTCCGCGGGATCGCCCGGAGCGGCGTCCACAACTGGAAGGACGCGCTGGTCTGCTACCTGCAGGGGCTCGACCACCGGCGGGAAGCGTACGACCGGCGGAAGGACGACCCGGCGTACCTCAAGAACCTCGCCCGGAGCTACGGCTATCTTGGCGACGCGCAGCAGATGCTCCGGCAGTACGCGGAGGCCCGGGGGTCGTTCGAGAAGGCCCAAGAGTACCGCCGGCGGCTCGCGACGGCAGAGCGAGCGGGCGGCGAGGACAAGTGCCTGCACGCCCGGGATTACGGCAACCTGGCCGGGCTGGCCGAGTACGAGGCCGGGCTGGCCGGCTGCGAGGGGAAGGCGGAGGAGGCCGTCCGGCACCGGACGGAGGGGCTGCTGTGGTACAAGGGCTGCGGCTTCGGCCTCCACGAGCCGCCGCCCGGGCCCTACCGGCCCGAGTGGGCCAACCGGGCCCTGGACTACGTCGACCTCGTCCTCCTCGACCCGAAGGGCCAGCCCGACCCGAAGGGCCAGCCCAGTCCGGGGGAGCTGGTGGACCAGGCCCGCCAGGCATTCGGCAACTTCTTGACGGAGGACAAGGCGAAGGCCGACAAGGCGAAGGCCGACAGATCGAAAGCCGACTGGGGGCGGGATGGCGACATGCGGCTGAACGGCCCCCGGTTTAAGGCGGCCGATGCGCCCCCCGATTCCCCCGAGGCCCCCGAACTGCGGGCCGGGCTGGCGCGCGCGAACCTCTCCTGGGCCCGGTACCAGCTCGCCTGGGTCCGGCACTACAACCGCTACGAACCGGGCCGGTTCCAACAGGTCCGGGAAGCGCTGGACGAGGCCGAGAAGCTGCTGGGCGGGTTGGACCGGCAGAAGGTGGCCGAGGCCACCGACTACTACAACTGGGCGGCCGTGCTGGCGCTGCGGGGCCAACTCGCCCCGACCCCGGCCGAGCGGACGCGGCACTTCACCCTCGCCCTGGACCGGCTCGACAAGGCGAACCGGATGGAGACCCAGAAGCTCATCCGGCTCCGCGGCGACACGGCGTTTGCCGGCGTCCGCGGCGACCCGGAGCTCGCCCCCCGGCTCGACCGGATCATCGCCGACGCCGCCGACCCGCGGCCGGAGGGCCGATGAGACTCCGTCTCGACCAGCCCGCCGCGGCCCACACGGTCGGCCTGCCGGCCGGGGGGGCCGTCGTCCTCGGCCGCCAGACCGAGCCGGAGATGACGGCCGGCCGGCGGCCGTTCGCCGTCACCGCGGCCGCCGACGGCCGCCCCGGCCGGGTGGTCGTCGCCTGGGCGGCCGAGTTCCAGGACGTGTCCCAGGAGCACGCCCGGGTGGAGGCGGTCGCGGCCGACCGGGTGCGGGTGACGAACCTGAGCGGCCGGCTGCCGGTCCGCGTCAACCACCGCCACCTCGGCCCCGGCCAGTGCGCCGAGGAGACGGTCCCGGTCGCCGTCGACCTCGCCGGACGGACGGTCCGCGTCGAGCCGGACGACGGCCCCGGCGACGACCCCGACGCCCTCGACCGGACGATGTGCTCGCTCCCGCCGGCGAACGTCCCGCTGACCGAGGCCCCCGGGTTCTGGCAGCCCCCGAAGGTCGCCGGCGACGACCCGGGCCAGCGGGACCTCCTCCGCCAGCTCGAGTCGGTCCTCACCCTCCTCCAGGGTGCGATCGGCTCGTCCGACTACCGCGACCGGGCGGTCGAGGCGCTGGTCGGCCACGTCGGGCTGCGGTCCGGGCACCTGCTCCTGGTCGCCGGCAACCACTGGGCGGACCGGCCGGCTGCCGCGTACCCGGCCGGGGACCCGGACGACGCCTGGCGGCCGGGCCGGGCGGTGCTGGACAAGGTCCGGCAGACCCGCCAGGTGCACTGGCCGGCCCCGGGCGGGGGCGGGGGGCCGGCCGCCGAGGCCGTGGTCCCGGGGGCCCGCCTGCCGGTGGCCGGGGCGGTCGTCGTTGCCCCGCTAGTGGACGCCGACAACGAGGTGGTCGGGGCGGTGTACGGCGAGCTGCCGCCGGACGCCGGGGGCGGGCCGGACCCGCTCCGGCTCACCCTCCTCAAGGTGATCGCCTGCGGGGTCACCGCCGGGCTGGTCCGCCAGAAGACGGAGCGGGAGGCGGTCCGGCTGGATGAGTTCTTTGGCCCCAAGCTGGCCGCAGAGTTCCGCCGCCGCGACCTGCGGAAGGGACGGACGGCGGCCGTCACCGTCCTGTTCTGCGACATCCGGGGGTACAGCACCCTCAGCGCCGGGCTCGCCCCCGAGCAGGTCCAGGAATGGCTGTCGCACGTGATGACCGTCCTGTCGCGGTGCGTCCTCGACGAGGACGGGGTAGTGGTCGACTACATCGGCGACGGGCTGATGGCCATGTGGGGGGCCCCGCAGGAGCAGAACGACCAGGCCGACCGGGCGGTACGGGCCGGGGTGGCCATGCTCCGGGCCCTCCCCGGGCTCGACACCCGCTGGGGGAAGACCCTCGGCGCCCCCCTCGGGGTGGGCATTGGCGTCCACCGGGGCGACGCCCAGGTCGGCAACTGCGGGACCGAGACGCGGTTCAAGTACGGCCCGCTCGGGGACACCGTCAACCGGGCCAGCCGGGTCCAGGGGCTGACCAAGTACCTGAAGTGCCCGCTGCTGGTCACCGACGCCGTCCGCCGGACCCTGACCGGGCCGTACGCCACCCGGCGGGCGGTGTACACCCGGCTGGCGGGGATCGACGACCCGGTAAGCCTGCACGAGATCGCCCCCATCGGGGACGAGCGGCGGGACTTCTTCCGCCGGTCGGACGAGGCTCTGGACGCCCTGGAGGAGGCGCTCGCCCTGGTCGAGGGGGGCGGGCGGTTCGACGGCGGCGGGTTCTCGAAGGCCGCCCACCTGGCCGGCGGGTTGCTCGGGGAGAACGCCGGCGACGGGCCGCTCGTGCTCACCCTGTCGCGGGCCACCGACGCCCTGATCCGCGACGGACGGGGGTGCTCGAAGGTCTGGACTCCCCCGGGCAAGTGAGACCAACCCCGCGGCCCGGCCCTCGATAGCAGGCGACGCAGAACGGCCGAAGCTCCGGTCACCAGCACTCTGCTGGGGGGGCGTGAGGCCGAATGAGTTGTCGAACTCCCGAACCGGGTGGGTACCCGAGCAAGGAGATTGTCCGCCAGCTCGCACTGTCGGTGAGGATAGGAGTGACATACGAGGCCGGGCGATGGACGGGGACGGAGGTGTACCGTCTTTACGAAGCGATCCGTCGCTCGGCTGAGGACTGCGTCCGCGAAGAATCGGAAATCGACGAGGAGGAGTGATGCATTTCGATGTCCTCGGCCGAGCGACCGTATCGGGTTGACGCCGTCCCAGTTGCGCGGCTACCTACGTGGAACAGGTTTCCGCTGGCCAGCCTGTTCAGATCGGGGGCCGTGGTGGGGCTTTAGGGTGAAACCGGCACACCCCACTGAGCCAGCCGGTCCGCGTACTGCTGCTGCAACTCGGCTGCGACCGACTCGCGCGTCTTCAGCACTTCGTCCGGCGCGTCCGCCTGCCAGTCGTTGCCCGTCGCAATTGCTGCCACCTCGGCGTCGGTCACATCCATCGCCGCCGCTTCATCCTCGGCCTGGCGAACCGTGTCCTCGAACTCGACGAGTCCATCGCCCGCGGCAGGGTTAAGCCCGGCGCCGCGACAGAACATCGCCCATGCCTCGACGTACACCCCGAGCAGGTGCGCCGCGACCCGGGCGGCCGCTCCCATCCGCGCCGCGTCCGGCCCGGGCGCGTCGGCCAGGTGCCGCATCCGGAACAGGAGCGCCGCCGCGTGCAGGCGCGTGGCCCAGTGATCCTTGGCGACCTCGGCGAACGCCACCGTGTAGCCGAACTGGTCGGTCACCGCGGCAGCGACGGGGCGGGCGGCGGCCCGGAGCCGGACGAGTTCGACCTCGTCGCCCCGGGCCATCGCCGAGGTGGTCAGCCGGAACCGTTCGGCCGCGGTCAGGACCCCATACCCGCGCGCCAGTGCTTTCGTGCCCATCGTGTCGTTCCTCTTCGGTGATGTCGTGGGGAGGGCGCGGCCGGGATCACGCCGTCGCGTCGGCCCGCCGCTTGAGCACGGCTTCGAGCTCCTCCAGCCGCGCCGCCAGGCTGCCGACCTCGATTGCCTTGAGGGCGACGCCGGCCAGGTAGCCGACGACCCGCGCCCGCTCGGCCGTCCCGAGGTCGGCGTCGGCGCGGACGAGCCCGGTCTGCTCCTGGAGCAGTTCGAGCACGTCGGCCGCGGTCTTGAGCCGCGTCGGAAGCGGAAGGGCGGGATGTACAGGGGTTGTACGGTGGTCGCCGCTGCGGCGGGTCCGCCGGTACTCCCGCTGGTAGTCGCGCGCCTTGTCCGGGTTCTTGTACGGCATCTCGCCGCTCCTCCTGGGCTGAGATTACTGCCTACCCGGAAGTGGCCTGTGGAGGCGTGCCGCGTCTACGTGGGCGCCGCCGTATGGCGCTCACGGCAGCCGGCCGAGTTCCTTCCTCTTTCGCATTACCGCCGACTTCGCCCGCGCCTCGCCGCCGTCGGCGTCCTCGCCCACGAGGAGTGCGAGGGCCACGTTCAATTCCACCGAGCACACCCGCAACTGCTTCCCGGCCCGGAACCGCGTGAAAGTGTGATTCCAGCCGTGGCGGTAGAAGGTGCGGCGGTTAACGCCCATCGCCGTGGCGGCTTCGGTCACGGTGCACCGCGGCGGCGGGGCGGCGATCGCGGGCATGGGAAGGCTCCTCGCAACTATTTCTGGGGCGGGCAACCCGCTCCGACAGGGTCAGCAAAAGTGAGCATTTGGCGAGCCAGACCCAATCAGGCCAGCGATCCAGGACGCCCGCATCAGTACCCGCGCGGTGCATTGTCGAACCGGACGCACTCGCTGTTGAACTGAAGGGTTACCTCGCCCTTCGGTCCGTTCCGGTTCTTCGCGACGATGGCGTCGATGAGCTTCACGGCGCCGTTGCCTGGGTCGTTCTGGGGGTGGAGGAACACGACGGTGTTCGCGTGCTGCTCGATCTCACCGGAGTCCCGCAGGTCGGACAATCGCGGCTTGTCGCCGTTTCGCCCTTCCACCTCCCGGTTCAGCTGCGCGAGCAGCAGCACGGGAACGCCGCAAGCCCCCGCCGCCAGCTTCACCGCACGAGCTGCCCCGCCGACTTGGAGGTTGCGGTTGTCGCGTGGATTCGATGGCCTCATCAACTGGAGGTAATCCACGACTGCGAGGCGGACTCCGCGCCTCCGCACTCCGCGCCGTAGTTCCGACGCAAACCGCTCCGGCGTCAGGTCGGCGTTGGCGTCGAGGATGAATGGCTCCCTTTCGAGCGTCATGGACGCAGTGGTGACTTTACCCGCATGGTCGGAGCTGAGCCGCCCCTGCCGGATCCGTGAATGTGACACTCCTGATCGTATGGCCAGTACTCGCTCCATCACTTCCTTCTCGCTCATCTCCAGCGAGAAGAACAGGCAGGGGAACCCGGAGGCGGTTGCGTTTAGGGCAATACGAATCGCCAACGCCGACTTCCCGACCCCCGGTCTCGCCCCGACCACCACGACCTGACCGGCACTGAGACCTGCGAGGTAGGCGTCGAGGTCGGGGAACCCGGTCGGGAGGCCGTCGAACCCACCACCGCGCGACGCCTGCTCGTCGATCCGCGCGAGTGCGTCACGAACCATCGCCCGCAGTTCGCGCGGCCCGTCCGTCTCCTGCGCGTCGCCTGCGGCCGCGAACAGGATTGACTCGCACCGAGCGACCACCTCATCCGCCCGTCCTGGGGTGTCGGCCTCGCGGAAAATCGCGACCCCCGCCCTCTTCAGGCGGCGCCGCTTGGCCAGGTCGCGGACTTTCTCGGCGTAGATCCGGACGTATGCAATTTCCTCGGCAGGCGTTTCTAGTAACAAGTCTGCGAGCCACAGCGGAGGGTTCGGCCCCAGATCGGCTGCCCGACCCGCTCGCTGCAGGTGGAGGTACAGGATCTCGACAGTGGGCGGCTCACCCGCCGCTCGCAGATCCAGGATGCCGCCATAGACCGCCTGATGAGCGTCGATGCCGAAATCGTCGACCGAAACTATCTCGGTGGAGATGTCGATCGCCGCGCTGTCCACGACCGCGGAGTGGATGCACACGGCGAGGAGTTGCCGCTCCAGCGCTCGCGCGTCCGCGATGTCGGCGGGGCCGACGCCGATAGGTTCGTCGAGGGTCGCGTTCACGGGCCGACCTCCGTTGTGTCGGACATGAAATTGAAGGCGGGGTTGTCGCTCGCCCGCTTGATACGCGGCGCGACTGACACCTGCGACCTGTGGGCCATCTGAAGTTTGGCGATGTGGTTCTGGATGTGCCCTAGTTCTGGCCGCGGGATACAGTCCCGAGCGGCCCACGGGCATAGCTCATGGAACCGCGCACCGAACTCATGGACATCGTCCGGGACGAATCCGGCGGCGACGAGGGCGGCGGCAAGCTTCCCGATCCGCCCGCCAGAGAGCTTGGGGTTAGCCCCGGTGACCGTCACGATGGCGTCGAACATCGGGTTCGGCGGCC
>VFQN01001056.1_pt1 | contig 48325 bp, 74 predicted proteins | sample 3512371 | NCBI WGS metagenome assembly VFQN01 (sample SAMN10412370, study PRJNA504923) | tailings metagenome | isolation source: Replicate 2 from Balatoc abandoned mine | place: Philippines: Itogon, Benguet | collected 2017-08-28
CTCACGCCCGCCATCGTAGGCAGCGTCCTCACCACCTTGACGTCCACCGGGTCGGGGCCATGCCACGGCTGCTGGTGCACCAGCACGTTGCGACTCAGCCTGGTGGGCGCGTGTGGGGCGGGGTGGCAGATGCCGGTAAGCATGTCGGGCGGAGGGGCAGTTGCTCTCCCAGCCCAGAAGGGGGGTGGGGGCCAAAGGGGCTTCATGGCCTCCGGGTTGCCGTTGACTTCGGGTGCGTGCATGGGGGTTGGGGACCCCGATTGCCAGGCAGAGGTACAAATAGCAGACTTGAGGCCACAACTGTGGTGGTGTGAGGACTCAAGATTTGCCACAGTCTGCCCAGCTCTTACATGTGCGCCGGTGCCACCTGCCGCATTCGCCTTGCCATACCCTGTCCCCTAATCCTGCTGGCCTGCACCTGTCTCAGGCTCGTGATGGCTGCATCCCGCACCGCACCGCATCCACTGCACACGTACCGTAGAAAAAACACCAGGAAGTCCAGGTGAGTCTTCAGCCGCTTCCTCCCCATGCTCTCACACCAGCTGTGGGCGTGATCGTTGTGGTGGTAGCTCAGCACCTGCACACAGGCAGAGCAGGCAACAGCACAAGTAAGGTGCTGAGTTTGGTGGTAATAATGTTGCAACAAATAAAATACTAAACGCGGGAGGCGAAACACCTCCGCGTGGGTTAGTTAAGGAGGTGGGGTGTGTTGCACGCGGGACGCGCCCAGGTGGTCCCCATCCACCGTCGTTTGGTGGTAACATCCACGTGCAACTACACGACCTGCTCCACCCACCACATCAAACCTCGCCTGCAGGGCCAGGGTCACCATGCATCCCGGCCCCCACACGCACAGCCTTGCCTTGGCGACCGTGCCCAGCGCCTCCCAGCGGCCAGCCACAGTCTTGCGGCTGCCTATGCCCATGCCGACAGGCAGCCGATCCTTTACCTTATCCGCCAGGCCCTGTCATGGCAGTGCCAACAGCACGCGCGTGTGTGTGCTATAAAGAGGTCAAGGCAAAAGCAACGTGCGTGACATAGCCTGCTGTCAAAGGTAACTGCCTGTCGTGTCCTGTGTGGCAGTTAGCGGTATGAGCCCATTGCGCTCTTTGTTGCCGCTGCGTTTGTGAACAGGTTGCAAGCCGGGTACACACACCAGCAGTGGCTACGCAGGAGAGCATGGAAGAGAGGCAAGGTGACCGGGGACTATTCACCTGCAGCACGGCCTTCAGGTTTTTGACGCCGTCCTTCTGTTCCGGTGTGCCTTTGTAGCTGCTATGCAGCCCAAACAGGTAGTCAGCCACCTCGCCCAGCTGCAGCACCTGCCACCCCCAGTCCAGCTGGGCCAGTGACAGGCCCGACCTCAGACCCGACCAATTGGCGCCCAGCTTGCCGCCTGGCCTGATGACGGTCTGTCGGCATGCGCATGAACGAAGCGTAAGAATTGGCCACGTGTGTTTGCAAGGGCCGAGTCAACACTGCAAGCGTGAGGCACGATTCACAATACGTGCAGTGTTCAGGAGGCAACGGCATATCAGCTGTGTGCCCACGCGTTTTTGGAGACACATAATCCGGAATCCAGACCCCTATGGAATGGGCAGCCCAGGCGAACGGGCGGCCCAGGCGGTGTCCGCGCGCTCATGCCTGGGGTTGGGCTCGACACGACACAGAATGCCACAAGCTGCTGTCGCCAAACATGGGCGCGTGACCGGAGGCGCCGGCCCGAGGGCCCCCTTGCCCCTCTCAGGTTTGCCGTCCGCACACCGTGCACCAGCACTGCACAATTGCCAAATGACAAGGAGGCTGCAGACGCACCCACCCGCAAGAGCTGCCGCTGGTTGGCGTCCCGAAGGTAGCAGCCCCCTTCCGCAGTCTGCTCCAGGTGCGGCTCCAGGAAGCGCCAGAGGCCCCGGTCCACGCTGCCTTCCACCTCCGCCCGTGGCACGACACCCGCGAGGCCCAGCACCTTGCTGCGCTCCGTGTTGGTCAGGCGCGCCAGGCTGAGGCCCCACTCCTGCTCCGCCTGGGTGCATGTGGACGTATGTAGGGCAGCCAGAGGTGGTTTGGGGGCAGGGTAGCCGTTGTTGGAGGCTGTTGTCAACATGGGAAGATGTACATGCGCGCACAACAAAACAAGGGGAAGTAAGGCGTCGACCTCAGCGGCTTGTGCGCATACCGGTACGTACCGTGCGTACCTCGAGTACAGCTCTACACTGAGTTGGAGAGACTCGTGGCAACCCCGTCAAAGGCCCCGCCTACAGTCCCGGCCGACCTCAGCACGCGCACAGCCTGTCCGCACCTCCTCCAGCATCTTGCTACACATGAAGGTGGGAAGAAAGTTGTTCTTGTCCGCTGGCGTCCCCTTGGGGTTCCATCGCCTCGCCATCGTGGTGAACAGCGCCGGCGAGCCGCCACTCCACTCCAGCAGCTGCTCGGCGTCCTCTCGCTGCAGCCCCCACCGCTGCAGGCTGTAATCCACCAGCTGGGTTATCAACTCCGTAGAACACGCCGACGGCAGGTGCACCTGCGCACACCATGGCAGCAGTACGCAGCGCGCCATAACACCTTACTCTTGAGGCTTAGCGTACGATATCAGGTTGGATAGATAGCCTCAGCGCTTGCTGTGCACGTGCACGCACACTTCGTCAGCAGTAGGCCAGTAGCAGAACGGACGGCGTGTGGGGAGCTGATTGAAGAGCCGGTTACCCTACTAGGCCTTCCGGCATCATGTGTGGCCTTGGCGCCAGACGCCTGCGTTAACTCACCGGCAGGACCTGGTGCAGCTGCGGCGCGTGGTTCACAGGCATGGCCGCCAGGGCTGTCCACACCAGCGACATGCTGCTGCCGGTAAAGGCCCACAGCACATTGGACGGGCTGTAGACCAGGATGTCGCGCAGCACGTGGTCCCGTATGTAGATGGCACCCAGCCGGTCCAGCTCGCCCCGCGAGTCAGTTGGGTGCAGCAGGGCTTGCAGCTCGTCTGCATACACGCATGCATACACAAGCAGGTCGGGGCCTGGAGGTAATGTGGCATGGGAGGTGGCACATCCTGACCGCCGCACAAGGTGACCGGTGCATGCTGAGGAACCCAGTTCATTCATGCACATGGTGTCCCGCCACTAGCTGCTTGGGTTTGTTGCTTGCACACGCAACACGCTGCGCCTGGCGCCACACCCATATGCCCCGCACCCATACATCTTGCCCGCTTGCCTGCCCTCCTTGCTGTCAACACAGCAGCCATGACCTCACCCGCCAGCGCCAGCACAGGAGTCTGGAAGCTGCTGGCCACGAAGCCGTACACCTACCCATCAGCACCAGCGCAGGCGTCTGGAAGCCGGCAAACAGCTGTACGAAGGCTTTGCCGACGAGCGGGAGCACCTCTGGGGGGTTCAGGCCGTCAGCCAGCACTCGCTGTGCCCTTTTCCACGCTGCGTCCTCGACCCGCACGTTGTTCTCCTCCGCCCACCGGACCACCTCCCGCAGCAGGTCGTACAGGAGCACGGCAGCGCCCGCCTGCGGGTGGACGCAGTGCGGAGCGGTGCGGCCACGGATGTAGTGCGTGAGATGAAGGCCCAAGATGCTGATGGTTAGGTCACACCGTCATGGCGGGCAACTAACGCTTACCGGTAACACACTTACACATTTAAGTGTTGGGTCGCGCCCGAACGGTGAGGTCGAGGCAGGACTCAGCCAGGTAGCCCCATGTTCACTGTGTCTGATACGCCCTGTTGCCGGCCCGTGGTCCGTGTATGTTGAGGTGGCGTGGCCGCTCGCTTCTGGGTCCTGCTGGACCGTTGCAGCGAGCGGCAGTAACGCGTGAGCGAGACAGCCGGGCTCCCCAGCACGCCGCTAGCATATCAAGCCGTGTAAACACAAAGCCGTGACGTGGTAGAGCGGAACTTGGTCTTGGCGGAGGTGTATGACATGCCCGGCTTCGTCTCCGCCAGCGACAAGGCAAACGGATACAGCTCGTGCAACTGCGCCCGCGAACTCACCTTACGTGACTCGCTTAGCAGCTAGCATGTGGTGCACTCACAACAAGCCAGGCTACACACAGCCAGGCTATCACATGTATGTGGCATACCTTGTGCTGCAGGGTGGAGCCGTTGAGCCGCAGCACGGCCATGCCCTCCAGCACGTGTCCTGACGGCTGCTTCCTCAGCAGCTCGGCCACCACCGCCGGCACCACCTCGCTCAGGGTGTAGGACCTTCCCGACTGCGGGCACAGACAACTGAATAATATTTGTTCTTCAGAATATAGTGATATATGATAAAGCAAAGTAGGGTGCAGTGGGCGCTGTGAGCACCACCTCGCCCAGGGTGTATGACTTCCCCGTCTGCGCACATGGGTGAGAGCGTGTCGTTGTCCCATTCCGCTCCCACTGGTCCCATGGCACTGGCTGCTTACAGGCCATCGAGTCGAGCGTCCATCCATAAAATGGTGTGGGGGCCTGCGTGTGTCCACCCATGCACGCTCCCCCTCAGACGGGTTACACTGCACGCTCCCCTGCACGCACCTTGACAAGGCCGGACAACAGGAGGGCCGGGAGTGCACAGGACCTGGTAGCAGCGTAGGCGCAGCGCATCTCTGCCCATGCCTTGATGAGCTTCACGGCGCCCAACGCGTCGAGGTAGGGGCTGCTGAGGGTGCCATCCGGGTAGCTGATCTCCCACACCTGGCCGTCGGGACCGTCGCTCTTGAGCATGAGGCTCGGAGCCAGCTGGTCGAGCCGGGCCACCCCTGCATACCACCGATGCAGGCGGCGGATGTACAAGATTGGTTGGTTCAGGTTGGTTGTTGATTGCCGCAAGTAAGAGCCGCAGGAAAGGGCGACACCGCTTGTCCTGTCGTCGCTGCACACGACCCACCCTTCAAGCTTGCAGCTGCCTGTAAGTACCCCGGCGCCAGCGTGCAGCCACGCACGGAACAGTCCTTAAACCACGCCCTAATGCAAGCCCTACTTGCATAAGCCCATCGTCCCGTTGTTACCGGTAATGGACTGAAGATGGCGGTGATAGAACGTACCTCTGTCTGCGTTGAACAGATCCTCGCAGGTCTTCACGCCCCGCGCGCTGAAGGCTGCTGTCACAGAAGCTGCCTCACTGGCTCCCAGGTTGCCCCTACTGACTAGGCCCTGAATGACGGCTGCTAGCTCCGTCGGCACATGCGAGCCTGCACTGTACATTGAGGCATTGAGTGTCATGGCGAACGTATGGGTCCACACACATGGACACGCACCAAGGGACGTTACCATGAGGGCTGAGACCTGAATGGTCACCATACAACAGGCCACACAACCGGTGCCTCACATCCAGTTGTGGCCGCCCATGCATTTACATGCATGCCAACCGTGATGCCTTACAACTCACACCTTCCCTAGCCACCAGCCCAGCCTTAAGGCCGATGCCGCTGGGGAGCAAGCAGCAAGCGGCGGGAGCTACCTAGGACCCCCGCCGAGCCCCAATGGAGCACAGCCCGTCCACCGCCGCAACACCGTGCGTGCATACCGGTAGCATGCGCGGTACCCACTGCCTAGCTCCCTCACGCTGTTGCAGGGGAGCCCTGCCGCAAACCACACCTTCCCAGTACGGCACACTGTATGACTGACCCGGTGCCTGCACTCCCGACGCTGCTATGCACCCAAAGTACACAACGCTGTTTGCGTATCTCACCTGACGAGGAGGAGGAGGAGCCGCTGGGCAGCAGGCCGGACGCAGCAAGCGACCCTGGCGTGCTGGAGGCGCTGGTGAACCTCGTCGCATTGGACGGCGTGGCTGGCGCGCTGGACCTAGACGCTGCCACCAGGCAGTCCGAGGCGGCCACGGCTGCTCGTGCACCCAGCAGCCCAGTCATACCTGCGAAGACCCAGCCGGGTGCCGTATCTTGCAAATGCTGGATAGCACGAGATGCAATCAACATGACTGCTATGATGTAGGTACCTCTTAGGCATCCTCGCAGTAAAGGGGCCGCTCGGCGCCCGGCGAATGACTGCGGTGTCGGGGCATGTGGTCATCGGGTGTGCACCGCTTGGTATGGACCAAATGGTCGTATAGGAGCTAATGGCGCATTTGGTACCTGGCAGCAAAACATTTGGAGGCATGCCATAGCTTGCTCCAAAGGCTGGCGAAGAGTATCGTCGACCCTATATCGCACCCCCGAGTGTACGCAGGCGTCAAGTTGAGAATGTGATACCCTTCCTAACTTCCCAATCTGTATATCGTCGTGGGATTCTGAGAAGACTGTCCGTACATCAAAGTAAAGGTCTCCCTTGGTGCCTGGCCTTGCGACGCCTTTCTCCATCCTGTGTCCTGTCCACAGCTTGCCCGGCAAGCCAGCAAGGTAAGCTGCATCCTCAAGCCCGAGCAGGAAGTGGGAAGGCGCCCTTAGCCCTTACCCCGACAGCGTACAGTCTGACTCAGGGGAGAGCAGGGGAGAGTCTCCCCTGGTTTGACCAGGTTTGACCCTAGGCTACTCGTAAGTCAAATGGTGCCCGAGCATATGAGCATGGCATAGTGGGACAGGTTGGAGCGATACTGGTAAGGTTCAGCCTTCAGCGGGAAAGCGGAGACTCCCCCTGGTGCAGGCGTGCAGCAGCTTCTGTGCCGCACTGCTCTAGGCATGGCCCTGAGCGACGCCGTGCCCAGCGCTGTGCCACCTGTACCGGTACGCTATACCTGTATTACGTGCCCGCATGATACTTGAGTAGGGAATGAAATTGCAGTGACGGTATGCAGCAGCCCCGGCCGAGCAGGCAGCAAGGCTTTCTCTGGAAACCGGCGTACAGGCGCTTTCTGTTGCACGGCATGGGCCACCTGAGCTAGGGCCAGCTCACCCAGGGGCTCTGGAAGCCAAGACACGGGAGGGTTGTTCGGTAGCATATGCGTTCCGCAAGAACCTCCGCAAGACCGTTTTCTGCAGTTGAAGGGCTCGCTGGCATCTTACACAGCCGATCGTGACATGCGTAAGCCGTTACAACTCATATAACGTCCGCGGCTCCGCTTGTACGAAACAAGCGTGGGCCAGCCTCTGACCTCCTGCACCGTTGGCGTGGTAGCATATGCACGGTGCCACCTCGTCATGCTGTTCCTTGTCCTGTTGCTGGCACCGACACACTGCTGCTCACTGGCAATGCACCAGCCATCTACCATAACTCCTCCAACCAAACATCAGCTGTCTTCATCAGCTGATGCCATATGCGCACGTCTTCATACCCCCTATCCAGCCTGCACCACTGCTGCTCTAGACCCACACGCGCGACGCAACCCGCGTTCCGGCATTGGCCGGAAGGCAATTACCAAGCCCCCTCAAGCCATCCCCAAACTCCACCACCCCTTGCACCTCTACCACACGCACCCCTTACCCCATTTAACCCCATATCCACACCCCAATCACGCCCGGGTCACGGCCGCCGCCGCCGCCGCCACCACCCCCCGCGCGCCCACGTGCGGCGGCGGGCGTACGGCGCTCATGGCGGAGGCGGCCGCCGCCACCGTGTCCTTGAGCACCGCCAGCTGCGCCCGCAGGCGGGTCCACTGGTCCGCCCCGAACGAGGGGTGCGTGGAGCGCGCCACCGCCAGCGTGCCGCGCACCGTGTCCACCCGCCCCTCCAGCAGCTTGGCGCCAATAGCGCGCACGATCCACGACTGGACCTGCGGGTGGGAACAAGCAGGGGCAGGTAACCGTCAGCTCGTGTTGTAGTATGCAGCGCGTAGGGAGACGCAACGCAGCGGGATACGGTGCCTGCTGGAGCGGCAAGCGGCTTGCAGCGTAAAATCCGCTTGACAAGGCGGAACCTAGCAAGTACAAACCCAAGAACCTGCGGCCGCGGCGCAAGAACTGACATCCATAGCAGTAAGTCGAATGCGCTATAAGCCCGTGTCCCCAACCGCTCCCACCTGGTCCGCGGGCACGTCCAGCACCTTCTGCAGCTCGGCCAACGCCACCTCCCCTGAGCCCGCGGCGGAGGAGGAGGTGGAGGAGCACGCCACCAGCAGGGCGGTCATGCGCGCCTTGGACAGCACGCCCTCGGCGCTCACGCCGGGGCCGGCGGCCTCCAGCGCGGCGGGCGTGGAGGCGGCGCGGGTGGCTGCGCGGTGATGCGAGGACCAAGGGATGGCAGAGGCGTCAGGGAATGCAGGATGGAACGTACTCATCGCAACCAGCTGCGAACTTGCAAACAACTTGTACTGCTTTGGTGAAAAGCAGGGAGCTGGGTGCCTGAGTAACAGCAGGATCCCACCTGCCACGTCGCCCGCCAAGACGGCGGCCACCAGCTTGTGCAGCGCGCCGTACTTGGCGTGTCCCGCCAGCGCCTTGGACACGGCGGGCAGCGACAGCAGGTCCAGCGTGAACACGGCCGAGCTGCGGGGATGCGGGAGAGAAAGCATGAGGAAGGAGCGCGGGGGATGGCTACTTAGCGGCATAGGTAAGGAGAGGCAGGTCACCAGTCAGCGCGCCAGCATTCAGTGCAGGCATTTGCTTCAGCTGATAGAACTTCGAACACCGCCCTCCGCTGCATTTCGCTAGCGCAGAGCAAGCCCGCTGGTCCCCTACACGCGGTGCTTGCCAGCCCTTTGTTGCACCCTGCACCCGAGCGCGTTCCCATGCAACTCTCGTTGCCCTCGCGCACGCACACCCACCTGCGCAGGTAGTCCGACAGCGCCGCCGCCACCGCCTCCAGCACCTCAGGGGCGGTCTCCTGCACGCCGGCGGTGGCCAGCGTGTGCGACACGAGCGCCAGGTGCTCACGGGTGGTGGCGCGGTCGGGGGCTCCCTGCAGTAGGACCGTGCCAGCACACGTTTGCCACAGGTGCGAGGGTACTGACACGGGGAATACATGGACGTGGTGGGTGGCGTGCAGGTGCGTAGTGTGATGGATAGTGCGTAGGGTGTGGGCGGTAAAGTGCGGTTGGTGCAAGGCCTTGCTTCAGAGCGTTTGTTGTCAGCAAACGTCCCCGTGTCGAGCGGGGCGCAGTCAGGCAATGTAGATAAGGATATTGTTTAATAGCTCATCAACAGCAAGCGCGAGGGGCACAGGCCGTGCAGCGCGCGCGATCTCCCGAGTGTCCAATTTGTCGCCATTCCGATGCTGGTGCAGGGCGGTGCCGGGGTGTAAGGGCCTCAGAGATATGGGTGTCTGCACAGCGTCCCGTGTCGAGCGGGGCATCAGACAATGTAGATAAGGAATTGTTGATAACAACTCATCAGCGGCCACGTGATTGCATGCGCTGCGCATGGAAAACCTTTGTACACATGTCCCGCAGGCGCGATGCGACGACACCGCTGCGTGATCGTCGGAGGTCCGCACTAGCCCGGGCAGCGTTCCACTGCTTTATCCCCCCGCCATGCCCCATGCTCGCGCACCACCCATCCCTTACCCACGCTCTCCCACACCCCCTCTCAAAACCCCGCTCACCCGCAGGGCCGCCGCCAGGGACAGGTACAGCTTCCGCGCGTCCGCGGGCGACAGCTTCCACTGGGCCACCCACCGGGGGCCCTTCCCGCGAACTGCAGCGGGCAAAGCAGCGTGCACAACTGCTCAGGTACAGCATTCGCAATCGTATCAACGGAGACCACGTCCACACACCCGCACTACAAAGACCTGAAGGCCAACCCAGTGCGCCATCAGCGGTGCCCGCAGCGAGCAGTGGACTGCAACTCCACCGTCCCCACCAGTCCCATCTCGTTCCGCGGGATGCGAAGCCGCACCTGCTGCGCTGAACGCTGCTCTGCACTTAGCAGCGTTCTTCGCAGCGTAGGCGGCGGCGGCCAGCAGCACCGCCATCTGCGCCGCCGGCTGGGCCAGGATGCCGTACAGCGACATCAGGCCGTTCAGCCGGTCGTCGGCCCGCTCGTCAGACTGCGGGAGGACCATGCAGAGATGGTTGAAGGGGGCAGGCGCGGAGCCGGAGCAGGGCCGATGGAAGTGACCGTGGTTTGGAAGTCATAATGCATGTGGCTGGGTGATGCTTGGTACCGTGCGGCGTGGGAAGGAGGGCTCAGAAGGGTATACGCTGTCTTCAGTAGCTGCTGGTGAGCAGCTCAGACAGAAATCTCGTGTGTAGAACATTAAGCATCACCGCCCTTTCTGCTGCATGGGGGCCTTGCTCCCGTGCATGGTGCCTAGCAGCTCGATGGAAGATGTGGACAGGCAACAACACAGAGCAGAGCCGCAGGTGCGAGAAAAGATGCAGCATTCCAAGCTACAAGCTTCCCAAAGCATGGACAACTCTGTGCCTTGGTGGCCTTCGCGTCAGTGCACCGGTGCTTTTCTATTTCGCGTCAATCTGCCCGTTGCACCACCCATCACTCCCTTTCCAAACCTTACACCCACCCCTGTTAGGGCTGTGGCCAGCGTGGTGGCAGCTCCTTGTTGGCGGTCCTCCGCCACGCGCCCCACCGCGTGCACCATGATGCTCACGCAGCACTCGGCCTCTGCAATCACCATATCCCAGCCGTTGCAACAAAATGTAAATGGCCACCAAGTTGTAAAGCCGGCAAGGCCGTGCGCACAAACGGTGGCCAACCAAAGCACACGCGAAGCTGAGCGTTAGCGTGTCAGCCTTGTGAGGACTGATGGGGTGCAGGACAGTGCTGCGTGTCCTCGGCCCCGGCCGTTACAGCGCCAGTGGCTATGACTTAGCACCCCAGAAGCCCTGCACCTACCCTTCTCTGACATCTTGCTGTACACGGCCCCCACTTGACTGGCCATGCGCGTAACATACTCCTCGTATCGTTGCTCCTGCAGCCAGTGTTCAGGGCGGCACGTGCTGACGAGCGTGAGCTGCTGCCCAGGGGAGGCCTCCCAGCCAGCACAGAACGGAGGCGCTCTGTCGTCACAGAAGTTGAATGCAATCACCAACCTGCACCAAGTTCGTGCAGTCGTTCAGGAACCGGTTCGCGGGCGTGTCCGCGAGGGCAGTCCGCGCCTGTGGCACCAAGGGAAAGCTATACTTCAAGAATGCTGCTGAATGTTCATAAAGCTGTAAACGTGCTTTCACAGCGCCTGGCAGAAAAGCACGCAGTGCCAATGTTATAGGTGCGCCGCAAAGTCGGCGCTCGGGTCCTCCAGAGCGCGTCAGCAGAAGTTCATTGCTTTATCCCAATGCAGCAAGATCAACGACTGCAGAGAATTGGATGGATCTGTGCAGGTGACGGCCTTTGTGCCGCTCGCGCGACGAGGGAGATCGGCAACCGCGCCAAAAGCTTCGCTGCACCAGGTCACACCTGCCCTTCATTCAAAAGCTCGGACACATGCTGAGCAACCGAAACAAAGCTGTCCTCATCAGAGGTCTCAACGAGCTGCAGGGGCATGGTTGCCCAGCAGGTTTCGCCGCGCGAAGCCGAGGGGCTGCACGTCTGAGATGAAGTTTCGCTGAAACGTAGCTTATAGATATGCTGCTACCTAGCACAACCGCGATCAGGCAAGCGCTCCTATCCGCGCCGCCGAAGCACTGTAAGTACCTAGGATTCCAAATAGATATATTGATGTAGTTCAAATTAAGCGAAGGAACTATACGGGAGCACCGAGTCACCTCCACAGCTCCACTGTCCTGAGGCAGCACTCATCTGGGACGATGGGTCGTTTGGGTCAGCCATATTATTTTTCAAGCTGGGGACTCGCAGAGGTGCATTCTAGTTGATACTGCATATCCAAATACCTTCCTTACCTTGACTCGCCCTTGCCTCGTTCTCCAAGTGTTCAACAGTACGTTGTCTTTCTTTATCTGTCAGTGTCTAACGCCAGTACTTCCGTCAGCGCGTTTCCAGCAAGCTCTTAACAACATCAGTGCAAGCGCTCTTGGATCGCGTGGCAAAAGAATATCGGAAGGAGTTCCCCAACATGCCTTCTTGGTTTCGTCGCCTCCCGTCGCCTCTCGTCTGTGTCGCCAGGTGCAGTACAAACACCTTCGGCAATCTGCTGCAGTAGTTCTGCCGTCTGCTGCAGCTTGGAGGTGCTTACTGCTGCAGGCCTGCGGCCTGCTGTATGTCCGGGCTGGTGCGCAGGCACCGACAGCTTGCTCTGTTTGTACCTAACCCCTCACCGCTTACGGTATCGCCAACCTTCCCCTCCCCTTCCGCACCTTTTCCCACCAAATTCTGGCAACATCCAGGGCGTGAAGGCATACCTTGGGCCGCCAAAGCGCCTGGCAGCACGCGGGCAATCATGGGCCCAGCCCTTCGCCGCACACGGCAGCTGAGCCTCCTGCTGCTAACCCCATGGCTATGGCTGTCTACCGGCCCACCTGGGGGCCGCCTCAAGCTTTGGGGCGGCCTAATGGCAGCTGCAGCTGACTCCAGCACAGGCGCAGGCAGCACCCCACCCCCCGGCCTGGACAACCCCGCGCTCATCTACCACCCAAACATGCAGCTGGCAAGCGACCCCTCCCTCCCTGCATGGGACCAGATAATTAAGCAGGAGAACAGGAAGGTAGGGCACGTGCACGCATTACGTGCAACCCGACGATTACAAAGCGACCTTAAGGCCTGGAGGCGCCACTGTTGCCGGCGTGCATCTCAGCGTCGTCCCTTACTATGATGACCCGCCCAGCCGGACTCCATGCTCCCCTCGCTCACATGCGACGTGTAGACCGTGTACCCAGGGGAGGCGCAGCTGGCCACGTCTGGGAGCGTCACCATGCCCGACCACTTTGGCGGGCTGTACGATAGCGCGATGGCGGAGCACCTGAGGACAGGTGGGGCAGGAGGAGCAACGTGGAGCAGCTAGCAGCTAGCAGGCGTGGGTTGGGCTTACTTTGCACTTCGCAGATTGCACGGTCCGTGTTGCTGCACCCAAGTCACTAATGCTCGCCGATGGTTTTTGCACCGCTGTTGCAGTCAGATGGTGCCTGTGCTGCTCCAGTGTGATCTGCTGTTTGCCTGGTCACGTTGGGCAGGCTGCGACGGCAGCGCGGGGTGCCGGCGCAAGCTGTGCTCCATGGCGCGTGGGGACTGGTGCAAAGACTACTACGCGCAGGTGGGTACCGCGTTCAACAGAGAATTCAGGTGTCATGGAAAAGCGAGGTAGTTGGTGCGCAAACCGTGTCACAATAAGGGTCACCTAGGATGGTACGGCTCCGTTGAGCTGGTATTGTGCAACGCTGGCTGATAGGGGACCTGACCCTACGGGCGGCCGGGTGTGGCGCGTACGGGGTTCCAGCACGGTCTTTTCGTCTCCTCTTTGCTACTGGGGCAGTGCTGTCGCAGTGTTAGCCACCCGATTTTCGCGTGTCTAACTCTTGCCTTACTGTGTCATCTCCTGTGCGCCCAGACCCCCGTCCCGTGGCGCCCCGCACCCCGCGGGGACGCCGAGTGCCCATCCACCCAGCACGGAGAGTGCAACGGCGTGGGCAGCTGCCACCACGACCTGGGCTTGTGCCTATGCCCCGCGGGTGAGTACTGGGCTGAGCTACGATTGGATTGCATGAAATGGTCAACCGGTGCGAGTTTACCGCTTTGCTGCCCGTCAGCGCTCTGTTGCCAATACGACCTGGGCTGTGCTCCTGCCCCGCGGGTAAGTCGCACGTACGTGCAACAGAGCGAACTTGCGTCGAGGGCAAGGGGTGCAGCAGCGGCTCGCACTCAAGCCGCACACCATCAGTGCGCACCCGCAGGTGTGGTGCGGCGGCGTTTGCTGCCGTGCTGCCCGTTTGGGCCCTGGAAACCTAATGCCACATGCCGCCCTGCACGCCCGCAGGTTGGCGTGGGGACGACTGCGGCACGCGCGACCCTCGCCCCTGCACCCACCGCTACCGCAACAGGGAGGACAAGGATCAGAGCGCCCCGATAGTGAGCATACGCCCTGGGCTGGGTCACAGCTGCATGGCAACACACGGTCGTACGCAGGCAACTGTGCCCCCGGTGACCGAAAAACAGGGCATGTACCGCGCTTATCCAGCTGGCAGCTGTGGCCGGACTCGTTGAGATGTCAACACAGCTGTGTTCCTGTTTTGCTGATGCAAGGGAGTGTTACTGTCCGTGTCCCTTACACAGAGCCACGTGGGCCCGGATGGCGGCGACTCAAACTGGGCGGAGCCGGGGTGGACAGCGTCCAGATGCGCAGGTGGGCAGATACCGGTCGGTGAAGGGTGTGCTTGTATGTCTTCTGCTTCCAGCGGTGAGAGAGGGATATAGCCATATGACTGCAGGCCCCCTCTTGTGCTGCGGAGGGGACCACGCAGTTGCTACCGATCGGTCGTGTCCACCCAACAGCAGTTTTATGGCGCCCCCTCCCCAGGCTGGTGCGACGAAGACCTGGCCACCTGCTACTGCCCGCCCAACACTACGTTCGGGGTGCAGCCCGCGGCCCCCGGCTCGCCGCCGGGCACACCCCCGCTGCGGCGGGGGCGCCCACTGGGGGACTCGTGCAAGCCCAAGCTGGTACGGCACAGCACGCTAGCGGCTCTTTTGCTGCCTCTCTTGAATGACACCTGCTGAGTACACATCATGCTGTTGCCTGCGGTGCCGCCGCTGCTGCCGGTATTCACATTGCACACTGAGATACCGTTACCCCGGCGCCACGTCACGGTGTGTCGTACATGCCAAGCAGCGACGCCCACGCCTGGCGCACTTTTTGCCTGGGCTGGTTCTCATTTTCACTGCAAGCCGTGCACCAGCCGGTCGCAAGAGGATGTGCGAACCCTGTTGCGCCCTTGTGCAGGACCCAAAGACGGGCAAGAAGATAGAGTGGGGCTCGGTGGACCCCAACGACCTCTTCGGCCCCGACGGCTGGTGCAACTCGATGCAGCCTCGCACACAGTAAGGCCACGTAGGGTGGGCTCTGGGTGCGATGCATAGGAGCTCGATGCGGTGCCTGCGCTTCCCCGCGGTCATGCTTGTTCCCTGACACCTGTCCGTGTCCGGCCTGCAGTTGCGGGTGCATCCTTGACGGCACGAACGGCGCCACCTGCGAGCTTGCATCCGAACAATTCTGCTTGAATCAGGTAAGCCTAAGGGCCTTCCTACATGACATGTTAGGGTGTCTATGTGCTGGGCGCAGTACCGTGCTTGTCAGTTTGAGTTGCATGTCGAGAGGTAGCGGCATGCCTGCGGTTGGAAGCACGCCTCCGTGCACGTGCCTGCTGGTAGGCCCCGCACCCACACAACCCCCCTCGCCCTCAACTGGAACCTGCTTGCTATTATGCTAACGTCCCCGCAATTGCATCTTCACCCCTTCCCTGACGCCTTACACGGTTTCCCCGCGTTTTACGCATAACCCACCTTCACAGTGCTCCGGCCACGGCGAGTGCAACCTGGGCTTCTGCAAGTGCCACAAGGGGTGGTACGGCATGGACTGCTCTCGGAAGCGGGCCTCGGCCACAGAGCTGGAGAAGGGTGAGCGCGTGTCCCCGCCTGCTTGGTCCCACTCAGCTCTTGCCTTGCTGCCAGTCCGAACGGCGCACCTGTTACAAGCCATGTATAACTGTAGAGCTGCGCAACGGCGTATGCAACATGGTACCGGCACCTACCCGCAGCTTCTTGGCGTGGCTAATGGGATATCCTTTCGCAAATATCATTGCAGGCTACCACGAGGAGGGCTCCCCCAACTTCAGGCGCCACCTGGCGGGCCTGGTGGTCAGCCCGCCGGCCGCGCAAGACCCCCCGCCCGCGCCCACCCGCCGCCGCCCCCTCATCTACGTGTACGACACGGACCCCATCTTCAACACCAAGATCATGCAGTACCGCATTGCGAGGTGCGCGAGTACAATGAGGAGCAGGCGTAGCTGCAAGCAGAGCGTAGCGTGGGCCCTCAGTTTGTAGTGTCTGTGCTGTTCGCCAATGCCTCACATCCACCTTAACCTACCCCCGCGTATTGTGTCGCAGCCCCCGTCCATGGCCATCCTACCTGTGCCACCGCCTGACCCGGCCCGAAACCCCTTGTTTCACTTTGTGCTTTGCCTCAAACAGGTCCGGGTGCGTGTACCGGCTGTTCGGCGCGCACAACGACACCACCTTCAACTCGTACGTGTACAGCCTGGAGAGCTACTGGATAGAGATGCTGCAGATCAGCCAGCACAGGTGGGGCTCGCTTTCAAGCTGCGGCCACACAAGCAGACACTCGAACCGTGTGCATGCACTTTGACCCAATCTACGCGTGTGTACACTGGCATGGCTGTGGATGCAGCGGCAAAAGGTTATTGCAAGTGTCGTAGCTGACCCAAGGACAGGCTAGGCGACACACCGAGGCGTCGTTCAGCTTGAGTCCTTGGACGCAAGAGTGCCGGTGCGGTCTGGGCTTCCGGCACACGGTGGCATGTGTGGGGCCCCTCGTTCGCTGCGCCCTTATGCACGCCCGGGCGCAAACGCGCAAGAACCCGCCAGCGCCCCCGCCCTCCACCCTGCGTCCATGCCCGTTCCTTGCAGGACGTTCGACCCCGAGGAGGCCGACTTCTTCTTCGTGCCGGTACAGGTCACCTGCTACTTCTGGCCGGTGCTGGGCTGGGCAGACCAGTGAGTGACGACGACAGCAGGCCGGGGCCGGGGCGGCACAGGCACAGGCACACACGGTCCGCTGGGCAGGCCAGTGAGTGGCACCGGCAGGCCGGGGGCCACCCTTGCGGATGCTACACAGGCACGTGCGGTTCCCCTGCACTGGCGCATGAAACAGGGCAGGGGTGGTTACCGACTGCATTACGAAATACGCGTAAAACCTGCCACGTGTTAGCTGTCCCGCGTAGCAGCCAGTGACTTGTGCTTCTGCGGTGCCGTGTCGCCTTTTTCGCAGTCCTTGGTTCGGCATGCCCGCGGCGCACCTGCGGTCGCAGCAGGGGGCGTACATGTACCTCAAGGTAGGGCAAGCCAGCAGGCAAGGGGAGAGCAGCGGGGAGTGGATGTCGAGAGCTGATAGTTAGGTGGGGAACTTCGCCTGCAACTGTTGCATACACGGATGCGGGCCGGTGTTGTTGGACCCACAGGCCAAGCGCTGGATCCAGGAGCACTTTCCTTACTGGAACCGGCGCGGGGGCCGCGACCACATTTGGATGATGGCCAACGACGAGGGCGCGTGCTGGATGCCCACAGGTGGGGACGTAACACACATCGTGCATTAGCATGCCTGCTGACAGTAGTCGTTTCCTTGTTTAAGAGTTATGTAGTGAGGGCGCTGCAAGTGGGCAATCATGGAATGAGTATCAACGGCGGGGAAGCTAGCCCGTCAGTTGGGCGAGCTATCATCGTGTACGGCAACTCGACCGACGGCTTTCATGTGCCGTCCTGTACGGTCCCCCACACGGTGTGCCAACGCCTTCAGCTGATGGCGCTGCTGCTGCTGTTGTTGCTGCGCGCAGAGGTGTACAACACGTCCATCGTGCTGTCTCACTGGGGCCGCATGGACTTCCATCACGTCAGCGGGACCGCGTGGGGCTACGACAACTACAGCCAGGTGGGTTAACGCACACATGCACCACACGCACGCGGCCCCCAACGCTAGTACAGGGAGCAGAACAAAGCCGCTACGGCAACGATACCCTGGTTAGGCGCTTGTTGAGTATGTGGCTGGGTCTAATCTACCTCCCCGCGTGCGCTGTAGCGTTTGCTCGGCACCGCAACAACAGGGCTGGCCCAAACAGTGTGACGCAACCTCACCGCCGGGCTCCATGTGCAACCCATACCTCCACCCCCTTGCCCTTATGCCGCAGCCCATTGACTCCTGGCCGCCGCACATTGAGGGCGACTGGAGGAAGGTGTACTATGGGCACCCGTGCTACACCCCCGGCAAGGTGGGCGCACTCGTGCAGAACCGCAGGCGTACCAACCCACGTACCCAATGCCCATGGCAGCAATAAGCTTGAGGGATTCCGCTGGCTTCTGTGCACCGCCGCCGCAACGTATCTTTCCTCGAGGCCCTCCACACACGCGCCCACATCACGGCGGCTGCGCACACCTGCCCATGCACATCTAGCAGCACCCCCCCCCCCTGCTTGCACTGGCATGCAGGCCTCTGCACCAGCACCTGGCTTTCCGCGTTCCTCCTACCTGCACACCTCCACCCTGGCCCCATCGACGCCGCTCCAAACCCGCTACCCCTGTCACTCCGTCCCGCCAGGATCTGATCGTACCCTCACTCAAGCCCCCGGAGCACTTCATCAAGTCCCCGCTGCTGGGCCACCCGCCCGTGAAGCGCGACATCCTGCTGTACATGCGGGGCGACATGGGGCCGTGGCGCCACATGTGCTACAGCAGGGGCATACGGCAGCGCCTGGCAAAGTGAGTGGACGCTGCACTGCTCACCTGCGGTGCAGGCGCACGTGACCTGTTTGTGCCCACAAGAGAGTTTGTTTAGGGGAACCAATTGCCGGCGAATGAGTGTTGAGTGGCCGCTGCACTGCTCACCTGCAGTGCAGGCGCACATCGCTTGTACGCATGTTAGCTAGTCTCTTTCCTGGGGCGCAGCACCGTGGCCCTGACCCGTCGCTACGACCGGGCACCGGCTGTTTCCTGTTTGCAAACGCCCTGTGGTGGTTGCCCTGTTGACCCGCAGGCTGGCGTTCAAGCACGACTGGGCAACCAAGCACCGGATCTACATTGGCGAGAACTGGCAGATCCAGGGGAGCTACAGCGAGCATTTGGCCCGGTCGATCTTCTGCGTTGTTGCTCCTGGTGAGGATTCGCATCTGCGGCACCCTGCGCACCATGCAGAGCCCTAAGGCACGTGAGGGTGGACTCGCGATTGTGCACGTGTGTGTATTACGCAGTGCCCATGTGTGTGTATTACGCAGTGCCCATGTGTGTGTATTACGCAGTGCCCATGTGTGTGTATTACGCAGTGCCCATGTGTGTGTATTACGCAGTGCCCATGTGTGTGTATTACGCAGTGCCCATGTGTGTGTATTACGCAGTGTCCATGTGTGTGTATTACGCAGTGCCCATGTGTGTGTATCACGCAGTGCCCATCATTGCCCTGGTTAGGGTCTTGCGGAACCAAAGCCCTTGCACGGATGAAAGCACAGTGTATCCTGTACTGTACTGTGCCGTACCGTACCCCACCAAACTACACGCGCATCGGGTGAACATCGGGGACCGTTGCATGCTAGCCGTACCCGCACAGCCCACGTGCAAGTGCAAGCTGTCCTGGTTGCGTTTGTGTCCCTATCCAGGTGACGGCTGGAGCTCTCGTGCCGAGGACGCGATTCTACACGGCTGCATCCCACTGGTGGTAGGTCTGGAGAGAAGGATAGAGGACTGCACGCACGCTCTTGTTCCCTCACAGTCATGGCTTAGCTACTCATGTAAGCTGATGCGTAAGTGCACACGCATAACGTTGACATGGGCGTGCAGCGTACACCGTCCACACCGTCCACCAGCACACATCAGCGCGACCCCAGAGTTGCTGATGACCCGCATGCCCCATCATGCTGGGCCTTGCGTCGCTGCTCCCTGCAGATAATGGACGGCGTGCACGCCGTATTCGAAAGCATAATTGAATGGGACGCCTTCGCGGTGCGGCTTAAGGAGAGCGCCGTCACGGAGCAGCTGCCGCAGGTGGGGTGGGGCGGGGAGGGCGTTACCCACGGAGCAGCAAAGAGGGAGGGGCGCGGGGGAGACGGGGTCGAGCTAGGGGTCGAAGGCGAGAGGAAGGACAGGCCTGTGAGGGAGCAACTGCCGCAGGTGCGGGTAGGGCGGAGGAGGCAAAAGAGGAGGCGCGGGATGGAGCGCAAGGGGATGTGTTGGGAAGGGGAGGCATAATGACGGTGGCCGGCAGGAGCAGAGGGGTGGAGGTTGTTGGTCACATGGACACAGCGAGTGGCCCCGAATCCATTTTTGCTTTGGCATTTGCCTTGTCGGCTGAAATACTTCCAGTGACTCGCCCATCAATGTCAACCAGCACACGGACTCGGATCACACTGGCAAAGCCTAACCTTCGACATTGGTTCCACTGCCTTTTCGCTTCCTCACACCGCGTCCCTCCGCCCGCCCCGATCCCGAACCCCGGCCACCCTGTTCGACCCCCGGCCCCCGCAGGTCCTGCTCGCCTTCTCTCCCGAGCAGATCGAGCGCATGCAGCGACGTTTATCCACCGTGTGGCACAGGTGCGTCATGGTGGAATGTGTTGGGGTAATACCGGTGGTAGCATAGCACACAGCGTCAGAGTTTAAGCGAGGACAGTGTTGCATAGGAGTGCCAGGTGAGCATGCGGTGCCATCGCAGCAGCCCCAATACTGCATGGGGGCATGACGCGTACGGTGCATCGCACCCATGCCTCATGCACTGCATACGCAAAGGCTGCGAAAGGGTTACCGAGCGTTCTCCAATCATGCGCGGCTGCGCCAAAACCCAGGGCAATTGCGCCACCCCTGAGCTGCCATTCACCGTGACCTGACCCCGCAGTGCCCGTCGCACCCCTGCACACCCGCACCACTGCCACCCGTATCCTCCTCCAGCACCAAGAGCTCACGCTGCTGGTGCTTTGCACGTCGCCTTGCAGGTTTGCGTACGCCACGGGGCCCCTCATGACCAACCTGATGAACGGGGCCTACGGCTTCAACCGCGGGGCGAGGATGCCCCCTCCCCCGGGCTACAACAGCACCTCGGAGCTCGCCGCGGCAGCCGCCATTATCTCGTTCGTGCATCAGGGGATGCTGCACAACACAACCTCCGTGGCGGAATCGGCGGCAGCCGCCCTGGCCAAGGGCGCAGGGGCGGGTGCGGGCGGGGAGCCGGAGTTTGTGGGCCGGGCACCCCTGGGGCACCCGTACAAGCCGTACGGGCGCTTCCCTGTGCGCTCGGATGCCTTCAACACCATTATGGCTTGGCTGCATTCGCGGATTCCGCACACGCGGTAGGGGCGCACGGTGGAACGGCGGGCGTGCTCGGATAGGGTTATGGTGATATGGTTGGGGTTGTGAAGCCTGAGAATGTGGCGCAAACACTATGGTGGCATTGGCGTTCCCCGGCATGGTTATGTAGGTATGCATGGGCATTGCTGGCTACTTAACCACTGGACAGGCCTTGAGCTTGTGCTGTTCGGAATCCCCGTGGCTGCTGCCTGCATCAACTATGGGCCAAGGTGGTGTGCGGCGTGTGACAGTGTGGTGGTGGTGGCGGCCCGTGGCGCTGTGTGGGGCCCAATCTGCATGGAGGCTTCTCGGGGGAGGCACCGGTGCATGGCGTACATACCGGTGTAGGAGGAACACTCGTGGTGGCACGACCAAATCAAGGGATGTGTAGCGATCAAGGGATGTGTGGTAGGTGAGCCTCGTCCCGTACTATGCCTGCGAGCCTCGAGCCTGTAGCGATACAGTTGCGTGGCAACAGTTGCAATTTGCTAAGCAGGCTTGAGGAGCAGAGAGGGCGAAGCAAGTGGTATGAGCAGTTACTGGCAGTGGTTGAGCCTGTACATGCGTGGGACGGCCCGGGAGAGCAGGGAGTGAGCCACTGTCTAATGCGCCTGTCAGAACGGTGCATCAACTGCCCCGTCGTCTGGCGTCGTGCACGCAATTCGGCATAGCACATGGCAACACGAATGCTGCTGCACGTGTTGCAGCGTGGCATGTTAGCAAGTAATGGGCTTCCTGAGTCTGCCACGCCGCGACGCTTGCAATTTGCCACGTCGGGACCAGGGGAGGCCCTGCCTGTGACAGGAAAGCGCTGTACCGTAGTACAGGGGAGCCCACGTGAGGTAGCAGATATGCAAGTCACGCACGCCGGGTCTCTGGCCGCCTTCTCCATGGTTAGCGGCGTCCTTGCAAGTGAGCGTGTACGGTAAGGTGCTGCAGCGCCAGTTCCTGGTAGCTCGATACTGTCGATATCGATGTTGACGCCTGCTGTGCCTTCGAGAAGTAGGGCATCACGACCACGCCGGGTGCAATAAACTCACCGTACGACGACGGTGAACGACGTCTGGTCGTACAGTCGTGGTGATCTAAAGGGTAGGTACGCGCCGGACCGGGTGTCCCAGGGTGTCCCTACACGCTAGCACCTTGGCTGTCTGGCTCTTTGAGCTGTGGGATGTGAGGTGGTGGGCCAGCCAGAATTGATCAAACAGAGCGACCCAGCATCCGCGGTGTGATGGCCTCTCGTACCATTTGGTTGCAGCGAATGCAAGGCGAGAGTGGCAATACCCAGTGCTTGGGAGGTAGGAGGTACCATTCCCTGGGTACATACCGCTGAACCCAGATGACGGGAGCCACGTGCGCTTACGGTAGGGTTCTAGACATGCTGCCCTGACATGCAGCCCTGCGTTCTCCAACTTCTCTCCACCCTTATGCATAGGTACTGTCCAAAGTATAAGTGCCTCTCGCAACGCTTCTCACGTCGTTTTCGGTGCGCACAAGCCGTCCTTCCGGGCACAAGAACTTTGAGATACCTAACATGCGTCAAGGTACAAAGACAAGTCTCAATCATAACTACTAGGTGCTACCTATCATGTACTCGCATCGGAAGAAAGAAGGCGGGCTCCTCTCGGCTCCTCTTCTGCCCTCATCCAGAACGCCGAACGCTGGTTCTCAGGGATCCCAGTATCCTGGCACGACTGTAAACCGGAGGCATGGGCCAACTTCGCCAGTGCGGGAGCGCCGCTTCCCTTCTGGCACTAGACAACGTGTTTCGGGAGCTCCTCTTATCGGACATCCCGCCATACAGCCTGGGCGACAACGTGACAAGGTGCAGCGGTTTGTGTTCAGCTGCGATTTGTGTTCAGCTGTTCGCAGGAGTTGGCAGCTATCGGGGGCGGTTGGTTCCACCCGGTTCCACAACCTGCCTCCGCCTCTTGCCCTTGAGCTCTGCTTGGACACATGAAATGCACGGCACCTTTGCCCCATTGCCCCTGTCTCCTAACCCAATCGCGCGCGAGTCATCGTGGCAGAGGGGCATGCGTGCGCCGAACCCTGGCTCGGTGGATACGCCAACCTGTCTGTCCAGCACTCCTCCTGGCACACGCACAAGCTGCACTGTGCACTCCCCTAACCCACATTCCTGGTTTATGCCCCTGAATACAACAGTTTGTAGCTCTGCCAGAGGAGGAGGAGGAGGATGGGCCCCTGCTGGCGCCGGGGGCGGAGCAGCCGTCCGGGGATGGGACGTTGGACGCAGATGGCCGGCCCATTCCCATCCCCGAGGGGACGCCAGAGGAGGTGAGCTGCAGCGCGGGCTTGGGGATTAACAGAGGACTTGGGTCAAGGGTACAGGTTGCTGCGTGTGGGAGCGGGGGAAGAGGGGCGCGCTTGGTGGTGTGGGCGTGTGAACGTGTGGAGGCGGGAGTTGAGGGAGGTGCAGGGGGCTGGGCCGGCAGGCGACGGCTGGGGGTTGCGGGGCTGCGGCTGCCGCGGGCCGCAACCTGTGGGGCCTGCAGAGGAGCGACTGCGGGCTGGGGGCTGTGGATGTGGGGCTCACGGCTTGGTGAACACATGCGGCAGCCTGACTGGTAGTGGAACGACCGGGGGGCAGGGACTGCGACGTGTTGGCCTGGAAGCGGAGGCCGTGCGACACGGAACAGGAACCAGGCGACTGGTGTGTACCAGGCTGCCGGGCTCGGCTGCTGCCGTACCCCGATTGCATCTTTTTGCATGCGCTGGTGTGATGCTCGGGCGCTGCTCTCAGGCGAATAAACCTCACGTTGCTGGTGCGCTACATACCGTACGCAGGGCCACCGCCTGGCTCGGCCTTACAAAGCTCCTTTCGCCTATCCTAGCCCAACCCCCCCACACACGGCACCCTGGCTCCCTCACCTCTGATCTCTGACCCTGCGCACCTTCCACTTGGCTTGCTCCCTCCCCCCTCCCCCTATCTCGCGTTTTACGCGTACCCTCCCCCACTCCCCTGTCCAGGCCGACCTCTCCGTCTCGCCCCACACCGTGCCACCCGGCCTGTTCGAGGACCTGCCACCCCACACGCAGCTGCTATCCCACGAGCACATGACCTCATCCACAGCCCCCATGCCCCGCGGCGGCCCCGCCGTGCGTCCCGGCCTGGCCCCGCCGCCCCCCGCCGCCGACATATCCGGCTGGCGGGGTCGTATCACCTTCTACTGCATCGCGGAGAGCTTCGACCGCAAGAAAGCGGAGGAGCTGCTCAAACTCACCTACCCGCCCGGCACCATTCGGTCCTTCCCCGACGTGTTCCACATCGAGTACATCAGGTGCGGGGTGCGTGCGCTGGGTGTGTGCAGCGGCGGGCAGTATATGTACGCAAGCAGGAGAGTGCTGCACACATGAGGTGCGGTTGTGCGCTGCAGCTGGCGTCGCTCTACCTCATGCATGCTGAACATGCAGTGTGTGGAAACATGCAGTGCCCGGGAGGGCTGGGGCGGGAGTGGGGGTACGCGTAAAACGCGAGAAACCGTGTAAGGCGTCAGGGAGTTGGGGCTGGGGTGCAATTTGGCCAAGGTGGTCAAGTTCCTGCTTACATAGCTTTGAATCGTGTTCCAGTGTGCGTACCGTGCTCACTAGGCAGCGGCCTTGTGTTATTGATGCTGCTGTGCTGCAGGGGCGCGGACGGCGCTCCCGGTGGCGACTTCTTCCTCTTCGACTACGGCGTGGTGGCCTGCTGGGGTGAGCGGGGGAAGGGGGCAGGGCGCAGGGGCGTGCATGTGAAAAGAAATCTTATAAATCATGGTGTGATTGACTACTGGGAGAAGGGGCACGAGGCTGTGTGACTACTGGTAGTCGCGGACCTGTTCCCAAAAGGGCCCAACTCGTAGCGTTCAGGAGGTTAAAGAGTGGGGGTTGGAGGGTGGGATGCCGGGAAGTACGGGGGGAAGGGTAAGGAAGGGGACTGGAGGGCTACTGCTCTCGGGCTGGGCTGGGAAACGGTGCGCCGCTTGGTGCTGCATGGTGGGGGCGTGGTGGGATGAGCGGGGGAACGGGGGTGGCTGGGCAGGGGAGGTGCAAGGGGGTGGAAAGAGGAGCACTGCGTTTGCTGGGCTGATAGGCGTTCCAGCTGGGGGCGGAACATGGGCCGTGAATCCAAGGGCTTCATGATGCATGGTGCAGAAGGAGGAGGGAGTGCGCTGTTGCATGCTACGCTGGCGTGCGGCAGCGTTCAGAGATCCGGCCGGGTTAGCGTTCTGCCATAACACACGTGTACTATGATTGTGATCAACATCATCATCCACTGCCACATCCCCGCCGTTCCCGCAGGCATGAATGTGCACAAGAGTTGGCCAGTTTCTGTCCTTTGCGGCACCATGCTGCACCATGCGCATTTACCCACACCCTTAATACACATCCCACCTCGTAGGCATGACCAAGGCGCAGGTGATGACCACGTTTCTATCCTTAACGGCACCACATTAATCATGCCCCATCAACCCACACCCCTAATACACACCCCACCTCGTAGGCATGACCAAGGCGCAGGAGATGACCATCGTGCGGGGCATCGCCACACAGTGCTGCGAGCAGCCGCTGCCGGAGCAGTGGATTGAGATTGTGGGTGCGCGTGTGCCTGCAGTCTGCACGGTGTACGCTTTGGCTGCGCCGGAGCAGCGTTCAAGCGGCTACTCGCGTGCCCCGGTCGTTGTGGTACTTGTGGTCGTTGTGGTGGCCGTGTTGCTCTTGTGCCTCAATTCGGGATGTGCATGCAGCATGCGGTTGTATGGGTCAACAACCTTTGCGTGCGTGTCCCATCCCTCCCCTCCCCAGGACGAGTTCCAGTACTGCTACAGCCACGAGAAGCAGCAGCACGTGCAGAACGACACCGTCACGCTGCACAAGCGATACGCCAACGACTACAAGGTAAGCAGGTGTACGCGACCGTGTATACAAGGTGTATGAGGGCCGTCATCATATGCAGTGGCGCAGGGTGACCCACACGTTGGCGGGGTGTGTCTGAGCGTGGCTCATCTGCCACGCAATTTACATGTACTCCACTGCCTGGACTCTTTCCAGTACCACCTTTCCGAGTTTCAACTGCCTTGGCTGCTACCGTCGGCCGCCTTCCTGCTCATTATCCGGTCTGAGCTTACCCAGGGGGGCCTGGCCCTGGCCTCAGCACCCGTACTGCACGTGCACGCATGCAACCGCTGCAACCCCTCCGCAACGTGCGTGCGGTAGTTCATGTCCTTACGCTGATGGGTGCCCTTGCAATAACGGTGGACACTGTCGGGTACAGGTGCCCGTCACGCCACGCGCACCGCAACAACGCCTGGCCGTGTGGTTGCAACACCGCAGATGCAGCTGTCCAGCATGCATACCGGTACAAATCCCCATGATGCATGCGTTGAACGGGTCCCTGCAACGCACCCTGCTGCGCACCGCAGATGAAGCTGGCCATCAGCTACGCCCTGGCGCAGTCCACCAAGCTGTCGGTGCACGAGAAGCGCGTCACGGACATTGTGCTGGAGACAAAGAACCTGCCAGAGGTACGGCACGTGCACCGATCCGTGGTGTGGTTGAGGGTGCGCGGGGGTTTCAACGGGCGGGGGGCGCGCCGCATGCTAGGGAAGGATGCTGTCCGTGGGCCCCCACCCAGAGTCTCACCCGCACTTGGGGCGACTCCCCGGCTACAACCCTGTGCCACGGGCAACTGCCATGTGAAGGTGTCTTGTGTCGTACGGCTTTGCGTCACCTGCCTGCGGTACACCTGAAGTTACCGTACGGCCCCGCGCCAACTTTGTGTTTTGCCGTACACCCGCATGCAGGCGCTGGCGGAGCACGGCGAGGTGGAGATCACGGGGCACGAGATCGCCAAGCTCATAGGCAAGGTGTTCCTGCAGAAGAGCGCAGTCAACCTGCTGGTGGGTAGGGCCCGGGAAGCGGGTGAAGCAGGTGCTGGCTATTGTGCTCAACACTGGAATTCCTGTCATTGAGTGGTTGCGGCCGGAAAGCGGGTGAAGGAGATGCATTGAATGTACATCGAGTGTATGGGAGGGGTTGGAGCGCGTTGTGGTCCCTGGTCGGCCGAGTGTTTGTGCATGGGGAAGCCCCATGGTACGGACGTTCCGAGGGGCCAGGCGGGGCTTGGAGATTACCACCGCCGGGGCAGTTGCAGGGGGGGCGGTTAGCGTGATGCCTGGCTCAAGCGCTATTCATCCTTTTGGTGGGTACGCTGGTGCGCTGTGTTGCGTTGCTTGTCCTTGCTGCCGCCCACACATAATGTGCATCACCGCTCGGCCCCACAGGGCAGCGTGCTGGGGACGCCCGAGTTCTTCTGGCACGCGCCGGACAGCTTCCAGGTGAGTACGGAGGGTGAAGGGATCGCCGGGGGGGGGGGCATTGATACAACACTTACCCCCAGATGGGGAAGGGCGGTGGGAGGAGGGGGAGGGGGAGGAGACCGCGGCTACCCTTACATTCAGGTTGGGGAAGGGTAGGGTCAGGAGGCGGGGAACGAAAGGGGGTGGGACACCGGGCGCAGAGGCCTCTGCGCCATACCTCTGGTGCGCCCCTCCCGTTACCAGGGGCGCTGGTGGCGTGGGCGGTGTCGCTACGGTGGTTTCCTCAGTGGCTGGTGCTGGCCACGCGACTGAGGCAACGCCCCGTCCGCGACATCCAGTGTGCTAGCGGCTCCTGCTGTTGAGTTGTGGCCGGTGGTGGAACGGACACTAGAAGCACTAACGGGAACTGAGTCCACATTGCATGCATGGGCGATGTACGATCCTTGCACTGCTGGTTGGAATCCCCCGGTCCAGGCCCTGTACACACGTGTCACGGAGTACCTGGAGCTGGAGAGCCGCGTGGAGCTGCTCAACAGCAGGTTCGCCGTGCTGCAGGTGGGCGTAGGGCGTGTGTATTAGCTGTGTGTTTCAGCTGTGTGTATTAGCTGTGTGTATTAGGCTGACTGCCGACGGTGCGCGTGCGTTAGGTGTATGGGGCTGGCGCGGAGCTGCTCAACAGCAAGTTCGCCGTGCTGCAGGTGGACGTGGGGCATGTGTATCAAGCCGTGGCCTTGGGTCGACCGCCGACGTGGTGCACGTGTTTTGGGTGTATAAGTGGCTGTCTGGGGATTGCTTCAGGCCGCGGGTTTGGCATGCTACATGCAAGCGTTTGCTACTCCATTGTACTTGCATGTCCGACGTTTGCGTGTGTAAGCGCAGCCCGTTCCGCACGAGCAGGAGTGGCATGTTGCAACCGGTGTACCTAGTACGGCATGCACGCGTTTCCGGCACGCTCCGCCTCCGACAGGTCCCTTATGCGGCCGTGCAAGGATGCAGACGGACGTTTCCGCGAACCTCCTAGTTGCAACTTTGATTAAACATGTTGGTTTCCGATTGATTGTCGTTGCGCGTTTCGCAATTGCAGGAGATGCTTGACATGCTGCGGGACCACCAGAACAACCACCACAACGTGCGGCTCGAGTGGATCGTCATCTGGCTCATCGTGGTGCGTGGGTTAGGCGGTTCCTTGGGGCAGGGCAGGGCAGGGCGGAGGTGTGGTTGGCGGGGCCTTTGGTCTGGCCAATTGTGGTGGCTCATCGTGGTGCGTGAGTTCGGGTTTAGGGTTTCCGCGCGTGGGACAGGGGTGCGTGGGCTGGGGGTTCCTTGGAGCAGGGCAGGGCAACGGTGTGGCTTAGGTGGGCGGGCCGGGGTCTTTGCGGCCTTCAACGTCCCCGGGTGCGTCGGCATACATGCTGTGGGCTGAACGTTGTGGGCGCACGTGGGGTGGCCATGTGTGTTTCACTGTTTCCCGGTGTTGCCAGAGTGTCCGAGTAGAAACGCACAGGGCCACTCTGAACGTGTGGCAAAGGGCACAATGGGTAAGGCAGCCTTTCGCCTGAGATGAAGGTAATTACATTCCGCGCGCCTCGTCGCGTCTGATAGCTAACATGTTGATGTGCTTCTACCCAGTTACGGAGATCATATTTCACGCTTGCGCCTTGCCGGTTGTGTTGCCCATTGCAGGTGGAGGTGGTGGTGGGCCTATTCGAGCTGATGGGCCTGTTTGGCGCTTTCGGAAAGCAACACCAGTAGGGGCCGGAGCTCTGGGAAGTGGCCACGTCTCTGGGTTCAAGCAGGGAGGGGTTTCGGTGTCTTGCCGTGGCCTGCTGACAGGCCCATAACGAACGAGGACATGTCGTGTTGTGGTCTTGTGCATGTACCGAGACGCGGCATGGGTGCAGTGCAAGTGCAGAGCATGGGTGGGGTGGGGGGTTGAGGGAAAGAGAGGTAGCATAAGTGTCTGACTGCGGAACGCTTGTGGCGCACAGCGGTTGCAGAGTTGATGTGCTGCGAGGTTGACGTTCAGGCGTCGTACGCGCATGTATAATGACACGTGTGCCGCACAAATGTCGCTACGCCTGCGTTGCTTACGTAAGCCCTGGATTTGTTGCCTGACGGTTAAGCGTGAGAGTTACAGGAGCAGTGTGTTGAGAGGCAATGTCCGGCGGGGCCATACAGTGGTGCCACTGGGGCCCAGAGCCTCCTGCGCCACCTTGGTTTGGTACTGCTGTGATCAGGAGAGATCCCCTGGCATTGATGGTTGACACAGGGTCCGTGATGCATTCCAGGGCTGTGCATGTCCGAGCTCTGAGCACTGGAGGCGTGCCGACAAGGCGGAGGAAGGTGGAGGCACATACCAGCCTAGGGATCTGCAATCCTGGGGAGGTGAAGGCTGTGGAACCCTGCTGTAGAACGCCTTCCAGCTTCAACACCACCGCTGGGTCCGTTGCTTGCGTGTGCTGTTTCGCTATGCGCTCGAGCCATACGCAAACGGAGATGCCGTATCCAAGGATTGGGTGGATACAACATGTCTCGGCGCGCGCAAGCCGGGATATGTGGGAGGACTCGACTGCAAAACGGGATGTCTGCGTCTCAGGTGTTACAGCTCGCTTGGTGTCGCTTAACCACGTGCCACTACAGCAACGCAGCGGCACGCTGAAGCGTGCCTCGTCCGCACCACGCGCGCATGTCCACGTCCTGTGCCGTGCTCCCATGGGCTGCGCACAAAATGCCGGAACCTCCTCCGCTAACCGCACCTCCTTCCGCGTTCACCGCCTCTCGCCCGCCCATGGACGGCCTCTCACGGCGGCCGCCACGCCCTCCGGCGCACAGACCCACGCCCTCGCCAGGTTCCACTAGACAAGCTGGTCACGGACACATCTACATGCCTCCACACTACAAAAGCATCACATCCATCGTATCGACAGGACCCTTACCCTGGCTTCCTCCCCCTACCAGGACGGCCCCCCACACTGAACCACGCCTCACCTACACCGCACCCCATCCCCTCCACTCCAGAACCCCTCCTCTCCCACATCCGAGTGCCCTACGGCCCTCCCCTGCCGTACGCGCCTGCTGCCGTACGCCTCCTCCCGCACGCCTGCCGCCCTTACTGGCCCTTGCCGTACGCCTCCTTGAAGCGGCGCACCGCCTCCAGGATGTTCTCGCGCGAGCCGAACGCCGAGGCGCGCACGAAGCCCTCGCCCGCGGGCCCGAAGCCGCTGCCGGGGGTGGTCACGATGTTGCAGCGCTCCAGGATCTCCGCGAACACGTCCCAGCTGGGCTTGCCTGTCGGGCGGGTGGGCACACAAAACGTGGACGAACGAAGTCTCACACACAGGACAAGGGGCGTGTGAGGAGGTGCCCAAGCGGGTCCTGAGACTCAAGGCAGCCACCGCTACCTCCAAGGGCATCTGGCACACGGTGTCCGTGGCTTCTTGCAGTGTTGCGGCAGAGCGTTACCGGCAAGGACGCACCTGGGAAGCCCACCCAGATGTAGGGGGCGTCGTCACCGCCGTACACGCTGAAGCCCATCTCCTGGAAGGTGGTCTGCGGGGGTAAGGCGGGGTAAGGAGGGGGGCACAGGGGAATGTAAGTGGGGGATGGTGTGGGCGGGTAGGGTGCCGCCATAGACAAGGGAGCGTGTTTGCCACCTTGTGCCCTAGCCCAAACCACCAGGGCTGGTGCATGTGCGGCGCGGGAAAAAGCTCGAGTATGTATGCCCCAGGTGAGATGCCAACTGTAGGTTTCGCATTTCCGTCAGGCAACCGACTCGCGCACACACTGCTCAGCCACCCAGGCCGTTCGCACTCACCGCGCGGCCTGCCTATGGCTTTCCGTGTCAGATCGTTTGACTCCCTCCATAACCATCATCACCAGCATGTCACCAGTTACCCCACCTTGAGGATCTGCGCGTTCTCCTTGTAGAAGGCGATCATGGCGCGCATCTCCTTCAGGCCCTCGGGCTGCGGGGCAGCAAGCAATGACAGGGACACACTCAGCATGTTGACAAGGACCCTACACGCAACACCCCCTTAGGCCCACCGCAGACGCGACCATGAGCGCGCTGCTCTCTGCCGCGTTCGCCACCACAAGATGCACTTCACAGCCATCGCAACACATTTCTCCACACCACGCCTTCCCCCCAAACGTCTTCCCTCTCCACTCGCCCTCCCCTGCCCTCTCCCGGCCCTTCCCGCCCTCCCGGTTTTGCCGCTTCCACCACACCCCCACTCCACCCCACCTGCAGGCACGCCAGGCCGCCCGCCTGCACGATGTTGGAGGCGCCGTTGAAGCAGGTGGTCATGACGCGGTTCCAGTCCTGGTGCACGGGGGAGCCGTCGGCGTACCTGGAGGGTACGCGTAAAACGCGAGAAACCGTGTGAGGCGGCAGGGAAGCACGGAAACGGAAACGCTGGTGCCTGCATGTGAAGAGGAAGTGAGTTGACAAGCAGAAGCAGGAGAACAGCCGTACCTGGAGGGGGACAGGGTGGTGGTGGGGGCGTGAGCAGTGAGGGTGGTGCCGATGAGCAGGCATGGTTTAGGGCGGGGCGTCGCCAGTGCCAGAGCGAGCGTGGCAGTAGCAGTGGTAGCGAGGGCCCGGCGCCACGGCACAGCGGCAGGGGCTACATGCCGTAAGCGCGCCAGCAGCGTCGGGGCTGGCCTCATTGAAACGTGGACACCTCAACTGGTTCCTCCGAATCGCAGAGCTGTTCGTGAAAGGCTTGTTCGCCCCAGCCCGTGCAGCACCTGCACCCGCACCTGCTGCCCTCTGAGCCGTCGAGGCTCCTGCCCCTCGCCCGCCCCCTGGGCCCCTTCCTCCCCCACGCCGGGCCCCTCCCCGCCACCCCCCTTACTTGAGCGCCTTGGGCACCACGGTCCAGCCCAGCCGCACTACGCCACCTGTTCAGCATCCCCTCGCTGCCCTGAGCCCACGAGCCCCCTGCCCCTGCCCCTGCACCATCCACTCCCCCGCCCCCGCCCCCTTCAACCCCCAGCCACCCACTTGAGCGCCTTGGGCACCACGGTCCAGCCCAGGCGCACGCCGGTGAAGCCCGCGTACTTGGAGAAGGAGCACGTCTCGATGGCCACCTCCTCGGCGCCTGTGTGGGAGGGGCGAGAGGGAGGGCAGGGGAGGGGAGCAGGGGATGGTGAAGGTGCGGCAGGGGTGCAAGAGGAGAACGAAGTAGAGCTCTGCATGTGGAAATGCCGTACGCAGGTACACCGCAGCACCGTTAAGGAGCGGCACCACAGGGAGCAGGTTCGCCCACACGGCCGTGCTCATCGACGGGCATTCGGCACGTGGCCGCACGTGGAATCTACTTATTAGAGCACTCGAGTGCTGCCAGTCGGCGTTACCCGCCCTAGCGCGCACCGGGGATCTCGTAGATGGACCTGGGGCAGTTGGGGTTGCTGATGTACAGCGCGTAGGCGGCGTCGTACACCAGGATGGAGCCATTCTTGCGAGCGAAGTTCACCAGCTGGGGGTGGGACGGGATGGTAGGACAGGGTGGGAGGAGGTTGGAAGGAGGTGCTCGCATGCACACCTGCATGCCTATGCGGGTGCACTCACACTGCGCCGACCCTCCTTGTTGCACGCTGGACACTAGCGCCCTCTACGGCCCGCCCGAACAGAGGTGCCACCAGGGCACGCGCGCATGCGTGAACGTGCCGCTGCCACCCCGCACTGGCACGCGCCCCTCGTTCACGCTTGGTGCACACGACTTGGGCAACCCCCCACCCCTTGTTCGTCCCTTTGCGTCCCTCGCTTACCCCCACCCCTTGTCGTCCACGCTGGGTGCCTACGACCTGACGGCCCTCCCCGGTGCACCCGCGTCAGCTGACTGCGTGCATCTGCCACCCCTCGTTCTTGCCCCACTTCCCTTGTTCGTACAATATTCACACGACTTCCCCTCCCCTCGTCCACGCAGCGTGCACACTACACGCTTCCCCGGCGCACCTGCGTCAGCTGCTCACAGGTTCCCTTGTTCATACGGTACATACATAAAAATTACATAATATATAAATGATTGATGATGATAAATGATGATGATAAAAATTACATAATATATATTTGATAGACAATATATACACATTGCGCTACACGCTTCCCCGGCGCACCTGCGTCAGCTGCTCACGGGTGGCGGCGGCGCCGGTGGGGTTGTTGGGCGAGCAGAAGAAGATGATGTCGGTGCGCTTGGCCTGCAGGGTGGGACATGAGAGGAAGCCGTGGGGCCAGGGACAGGGGGGAGGTGAAACGCGGCACACGAGCCATACACATCTGTGTCTACCACACACCACCTACGCCGCGCGTTGGGAACCCCGAGCTGTGCATCGCGCAGGCAAGGTCCCTCAACGTCCGAGGCACCTGCTTGCCATGTTCCCTGGCACGTAGGCGCCCGTCAGGGCCCGAGTGGATGTCCGCCCCCACAGGGCACCGTCCACCCCCACAGGTCACCGTCCGCCTGCTCGCCTCTTGCGCCAACGCACCCGCGCCAGCCCTTAACCCCACCCCCCATCGCCCCTGCTTCCACGCACTGACCCCGAATCCTGCCCTCGTGCAAGAGCGCACGGACTGCTGCCTCCATGTCCTTGTCTCTTCCGCTCCATTCCGCTTCAGCGATTCCCAGCACCTTGCCCGCCCCATCCTACCCTCCCTCCCTCGCCTCCCTCGCCCCACTCCAAAAGCGACCAGAACTTCAAGAACTAGCGGTGCCATGCTATGCTGCACCGCGCCCGACAGGTGTATCCCCCTACCCCACACCCGAACCTTGTCCTGGGGTCGCAGCGTTGCAGCCACTAGCTGGTGTAGCATTACACGCTGACACACGCGCAGCGCCCTGCTCACCGTGGTGAGGTCGGGGAAGAAGTCGTTCTCCGGGCGGCACACCATGTACTCGATGTTGTCGAAGCCGGTGCCGTTGTGGTCCCCCGTCATGCCCATCATCACGCTGGTGTCCACGTACACGGGGTAGGAGGGGTCCTGCGGGGGGGGGAGGAAGTTATTAAAGTAAATAGTACTGAAAGCTCCAAGCTGCGGTCAGTGGGGGAAGGGGCGGTCAGTGGGTTGCGATAGCTGTGTGTATAGCCGGGACGTACATGGGGTAGGAGGGGTCCTGGGGTACAAGTGGCATAAACGAAGTAGCATGGGTACCAATAACGGGGATCAGCAGGCCAAGCGTCAGGGCAGCATCGCACAGCGCGAGGGCACGGGGAGCACTCTCGCGGCGGTGGATGTACAGGTCGTTGAGCAGGCATGAGGGCGACACCCGTGCTTCCCTAGCGACTTTGACCGGCCTGTAGCAGCTAGCCCTGTCCCCACGCCAAAGCATGGCCCCGAAACCTCTACGCACCTGCACCGCCACGGTGGGCTTGTTGCCGAACATCATCTGGATGCGCGCAATGTCGCACTTGGAGCCGTCCGAGATGAAGATCTCGTCCGCGGTGCGCAGGCCGCTGTAGAAGGTGCCCGCCACAGCCTCACGCAGCGCGCCCTGGCCCTGCTCAGCGCCGTAGCTGCAACGCGACAGCGGCAAGCCACGGCGTCAGCCGATGCACTTGCACCGCGTTTCCACGGCGCGCATGACTGTAAGCAGCTAGTTGTAAAACGTGCAGGAGAGCGAGGCGCGATTTAGGGACTACGCTCTTACGCCGGGTAAGACTGCACCGCCGTTTCCATTCCTCAGCCCCAGATCACGCCCCAGCCCCGCCTTATCCCCTACACGCGTTGTTGGCACTCTCCCGCTGGTGGCTCTCCGCAAGTCAGCCGTACCAAGGTAACATGCTTAGGACTGTCCGCATACCTTCACTGCGCACCCACCCACCCGCCGTCGGGCCCAACGCACGCCGCCTCTGCACATGCTTTCGTGCTAGTGCGTTTTACCTCTCCCCCGCATCCACCCGCCGTAGCCCTAGCGGGTGGCCCCTTGCCATGCTGCCACGCACGTGCTGCCACGCACATGCTGCCACGCACATGCTGCCACGCACATGCTGCCAAGGGCGTGCCTGCAATTTACCTTGTACACCCCAACCCAACCCTCTCATGTTTTACGCGTACCCCAACCCAACCTCCCAGCCCTCCAGTCCCCTACGTCCGAATGGCTTACCCACATGCATACGTGAGTTGCACCCACCTGCTGTATCCCACTTCCTTTCGTTCTGGTGCCCCCTCCCTCCCCAGCCCCGTTACTAGTACTGTGTTCCCTCTCCCTTGCACCCACCCGCTGTAGCCCTCGCGGGTGGCCAGGCCGGCAGCGGCCTTGGCCATGGCGTCCGCAATGTACTGGGGCAGGGGCTCAGTGGTGTCACCAATGCCCAGGGAGATGATCTGGGGCCGGGGGGCACGGGTGCAAAGGTGGGTGGAAAGGGAGTGACCATTGTGCGGGTTGAGAAGCCGAAAGAAAGCATGCTGCTCGGTAAGCCATGCGTTTGGAGCCCTACCTTGGCATCAGGGTTCTTGTCCTGGTGGGCCTTCCGGCGGCGGGCAATCTGCGGGGCGGCGAGGCGCAAGGAAACAAACGTCGGTATGCCACCCAAAATGAGAGGAGGGTGCTTCGTTGCGCCGCCTGCTGCCGTAACCGCCCAAGGAGCGGTGCCAGGCACGCATGTACACCAGCACATGCCTGTCAGCTGGACAGACAAAATCGTCCGAGCATTGAAGGTGCCTAACAAGGTGCCGGCATTTTGCGATGGAACCAAACCAATGGTGCCTTGCCGTCCAATGGGCGAGCTGCACGGTGCACGCCCAGGGTCAGTTCCAGACGCTGCAGGCCTACCACGCACACACCTCAGGGAACAGGTAGCCCGCGCGCAGCTTGCCAAAGTTCTCGTTGCGCTGCACGTTGACGGTTCCTGCGTCAATTTGTAGTACGGGCGGCGGGGAACTGCTAAAAGGTACGGCAGGAACTGGGGGCAGTGCTCCCGTGCCACACACGCGCACCCCGCGCCCAGGTGCAAGCTCTCGACCCAAATCGCGACGACACCAGACCGATCGACTGCCCTATGATCAATTGACACTTACCAGCCCTCTCCGGGGCGGCAACGGCCTTGATCACCACAGCGCGGCGGCTGCTGGCGTGGGTGAATTCGGTGAGGAAGGTCAAGGTCAGCCATGGCATGAAAGCCTGCCAATTGGTACTTTGTCAGCATTGTCATTGTTGTTGGTTGTTGATTAGGTCTTGCTCACCTGGTCGCGCGGGAAGGCGCGGCAGGGCCGGCTGAGCGGCGAAGAGCGGCGTTCATTCTCACTACCTGATCACGAAAGAGACCTAGGATTTGTGACTAAAGGGACCGATTTGGGCAGTTGCGAACCACTTGAGTGCGATGAGAAGCGTCGCACGGCACGCATGCAATATGCTTCCTGCTCAGACGACAGCCGCAGCGCACTTCTTCACAGAATATTCAATTCCTTAGCCTGGATGCAGTGAGCTATGTCAGCTGTCCATTGAATTTGCACTATACGCGAACGCTCTACCTCGCTCTACCGTGCAGTGACTCACCCACGCGCCTTAAGGCTAATAAACCAACATACATACTATGAAGACGAATAGATCAGCTGCACTCAGCAGGTGTGATGCCGGTGCACCGCGTGGCCACCAACCGCCTTTGCGGGCACGACAGCGCACCCTCTACCCGGGCCGTGGATGTGAGTGCGGCTTCCGCTGCTGTCGCCCCCCACAAAGTCCCTTATATGACCAGCCTTGACCCACTCGCCCTCCAACCTTCACTTGAGCGCAACATCCCCGCGTAGTGCGCAGCTCCAAGCCTTACCTGCACCCAACACCGCTGTACACCCCTCAATGGAGGTCAGCCAGCAGCGCTCCCAGGCCACCAGCGGCTTGCAGCAGTGGGGCAGAACCCGCAGCAGCCAATAATTCAGCCCGCGGCGCACCGGACGCGGCCGCCGTCATAGCCACAGCTGTGCATCATGCTGCCACAGCTGCCCTGGACGCAGCTGCCCCCGGCTCCATTCGCATCCGCGATGCTACCCCGGGGGATGCATGCGCCCTGGCAGCGCTGGACGCCCGGTGTGCCGCCTGCGGGTCCTCCGGGTGGAGCGAGGCGCTGTACAGGGTGGGCAGAGGGTGGGCTGGTGCGGGGCTAGACAACTGGGGTGGGCTGGGACAGGGCAGGGTGGGAGGCGGCGAGGCGCTGTACAGGGTGGGCAAGGGTGGGCTGGAAGGGGCTGGACAAGTGGGTTGGGTTGGGGCTGGGGTGGCAGGACTGGGCTGGGCTGGGGCTGGGATGGGGCTGGGGTGCTAGGGCTGGGCCGGCTGGGGCTGGATGGGTAGGCCGGGCTGTGGGCTAGGGCGGTTGGGGCTGCATGAAAGCCTTCCTGGCCATTACTGTACGCATCGCGTGTACGTCTTGCGCGGCACGGGGGTCTAGCGTGCCGAATCGGGGCCTGGCGGGCTGCAGATGTTCAGGGCGCGGGAGTGAGAAAACACATAGCATTTGCTATGAGGAGCTCTGCGCTTGCGAACCTTGCGCTGCTTACGTCACACACACGCTGTTACACGCCGCTGTTTGCCTGCTTGTGCTGCTGCTCACTCGCGGAGGGTGTCACATTACAGGCAAATACGTTTTTCTCTCCCCATGCCCACGGGCCCACACAGGCTGACCTGCAGCCAGGCGGGCCCAACCTCATCCTCATCGCAGAGCTGCTGCCCAGCCCCAGCACCCACCCTCAGACCCAGCCTCAGGCTCTATCGAGTCTGCCCACCCAGCCCAGTCAGCCGACCGACCGCCACGCGCCCAGCAGCCAGGGCCCCAGCCATAACCACAAACACCAGCCTGGCGCAAGCGCAACGGACGCCCTGACACTACCACCACCCCCACCCTGCCCATCGGCGGGCCTGGCTCCGGGTACATCCAACGCCCAAGCACCGCGAGGTGTTCCGCAGCACCAACCGCACCAACCGTACCAACCGCAGCACCAACCGCACCAACCACAGCACCAACCGCTAGGTGTTCCGCAGCACCAAGGGAGCGTTGACCGTCAGGTGCATGGCGCTGGGGCGCCAGCAGTGGACACATCATTGGGGTACACAGTGGGGACGGAGGCGGAGGCGGCGGTGGTGGTGGGCCTTGCGTGCGGCTGCTGTGTGGCCGGGTGCGAGGCGTCGCTGACCAACCTGGCGGTGTGCCCCAGCCTGAGGGGCAGGGGGCTGGGCGGGAGGCTGGCGACGGAGCTGCTGAGGAGGCTCGGGTGGGTGGCAGGGTCTTAGTGTTTTGGGATGGGACCTTGTGGGCAGTGGAAGGGTAGCTGTTACGTCAGGGTGGCCTTGGTGGGTGGACAGGGGGGCTGAACGGAAGCAGGGCTGGAGGTCCTGCGGAGGGATGGAGCTTGGGTGCATGGTCATGGGTTGGGAAGCTTTGAGGCGGGTGTGCGGGACTGGGATTTGCAGCGGCTCATGGGTGGATCTGCTGGCAGCTTGAGACCTGCCTGCCCCTACCTCGACCCTGCACCAACCCACGTACGACGCATGTTGCGTGCGTGTTGTGTGTACGGCGTGCAGGGCGGACACGCTGCCGTGCGTGTTGGAGGTACGGGAGGACAACGGGCGGGCGCAGCAGCTGTACGGCAAGCTGGGCTTCCAGGTGGCGGGCCGGCGGAAGAAGTACAACGCGGATGGTACGGACTCGCTCGTCATGCTACGGCAGCCGGGGGCGCTGGCGTGAATGGGCGCTCTTGCCGTTGGTGCACCAAGCTAAGACTGTCCAATAGGAATCTGTTGGCCAAGGTCGTGTCGTTTCCGGTAATGCAGAGAACATAGTCTTGGTCGAGGTTGTGTTATTGGTCAACGGCACGAGGTGGTGGCAGCTGGCAGGGGGCCACGAGCCCGCCGGCGCGCTGAGACGGTTGCTACAGACACAGCGATTGCCCTGGTGGTTGCTCATGTAGGCAGCTGCAAGTTGTGTCAGTGAGTCCGTGTCCCGTGTGGCTCATGGCCGGCTGAACTCAACGCAAGCCGGGGCCGAACACGCGAGTCGCTTACACCCCGTCCCACATGTAAGGCTGCTTGGAGTCGAGATTCATATTCACGTTACGAGCTACGTATTGACGTATTAGGCCAAGGGCATGCAACAGATCCACAAACAGAATACCGGTACGGGAGTCTGTGTCCCTAGTAGTGTCAAAAGCCAGTCCGCACGCCCCAGCCGCTCACCAGCAGCCTGCAACCTGCTCACGTCTATCTACAGGACTCTGCATCCAGCAGGCATGCAACGCTGCGAAACGGTCGCCTAGTGCAAGAACGGTACGTGCATCAACGTGCGTATACACTGTAGATCCAATTTGCGCCCCTGCACGAACTCTACTGCGCCTACTCACCAACCCATGGAGCTTTCAAGGTTGCGGTTTGTCCGGCGTCACCTACCGCAGGGCCGCTCACATGCTAGCAGCCACCCAAAGAGCTCAAAGTGCGTGTATATGGCCCTGATAAACAACTGCCTGGCACAGGGTTGCACTTCGATCCCAGCCACAACTACACAAGAAGTGTGCAACACACTAGCTTTCCGCCTGCTTCCCAACCGCCGCCCCTGCACTCTGCAGGCCGTGCCAAACCACACCGGTACCCCCGGTCCCAGCGTCAGTTCCGCTGCGTGCGTCTGGTGACGTCCCAAGTGGCACATCCCACGCCCCCTGGTCGTGCATCTCGTAATAGTCATGGTACGACCCACCCGCTTCACGCTGCAGCACTCCGTCTGCATCCCCGGCCGCCTGCGCATCCCTACCAACCCCACCGCCGGCCCCATCCCCAGTCCCGTCCCCATCCGCAACCCCAACCCCAACTCCAGCCCCGGCCGCACCCACATCCCTAGGTCCAGCCAGAGCCGCATGCCCGTACCCAGCCGCAGCAGCAGCCGCACGACCCCCACCACGTGTGCTACGCAGGTGCTCCGCCACCCCCTCCGGCGTCACGTCCTCCCGCCCCTCGTCGTGCATCGCCGCATAGTCCTGCCAGTACTCCCCTTCCGCGCTCCAAAACCAGCTGCCATCCTGCTCCCCCTCCTGCACACCGGCACCAGTGCCCGCAGCGGCGCCCTTGCGCACGAAGCCACCGCTGGTGGCTAACCCACCGCCACTGCCACGGCTGACCGCCTCTTCTTCGGCATCCTCCGTCCGCCCAGCTCCCACAAGCTCGCCATCATGCACATCCGCAGCAGTGTCACCGGCCCCTGCCGCCGTGAGGTCCTCTTCCATCGGCACGCTATAGTATTCCAAGTCAGAAAGATAGTACAGGTCCAGGAGACGGCTATCCCGCAGGTCAGCGCCCGGGACATGCTTTGACACGTCATCGTTGCTGGCACGCATACCAACGGATTCCGCACCGGCATGAGCGCCGGGCCCTCCTCTAACGCCTTGCTGCTGCCCCTGCTCCACGGCACCTGCCATGTCACCACTTTCGCCTCCAACGGTGCTCCCCAACTGCCCTTGGTGCCCCTGCTCCACTGTACCTGCTGTCATGGCAAGCTTTACCAGCAGCTCGTGGAAGTGGTTGTTGTCCAGGAGGGTGGCGGCGGCGGCCCCGGTGAGGCCGAAGGACGGATCCGGCAGGAGAGTGCCGTCATCGCCGTCCTCGTCGTAGTAATAGTAGTACTCGTAGTTTGTGTGCAGCGCGAAGGAGGTGCGAAGGGCGTGCAGACGAAGTTGCTGACGGTCAGCGATGAGGCTCGACCGGTCGGTGCCTAGCTGCTGCTGCTGCTGCTGCTGCTGCCTGATGGGACCGTTGCTGCCCACATGGCCACCAGCAGCAGCAGCAGCGGTGGCAGCAGCGGCAGCAGCAGCCCTAGCCGCATCTGCCGCATACGCATCCTCCTCGTCCAATAGGTAAAGGTGTCCGTCCACACCAATCTCCAGGAGGTCCGTGTCAACGTCTCCCTCCTCGGCCTGCGTCCTGCCCCACTCCTTATCCTGGCCCCACTCCCTGCTGCCCAACCACTGCTGCTTGGCCTCCCACAGCTGCACATCAAGGTCAAAGTCCAAGTCTTGCAAGTAGTCGTTGTAGTTTATGACGCTGTCCAGGTACAGATTGCACGCCTCGGCCCAGTCCAGGCACTTGCAGTTGCATACCGGTGCACCTCCCTGGCCGCTGCCTCCGCCACCGCCATCCGTAGCCTGCTGCTGGGAGCCCAACCCAGACTCGGTATCAGCCTGCTTCTGCTGCTCCTCCCTCTCTTTCTGTCGCTGCTGTTGTGGCTGCTGAGGGGCTGTGGCAACCCTGCTGCCCCCCTGCCCCTCCATCCACGCCAGTACCATGCCCACCTCCGCTGGCCCCAACAGGGCCTCGGGGCTGAGCTGGGGAGTCCCCGCGTTTGCCTGGCTGTGTTGAGAGCCCAGCGGCCGCGCCCTAAGCGCGATCTCTGTCGTGTCCACGCCCTGGAAGATGAGGTGGGAGGGTGCATGAGGGCAGCGCGGGAAGCAAAGAGTTGGCGGTTGGGGCCGGCGGCGGTTGGCAAGGGTGACATGCGCACACCAAGCACGAAACGCCCCCACGGCCGCTACGGGAATGTGTGGTACCAGTGTATCGTAGGGTGTAGGGCAACGCAGCGTATAATAAATGGCAGATCCCCTAGCTCACCAGGTTGTGGAGCTGCCGCATGGCCGCCAGGTCCTGTTCTCCCTCCTCCCCGTACGGGGTCGTGTGCAGGACCAGCAAGGGCGGAAAGGGCGTCGCAGCCAACGCGCCATTGCTCGTAGACCTGTATGGTAGGTATTCAGGAGTGTGCCTGTGCAATTGAGGAGGCCAAGCCAGCAGCACGTGCGCTTGACATGATGGTCAGATGTAAGCTGCATGCAGGCCAAGCAGCATCATAGCACGTGGCAATCGCTACCAACTGCATACATGGCACCGTCGCCGTGCGACGGCATTGCCACGTCCCCTGAATTGCTACTTGACTAACCGGGTCGCCCAAAGCATTAGTTGCCGCCACCACCACCACACCTAGTAGGCTCCGCACCCCGGCCCCGCACCTACGCCTGCTCCGCACCACTGCCTCACACTTACACCCACCTGTCAAGGTGCTCAGTCAGGTCGTGCAGCAGTCTCCCCGGGTCCACCAGCATCACACCCGACATCGGCACACCGGGACGTGGGTTAGCTCCCAGCTCCAGCGCCATCGCCCAGCCGGCGCCCTGCCCCAGACCCAGGGTGAAGAGCGGCAGGCCCGACAGGCCCTTGTCCGATAGCAGCTGGCCGAGCGCCATGCGAAGCTGGCGGGAAAGTGGGCACGGCACGTGGCAATTCGTTTCACAGAGCGGGGGTTGCAAGCAACTGTAAAACGGTACATTTGACCCAACTGTAAAGCTGTACATGCAAAAAGCGGAGGTTGCAAGCAAGACGGACGAATCGGAGCAAAGCAGGTATGCTGCGTACACACGGCGTACGTACGTGTTCGCCTCTGCTGGCGCACGGGGGTGCGCGTACAACGCACGGGGGTGGGTGAATGCACACGGTACGGCATGCCTTAGCACTGCCGAGCCCTGCAGCCAGCGATGGTGGTGATCTTTTGTTTTGGCACACGGCTGTCATTTGCCCCTTGCGCCTGCAGCCCCCATGCATACAGCCGCACGTGGCACACTCCGAATGCCTGGTAACCTCCGCCCGCGTGCCAACACACACGGTATGTAGCCATGGCACACCCAGCCACCCTGACTCACCCGCTCGTTGTCCGCGGCAACAACGCCTTCAGGATCCAGGACGGGTGAGAAGTGTTGTCGGCACCTGCACGTGGGTACCGGTGGTGCATGAAACGGTGCGCTGAAAAGGAGGACTGCTTGCACGCATGGCTGCAGGTCGGACAATGTATGGACACCCGTGGCTGCGTGTAACCCTTCGTGGAATGTGCCCCACGTCACTTTGCCCAGGTTTGCCGTCCGTGTCGTCAGTGATGCTCCTGGTGCATCCTGACGCACGCGACGGCTGCCGTGCGCAACGCCTTGCCCTGCCCGACAGGAACAGCCCGTGCACAAGGAAGGCTCCCCCGACCACAGCACATACGAGGTGCTGAGAGGATTACCGTTACTTCGACCCAGACGCACTTGTTTTTAGAATCACTGCAGGCCTGGGAAGTGCCCGTGCCGTCTAGACTAGTATCCGCAGCCCGTGCCACCAGCCAGTGACCCGCCCAGACCCACCCTGCAGCGCCTGACGCGGGTCCTGCTTCCACGTCATTCCGCGTGCTGTTCATCGCTACCACGGCGACCCCCCTCAGCAGCGCATGGCGGGTGAGCGACACAGCACTGCTGCCGGGTAGGCCTGTCCGGGAGCGGGGTGTAACGGATCGGCATCAATAGGGGACACAGTCACGACGATTGGGCCACGACGGCGTGCATGTATGAGGGGCATGGGGTACGAGGTGGGTGGTGGCCACTGGGTAGGTGGCCTTAGCAAGCGCCCATTGGCTGGTGGGGTGTACAATGTGGGGCCACGTACGCGTGCGTGGGGCCCATGGCAGGTCACATGGTTGTAATGGCGTTTTCCTAGGGACCGGCATCAAAGGTACGGCATGGCTGGTTGGTTGTACAATGTGGGGTGGGTGACGGTGGAACTGCTTGCGAAGGAGCGGCAAACGAGTCAACCTGCGCCATCGGACGGCTCTATCCAACGCAAGGGCAGGCTAGGCCACCCACCTGTGCACGGGGTGCAGCTGGCGGACCGCGGCCAGGAGTGGGTAGCTGCTGTGCCGCAGCCGTGGGTTAGCAGCACCACGCCCTGGGTCACCACGCCAGGGGGCGGCAGCTGCCACACGGCCTCCAGGCCGGCAAGCGTCTATCACACGGGGGTGTGCGTGCGTTACCGGTTAGTGTCGACAGAAGGCAGCAGGCAAGCGCGCGTGCGCTCAACGTGATCAGGGGAGCGGAGATCCCACGGCCCCACGCCGCCCACGGCCTTCCCTGAGCGCGTGCTGGCTTTCCGTGGTGCATGCGTGTGGTGCGCACCTGGCGTTTGATTATCGGGCGCTGCAAGGCACGTACCTCGTATGTGCCCTGGAGGATGGGGTCTTCCGGGAGTGGGTCGGCGAGGCCTTGGGTGGGGCTTGCAGGTGCCGCCGACGGCTTGCGATCTGCGTCCGCAACACAGAAGCAGGGTGACAGAAGCAATGGATTTGGATCAGTGTCCGTTGAGCTGCGTGAGGCAAGCTACAGAACAGTTCTGGATCTCGTATCCGGCTGCGTTTCGGTGGGCCCTTCGGCCACGGCGCCGTGGCTTTCCTTCGCAGCGGGTGCGTCAGGAACAGGTCAGCAGGGGATCCGCCACCGTACAGTGCCGATCACCTGCGCGCAGGAACCGTCGACCAGAGGCTGCCACGAAATCCATGAAGCACGCCGCTAGCGTAAGGATAATGAGAAAGGCGAATGTACTGGCCAAGTTTGCCGCGAAGCCATGGTATCGCCGACAGGAACAGCATGGTTTCGAGAAGAAGAGGCGCCAAACGCTCCCACTGGCCGGAACCTGCCGACTTAGTTCCAGAGTCATCAAAAATATTTTATATGCTCCTTTTACGCGACAGTCCCGTCTGCTGCCGCGTTTCCTATAAGCGAGGGAACCACAAGCGGGGAGTTGCAAGTAGCTCGCACGGGTGACTTCATTCACCGTCCCTCCACGCAATTGTCCTTGTGTACGTAGCTGTACTTAGAGTTTATTTACGCTGCCAACGGATGATGTTGCTTTCGCGATTCGTTGCTGTACCCACGCACGCGGTACAGGATATATGCGGCCTAACCCGCTAAGCCACCAGTCCCTGGACCCCTGATGCCGTACGACCCAGTCTCCTCCTGTGGCACAGGCGCAGCCAAGCTTCACGCACAGACGTTGCAATGATGCTATATTTTGGAGCGATGACAGTACTCGTCGGGAGTCCAGGCTTTACGTCTCTATTGCTTTATCTTCGCCTTATTGCCTGCTAGAGAAGATGCTTCGGATGGCGAGGTGTCTCTCCGAACAAGGACAGGGTGCGCCCATAGATAGCACCAAGGCGCAAGCCATTTGCGGCCGTACCCCATGCAGCCGCATGCCATGACAGAAACACCAGTCAGACTGAACGTTCGCATTAGCAGCATTAGCACTCGTGCTGGTGCACGCTAAGCGTCGAAGGGTGGCCAGGTGAGTGCCCCAGGGTGCTTCGCGCTTCATGCTGTCAACACACAAAGATGCAGCAAGCCAAAACACATGCACACGCATAGCAGAAGGAAGGTCGGAGCGCTAATTGCCCGCCAGTAACACTACGAACGCCTGCTAGATATCGACAACCTGACAAACACCAGAGCGCAAACCAAAGTAGACAGGCACCACTAAATGCAAAGCACGACAATCACACATGCACCCAGTACGCAGACACGTTCCAGTGCTCCTGCCTACGCTTTCAGCCGTAACCCTTCAACCATGCCTGCCAACTGTCGTGCCAGAAATGGAACACCAATGACAACCCATACGCAAGTCTGGCGTCTGATGCTGCATTCATCGCGAGTCATCTCGACGCATGTTGCAACTGTCGCTACCACCCAGCCTCCTGCACAGCAACCCAGAAACTGGCATAGGCACACAAGCTCATTTGTTCACATATGATACAACGTTTGTACATGCGGTATGCTCCGCGGGCTGCAGAATGCAAACCCTTGCTGCATCCGTTTTCCAGCCTGACACCTCCGAAGCAGACACCCCAACCGCAGTCATGCCTGCTCGCCAACAACTGACGAGAAATGTATTTTCACATCTGGAGATTCTCGGCTGCAAAACCCATGTCTGCAAACCTGTCGCTTGCCGTCCCGTGTGTCCATACCCACTGCTGGTAGGCCCTGTCCGCAGGGCCACAGCCGGCCATTTCCCTTGCCCAACAGGACCGCAAGAGCACCACTACCCACCACCCACCTACACCCATCAACACAACTACTTTCGGTCAACTCCACACAGCACTCCGTGGCACGACTCTGCTGACTCTCACCCCAGCCGGCCCCACAGCCACTCCATCGACGCGTCCAGGACGCTGGTGAGCTTCATGGATGCGGAGTCCAGCGGGCCGGGCAGCCAGTCCATCACCGCATCCACGATGATGGTGAGCATCTTGGATGCGTAGTGTGCTGCTTCAAACATGGTGACAGCACCCACGACGAGCTCAGGTGTGAGCGTCGTGACGTGCTTGAGCGACCAGGTCGAAGCAGTCCAGAAGCCCATCAGGACGAACGCGCGGATGAACTGCAGGTCACAGGTTGAATAACACCTTGTAACGCCAGAACACCCCGATGATTGCAATTACGCCGATAAAGGCGGACTGCAAGGACAAGAGCAACCGGGCAGGCAAACTCAAAGGCTCGGAGCGACAAGTACAAGAACCAGAACCAGGTGTGGCGGGACTGGCGTCACAGGACTGGGGGAAAATGCAGCGGGAAGCTATTTGGCTATGTGTTACATGAACGTCGTGACTGTGCTCCTATTAGATTTCTATCAGCCGTGCTTGCGTGATCGACCGCATTCCCCGCGCGACCCAGAACCCCGCCAAGCAACGTGCACCTACGTTACGCATCGCCTTGTCCTTGTTGATCAGCAGCTGGTTCTGGTCGTTCAGCTGCTTGTTCTTCTCGGCCACCTGCTGCTTGAGGTACTCAAGCTGGCCAGCCGTGTTAGCCTGTCAGCAAGGTTGCAGATAGAGATAATGAGGGAGTTAAAACAGCACGGAATACCATGGACACACGAGGCGAGTTACGCGAGCCACGCCTCAAGAGATCTAACCTTGTGCAACGTTTTGCGGTGACGCCAACCGCATGCTTCATTACCCACCTCGGATGGAGGGTCATATGAAGTATTTACCCGCACCAGCGAGCCGCGCGGCCGCGCGCAGGTGGCGCCGATGGTCGGGGGCACCGTTGTGTGCGAGGGAACCAGACCGGGACCGTGGAGGATCGGACGGCTTGAAAACAGCATGACTGCTTGATGATGAACGTGAAAATAGTGGGTACAGAAGGGTAAGTGAGTAAGTAAGGGTTAGTGAGTTGGTAGGGTTGTGGGTTGATAGGGTTGTCTGGATGTTTCAGGGCCCTGCCCTGGAGTTCAGAAGCACCCCAGGCTCTTTGCGCATACGTAACATATTAAACCATATACAAACTAACTATTTGAAACTGTGCGATAGTGCGAGAAGAAAGGTTCCGAGGCCTGGGTTTTGGGTTTGGCACTGCGGCGGGACTCCAACGATACATTGATCACAGAGGCGTTCATCGTGATAGCAGCGGCGAAAGCAGCAACGGCAGCGACAGCGATGACGACATTATCATAAGCGATGCCCGTTGTCGTGCACCATGAGTGAAAGTGGCACGTCTAAGTGCGAGCCAGCTTGCCTTAGACGTGCCACTTTCACTAATGGTGCACGACACCGTAACAGTGTGTCTGCCGGAGCCGCTGGGCTTCCACTGACAGCTGCCACGCTGTCCCCTAAGAGCTGCAGCTCCTCAATGCTCCCTGAGAGGTGGTGTTTCCGATGCTAGGCTAGTGCACGATGTAAATGAGCTGGCCTCAGGCGCCGGTGCCCACAGACAGGGAGACGGTGGTGGTGCCCCACGAACGCTCCAACTGGCGGCCAGTGGCAGCACACCAGCATCGATCTGGGGCAGCAGTGGTGGGGTTGCCTACTGACCCAGTTGAGCTGCCTGCCAGTCGTGGCGGGCAGCGGTTGCCACCAGTGAGCTGCCCTGCCGCCAGCTGCCCGCTGAGGCTGGGGGAGCCGTCAGCTGGCCAGGGTGCTTCCACAATATTTGGGCCTGCTACAGTCCCTGGTGGGTAAGTGGATCTGCAGAGTGAGGTAACCGGAAGAACCCATGGTTGGGTGTGTCCACAGAAACTGGAGCAGCGAAGTGGAGGAAATGGAAGACCCCATTGTGTGGGTGGTGTGGGGTATGTAGGGATGGGAAAGGCCGGGGCTGTGTGGCGGACTGCTGTCACGACTGCCGCCTCGCCCATGTTGCACTCAGTGCGTCCTGAACACTATTTGAGCTCGGCAGACCTCATGTGCGCCGAGCTCCTAGCTGCTGTCCTGATCAGTTGTTGTGTTCCGCACAGCTGCCTTGACTTGCTTCGTGACTCTCCAGGGCGGCAGCGTGACGCAGCTGTTCCGCTGAACGTGGAAGGCCTTGGTGAGCTAATCTGTTGCTCCGTCGATAGCAATAATAATAATAATAATAATAATAATAATAATAATAATGGTTACGCCCGGGCGAGGCGCCACGTGGCGTGGGTTAAGGG
>VFQN01001058.1_pt1 | contig 48301 bp, 75 predicted proteins | sample 3512371 | NCBI WGS metagenome assembly VFQN01 (sample SAMN10412370, study PRJNA504923) | tailings metagenome | isolation source: Replicate 2 from Balatoc abandoned mine | place: Philippines: Itogon, Benguet | collected 2017-08-28
AGCCCGGTCAGCTTCGCGACGCCGGAGCCCAGGCGCCCCAGGCCGCCCTCGCCCATGCAGCCCGCAGCTGCAGCAGCAGCACTGGCAGCAGCAGCGACTGGCCCTGGAGCAGCACCAGTGGCCGCCGCCGAGGCTCTGCTCCATCCCCCACCAACCGCAGAAGCCGTAGCAGCAGCCGTAGCAGCAGCAGCCGGCGCTCACCCTGCTCCAGCTGCATTTCAGCATGGGGCTGGGATGGTACCCCTCATAATACCTGACGCTGCGGATGGGGGTGCTGGAATCATGCACCCGCACCCGCAGCAGCAGGAACAGCAGCAGCAGGAACAGCAGCCGGACCCCGTGCCGCTGGCACCGGTGGGCATGCTGCCACCGTGGCGTGACGTGGGAACCGTCAAGTACCTCAACTTCTTTCCCACACTCAAGGTTCGTCTAGAGATAACACCGAAGGCGCCACCCCCGGCTTTGCTCTTCGGCACCATCGTTGCTCAGGTCATCCTCGCAGTCCTGTACATGGTGGTCCCTCGGCCACCGTCACTGACCGTGCCGTGGCTTCTGGAACCACACCATGCCCATGCACGTAGACACCCGCTTTACGTATGACGGATCGCCAACGCAACGCCGCTCCCTGCCCCGCCGAAAATCGTTCCCCAGGCTGAAGTGGCAGCGGCGGCGGCCGCGGCGCAGCGCAACTCCCAACTGGCGGAGGCGGCAGCCCGCCACATGCTGCCGCTGCCGTCGGACTGCCTGCCGGCGCTGGCGGGCCGACAGGCGGCGATGGTGACGGCAGCGAGCACAACGGAAGGGCCCTCAGCTGGTCTCGCAGCAGGTGCTGGGACTGACCCGGTGGTGGCGGCGGACCACCAGCCCTGGCGTCAGCGGGAGGTGCGGCGGCAGCAGCAGCAGCAGCAGTGTGACTCAGGAGAGGGTGCAGGGGCTAATGCAGGCTACAGCCCTGCCGTGCTGCCGTACCCGCCGCCGCCTGCGGTGCAGCAGCAGCAGCCGGCAATGCAACGTGACACCAGCGCTGCCTCGGCACCTGCAGGGGCGCAGGAAGGCCAGGAGCGGTGTCTGGAGGAGGGCGCAGGTCCACCCGAAGGCGCCCAGCTAGCGCCCCAGCGGCCCGCTTTGTACCCGCCCTGCACCCCCATCGCCTCCTCCCACCCCTGGCCTCACGCCCCGCACCTGCCCCCGCCCCCCGTCGCCTCCGGCGTCCCGCTGCCCCTCCCGCCCGCCCCCCTCCTCGCCTCCGCCTCCGAAGCCTGGCAAGCGGTGTCCGCCTCCCTCCGCACCTGGATCAGCTCATCCCTCATGCTCATGCTCGCCCTGGCCATGTCGGGCCCGGGAGCGGAGGTGTCCGTACTGGAGGTACCCCAGGCCGTACGGGATGCCGTACGGACGCCGGGGCTGGAGGGCCTCCCCCGCATCGCGAGCGGCGAGGACGTGCGGGCAGGGCGCATCCCGGGCCTGGCGGCTCTGCGCGGGCTGACGGGACTGCGGGTGGTGCGGCTGCACGGCCTCCAGAGCGGGGGGCAGCTGCGGGCGGCGCTGGGGCACCTGGGCCGGTTGCCGCAGCTGCAGATGCTCAGCCTGGGCTTCCAGGTGCGTGAGCAGGTGGGTAGATGTGTGCAAGTGCGCTGTGCTGAGCGTGTGTGCGGGTGGGTACAGTCTGGGGCAAAGGGGAAGGTGGGACTTGTAGTACTGTGGGAGTGTGCGTGCGCATGTGGCTGTGGGTTGACGGCTGTCAAGCACCTGCAGCGTTTTCTGCATGCCTGTGGGGCTTTTGGAAGGCTGAGGGGACTTGTGGCTTCTAGGAGTACGCATTGCTTCCGTCAACCGTCGTGCCCTCTCCCTCTTCATGTGCCATTGGGTCCCTCAAGTACGGTAGGCTACGTGGCCATGGCACCGGCGTGCAGCTCATGAGCTGGGTGTACGCATGGTAAACCTGCCAAAGCATACCTTACCTCCCACATCGCGTAATGCCTCTCCATGCACGTTCCCATGCGCCATGGCGACCCCCAACCTCCAGGCCGAGTGGCTCCGCACACGCCGGCAGCGCCCCTCGTCCGCTCGCCCATCCGCCTCCACCTCCACACAGCACTTCTCTCCATCGGCCTACAACCCCACCGCTGCCTCGCCGCACGGCCCACAACCATCACTCAGCCGCCGCCACTGGCCCTACCCCAACCCACCATCCTCTCCCTCCGGTGCCGGACCCTCCACCTCAGCCCATCCAGCCGGCCCCGGCCCTCGCTCTCTCTACTCGGACCTGCATCTCAGGCGGCCTGGTGGTGAGCTGGTCAGCCCTACGTATGGTGCCGATGAGGGCCCGCCCCCGCTGTTCCCCGAGGGCTCCTTCCCCGCCCTGCAGCACCTGGACGTCACTGGGTGCACTGAGGACTGCAGCGTGGAGGGGGAGCTGCGGAGGGCGCACCTGCCGGAGCTCAGGTGGGCGTCGGGGGGCGGCAGGGGACAGCAGGTAGCGGGGTGGAGAGGCACGCATTATTGCATGCATGGACCAGTGGTCCTCACGCACCTGCATGAACGAGATATCCGGCCGGTGACACTGATCTGCGGTATACTCGATTTCATGCAGGGTGCTGGGGCTGCGCCTGCTGCCCCGTTTGACGTGGCCGGTCCTTGTGGGCATCACCTCTCGCCTGAGGAGCAGCCTGGCGGTACTAGAGGTGGGCACGTGGCAGCGTGTGCGCCTGTGCACGTGGCAGTGCAGGGCCCCGCTGCGCCCACGTGCCTTTCTGGCACGCAGTCCACGTGAAACCCCTCGCTACTGTACGTTCTGCACAACAGTGTCAACCCTCTGACCATGTCAAGCGAAATCCAAGTGCTGCCTTGTAATAGCGTAGTCGTATTGTAGACCACGACGCTACAAGTACTCTGCTTGCACACTGACACGCTTCCTGCCGACCTTGCAGCCCTTGTTGAACCGACAACCCTGTGCATAGATATGCTGTGCTAGAAATGAAGAGCATGCAGGACGAGCAGGGTATGCCGGGTGGAGCGAGGACGATGACAAGCTAGCCACTAGGTGCAGACGCGGCGCTGTGTGTTAACTGCTAACCCACAGGTGTGCGGCTGCCCCCAGCTGCACGACGTGGTGCTGGACTTTCCCCTGCGCAAGCCGTGGAGCGGCCACCTGGGCACGGCCGCCCTCACAACCATGGCACCTGTGGACGTGGGGGCGAGGGACACGCAGCTGGAGCAGGTGGGCCAAGACACTATGGGTGTACGGCCACGTCCGCAGCGATGTGCGGCATGCCCTCCTATCGTTAACATGCAGCGCTGGCTGGTGCTGGTGTGCGGACTCGTGTACGCGCTCAAACGCGTTATGGGTAATCTGCACGCACGCATCACTAGAATGACCTGTCTACCCACGTGCAGTGCCCGTGTGGGCGCATGGCGACCATGCACCCCTTGAGCCCTTGTCCAATGTCCCCGCATCCCTGCTGGCAAACCTTACGCCTTCTGGTTTGCAGTCCTTCGTCTTCACGTGGCCGGATGCTACGGTGCGCTGAGGCAGGGATTGGGCAGCGGGCCTCGTCGGCGGCGCCGGCATGCAGGCGAGAGGCCCGTCTGTGGCGAGGCGCCCGCTATCTGTGCACGGCGGGCTATAGAGCGCTTAGGGGACACCTTGGGTCCGATGCGGGTGCTGCGGCATGCGTGTGTAGCGATGCTCGGCATGTGGTTAGCGAGCGAGGCCCAATGGCGTACATTTGATCTGTGCTGGCCGGTCGTACACCAGCTCGTGCACAAGAGGCCTGCACGGAGAGGCGGTGGAAGGGGCCCTGCAAGTGCCCGTTGTTGCAGGGGTCGCCCGTTGCTACGCACGCAAGCACCCTCATGTAGCGAGGCGTATGTGTACGGAGAGGCCCGAGTGGTAGGCAGGGTGGCAGGCGGCATGCAGTGCAGTCCTTGCTGTTACAGTGCTTTTCGAGCTATATGGTTATGGTGTCGCGCGGTTATGCAACTCGACACTATATGCAGTTGGTGGTGGGCAACAGCGGCAAGTAGGCGGAACCTGCACGGCTGGGGCTGGGGTCAGCCCAAGGCACACGTATAACCGGTATACCCAGATATAACTCGTCACCGCACTATAAGAGCATTAATATTGAGATGTAGGTTGGGGTTTGCCATCGTTCAAAGCAAGGTGCTCCGGCACGTGTTACATGAGTAACAGTATTAGTCCGTCAACCAGGGAATGCCACGCCTTCTAGGTCCTGTCGACCAAGCGAGTCCTTAGCCGCGCGATGGAGGGAATTCTCGAAATTGCTTGCATCGTGGCCACAAATAGCTATCATGGCAGTACGATGGCGCATGTGTACTCAGTGGGCGGATGCTGCATGAGGCTGGAGGGCTCCGCCGATGGGGCCCCTGGGAACGCTGTTACGCTGAGCGACCCAATAACGCAAGTCCGCATCCGAGCCCCTGGACAGCATGCGACCGGCGACTCTGGAGCGAAGGCACGGCTTTCTTGTGCGTGCTGGGACGCCTTTTCCGGATGCGTGTACGCGGTGATGGGCGAGGCAGTGGTGCGGGTGGCCGAGAGCGGTGATGCCACGGTGGTAGCAGGCCACCCCAGGGAGGCAGGTCAGACCGACGGCGCCGGGCTGTCTGCCCGGTTTCATCACTGCACAGACATCACATCAGATAGCCGGGGCAGCCTCTTCGTTGTGGACAACGGGTGGCTGCGAAGGCTGCAGCTCCCCACCGCTGCCTCCTGGGTGCCCGCACCTGCACCGGTACCCTTCGCAGCAGCCGTCTGCAGCTGCACCAGGGGCGGTGACGACAAGGCGCCACAGCAGCATTAAGAGGACGGTGGACAGCAGGTACGCAGCCCTGAAGTGGGCGTGCCTGAAGAGGAGGTGCAGGTGACCACATTCTACCCCGGCGGCTACCGGTTTGCCTATGCATCGTACGATGCAGTCAGCCGCAGCCTGCTGCTGTGCACAGATACGGCGGTGTACCGCCTGCCCACGGCGGGGCTGGGGGCGGGCCCAGCACATGTGCAACAGCCGGTGCTGTTGGCGGGCAGTGAGGAGGAGGAGGGCAGCCGGGACGGCCGGGGCGCGGAAGCGCGCTTCAACGACATCTGGGCCATGGCGGTGGACGGAACCGGCACTGCGTGGGTGCTGGACAGGGCGGGGACTCCGATGGCAGAGGCGACACGCCTGGCGCGGGTGGACCCCGACGGCACCGTCACCTCGGTGCCTGTGTACCTGCCGGGTATGTATTTCTCCCTCGCGGTGCTGCGGGACGGCTGCCTGGCGCTGGTGCCTGAGGGCCGGGGGCAGTTGCTGCGTCTGCCGCTGGGCCTCACGCCCTGCTGCACGCCGCCCAGCCCCGGCTCGGACTGCGGCTCCAGTTGCGGTCCTTGACCGACCGGTGCCCCGATGGCAGCAGCACCGCAGCAGCTGTACCGACAGCCGGGTGGTAGCGCACGCGTTGCCGTGAGGTGCAGGTTTAAGTGAAGGTGGAGGTGGGGTGGGCCGTGTGCAGCGGGATCGCTTGCATGCCGTAGGGCGCAGCTTGCTGCTGGCAGCGCACAGGATCAGATACATGGTAGCACTTACCACGGTCGGTCGCCGCGTGATGTCACAATGCGGCTCGTGTTGTTTGTGTCAAGGCTACCGTACGTGAAACCTGGGGGTAACAATCCTGGATTTTGGCATTATATGTTACAGTGAACTCTGAAGCTCGGGCCTGAGCTTGGGATCACGGTATTTAGGCCGGTGGGAAGCAGGGTCACTAGCCAGCTGGGAACTCTGGCCAGTAACTATAATGGCTCACCTATGCAACACACCAGGGGACCCCTGCAACACACTATGGACTCAGTTACCATGCGTATAAGTGTAAGTTGAGGATTCCGGAGACGTGCATTGGTCGGCTGCCGTGCTGTACGGCAGGGGGCTTGGGTGAGGACCCCTCTCTAGATGCCAGAGAGGGCAATGGCAAAGGCCCTGAGGACATACAATTGTGACAAAATTGCCATCAAATTTTGCCCTGGGAAAGAAAGCCGCATTAAAGGTGTGCACGGCGGCCGAAGGCCTCCCGCCGTACAGTGGAGCAGCGGTACGGTTTGGTTCGCCCGGACCCAAAGGAGGGGTTCAACCGCATTCTCTTTGGGGAATGTGGTCGGGCATATTTTCGTGTATCCCCCGTTCCTGGAGATGGCGGGAAGTGGCGGATCTGAGGGCGCGTGTAGAGCTGGGGTGTGGGACGCGCAATAACGGCGCCCGTGGGCGGGCAAACCAGCCAACGCCCGTGGGCGGCAAATCAGCCCACGCCCGTGGGCGGAAAACTCAGCCCATGCCCACGAAATTTCCGAAGGCTCGCATCAAGTCGTACCCTTTTAAGATCATGCGGGAAAGGCTTGTGGGGCAGACCTACTCGGAGGCCAATGGACACAGTTTAAATTGTTAAAGCACGACAGCCAAATGATGCCTACCGCACGCACCTTCAAGCTGGACTCGCTTCTCGACGTTGCTTGCGTTGTGGCCACATGTAGGGCTGAAGACAACATCTTGCCAGTTGTTCTTACAGAGGATGGAGGCTGCATGACACTGGAGGGTGTCTCCCCCGGGACCCCTGGACACGCTGTCACGCTTGCCGATCCAATCCTGCGATTCCGCATACGCGCGCCCGCGCCGCACGCAACCAGCGACTCTGGCGCCATTCCAAAGCTATCTTTTGCTTGCTGGGACGAGTACACCGTCTGTGTGTACGCAGTGATGGGCGAGGCCATTGTGCGGGTGTCGCACAGCGGTGACGCCACGGTGGTAGCAGGCCACCCCAGGGAGACAGGCCAGGTCGACGGCGCTGGGCTGTCGGCCCGGTTTCACAGCTGCACAGACATCACGTCCGACGGCCAGGGCCATTTGTATGTGGTGGACAACGGACGCCTGCGTAGGCTGCAGCTCCCGGCTGCTGCGTCCTGGGGGCCCTCCGCCGCCTCTTCTTCCATGGGCGGTGCCAGAGGCGGTGGAAACAGGGCGCCACAGCAGCAGCAGCAGGGACACGGGCAGCTGGGGCGTGGGCCCACAGTGGGCGCGCCTGAGGAGGAGGAGCAGCAGGTGCAGGTGACCACATTCTACTGCCCCGGCACCTACGTCTGTGCGTCGTACGGCACCGCCAGCCGCAGCCTGCTGCTGTGCACGGATACGGCGGTGTACCGCCTGCCCACGGCGGACCTCGGGCCAGGCCCGGCACGTGTGCACCAGCCGGTGCTGGTGGCCGGCAGTGAGGAGGAGGAGGGCAGCCGGGACGGCCGGGGCGCAGAGGCGCGCTTCCACGATATCTGGGCCATGGCGGTTGACGGCACCGGCACCGCGTGGGTGCTGGACAGGGCATGGACGCCGACTGCGGAGGCGACACGCCTGGCGCGGGTGGACCCCGGGGGCGCCGTCACCACGGTGCCTGTGCGCCTGCCGGGGACCTGGACTGCGGGGTGCACACTGCCGGGTATGTACTTCTCCCTCGCGGTGCTGCGCAACGGCTGCTTGGCGCTGGTGCCCGAGGGGCCGAGGCCGCTGCTGCTGCTGCCACTGGGCCTCACGCCTTGCAGCACGCCGCCCAGCCCCGGCTCGGACTGCGGCTCCAGTTGCGGCCCCTGAACCGGTGTCCGTGGTTCGGTACCCTGGTCGACTGGTGGCAGTAGTGAGCTGGGGCGGCAGCTGGGCGATTGCCCGTGCATGGCGTTGGAGGTGGAATTGGCGATGGTGAAGGGTAGGTAGAGATGGTGGAGGAGTAGGTTGTAGGCAAGATGCGCGTGTAGGCAGCGGTCGGCGTCTGGCAGGCTCCACGCGTCCAGGGCGGCAACCAGCCCTTGCCAACCCCAGCCAACTGCTAGGGCGCAAGCGTGTGTTGCGCGCCCGGTGGACAGCGCACTGGGTTTTGGGCGCCTCTGCAGTCGGACGGATTAGTGCAGCGGTAGCTGCCCGGTACCTGACTTACGGCATTGACCAGAGTCCTCGTCAGGGGTAGGCACCGCTTGGGGCAGCGTTGGGTACTCGTGCTGGAAGGGATCGTTGATTTGTTGTGTCTCATAACACCTCGTCAGGTGCAAGGGGCTGTTATATTTTGGCAGGGGGTGTTACATTTCAGGTGGTGTGGCCAAGGGTCGTTGTAGCGGTGGCTGGCGCACGCTGCGCAGGACTTGGGACTTGTTCTGTGTATCAGAGTGATGCTCATTGCGTTATCTGTCTTGCTGCATGCAAAATGTCATGGTATGACTGAGCAGGGTTGCGTTGCCTGGACCTGCCTGGACTGTACGATGTCTTCATGAAACGGCGGGGAACTGGGAAGCGTGACTGTTACCCCTGGCACGACAAGGGTTCTTACATTCCGGCAGTGTCATGTCCTCTCACCGCCAGCTGGCGGTCCTACCAGCTGCCGCATGGCCCTGGGCTGCCTGGCCCTTTCAGCGGACCTGGTACAGACGCACCGCATGATGGACATTGTGTGATATACACCGTCGTCAGCCTGACCGTCATGTGGGACCCTGCCGTTGCGGTACTAACGGCAGCCCACCTCACGCAGGAGGTCAGCCATGCCGTACAGGCTCTCAGCTTCCCAGCTCTCGCACAGCCAACCCAAGCCAAGCCACAGATTGGACTTGCAGCGCAACCGCAGCGACTTGAGCACTACCACGCTCCCTTACTTTGTTGGCCCGAACAGACATGCGCCCAGAAGCAACACAAGCGCACGCAAACCGTACACCACCGTCGCACATGTTACTTCGTGGGCGGTATGAACTTTGGCAGCTCCACGTGATAGCGGTAGTCGGGGGGCGTCTCGGGGGGCGGGCCGCGCCACAGCAGCAGCTCGCGCTCGTCCTGCAGTGCACACGTGGGTGAACAGGAAAACGGGTGTGCGGCAGCGGCCAGACGCAGGGCAGGGCAGGCACGAGAGGCGACAAACTGAACACCCCTGCAGAGTGCTTGCACCTCGCCTTCCACGCCATCACATACTCATGAGGGGCTTCAGTTGCGAAGTCTGCTCACAACTGCCCTCCCAAGTAAGGACGGAAGATGTTCCCCTTGACCCCCTGCCCCACCATGCTGAGCAGCATCTCCACGGTGCGCCGCGCCTCCAGGTGCTCCGCGGCAGCCGCCACTGCGTCACGCGCGTTGGCGGCCAGCTCGGCGTCCTGTGTTGGGGATGAAGAGAGCACAACTAACGCCATATAGTAGTGCGTGCAAGGATTGGCAGTAAGCTGGCGGGGATGCGAGTGCACTGCGGCGTTATAATGTGGACAGGGCTGCTCATCTGGCAATGCAAGCCGGCCTGCTGAGCGTCCTGGACTGGACGTTGGGCCACGATGTGGCGTTTGGAATGCGGCCAGCGGCTGCTTGTCTGAAAGTTGGCCATTACTGGTAGTGGACGCGCCATGCACACACGCACGAATGAGGAACAGCTGCACACGGACCCCATAAGCCGCTCTGTGTGCTTGCGTTTGGTCCCTAGCCCAAAGCTCCTCCCAGCTGCAAGAATCGGCCAGCCTCGGCAGCCCGTCCGCCCCCCGCTCCGCGCCCTCCCGCACCTGCCCGCGCATGAGGCGCACCAGCGCCACCCCCGCGTGCAGCATGACCAGCACCTTGGACTCCTTCTCCACCGCCAGCCCCATCAGCGCGGCGGCCGCGTGCTTGGTGGTCTCGCGGTGCTGCAGCGGCAGCAGCTCGGCAAGCACTGCGAGCAGGCCAAGCAACCAAATATGTGGTCCATGACTACTAGCATATGTACCGGTATAGTTGAGTACTTTTACCATGTGGTCCAGGACGGCGTTGCATTGCGCTGCAGGCAAACCCCACGGCACAAAGGCACACCTACCGCGCCATGGCCCAAGACCCCACCCTCCCGCCGTGCAACTTCCTTGCCACCCCCCTGCACGCATATGCAAAACAAGTACCGGTACACCTCCCCGTCACAAGATGCTCCAACTCGACCGCCGCCGGCGCATCCCCTTTTCCCGGCCCCTCATCCCTTTCCCCTCCAATATCGGTATCAGACCCCAACCCCACAGACGTTGGCCGCTCACCCTTGTACGCCTCCGCCTCCCGCACCGCCGCCTTGCCCTTGTCGTGGTGGCACATCTGCTCCAGGCACGTGGCTACCACCTGCAGCAGCTCCATCAGCCGGGCCTCGAACCTGCAGCGTTGTGTGTGGGGGAAGAAGGGGGTGTTGGGCGGTTAGGAAAACATGGAGCCAGACAATTCCTACGGATGGACGTGATCATTGAATGTGGCAAGGGAGGTGTCAGGGCAAGGAAAGCTAGGTATTGGGATGGAAGGCAGGTAAAGCATGGCTGGGCCACGGTTAGCTTTAGACACCACCTGCTTCCTGCTGCCCCGGACGCCAAGCGTCAGCAATGCCGCTAGCCCACGCAGCGGCTCTTTCACCGCTCCCTACTCCAAACCCATTAAGTCCAGCGTAGGCGTGCCTTCTGTCCCAAGCACGGAACCCCTTCTCACGCAGGACCTGCTGGCACCCCTCTTGGCCCTGCAGGTCCTTCCCCCCCTCCGTCTGTGCTTGCTGTACACGTGTTGCTAGTGCTTTGCCTCGGCCTCTCCGGCTTCGCTCACTTGAGGTCCCCCTGCAGCCCCCTCCGCGCCACGGCCACCAGGCAGCGCGGTACCCCCGCCTCCAGCGCCGCAAGCACGCCGTCGTCGGTGCGGGTCACACCTGGACGGATCAAAAGGGATTGATCAGCCACTCGCAGATACTAATTAGGCGCCGATGTGGAGGCAGATTGGTGACAAGTTCAGAGCCTCAAGCACACCGTCGTCGCCGCGGATCACGCCTGAACGGGCGAGAAGAATCAATCAGTAGCTACATACGGTACTGAAGCGGTAGGGAATGTGGGCGGGTCACAAGCTCAGGGCAGCCAGCGCGCCTTCATCGGTGCCGGTCACGCTTGCAAGGGCCGGGCACTACACGATAATGTGTGTACTGGCCACGAGCTCACGACCGGAACATACGCTGGAGATTGGGTTGCAACAGCAATGGCCCCTGTACGGCAGTGGTTCCTGACACAGCAGGCCACGTACCCGCTGTCCCTGCTAGTACCGGCGCAGGCAGCCCCGGTGCGCTGTGCGCCCAACACGGCCCGCTGTCCAAAGCCCAGCAACACAACCCGGCCGGTTGCTGGCACCCTCCCAACGTCCCAAGTATCCTACCCTCCAGCGTGGCCGCCGCGTTCTCGCAGGCCGCCAGCGTGAAGGCCTCGTCCGCCGGCTGCCCCAGCAGCTCCACCAGCGCGGGTACCAGCGCGGAGCGGGCCGAGGGCTCGTTCAGCAGCGCGTTGCCGTCCTTGGACACCGCAAAGGACTGCCGAGGGGTGGAGGATGCGGAGGAGGAGCCGGGGGGGGGGGCGATAGACGGGGGTTTCAGGGGGCACAAGGGGCAGAGGGGAGTGTGCGCGTGGACTTCGGAGGGGTAGGCCGGCGGGGCCCACCGCAGGAGCTCTCCGAGAAAGTGACAACTTCTTATTTTTTGTACGGCCCCGCTGTCCTTACCCATTGAGCTGGTCGGCGCCCCTCTTGCTGTCCTCACCCGTAGCGCCACCACGCGCGTTCACGCCTCCCACCCCCAGCCTTTGCCGTTACCCCCAGCCTCCCCTCACCCGTAGCGCCCCCGCCGCGTCCTCCGGCGTGGTGGCCAGCGCCTCCGTCAGCACCGCCAGCCCGCCCTCTGCCACGATGGCCTGGCGCCCAGCCATCACCTGGGGACGGATGGAGGTGGGGGATGGGTTGGGGAACCACTCGTAACACGTACAAACGCACCGAACAAACATCCGTGGCAAGGCGCAGGGACTAGCGATGGGGATGCTACCGGCAGCACACATGGCGGGGACATGGGGCACAGCAGATGGGATGGACGTACTCAATACATATCCTGGTGCAGCCATATGGGCCTGCTCCTGCACCTTGGCGGCGTGTTCATACCATTGTGTGGTAGCACCTCCCCCCGTGAGGAGGTCCCGCGCCGTCAGGCACCGTGGCCCAGCGCTGCGTGCTTGGAGCCCACGGCCCCACAGCACCTCCCTCCCGTCCGCACCTGCGCCCCACTGGCTTCAGCTGCTGTTCCTTTGCCGCTTTCCCCAACCCCTCCCCCCGCACACCTGTGCCAGGCTGGCTAGCGCCTTGCAGCTCAGCCGCCGCACCTCCACGTCACGGCTCTCAGACAGCAGCCGGCACAGGGGCGCCGCGGCACCCTCAGCCACCGCATTCGTCTTGTGCTCCTGCGTCCCCATGCATGCAAGCAGCGCGTACAGTCAGGCACGTGCTGGTTTCTATGACGGGCAGCGTGAGGTGCAGGGCAGGGATGGCACGGCGGGAAGCTAGCAGAGCACTTGTACAGTACGGTGTGAACGCACAGCGTGTCCGTTGGGGCCAGAAGTCAGAGTACGTACTTGTGTGCTTAGCAGGCCGTTGAATATCTTTAAAGCATGGGACCGCTGGTCGTCTGGGAGCTCTGGTAAGGCCAGCACAGCTATGAGCTGCGCGAAGGTGGGGTGAGGAGCAGGGGGCATGGGGTCAGGTGGGTTGCTTGAGCAGCAGGGCGGGCATGGAGAGTGAGGCAAGCAAGGGCACAACCATGAATACCAGCCGTGGTGTGCAGTCACATAAGGGGCATCTGAGCCTCAAGTGCTGCCTCTCTAGAGAGGAGGCAACCGAGGACAGCGGAGGTGCCACAGCAGGTGGTTCCCAGGGCCGAGCGGCAGGGTACCACCCCTCCCCTAAAGCGCACCTTGGGCACAGCCCGACGACCATGCGCCTCTGCTACTTCGTCACTGATAACATCCTGTGGCAGATTAGCCGCGCCATGTACTTGGTTGGGCGACGAGAAGCTGAACGTGCAGCGACATGCAGCACCACATGCTAGGCTACTGCACCTTGGGAAACGGTTCGCTGAAGTCGGGATGGAGGTCTTTCAAGAACTCTGATACAACGTGTCTGCTAGCATGGCTTTGCATCCTCCTAGACACTAGAGCAGCGCAGCTACAAGCTCCCGCGTTGGGACGCCTCCCCGTCAAGAACTAGGTGGTCCGCAGGAAAGATTTACAAGGACGGTACTTCCATATTTCCCATACAAAAGCTTGTTATATCCACGTTTATTGAGGCTTGCGGACACTGAAAGGTGATTCAACTCGTGTCTCTGCTGGCTCTTTGGTTACAGCGCTAGGCTACATCAACGACGTAGTACGTTCCTATGATAGGAAGGAATGTCCTGACGTGAGTAATCGGCACCTTCGGACAATGGAGCACGGGAGGTCTCCTGCAGCATGCAAGGGAGTTCCGTCGCGCTGCGTCGCGGAACAGGCCGCCCCGGCGCGTACCGGAACATGTCTGCAACAAAAGCCCACGTCGAGGATCGCGCACTGGCACATCCTTTCACGTACAGGAACCCTTACCCCTTGCGGGGTAAGGTGCACCACTGCACCTGTGCCTGTGTCTCCCGTCGCCCACCCCCTTCGCCCCTCTGGCCCCTGAAGCGCAATAACTGGAGGTTATGGAGCACAGGATGAGCATGTGGATGCAAGTGGAACCCCGGACTGAGGAACAGAGGCACACACTTGCTTGCCCTGTATCGGTATTGTTCATAGCAAGTCTCACCCTGGGCCACGCAACAAGTCTACCGTAGCCGCTTTGCGTCATCTGCGTACTTCACTTGCATCATCTCAGGTTAGGCCAAGTCACGTACGCTTCGGCCACCTCAGCACCCATTCATACACATAACTCACACAGGATGAGTGCATATACTTGCATGACACTAAGTACCATTGCACAAACCGCTGAGTGTTTCAAAGTTGATTCAGTCAACCGCCTTTTCGCAAGGCCATGCTGCTGCGCCCCCCCCCCCCTTCATTCTCCGCTTGAGACTCATCAAGCCGCTGCCCTATAACCATACAGTACGCTCACAAAAGCCGTGCACTCGATGCAGCTGCAGCCAAAGTGCCTCCAATGCCACCACATCGCGTTTTCAACCCGCATGCCGTGCCAGTACACAAGAGATGTTTGCGCGACAGCCGTCGGGTGAAACTGCAATCCAACAAGCAAGTGCCTGCAACACGCAGCCGTTAGCGTACTAAAGCTGGCCAGCAAGCACGTGACCAAAACATAAACACCCTGCAGCTGCAGCTGCCCAATGCCTGTGCAGTAAAAACCCAACCAGCTCTACGCCACTAGCTACGCCGTACACTCAGCTTCTTGCCAATTACCTCCCGGAAAAAATGGTTCCACCCGTCGGGTCACCAAGCCACTGCCCAACACCTCTGCAGCAAGTCCCCAGACACTCAGCCCCACACCAGCGCCCCCGAATGCACAAGAGCTGCGCCTTTCCACCCAGCTAGCAGCTGCCGCTCACCCCGCACGACCCCGCACCATACGATGCACGCCGCACCATGCATCACCCTGGCACGCTGTACCGCCGACCGCCATGGGGCCCGCGTCACGGGCCCCGGAGCTTGCCAGCCAGGCCGCTGAACAAGCCCCCGGCCGCCAGTCACAGCTTCGCAGCGGTCTGCGGCGCGCCGCTGCGCGCAGGCGCGGCCCTCCCGTCCGGCTCCAGCGACAGGCGGTCATCGTAAAACGACAGCGAGTCGGGCGCGTGGCTCTCCTTGAGCAGGTAGAAGAACTCCTCCCGGCTGATCTTGCCGTCGCCGTTGGTGTCCGCCTCGCGCAGCATCATCTTGGCCTCCGACAGGCGCTCCGAGTCGCTGTCGCTCATGCGCGCCACGCCGCCGGGGCCGGGCGCGGCGGGGCGCAGCGGCGGCAGCTGGCTGATGAGCTCGTCCAGCGAGATGAAGCCGTCGCCGTCGTGGTCCAGCTTGCCGAACGCGTGGTCCAGGTACGTCTGGGCGTGACAGGGGTGGGGCCAGGGGGTTGAGGTCAGGTGAGTCTGTGGCGCGGTGGTGTAGCGTGTCATGTTGCAGGCGAGCTCAGCGTGCTCATGGCGTGGGGCTTGCTAAACGCTGTGGCATACATGCGAGGAGTGGAACCGGGCTGCTGTGCAAGCAGAATCGCAGTCACCATCGCGCACGTTCCCTAAGCGCCCACGCCTGCCCCCATCCGCAGCGCATCTCCTTCCCCCGCCCCGGACAGCCCGCGTCTCCTCTCACCTGCCACCCCTGCTCCGACTGCACCTGGTCCCAGTCCATGAGCGTGGTGATGAACTCGCTCAGGTCCACGGTGCCGTTGTGGTCGAAGTCAACGCGGCGCATCAGGTTCTCAATCTCGTTGTCAGCCAGCACGTAGCCCTGGAAAGAGGAAAGCGGGCAGGGAGAGGTCAGCGCCATGGTATATTAGGTTTTGTTAGTGTTGAAGCAGCTCGTGTCACAACGTGTCAGCACGAAGCAACATCCGCATATTGCAGTGAACCTACCTGAACGCCAATCGGCGCAACTGGATCTGACCGTTGTCGCCCTTTGCAACCTCTACTTCGTGCTTCTACAAGCACCGACACCCCCGCCCCCTTTCAACTGTGTCCCCTCCCAAACCCCACCTGGCGGCGCAGGCCCTCCGACAGCTCCTCCAGCGAGATGGCGCCGCTCGAGTCCGTGTCCAGCTGGTTGAACAGGTCCTGCGCAGCAGTGGTTGGGAGGGTTTCGCGGTGCACGTAGGAGAGCAGCACTCCACCGCCGGCCGTGTACGCACCGCAAGCTTAGGCCAAAACTTGAGCGCCAGTATCCGCCCCGGTCCGCACACCGAACCCCTACCCTTCCGGGCCAGGTCTGGGCCTGGGCTCCCTACAAGAAGGACATTACTCGCGCGTTGTTTTCGCGACGCAATACCCTCCTCCTCGTCCCGAAGCCCACCTGCAGGTTGCCCAGCGCGGCGCGCGCCTTGCGCGAGGCGGGCGCCTTGCCCTGCTTGCCCTCGTCCTGGATCTCGTCCACGATCATCTTGAGCACAAGCTGCTTCAGGTGCCCAAACGTGGAGAAGCGCTGCAGGCGCTGTGGGGCAGAAGGGGAGGGAGCAGGAGGCAGGGCGAAAGACACATCATCCAGCTGACATGTGACAAGGCTCAGCTGCTTCGAAGACGCGAAATCCTTCGTCCGCTCTAAGATCACCCAAGCCCGCTTCACCACAGCCCTGCCGTGCTCGCCTGCCTGCCTGCTTCCCTGCCTTGCCGCAAGATGCACTCGCCTCTCCGCCAGCCTCTCGCACGGGCTTGCACTATGCCTCCGTGCGTTTTCATGGCTCACATCAGCCCCTCCCCTCGCCCCCGCTCCCCTGCCTTCCGCCCCTGCCCACCTGCACCACGCTGCCCTGCAGCGGCAGGTCCCTGGCGCGGCCCTCCTCGCTGAGCCACGGGTGCTCCAGCGCCACGAAGGCCGACGGCCGCAGCGCCGGGTCGCGCTGCAGCAGCCGCTTCAGCAGGTCCACGGCGCTGGGGGACAGCTGCTTCAGCTCCTGCGCATATGCAACACGCGCGACAGTACAACATGTTGGCATAATCACCAAGTACAGGTCACCTGGCTCAGAATGCGGAACTTGTCAGATGTCCAGGCGGAGGACAGGTGCCCGGATGGTGCACATTCAGCACATAGCTGCCTTGACCGCGTACGGCCTCACCGGCGCGTTCCAGTTGACGTCCTGCGTGAGGATGGCCTTCCACACGTCGCTCAGCGTCTGGGTGCGCACGTCCTCCCAGAAGGGGAACCGGCCCGTCAGCAGCTGCAGGGGCAGGGGCCCGGCAGGGGGAAGGGGGAGCCAGACACGTTAGCTGCAAGTCCTGGGGTGAGTGGTTACACGACACGTCGGACAGCGGTCCGCCCGCTGTTCTCAAGTTGCCCGGCACTTGGGTGCATGGTCCAATGTTGTCTTGTTATATCCAGGCCCCACTTAACTCCTCACCTGGTACGTGAGCATGCCCACAGACCAGATGTCGCACTTCTCGTCGTACGACTGCAGGACCAGCTCCGGTGCCATGTAGGCCGGCGTGCCTGAACGTATACGTCGGGCAGTCAGTTACAGATTTCAGCCAACCAGTGCAGCTTACAAGCCACTTCTACACCATGGTGACGCGCTGCCCCCTGCACACCGCCCACCCGGCCGCAACCGCCACCCACCCGAGCGCGAGGTGAGCTTGGGCTCGTCCGGCCAGTGGCGGATGGACAGCCCGAAGTCCGTGGCCTTGAGCGGGCTCTCGTCGTCGTGGCGCAGGAACAGGAAGTTGTCGGGCTTGACGTCGCGGTAGATGATGCCCTTGGCGTGGCACTGGCTGATGAAGCGCAGGATCGAGCGCGTCAGCCGCGCAATGTACTTCTCCGAGTACCTGAAGCATCAGGAAGCGGGGGACGAAGTTGGGGGTTGGGGTTGTTGTGGGTGAGCGCATGGGACAGTACGGAGAAAGATTGCTGCACTTCAATCTGAGCTGCACGGGGCCATAGCGTGTTTGACACACGAGGCAGACTCAGCGCAACCCTGCGAGGAAGACGGCCGCCATGGACCTCGCATCCAAGCCGACTTGTAGCACTCTCTCCAGAGCCCCTGGCCAAACCCACTCCCCCGCTTCCAATCAAGCGAGTCCGTGCCCTCCCGCCTACCAGCTCACATCTTTCCTCCCTTGCCCTCAGCCCCTCCATATCCTCCCCCGCCCCCTTCCTCCGCTTCCCCCTTGCCCGCTGCGGCCTCAGAACGCCTCTGCGCTGAGTCTGCTGCACCCTGCGGCACCCTCCCCCTCCCCCTCCCTCGCCCCACTTGTGGCTCTCGATGCGCTCCAGCAGCGCCCCTCCCTCGCACAGCTCCATGACCAGGTGAATCGAGTCGTCGTCCTCAAACACGTCCCGCAGGTTCACCGCGTCAAGCGAGTAGCCCAGCTGCTGCATGATCTCCACCTGCAACCGTACAGCGCGGCAGCGTGGTGATGAGTGCGCGGCATGTTGCCGTTCGGCATGCTGCGGCGTTGCCTGGGTGCAGCTGCTTGCGTTGCGCATGTGCAGAAAGAGTTGAGCTCCAGCTAGGTCACTCGTGTGGGTCGTGGAGCGTGCAGGGGCTGACCGTGGGAGTTGTGGTATGGAGCGCATGGGTTATGACGCGGGTTGCAGGGTGCCTCGGCGTCTGCTGGTTGGGGGTGCTGCAATAAGGCGTCTTACAGGGCGGTGTATGGTTGCTGTTGGTCAACCTACTACAGGTAAGTTCCGTTGCTGAGCTGCGTACTGAGTTCCTGGGGGTAGGGGCTAGGGGGCCTGGGCTAGGCTGGAGGCCTCCCTGATGCTGCAAGGATCACGGGGACCGCAACCTGTGCTAAGCTACCTGTACAGGCATTCCCGTGTGTGCTGATGTGTCCAGAGCTTGACCCAGATGGGCCCTGCACTCCCGTTGCCTTTGGCACATCCGGTACCGGTACCACCGAACCAGGGCACAGAACGGGTGCTGGCACCCCAGCCTTACCTCTGTTCGCAGCTTAAGCAGGTACCGCGGCGTGGGAAGGCCACGCTTTGGGACCTTCGGTATCGTCTTCACAGCGTTGATGCGCCCGGTCTCCTTCTCAACGCACTCGCGGACCACGCCAAAGGAGCCAGCGCCAATGACTCGCCCGACCAGGTACTTCTCCGGAAAGTTGCGTGGGAAGCCGAAGACACAGGTGCACTGCAAGGCAAGGAAGAATCGTTCGTAAACCGGCAGCTAGAGCTCGAAGGGTGCTGGACCCAAAAGGGGGCGCATGCACTCCAGTAACGGTCTCGTAGCAGCCGGAACCTGTCACAGTCCGAGTAGCTCACCATTCCTGGCTCCAATTCTGTGCGTCCTGGGAGCCGCAGCACGCCCTCATCGCTTGCCGATGCGGTGTAGTCAGTCGAGTTCACGATAATCGCTTTGCCCCGCTGAACCACCCTCCACGTCGGCGACGAGGGCCTAGAGCTGCTTTGCCGAGGCAGAACCGTGGTGCACGCAACACGTCCGCTGAACTCAGCTGCCTGTGCGGGCTGAGCAGCAGCATTGCGCCCGAGCTGCTTCGATAGCAGCATGGCACGCCCCGAGGCCGCCCCTGTCGCTGCTCTGGACCCAGCATGATGCTTAGGCCTCATTGTTGCAGCCAGACGTCGCTCTGCAGGTCGGTATCGCAAGCAGCAGCGCCGGGAGCTGTCCCTTGCAGCGTCTCAGTATGTTGTGTCAAGGTCAAAAGTAACGGTATGTAGAAGACGTAGTGTTTATATTGTAATGCCCCTGGGATAAGAAATAGACCACTGACGTGCTAAGCGAGGCGACGCAGCGGCACGTCTAGCAATGCAAAAGCGGATGCGGTAGACTTAAAAAATGACCTTTCTAGCTCTGTGCAGTGTGAAGGTGTGAGACTCGGGTTGCATGGCAAGTACCGTAACGGTACCCTGGTACGACGATGCGGTGGGCGAGCTGGCACCCATGCACCTTGCAGCAGAAGGCTAGGATGCAAAGACAAGCATGGCCAGGCAGCACCGTATAATACAGCTGGAGAAGGAATTTGTGGCGAAGCCCAGGAACAGGGCCAACACGGCATTGAGGGACAACCCGTTGGGAGGACAACTGTTCTATGTCCAGGTCGGTCATGTGATCACGCTGCCCAGCAGGGCTCAGGCGGAATCAGTAAGCCTAGTCGTTTACCACGCCTGCCACGTAAGCTTCTATTGCATGTTCAGTTCAGTTCAGTTGTTACACGTGGCAGGTGCAACTTCCCATACGAGCCGTAGGGCCCAAGGGATACCACAATGCGAATACGTGCATGGATGCGAGGCCCGGAGGACTGCACTAGCCGTTCCGCCCCGCCCTAATAGCCTTGCTTAAGGGGCTCTGCTCCCCTGCCGTTGCCACGTGCCACCCCTGCATGGCCGACGCGCGACACTTGTCACGGATTGGCCCTAGTACCGGTAAGGTGAGGTGAACGGCGGATAGCGCAGGCATGCAGAGATGTCTTGTCTGCTGACATGGAAACACCTGCGGCCGACCAGGGCCGACCGACCCTCCAGATTGTCCCCGGCTGGAAGGTCAGCACCTACCCAAGGACATGCGCCGCACTGCGGGAGTCTCGGCCTTGCTCCCGCCGGTGCAAGATGTGCACCCTGAGGGCCTTGGTGCTGGGCGGGCCCCTTACGGGGCAACCCACTGCTGCCCAACTCCGAGGCGGCGGAGACACCAGCAGGCCGATTCGGCCCTGAGCCGCGTTATAGCCAGCTGATCAGCTGCAGGCCACTGCAAATAGTGGGGCACTTGGTTTACGTCCTGGACGTGCTGGCATAGCCCAGGGTCGCCGAGTGGGAAGCCTGGTGTTACGGAGCACCTGGAGCCCTCCCGCCCGGCGGACTTCCATGACCGCCCCACTGTCCACAGCGCCCTGCACAGCCTGGCCGCAGCAGTCAGCCAAGAGTGGCAGGCCGCTGCTCGGGGGCCAGCCACGCTGCCAGTCGGCCAGCGCCCCACCCCCGAGATGCCATGGCCCTCATTGTGCCGCGCCTTGGCTGGCGCATCCCAGGCTCCTCCGTGGTAGTCCCGCTGCACAAGCTGCTGGTGAGCTGGGCAACCAGCCTGCAGCTCGCGGAGCTTACGAGCAGCGCAGACAGCAAACGAAGAATTATGTGCGGGAGGCGGGCACCCGGGGGGAGACCTGCGGGAGGAGTGCAATGCCTTCCAAGCTGCCCGACGGTGGCTGCGGAGGCGGGCCCGCTGGGAGAACGGGAACAAGGAGACCCTGTGGCGGCTGCATGTGGATGGGGTTGTGCTGCCTGGTAATACCCACCTGGCCCACCTGCCAGCCGTGCCCATGGTTACGGCACCTTCGTTGGAGCGGCCGGGCGGCATACCACCCCTGCCTGCACCACTTCTGGAACTGGCCTGTCGCCCGCAGAGTGCGCCAGGTGGGCCAATCTCCCGCACCTGTGGTCAGCTAAGCCGCCAGTTGGCTGCCACCAGTCCCGCTGCGACGTCATCACGCTTGCAGCCCTGTCAGCCATGGAGGCTGGGCGGGCCAGCCCCTGGGCCGCCACTGGTAACTGTGCCCGGGCCAGGGCGACGCAGGCCTCCTCCCGGGGGTCGGCCTCTGCGCAGCAGGGTGGGGAGGACGGGCGCAGCGCCCTGAAGCGTGCGTGCACGCGGGCAGCAACGGACATTTAGGTTCGACTGCGATCATTCGCAGCCCTAGGCGTCCCGCGCCAGGGCTGGGAGGAAGTGGGGCCAAACCATGCCGTGCTGGCGGTTGAGGGTGGGCGGCTTAGGGTAGCGCAGCCTGCGGCGTTCGACGAGCAGGAGGCAGCGGACTGATCTCCCGGCTGCAGCCGTTGCTTAGGAAGCACTGGTGTGGGGCTCCTGTAGGTGTCCTTGGGGCCCGCCGGGGGCCTCGGAGTGAGACGTGCTGCGTTGATTTGCTGCTGCGCGTGGTTCGCGGGGTGTTACGCTGTGCACTCTGTTGTGTGGGCAGACCTCCCCATCGATGGACAGTGTCCTCACTGGCGCCTCAAATTATATGCAACTCTTGCTTAGAGGCACTTCAAGTTTAAAACGCAGGGGTACACGAAGTTGGGTGCAGGCAGGTGAGCCCTGTGACCTTAAGTTGTGTGCGTATCAGCCAGACCGTTGGGCTCGGTTGTACGTCAACGGCCCATGGGACTGCGGCACCCTAACCTCTGCCATTGCGAGCTGGCGTCCTTGCTTTCTATCGGAGGAACCTTTGTAGCATTCCAACTACGCTGACCCAGTTGCAAAGCGTGCTGTTATTCTCGTTCCTTTTAGGGCTCATGACTAGCCTGTAACCCCGCCTTCCTTCCTGGCACACGACCGAATTGTCCAGGTATAGGTGCTCAAGGCGTAACAAAGATGCATGGAAGCGGTCTTCTACGTTTAGACCGCGCGCTTGGCGGGGGCGTCGGCGTGCCGCTGCCGTTGCGTGGCGGAAGGGCCTCGACTGCCCGACGGGTTAGTGTTGCCAAAGTAGCACTAGCAACAAACGTATGCTTGTATCGGTCATGGTTCACCTGTCGGATAGAGGCTTTAGTGCCGGTGCCTGTCGGCGGCAGCGGGACCGTCGCCGCGCAACAAAGCGCATATTGATGGAACTGCCATTTGCAGACAGTACATACATGTAAATCTTACGTAATCTTGACGCCGAGAACGCGAGACGGGCTTGACCGGTCACGTCGCTCTCTGGGCACTTGCGGGCTACACAGGGGGTCCTGCGCAACACCCCAACCACCGGTCGATATGTCCGTTGTTTGTGCTGTCAAGGCATTCGTACACTCTTTCCTGTGGCCTGACAGGTCGCTGCCGCCTCGGCCAGCGGGGGTTCCGCTGGCGGGGGCGGGTCAACCCGCAAGGTCACGAACCGTGACCTGGATGGCGTGCGCCAGGTGGGTCAACGGTTTCATATGTTGCAAGCAAAGGGCCGATACATGTACTCGACTGCACCCACGCGTGGTAGGGTGGAGAGCAGCCCCGTGCACTTGGGCACGGCATCCTCCACCCCTGGCGGCGGGGGCAGCTCGCCGAGCTCCTTGTGCAACCAACTTGACTGCAATGCTTGTACTACCGCCAGCACCAACACCTCCCTGACTGTCTTTCCACCCCTCCCTGTTGGCCACCCTGCTCATGCGTGGCAGGTCCTGGGTCCCCAGCCCGGACCTGTACCGCCGCCCGGCCGGAGCCCCACCGATGACGTCAGCTCGCTGCCCCCCTCGGAGCGGCCCCTGTTCCCGCCCACCGACATGCCGTCCGACCCCGACCTCACCGCCGCCATCCAGTCGGCGGGAAGCTGGCAGCAGCTGCGCGAGCTGTACGTTGCCAACGCCCGCCGCATGGACCCCGCGCAGCTGTACGCCACAATCGCCAGGTCCGTACGACTGTACAGCAGTACTGCACACCGTGCCCTGCGGCCATGACCCCCATCCTTAGCTACAAGTACCGCGTTGCATGATGCACGGCAGGCTCTGCAGGCGCAGCCCTGTCGTCATTAAACTACTCCTGGCCCAGGAGTGCCGCCCCCTTGGCCCCTTGCCCTCCTGGGCTGAACGTGTGCCCGCCCGCGGTCTGCCCACATACCCGCCTGTACTTCACACCGCATGCACCCTGCCCTGCATCAGCATGCAGCTGACACAGGAACCAATCACTACCTGTGCCGCAACGACTGTTGCCGTGTGCCGGTGTGCGGCCGCGCAGGCTGGCGGTGGTGACGGGGGCGGTGGTGTGGGTGGAGGGCGCACCGCTGCCCGAGCCCACCACGCTGGCGACGCCCGAGGGGGCGGAGGAGCAGCCTCTGATCAGCGAGAGGGACGCAAAGGAGGTGGTGGTGAGCAGGGCGCCGGCGGAGACGGGTTTGGGGGATGTGGGTGTTGCTGCCGCAAAGGCGGGCCACCCACCCCTGCGGGGTGTTGCGGCTGCGATCCCCCGACCGGTCCCAGTCCATGTGCCGATACGGTATTTCAAGCTGTAGCGGTTGTGCTGATAGTAAGTGTGCTTGCGGGTATCAATGCTCGCACGCATGAACACTTGCGCCCCTGTTCCGCCCCCGCCAGGCCCTGGGGCAGTCGCTGTCCCGCGCCGCCGGCGTGTGCATCGTGGAGAACCTGTACGGCATGCGGCAGGTGGCGGCCATGCTCCAGGTACGGCACGACACTGTACGGCACACGCGTGCATGGGCATAGGATGCCTGCGGAGGCCTGGTGCGGTGTAGCGTATCCTGCTGCTGCGAAGTGGCTGTGACACGGTGGACGAGGGCAGGGTGGCACGAGGTCTGTGCATGGCGGGACGGAGGGCCGGGTTGCGCCCGGCCGTAACCAACACCTCCCAAACCCAACCTGCTAGGGGTTCATGTACGCGGCACCAACAAGGCCGCATGGGCAAGTGCACCCACGGCCACGCCCTATTCGCACCCGCGCACAGCTCGCGGCAAGCACTGTGCTGCAATCTACGACGGCTCAATGTGCATACACAGATGCATTTGTCCTGTCCCGCCTGCCCTGCCCCGCAGTGCCTGGTGGCTCTGGGCGTGGCGCTGCCCGCGGCTTGGCTGCGCGCCGTGGAGGTGGTGGTGCTGCGCACGCAGCAGGACAGCGGGGAGGAGAAGGCGGCCACACGGTGCGTGGTGCGGCGGACTCGGGCCGCACGGGTGGCTGTGGGCAGCGGGGTGGTGGCTGCCGCCTACCTAGCACCTAAGCTGGAACCCTGCGCACACCTGCATCGACATACATCATAACCGTTGGGACAGGCGGCGGGGCGCGCCGCAGATGCAGTCACGGCATTACGGCCGCAGAATCAGGACATCAGCCGCCACGCGTTGCGCGTGCTGCAGCTTTAATTCGGTGCCTGGTCACGGTGCCCCATTCAACAATGCACCGAGGCCCGGGTACACACCACGACGTCCTCGCTCCAGTCTGCTGCCAACGGAGGTGCTCTCTCCACTACACTACATTCATCGTCCTGTTTTCAGAGCAGTATGAACATTCCATGACACCGTTCCCCCAGGCTGCTGTCCACGGAGCTGCTGTCCATCTGCGCCTCCTTCCAGCGCCTGGCGCACGTGCCGCAGCGCTCCATGGTGCAGCTGCTGGAGGACGTGTCGCTGCTGGAGCTGGTGCAGCTGCCGACGCAGCAGCAGGGCGGGGAGGAGGCGCCGGTGCCTGTGCCGGGACAGGGGCAGGTGGGCCGTCCAGGGAGCCTGAATTCCTTGGCATGCAGCCAGCGGCCCTGGCACGGGCCAGCACCGTGTCGTGTCAACGAGCACGTGTCACAGCCCGGTGCTGTATGCGGCTGGTGTGGGCTAACCCACAACGCCCTGCATCTCGGCCTCATCCTGGCCCCACTTGGCTGGTTCAGAACGGCACACGCCCTGTGCTCCTGCCCCGCGTTCCCCCTCCCCGCAGCCGCAGACCATTGTGGTGGTGCTGACGGCCACGCAGCTGCTGTGCATTGCGCGGGCGGTGCTGCTGTGGGGGCTGCAGCCGCAGGGGGACTGGAGCGACCGGTACCTGCAGGTAGGCTGGGGTGCAACCAGCGGTACCTGCAGGTGGGGGGCACGGCTAAGGCAGGGGCAAGGACAAGGGAGGGCCCAGCGGGTCTGTTAGACCTTTGCCTGAGGTATCGCACACGGCATGCCGCATGGGAGCTGGAGGGAGATTAGCCGGTCTGCTGGCTCCTGCCTTGAACCGACGGCACGTGGGGCACGGCACGGCGCATGGACGTAAGGGACGCACAGCGTTGCCGGCAGTCAGAGAACAACGACATCACCGATATCGTAAGCGCCTTTTGTTGACTACACCGCGACGTGCCTTCCGCGACCCCTTGCCTCCCCCAGGCCACCTACGCCCGCATAACCCGTGCCAACGCACTGTACGACAAGATTGCCGCCGCGCCCGACGATGACGAGGGTGCGACACTGTCGTACGACGAGGCGAAGGAGGCGGCGGAGGCTGAGGAGGCGCTGGGGGTGGAGGGCCTGGGGGCGCTGCTGTGGGCCGCCATCGTGCTGGGGGCGCGGCCCGCAGACCCAGGTGGGATGAACGAAGTGTATGTACGCATACTTGCAGGTGGGGTTGGAGAGAGGGGTGATCGCCGTGTGGAGGCGGAGAGGGAGAGGAGGTCGTGCAGAGGATGAAGGCCAGAGTTTCGCTGAGGGGAGGCGCAGTGTCAGGAATAGACGGAGGGCTGGAGCGCAGCAGCACTACTTGGTTGGTGGAGGCACGGTTCTTGGTATGCACTACTGCAGCGGTCCGAGTAAACATTAAAGCCTGTCACATTTTGTGCAATACGGTATTTGCAGAGAACCGGTGGATGTCGGAGTTCACCTTCGCGGCGCAGCGGCGGCTGCAGGAGGTGGTGGAGGCGCCGCAGGAGGCGGAGGTGGTGGCGCCGGGCGGACCGATGGCGGCGGCGGCAGGGGCCGCAGGGGAGGAGGGGCCCACGCTGCAGGTGGGCCAAGGCCACGTGTACCGCACGGTGCCACGTGCGAGCATAGCCACGTGCCATTCCCACGCGCAAGGCCCCTCGTGGCCTGGGCAGGCATTTGGGAACAGCATCAGCGAGAAGGCCTGGCACTGCGTGCAACATATGATGCGGCACCACATGGCACGGCACACAGTGGCACAAGCTGCCTGAGCTTTCAGGGTATCCCGGTTGCCGACATATGGACTGCCTCATTTCCCTGCTCCCCTTTCCGGCTTGGTTCACGTTCACCCCCGTCCGCTTGGTTGCCAACAATTACAACCCACTTGCACCCGTCTACACAACAAACGCTGGTTTACAGCACTTGCGATATACATCTGTTTCCCTCTTCCGCCGCCCGCAGGACCTGGCCAGCCTGCTGTCCGCCTACCAGCAGATGGTGACCGACCCGGGGGTCAGCTGGACCAACAGGTGCCTGCAGGTGGGGCGGTTGTGGCTGTCAGTCGGGGGTTGGCTGGACGAGTATGTGCCTGCGGGTGGGGTGGTACGGTGCTGTTGCAATAGCGGGCGAACTGTGCGACAGCCGTGGCAGGACAGCGGCGTTAGTGTTACGCTACAGGCTGGGCGGGGCCGGAGTCAGGGGACCCTCGGGGGCCCGGAACGGCAGTGTCAGCGCATGTGACCACGGGGGTGCGGCAGGCATCTGCTGGTGCTGGCGGTACCTAAAACTGAAGTCTCTGCGATGTGGGTCGTCCGGGGGAGCACACGTGGTCTCTCGGTGCGGCCAGGTAGTTGCTGTTGGACGTCACGAACACCGTCGCTGCACGGGCGTACACTTATGTGACTCCGATAGCAGTACGTTCCTGCGGACTCACAACCATCTCACGCACGATGGTACCTTTCCTTGCATAGTTTGTGATGTGATTTGTGTGTCAAATGCAGGCTGCTGATGTGCTGAGCGAGCGCGAGGAGCGGCGGGCGGGGCAGCGGCAGGCGGCGGCGGGCGACGCGGCGGGGCTGAGCAGTACGGCAGGCGCTGGCGACGCGCTGGGTGCCATAATGTTCCTGTGTGCGCAGTACGACCACCCACAGGTGCGTGGGGCTGGGGGCGTGGGGCTGGGGGCGTGGGGCTGGGGGCGGGGAGCAGGCAGGAGCATGGTGGGGGGATGGGTCAACGCCAATCAGGATGACTGTCCAGTACAACGGCATCCTGCCCGCCCGCAGCAAGCATGTCGTCGTTGACAAAGTAATGCGCAGCCTAACGCTCGTGTGGGATGGCACCATTCCGCAGGATGACCAGTCCCGCAATGCGGTGGTGGCCATGGCGGCCCGCGCCCAGGCCTGGATGCAGCGCCAGGCAGACGCCCTCGCGGCAGTCCTGGACCAACAGGTGTCGCGCAAACGCAAATCCAAGGGGCAACAGCAGCAGCAGCAACAGCAGGCGGGGGAGCAAGGGCCGCTCCCGGAGGTGGTGTTTGGGCCGCGCGGCCTGACGCAGCTGCTGATGGGGCTGGTGCGCATGGGCGGCCGGCCGTCGCGCGAGTGGATGGGCACGTGGGGGTCGGCGGCGATGATGCTGGCGGTGCCGGGGGCGGAGCAGCTGGGCGGCGTCACGCGGACGGCAGGTGGGCGGGTGGTGGGAGGGTGCCTGTTGGGGGCGCGTTGGGGACGTGGGCAGGGGCAATACGAGTTGGAGGGGAACGCCACTGCTGATTCAGGTGGTCCCTCGACCTTGAAACTGGAGGAGATCGGCATGAACATGACGCGACAGCTGGGATGACACGTTGCTGTTGCGTTTGGTGCATGTAACGATGGCCCCTGCAGGCGGTCGTTCGGGTTTCGACCTGGACCAGGTCATCGCCGTCTTCGCCACATGCCTGGCGGCGGACGTGTCACCTCCGCCGGAGCTGCAGCTCGCGCTCGTCGGCGGCGTGCTGCTGCCGCCGCCGCCGCCGCCAGCGGCCCCCACCCCCACGGGCGCGGCGGCGGCGACGCTGTCCGCCGGTGTCGCCGGCCCCGGCGCCTTCCTGCCCGCCGGCGGCGTCGCGCTGGCGACGACGGCGGCGGCGGTGGCGGAGAGCGCGGCGGCGTCGGGCGTCGCCATTGGCGGCGGCGTGCGTACGATGCAGCAGTTCCGCCAGCTGATGGACATCCTGGACCTGCAGCCGTTCGAGCTGCCCAGGGAGTGGCTGGTGCACTTCGTGCCGCTGGTGGAGGACTTCAGGTGGGTGCCAATGTTTCTCAAACTAGAATACAAGCATTTATTTTGACTTTTTGGAACTAATAAACCTTCTTTTCGTGCCGCTGGTGGAGGAGTTCAGGTGGACGCCGGGGGCCCTAGGGTTGGAGGGTTGGTGTTTGGGTGCGGAGATCACGCAGTTTAGCTACTGATGGGCTAGCTGCGTTTGTTGCCGGTGCGGACTTGCCCGCCGCAGCAGAGCTGTGGAGGGTAAGTATTCTGCGCCACCTCCTGGGTGCCCTGCTTCGTCTGTGTGGCTACCTCTGGGCCAGGCGTGTATGCATACCGTACCATGCGCCCTCCTTTTGCGGCCCAATTCACTGTACGCAGGCTGCGCTTCAGCGCTCGGGACGTGGTGTGCGTGCTGCGCGCACTCGCGAGCTTCAAGTAGGTTGCAGGGCCGGGGCGTGGCGTGTTCTGCCGTCGTCGCACAGGGCCGCAAGCGCAGCGCGTTCATAATTGCAATGGCATGGTAGCGGCCCTGCCCGCTGCTTTCTGCAATGCGGGAACGATATTCGCTCTGCGTGCCAGTCCTGGACTCTTGTACAGCAAACTTATCTCTGAGTTGCAAGCCGCTGGCGGCCGCATTACAACCATGATGAACTTACAGCCGGTACGCCGGTATGCCTCTTGCATGCGCCTGCCGTACACCCCACCGCCGCCTTTGCTTCATGCACACGCACGCACGCCTGCCTCGGCCGCGGCCACCCCGCAGGGACGTGCAACTGGTGCAGCCCCGCGCGGCCCCCATCGCACCGCCGCGCGTGGGCCCCGCGGCCCCCACGCCCAAGCCCTCCTCCGCCACCACCTCCAGCGGGGGCGGCTCCATCCTGCTAAGCCCGGATGGCCTGCCCTACGTTCCACCCGCAGCAACAGCAGGTGAGCCTAACACACAGCACACCGCCGCCGGCACCGAACAGCACAGCCGCTACCCCGGTCCCCTAGGAAGGTTTCGCATGACAGCCTCCTTGCACCACCTACGCCCTGACCCCGCACCGCAGTACCGGTAGTTTTCACGAACTAACCTTGCCCCTCGGCCCGCTCAATACGCCCTCCTCCCGCGCAGCCGACGACCTGACCACCGCCTTGGAGGCGGCGCGCGCCGGAACCGCCGGCGGCGACGAGGCCGGCCCCTACCTGTCCGCCCCATGGGTCGGTGGGCTGCTGTCGGACCTGCAGTCGCGTGGCGGGCCGCGGGACGGGTCGGAGCTCACCATTGCCACTCGCGCCCTGGCGGAGATGCAGGCAGGAGCCGAGCTGCTGTCGTACATGGAGGTGGGTGTTACGGGCAATGCACTACCGTAGGTGGGTCGGTGGCGGAATGGCGGTGATGGAGAGGTGTAAAGCCGCGACCGCAGGAGCTGCTCCGGGATGGGTGTCGGAGTTGTGGTGCGTGTTGAGAGGGGACCGTATTGGTTGTGGGCTTGGCCTTGCACTGCGTGCAAACGATGAAACGGGCAAGACTGATAAGCGGGCGTCCTTTCACACACTTGCTTCTTCGGAACCCAAGAACGCCACGTTTCCGTGCCATTCGCGCCGCAGGTGTTCACCATCAACCTAACGGACGAGGACGGCCGCCCAAAGCCGCGACCCAAGCCAGCCGCCGCCGCCGCAGCCCCCAAACGCGCCCCCGCGGCGTTAACACCCCCCGCCGCCGGGACCAGCGGAAAGGACGCTGCTGGCTCCGCCGATGCCGAGAAACCCGGCAAGCCGACCACGTCACCCAAAACCGCTGCCCGCTTGCGGTTGGCGTTGCAACGGCAGCAGGCGGCGGCGGCGCCTGGGTCACAGCCGCAGCAGCAACAAGAGCAGCAGCAGCAGATGGGGGCGGAGGAGGCTGAGGCGGCGAGGCTGGCGGCGGAGGCGGAGGCCGAGGAGCTGGCGGAGTGGCAGGCGCTGTGGCCGTTCATGCTGGCGGCCTTCGCGGCGGCGCAGCACGTGCCGGAGGACAGGTGGGGCGCCGAGTGAAGCAAGCGCGCGGTGGGGGTGGGGGACAGGGCGGACTGCGCGGGGTTTCAGGAAGTGCATGCGTGGCCGCATCGGTGAGGTCCGGCGGCAGTGAGGCCGATGGTGGGGAATGAGGTTGGTGTGCAATGTGTGCTATGAAACACGCCTAGCTGCTACCGCTGCTGCCCAAGCAAGGAGTGCTTGCGCCATGCCCCGGCGCCGGTTCCTAAGGCCTTGCCTGCAGCATGCTTGTTCCCTTGGTGTCGGGCGTGTTGGGTATTGCGCCGCATCACCCACTGCGCTCTGAAGCCCACACAACAAGGCCGTTGCTACCCATCTGTGCAGGTGGTGGAGGCGTTTCGGCTCCGCCACGCGGCCCGACCTGGAGGGCTACCAGGCGCCCCAGCTGGCGGCGACGGCGGTGGCGGCGCTCCAGCTCAGTCAGACGGCGGCGGCGGCGGGCGCGGCGGGCAACCGCGGCGCGGCGGCAGATGCCGAGCTGATGCTGCCAAGCATGCAGTGGCACCAGGAGGTGGGAGGAGTGAACCATTGCAAAGGTGTAGGGGAACGCTTAAGGGTTGGATCAGAAATGCGTGCGAGCGCGATCCGTTTTGCACCGCCCAAGTGCTGGCCCCGTTCGCATGGTGGTGCGGTAGGCTGCGTGGGGCACAGGGGAGCGGTGGGTGCAAGGGATGTCGCCGTTGACTCCCATGGACTCGACAGAAGCCCTCCTTGCTGTCAAGACCTCTGGAACGCTGTGTCAGCAACGGTGTATCCCCGCTGCTCACCCTGTGCGGCCCCCAGGCCTTCGACCAGGTGGTCCGCTTCATCCAGTCCTGCCCCCTCAGCGTGGAGCAGGTGGGGCACTAGGGGATTGGCCGTACCCAAGTCCGCCTGATGGCAGGCAGTTTCGCTGTGCAGTCCAAGCTGCTACTGCAACTCTGGGGCCTGCACTCAACGGGAGGGCTATGCGATACTTCTACCTGTCTGCCTGTCACTTGTGCCGTGGGTACCCACGCATACGTTCCTTTTGCCGTTTGACGCTGTTGTCGCGCAGGTCAAAGCCCAAGCCCTTGAGCTGTTGCGCGAGCAGCAGCAGCAGCAAGGCGACAGCACCCAGCCGCCATCCAACCCCTCCCCGGACGGCGATGCCGGTACGCAGTTTACCGGGGAGCAGTTTAGGCAGGCGTGCCTGCAGGTGTCGGCTGTGCTGCCCAACATGCTGGTGCAGCTCACCGCGCCACGGGTGGTCCTACCCGCCGCCCTGTGTGAGGTACTGGGCGAGATGGGGATACAGGTGGCGGTGGCGGCGGCCAACGCCGTGGAGGGCGGGGCGGCAGCGGGCCAGGCGCAGCAGGAGGGGGAGCAGCAGCAGGGAGACGCGGAGCTGGAAGCGGTGGTCTATGCCCAGCAGTTGCTCACGTTTTGCATGCAGGTGAGGCGTGGGTTAGGGGCGCGTGGTACTCCAGGGTGCGGTGCGTGCGTGCGGGTGTTGAGCGTATAGGCCCTTTGGTTGTGCGAGGCAGTGACGATCAGGTCGGCTCGCGCGCTTTGTGCCGTTTGCGGTTTGGCTACCTGTCGTCCAATGCTCGCGGCGGCATGCAGCGGATGGTTCGACGCGGCCAGCTCACCCCAGACTCCTTTTACATGAATGCACACGAACTTGCGCCACGCCGCGCCGTTCCCTTGACCCATCAGGCGTTCATCGCCTCCGAGACCGACCCCGGCGAGGAGTGGATGCGGGCCGCCGTGGCCATCCTGCTGTGGACCCGTCCGGAGTGGGGCCCTACAGGTGCGCGCCGCACAGCACTTCCCCATGGACCTCAGGTGCCCCCACACACTCTACCGTACGGCATCAGTACTGCAGCCGTACGCATCAACAGTACCGTACTCAACCCTGACTGATGCGCGCATCGCTGCTGGCTTTCCTACTCGCCGTACACGCAACGCCACGGTGCAGCACCTGCACCCACGGGCGCTCTGCCGTCCTCCGCACGCTAATACACACGCAGGCGAGGCGGGGCAGCTGGAGCAGCAGGAGCAGCTGGTGCTGAACGCGGACCAGCTGGTAACGCTGGCCTACCTGTGCGGCCACGTGGGCTGCCCCCTGCCTCGAGAGCGGCGGGAGCTGATGCTGCAGCACGCGCTGAGGCTGGTGCGGGCCGGGCAGGAGGCGGCGGCGGCAGCAGCAGCAGGTGGTGCCGATGGTGGTGCAGGAGGTGTGGGCCTGGGTGGCGGGCCGCTGGCCGCCTTCCTGGAGGGCATGAGCGCGCTGCCGCCTGCCCCCGACGGCGGGGCGCTGGTGCAGGACCATGAGCGGGAGGTGGCGCAGCTGCTGGAGGTACGTGTGTGGTGGGGGGGGGTGTGGGTGTGTGGGTTAGGGGTAGGGGTGAGGGAAGGCGGAAAGGGCCATGGTGGCATAATCGGGTAGGGAGATGAGTGGCGCGGGTATAGGGCTGGCACTGGGGTGCGTTCAGCTAAGCAACGGGAGTGTGGGTTCCGTGGTTGCATGGGTGTGTAGGTTAGGGTGCGGCGCGGTGATCGGGACCGGGACCAAGACCGGGGTTGGGCCAGGGCAGGAACTGGGAGGGGTTGCAGCACACCTTGGCCAGCAGCGGTGGTGGTGGTTGTAGCATGTTGGACCCCGAATGTCCAGCCAGCGCTGACACGTGTACCGGAAGCCACCTGCCCGTCACGTCCTTGTTTCGCCACGTCCGCAGGCCCTGTCCAGCCAGGCCGGGCGGCTGTCACCCGACGGCCTGGCCTCCGCCTGCACGGCGCTGCTGCAGCTGTCGGTGCGGCTGGCGCCGGAGCAGGCGGTGCGCTTCCGGCCCGCTGTGGCGCGCAGCATGCCGGTGCTCACCGCGCGGCAGGTGGGTGTGGGTTAGCGCGCAGAGGGGTTGGGGCTACGGGGGGCTTGTTGGTAGGTGTTCCATGGCGGTGCTCACCGTGCAGCAGGCGGGTGTGGGTGAGCGTGAAAGGGAGGGCGTGTGGAACTATGGAGCGCTCGTGGCTAGGCTTACGGGGGCTGCAGTCCTAGAGGCTGGGACTGGTGGTCGTGGGTATGCTGGAGCCTGGTTAAGGCGTGGTCAGCAGCTGGACTGTAGCTCGATTGGATAACCACACAGCCATTGTCGGAAAAGTGGAGGCCTCTGTACTTGGTGGCTTGCTACCGTATCTCACGACCATTTGGGAAATGCCTGTGTGGGCTTGCCCCGGCAATGTATTGTGCAGTACTTGAGTGCATGACGCCACACGCGCCTTGGCGCCTGCCCTCTGTCCCTACGCCACACCAGATGCTGCTGCTGCTGACTGCTGCCGAGTCCGTGGGCCTGGAGCCACCGCCACGCGAGCTGCTCACCCTGCTCACAGCCCAGGTACGGCACACGGGCCCTTGTCGCAGCTGCCTGACGCATCCCGCACACCCCTACGTCCATATTGCAACACTGAACCCGATGATGAACACCATGCTGGAGCAAAGTTGCGGCTGCTTTACCTCCTTCACAAGATGCCACCGTCCCCTTGCCGCTGTCACCCGATTACCCCACACAGCTAAGATCAGACAGCTGTTCTTGCTAACGGAACCTGCTCTAGCTGTCCTACCGGCTGACTTGCGGTACGCGATGCCCCTGCCTTGCGGGCCCCTGCCACGCCGGCCCCCAGGTCCGGCGCCTAGCGCTGGACCCCCACCCCCTGGGCCCCATGGCCGCCGTCGACGCGGCGTACACGGTGCTGAGGTGGTTCCCCTCGGTGGGTGGCAAGGCATTTATCCGCCCTTATCCCCCAACTAGCAAACAGGTGCTGTGTTTGACGCATGGGCTTGAGGCACTACATATGCACACCTTGCCGTACACGGCTGAAGTACTGCGGTGCGCCCGCTACCCAGCTGCCTGGAAGCACTTGCCCAAAGGGCGCGTTGCCAGCAGCTCTGGCTTGCACCGTACGCCAAGTCATCGGCCGTTCTGCGTCCGTGCCTGACCGTCGTGCGGCCCGCTGCAGGTTGCCACCGCGGCGGAGGCGGAGACCTACCCTCCTCGGCTGGCGGAGGGTGTCAAGGTGTGTGCACTTGCGAGCGTGTCTACCAGTGCGATTGCGGAAAGCGTCGTAAGGAATTACCAGTGTGGGGATACCGTGCGTAGGGGTAGGGCCCAGACCCGCTCTGGGGTTACTCATCACGTGTGACCTCGCTTGTCTTGCCTTGATGCTGTGCAGTTCGGCTCCCGCACGCCCTGTCGCCCAGCGCACCGTTCGCCAATCCTCGTCCCCAACACCCTTACCCCATGTCCATTCCACCCCTCCTGCATGCCACTACCGCATCCCCCACCACTTCACTCCCATCCCGGACCCAAAGCCGACACGCAACCCCATCAACGCTCACCCCAACCTTGTACCCTCACCCTCACCTAACCCACCCCCTAACCCACAGCTGCTGTGGAACCGGCTGGAGGACGTGGGCCCCGCCGCCGCCCCCCGCCTGGCGCTGCTGCTGCCCACCCTGGGCTGCATGCGACCCGACGGCGCACCCGGCTCGCGCAGCCCCGACGCGCGCGCGCAGGCGCTGGCGGACCTGTGCCTGGCGGGCATGAACACCGCCGACTACGGCATCGAGCAGCTGTCGGACGCCATCATGGGGCTGACGCTGTTGGGCGTGGTGCTGAGCAGCGCGTGGATGGAGCGGTTCCTCGAGGTGGGCGTGCATGCACCCGGGGTGCACGGGGCACGGGGCACCGTGTGCGGGGGAGATCTGTGGTAGCTGCTGCTTACGCCGGCGTGAGTAGCCGTATGGTAGGTGTCAGTACGGTACGCAGTTGCACGCGGGCCTTGCTTCGTATGTCTCAGGGCTGCACGGGGACCCCACTGTGACCGGCGTGTGATGGCTGCAATACACCCTGTGGCTGTTCGGCATGGTGGCCTTTTGGCAACTGCTGGCCGTACCGCACCGTACGCCGTGCCCAAACTGCCCGCCCATGCCTTTTGCTTCCGACCGTGCCACGTGTGTGCCACAGGTGTCCCGGCTGCAGCTGTCCATGGCGGACGGCCGTGGCCTGTCGTACATTCTGGCGGGCCTGGCGGACCAGAAGGCGGCGCCCGACGGGCTGTACGTCACGGAACTGTGGGAGGCGGTGGCGGGCGCGGCGGCGCCGCCGGCCCGTTCTTTCGACGCCTTCACCGCCAAGTCGCTGCTCAAGGCGGCGGGCGAGCTAGGGCAGCGGCCGTCGCGGCCGCTCATGCAGGTCAGCACGCGGGCGGGCGGGCGAAGGGTGTGTTGCTGCCGGCTTGGACGCACACACGCTGCGATCGTCATGTCGCTGTAACTGCTCACCACCGGCAAGGCGGTTTTTTGTAAGGGATCCTTCCGGGCTGAGTACGCCGAGTATCCTTGTTGTCCTGGCAACAAGCCTTTTCCGGCCGTTGCATCCGCTTCGGTGCGTCAGCACCACCTGCATGTCTGCTTCTGCACATCCACACCATTACCTTACCATGGCCATCCCTCTTCGCCCCCACCAGGCCGTGCTGGATTGCGTGCTGCTGCGCTACCGGGAGGCGCCCGCCCCCAACGAGCTGGTGGAGCTGGTGCAGGTGGGTGGTGCCGCACAACGTGCGCGACCATGAAGCAGCAGGTCCAACGTCCATGTACCATTTACACCACCTGTAACCTTGCGCCTCGTCAGCCAGGTCCCAACGATCCTTGCTGCCCCGGCCCCCCTGCCCTGTGCGATAATGAGCCCCTTGCGCCCGCGCACACCGCCTAGCTCCTCCTTAAGCCGCCTACCGCACGCCATCGCTCTCTCATTCACGTCCTCTATGTGCCTCGCACCGCTCCCCCACGTCCAGGTGCTGTCCTCGTTCGGCTACGTGCCCACTGTGGGCTGGCGGGTGGAGGTGCGGTCGCTGTTAGGCCCGCTCATGGCCGACCTGCCGCCGCAGCCACGTGCCGAAGTGGCACGCTTCCTGCAGCAGAACGTGCCCACGGACGTGTGAGAGCCGAGGATGGTGGCGGACGGGGCTGCTGGCCTTGCGGGATGTGCTGAGGCGTGTGAGGGATATCGGAAGCGAGGGCTGCAGGTGTGGAAGCCCCTGTAAGGCGTGATGTGCTGTTGGTCTTGGACGTACGGTACTGGCTTCGGTGGCGCGCTGTGGGCCCGGTGATGTTCTGTGCGTCTGGCCGCGTGTTCAATAAGTCTTCCCGAATCCTGGCCTTTGTGCTGTGTGCGTGTATGAAGCGAAGCAACTTACACCACCTGGGCGTGGTATGCAGGGGTCAGTTGGGGTTCTCCCTTGGCGCCGGCTGCATGTCGCTGTCCTGCCGAGATGGTTTGCTGGAACTGAATGGAAGCCGTGCTGCCCCGAACGCATTTGGACCCCACACGGACATGGCAGCAGCATGCATGTAGCTCTGACGGCGCATGGCTGTTGGCCAGCACACTGCTGTGGGCCTCACCTATGTAATGTACGTGGCACCTCGTACTCTTGTCAACAGCGTTGCCAGCGGCCAATCGTAGCCGCAGCGTCCTGATGTAGCCTCTTACGGCCCGCGCAATTGCTTGGCCACGCCAGTTCGCTCATGACCAAGATGGCAAACTATACCACACCACCTCCATGGCATCACAACCACGACAAGCGCCAACAGCTGCGCATACAACAACCAGGGCAGCAAGGGCAGTTCCTGCACAACGCCCATCGTTTCAGCTAGGTCACATGTGAAGGGAGGACGAGTTCAACACGCAAAAACATGCAGTCACATAGCCAGACCATCAACACATACACCAGGCCCCGTGTTGGAACCGAAGGCAACAGACACGTCACAACGGCACGGCATCAAGAAGTTTGCCAGTCCGGTAACATCAGTCGTTATCTCTCCGCTTTCGCCCCCTGCCCCCTTCCATGCCACGCCACTTCGCTCCCGCAATGCTACAGCGCTTCGACCATTCGTGTGGACATGCTAGATGCAGCAGCCCTGAAAAGAAACAATGGGTGAGCAGGTTCCCCCATCCCGTCGGCAATGCTGCGAGGGCGCCTGACTGCTGGCACCACGGCCATGCATTCGTGCCTCCACCTCAACACACCCCCGGCCGCGGGCAAAACCTTCATAAGCCACTCGAAGCCGTTGACTGCAGGCGGGCAGGTGCACAAGCCCGACACCGCAATTGCAACTCTCCACTCGTCCCACACACCACTCTAGTACTGCCCTCTTTGCCAGTTCGAGCCCTCCTCGCCCCCGCCATCGCCCGCTTACCCATGCACATGCAACCCAGCTAGCCTCCCGAGCTTGCCTTGGCCCCTGGCCACTTGCCCTTGCAAAGCGTACGCCACCCCACCTTACTCGCCTGCTCAAGACAACGCGCCCAAACCCACGCCTTGCAGGGCGCCTTATTTACCCTTTTTGCTCTCCGTGCTCTTCCGCCGCGCCTTCACCTTTTCGTCCATCTCGGCCACCGTGTGGTGGAACGCGGCAGGGTCCGTGAAGGACCCCAGCATCCAGTCCCAGTGCGTGAAGAACGGTTGGGAGAAGTTCCGCTTGATGTATCGGAAGTCGTGGTGCACGTCGTGGTAGGCGGAGCAGTTGGGGAAGAGGTTGTGGATCGGGTTTAGGGGGAAGCGGTAGTTGCTGTGGTCCAGGACCGTCTTGCAGGTGGCAAAGGTGAACAGGCAGACGGCTGTCTCGCAGTCCAAGCCTCCTGCAAAGAGGGTGACGACGCCCCCAATTGTGTCGAGGATGAAGCCCTCGAGTATTGAGTTGTAGAGGGCGCCGTACGCGTAGGGGATGACCAGGTTGTGGTGGGTGGAGTGGAGGTGCTTGTAGAGGTAGGTGTTCACGTGCAGGTAGCGGTGGATGACGAACTGCCAGGTATCCATGATGAACATCCCCAGCACGAAGCGCGTGGCCCGGTGCAAGAAGGTCATCCGCTTTAGTGAGAGGTTGACACACATGTCCGGGTCCGCCACCAGCAAGATGAAGCCCAGCGCTGTCTGGATTGTGTGCTGCATCAGTACGCGGATGATGACATGCTGCTTTGTGACTTGATTGCCACGAGGCTCATCACGGCGGACTAACTGGTAGCGCCGGATGAAGGGTATGTTCAGGTTGTCTAGGACGTCGTAAAGGATCGCTAGGCCCCAGTACGCAAATATCATGTAGAACAGGAATCCAAAGTCTAGCGATCCAGGGTATAGCCGCTCGTGCACGACAAACAGTGTGCGCTGCTTGAGCCACGACAGCGCGTCCCTGTTGAGGCGCGAAAAGGCAGATGGAGGGCACGAGTCGAGTCAACATACTGTGGATGGATACTTGCGATTGCTACGTTTAAACCTGTACTAGGGTCAAACCTACATCGCAAGTCCTTGCACCATACTGCAGCGAGCTGCCTCTCGTGGCTCTGGTGGCGCCCTGGGCGCCGGTCCCTGAGTCCGGCTATCAAAAAGTGTAATGTGCGCCGAGTTGCAAGTGAGTAAATAAAAAGCGAGCTAACGGTGTACCTCAGACTGTTTTCCAAGTGCACGAGTCCGTCAATTCTGCTTCCTGCCGTACTGTCAGCGTGTTCAGGCCCATGCCGTGCCAAGTGACTTCTGCCATCGAGTCCGGATGGCTGGAGAAGGGTTGGAGGAGCTGCAGGTCTGGAGAAATGGCAGGAGAAAGGGCTGGCTGATGCAACAGAGACCAGGGCACGCAACCCGCAGCAGGCTCAGGCTACAAGCAACGCACGGGGAGCACCACACCGAGCTCCTGGGGCCGCTAGCCCCCAAGCACCCGCTGGGCCTGCCCAGCCGGCCTTTCCCCGGGCCCAACGACCACCCTCCCCGCCAGCCCCGTGCAAGGCAACCACCCCAAAGCGGCAGCGAGCCCCCGGCCAGCAAAGCGCACGCGTGCGCCAGACCAGAACAAAGTCAATAAAACGACAGGTACGGGGGCTGTTACATTTCCCGTGCCTGCTGGCCACGTGGCCTGCCCCGAAACCCCCGACCCTGAGGAGGTTCCTCACAGCGGGAAAAGCCATACAGACTGGTGCCAAAGGGCGGTCCAATGAGCTCTCCACTGCGCCCAGGCGACAGGTCCCATGCTCTGACAGCTGCACTGCCCCTCACGTGTACGGCATGCTCAATCAGCTCAATGCTTTGTGCCAACTGCATCCCAGACACGTTGCAGCATGCCAGCCCAACACACACTCAACACTCGCGAATGAAGTTCGATTTTACGCTCAACACAGTAACAGGTGTCCGCGGCAAACCGCTCTCGCTGCGTTTCAACTACCTTGCCATTAAACTATTTCAGTACGCTGCCATGACGGTTGCAAGGGTGGTTGGCCGTCTACCACCGGCACACCGTAGGAATGCGACCTGCCGCTGCATGGCAGGATCTTCAGGGATGCGTGCTCAAGCCTCACTTTCACCGCCGTGCTGGGGCGGTTGGCCGCCCTAAACGGCAACGGCAACAGGCCAACAAGGGACGCACAGGTGGCAATATGCATGTGCAGGATACATGCGCATGGAGGCGCAGGACATGCACAGCATGCACCTTATAGCGTCCATCGCTTTCCATGGCCGTGAGCTCAATGCTGTTCTAGGAGGTGATTGCAGCGGTTGCACCACGAGCTGTACCTGTGCGCCCAAGGCTGCTACGCCACCCCTGCGGTGCTGGTCGCTGCCGACACGGGGGGCCTAGCCCCGCGCACCTTACTTCCGAAACCTACAGCGTGCAACTGCCGAAACCCCTTCCCGCACCGCACCGCCCACCGGTCTGTTTCCCTCCCAGGGCGCTTTCCTTCGTATTTATTTTTACATTCCCCCTCCCCCTCCCGCCGCCCCCCCCTGCTCCCCCTCCCCCCGGGGCTGCTGCCCACCTACCTGTCCGCCAGCAGCAGCGCGTGCAGCAGCAGCAGGCACCCGTCCTCACCGTCACCACCCTCGCCGTCGCATGGCACACCCCTCGCGCTACCGCCGTCGCCACTGCCCCCGCTCAAGCAGCCGCCGCCACCGCCGCCGCCACTGCACCTTCTACTCCCGCCGGCGCAGCCCCGAGAGCACCATCCTCCGCACCGCAAACGTGTCGAGCGGCACCACACCCCACCACGGCCCCACCAGGGACTGCATGCCGGCCCACACCACCTGCCGCAGGCTGCGCCGGCCGTACAGCACGTCTGCCGCTGCGTACATAACCCCGCGCAGCACGCTGTAGACGGGCACCGTCACCGCCAGCTGGAGGCTGATCGCCAGGCGCGTTGGCCAGGGCACGCCGAACAGGAGCTCGTGCAGCGGCACGAAGATGGTGTACTTGTGCATTGCGGGCGAGATGCAGCCGCTGCCACCGCCGCAGCTCACGATGGCAGACGGCCTCGTCTGACCGGCGAGCTGCATGAGCACCTCGATGCGTGGCGGCCCGTTGGGGGGCGGCGGGTACTGCACATCAACGCCGAATACCACGCGGGCCGGCCCAGCGGGGGCCGTCCAGCGGACCATGACGAGCAGGAGATTGGCGCGCGACTGCGAGTATGCAACCTCGACGACTGCATTCGGGGCGGCTGCTCCGGGCAGGAATAGCGACTCGCCGGGCTCACGGAACCCGGCCCCAAGGCCCACGCGCTCGCTGTGCGACGCCACAAGCACACCCTCGCCAACGGCGGCTGCAATACAGGAATAAGTGGCTCAGTCAAGTGCGGAGATGAGCTCCGTGCGCGACCCGTGGAAGAGATACTCACCGTCAACGTTCGCCCATGGCCAGAGCCAAAGCAAGAGCTGCGATGCCACGACACCGGCCGCGCGCTCGTGTGGTCCTGACGGATCGAAAAAAATCAGGAGCGTTCCGGACCCCCCGCCGGCATGGTCCTCGTCCGCCTCGAAAATAAAGCCCTTCCGCTCATATCTGTCGGCCACAGCCTCAGCTACGGCACGGGATACACCACTCTCAATCACAACAGGATTTTGGGCTTCACCGTTCTCGATTTGCTCAATGGCGCTGTCAACGGCCTTCACAAGCTTGTCCGGCACGAGAATTGTAGCCATCAAAGCCTAGGTGCTAGGTCGGCAGGTCGGGTTTTGAAAGCAGACCAAGCGATATGAGGAAAGGCCAGCACACGAATGTGTTGGGGAGGGGCTCCCAACCACCCAATGTTTGAACCCATAGCCAAGCTCGCTTCCAGAGCACTGTCACATGGTATACAATTGAACGGCGTTTAGGGGGCGGTACCGAGGGCCCAAGCCAATATTTGTGGACTGGGCAGGCCGTTTACCGTACCCGGAAGGCCCTGCCTCCGGCATGCCCCGAACCCCGTTGGGGCAACCTGCCGTATCTTGCGCGCAACTTGAGTTTCGGGGTATCTGACACACGGTGAGTCCAACGGTGCTGTCCATGTTGTGAGCTGGTGGAGGAAAGGCCGTCAACGGGCGACCCGTGCTGGCGCGGGGTAGCAGTGGAGGTCTGTTGCCAGATGTGCAGCTTGATACAGTTGTCGCAGCGCCTGACAGTGGCATCCACACTGTGTCTGGGACATTATTGATTGGTTGGTCCCAAGGGCGCCAAGATGGCACGAATGACCAAAGCATGGCAGACATCTGCGGCCCGCAAGCTCACCCTTGCCGGTAGGTGCCTTCGCCCTGCTGGGGGCTCGCCTCCCTGGAGCAGGGCCTACTGACGAAGCGGGGCCATAGCTTCCTGGAAACTGGGCTGGTACTCGCGACCCGCACACCCCAACATGCACATTAACGAGACATACACAGCTTTGTGTGAGCGCTGGGCAGCAGCACTGTGAGCAGGACATGGCGGCCCTAGAGTGAATAGGGAGGGCAAGGGGAAGCGCATAGACCAGGGAACCACCCACAGGGATGAATACACCGTGCCTGTCAGATGCAGTTCCATGTGTTTTCATGCCCATTATGCAATAAGAGCTTGCCTCAGCTGCAGTTCCGGTCTGGTTGAGGCGCTGTCGGCAAACCTTTTGCCGTGCCCCCGGGCAGGATCGGGGACAGGCTCACAGGCAAGGTACAAAGGTCACCTGGGGAACGGCCCTGACTGCATGTGGTGCATGCAACTTGGGCTTTCACGCCACCCTCCCGCCAGCCCTTGGTGTAGAGCAGGGGCCCAAGCCCCTGACAAGACACTCCTGCTTCCACTGCTGCGCCTCCAGGCCGCTAAGCGCCTATGCTAGGGAGGTGGGGGCCAGCTGCCGCCCCACTCGGCTGCTGCACCGCCGCCAACACTCACTGCTCCAGCTCCCCCGTTCCTGTCCCCGCCAGCCGGCCGCTGCTGCTGCCCGTCTGCCGAGCCACCCGACACCCGCTCAAGCGCCAGCGTGCCGCCCTTACCCACGACGGCGCCACATGCATCGGCAGCGAAGGCCATCAGCACCGCTGCGGCGTCGTCGTTGGTGTCGCCAGTGGCGGTGCTGCCGCTCCGCCGCCTCCGGAGCCAGGCGTGCCCCATTCACCGGCTGTCCCGCACCCAGCCCCGCCTGCCCCATGCCCAGTACCGTCACCGGCTGTCCCTCACATGTCAGACTCTCCGCCACTGCCGCCGCCGTTGCGTTATCGTTGCTGGTGTCACCGTTGGCGTCTGCTGCTTGCCGCGCTCAAACCTGCCCTGCTCTGGCCCTGCTCTGGACTACCGGTAGAACGGTACGCCGCAGTCACCGTGCGGCCAGGCGCCAAAGCTTTGAGCCGTGCTGCTTGTACGCCCACGGGTGGGGAATATACGAAAAGCCCTGAACGGAAACGTATAACAGAACTTAATGCCAAGTTGCAAGGGAGTTCCCTGAACCTTGCGCCAAGTCAAGCATGGGGGGCAGCAGGGGGCAGTGGGGCGCTTTGAAGCACCCAGGCGTGGAGCACTGATGGGACATAAGGGTTGAAGGGAAAGTGTTGATGATGCAGTGCGGTATTTGCCCTTGCGCGTGGCTATGAGGTTGCATATGCAAGTTAACGTGCCCCAGCGCAGAGGGCCCCAGCGTATCCTGTACCACGCCACACCCACTCTCAACTGCCTACCAGGTATCAGTACTCGCAGGCCAGCAGTCCCTGAATAGTGCCAGATAGTGCATACTGCTGCATACGAAATGTACTGAAGCCCCCAGATGTACGATTTTGACGCAAAATCCTCTGTTCCTGACAGCTATGGGGGCCCACGGTGCGGGCAAAACGGCACCCGATATCCCAGCTGGTCCCAGCGTGCGCCTATATTCAAATGTCGCACAAGGCCGCACGCAGGTGACTTCCTGAAGCTCAAGTACATAGCGATACCTACCGGTACGGCCTCGGCAGGGCGATGCAACGGAGTTGTGCATGTGCGGCGGTGCAAAGTAGTGCACAGGGGCGTCCACGGTACCGTAGTGCACGTGTCTCGAGGACGTTGCTGCCCATGCCAGCCGCATAAGGGAGTGATCCAAACCTAGCGCCAACCACTGCGCCGCTGCATTGTTACATCACTAATAAATGTGGCAGACGCTTCGTCGCCCAGAAGGCGCTATGGGGTGCACTGGGGAGCAGCCAGTAGCCTGCCCGACACAGACTGACTGGCCTACCTCAACCTACCCCAGCCGGGCATTTGCCGTAGTGTCAAGCTTTTACGGCGCACAAGGCTCGTAACGATATAAGGTCGCGTAACCCTATATGCATGTACTGCAGGAACAACGCTGAACTGCACACTGCGCCCGCTGCTCACAGTCTGGTCTTTTCATCGAAGTCTCATCATCCCGTACCCACCCAGAATTGTGCCAACCTTCTGTGCGCAGCAGGGGCAGCCATCCGTTACAGTAGGTCTTGCTTCAGTGTTTGCATTTGGTATCGTACACACGCTGAACTGGAACATCGCACATCCATCCACCCACATTCTCGGCATGGACGTCCTCAGCTAGCGCCTCTAACACACATAGCGAGTCCAGAAGTCGCAAACAACAGAAATTCGCACACAGCGTACTAGGTTAGGAGAGACGAGCGGCTGAGAGGAGGCGCGCAAAGAAGGGTGCCGGGCGAAGTGCGCCCAAATGCCGCTAACGGCAACGTGGACTGACCAGGTACCTGATATAGTTAGTAACGGCTAGCCGGCGTGCACTTGGTGCTTTGCGGCTGACAAGGTAGTTACCTCATGCGCCACACAGGAGGATGAGCACTTGCGAAGACTGGTTGCCGAGTATGGCCCAAAGAAGTGGAGTATAATAGCTGCTAAGTTAAAGACGAAAGGCAGCAAGCAGGTACGCCGGGTTTGCCACGCCTTGGGCAAGTTGGGGCATTCGACGACGTTTGTCCATCTGACTCCTGAACTGGGCCAAACATCCTGCTGCAGTGTCGAAGGCGCTGGAAGAATTACCTTAACGCTGACCTGAAGTCTGGAGGATGGACTGCTGAGGTGCGTTGAAGAGGCTCTCCACCTCCCCATGGAGCCTCCTCGGGAGCAGCGTGAAGAGAGGGGGTTGCAGCTGTGTTCCGCCGATACAACAACCCCCTGACACTTGCACAGTGGAGGCATTCCTAACGGCAACCGTCAACCATGGACATATGTGCATACCGCAACCGGACCGCCTCTGCCCTTGTGTTACACAGGAAGACCGCATCCTTACGGAGGGCCACAGGCTGTACGGCAACAAATGGACGGAGATAGCCAAAATGGTCGGTGGCCGCACAGACAATGCGGTCAAGAACCGCTGGGCAGCCCTTTGCAAGCGGGATGGGAAACCCGGGGGAAGGCGGGGAGGCGGTGGTGGTGGCGGAGGTGGTGGAGGGGGACGTGGCGGCCGGAAGCCCCGAGCGGGCTCGGACTCGGAGGATGCCGTCAGCGACGAGGAAATGGAGGCCAGCGATGACGCAGAGGACATTCCCGCCCAGAAGCGCTCGTCGTCCTTCTCCTCGGACAGCAGGGAAGGCCCCAGCCCCCTACGCGGGCAGCAGCAGCAGCACGCCCCGGGCAGCCGCAGCCCACGCGCCCGCGCTGCATCGCAGGCCGCCGTTGCCGCTTCCGTGCCAGGGTACCAGTCAGCCCCTCTCGCGGCCCCCGGCGCGTTTGCGGCCGGACCAGCGCCCATGCTTGGCGGCGGTCTTTATCACCACAACGGGCGCTCACCACAGTACCCTGGTGAGGTCCGCGCCGATGCCGTGGCCGCCGTGCAAGCCGGCGCCCAGGGCTCAAACCTGACCCTGCCCATGCTGCCGCCCCTGCCGCCCCAAGCCCCTGTCGATGATGGAAGCGCCGCGGACCTGAGCAACCGGGGCCAACTGGGTCGGAGAGCCCTGCCAGATGCGGCCAGCTTGCCTAGCGTCCTGGGCCGGCGCACCCTGTCCATGTCTGAGCAGGACAGCGACCGCAGCCTGCCGCTGGCGAAGCGCCGGATGCTGGCCATTCACGCGGGCATAGAGAGCTATGGCAGCGGCAGCTTCAGGGAGGGGTGCACCCCTCGTACGCCCTCCACGCCGCGGCTCCTGGCGCAGCTGCAGGAAGCTGCCGCGGCGCAGCAGCAGCTGGCCAGGCCTGCGCGGCACCACCTGGCCAGGGGAGACCCCTACGCGGCGCAGCGGCAGTACGGGGTGGAGGTCGACGCGGAGTTGGAGGAGGTGGGGAGGGACGCAGAGGAGGAAGAGGAGGAGGACGAGGGGGAGGAGGCGCTGGTGGACGAGCAGCGGCTGAGGCGGCAGCAGTACCAGCAGCTGCTGCAGCGGGAGGGCAGCAGCGGGTCACAGGCCAAGAAGCCCCCGCTTACCATCAACATTCCCAACGCGGCCAGTGCTGAGCCGGCGAACCACGCGCCTACAACGGGGCCAGCCTCGGCTGCCGGCGGCATTGAGATCCGCGTGCTCAAGGCGAGTGGGACAGGGTGTGCATGCAGTGTTGCACCTGCCCGGGAACGCGGCTAGTCAACCTGGGCTCGCCCTGCAAATGCATTCGAAGTGCGAACTGGCTCGCAGGTCACAACTGGCATGGCAGTGCTTGGGTCTGGGAGTTGCTTGCGGCCGAATGTACAGCAAGGAATGTGACGCTGACGTGACTGTTACATGCCGCAGGACCTCCTGACGCCCTGCGAGATCCAGTACGCCCGGGAGCTGAACGAGATGCAGCTGCCGCTGCACATCAACGTGAACGAGGAGCCCCCGCTGTCCACCTCCCGCCAGGCGGCGCAGAACGCCATGGCAGCCCTCACCTCCCCGGGCGCAGGCAGCATGGGCGAGTTCAGCGACGTGCTCAAGTGGTTTGCCAGCGGCTTCACACCGCGCAGCTCGCACGGAAACGGCCTGGGCCTGGGCGGCACCCCCCGCCTGGGGCTGGGCCACCTGACGCGCACGGGCCTGACGCCACGTGGCATCGGCAGCGGCTGCAACAGCAGCCCAGAGGGCACCAGCGGCATGAGCAGCCATGGCAACACGCCGCCGTCGGCCGAGCGGACGCTGTGCGGGTCGCTGTCCATGCGGGTGCGGCGGCAGGCCGCCATTGCGGCGGCGGTGGCGGGCGCGGCGGCGGGGGTGAGCGCGCCTTGCGGGGGCGCTGAGGCGAGCAGTGCGGAGGCTGCGGCGAACGGGGCGGTGGCGGCGGCGGCGGGACCGGGGCCGCTGTCGGTGGTGGCGGCGGGGCCGTTTGCGGGTGCGGAGCTGCATGCGGGGCATCGGCAGCTGCTGACGAAGCTGATCCACGGGGCGGTGGCGGCGGAGGGCGGCCTGGCCACCAGCACGGGGGCAGGCGGCGGGCTGGAAGGCTTGCGCGTTGAGGGCAAGGCGCTCAGGTGGGAGAAGGGGTCAAACTTTTGGCGCCGGACTGCACAGGAGGCAGACCTGATGCATCCATGCATGTTTGCGGCAGCACCAACTCGGTCGCTGCATGAGCTTACGTACAACCGTCGTGCCGTGGTGCTGTTGTGGCCATGCCGTTACACGCCTTGTGCGCAACACCTGTATCTGCGCTGCGCCCCGCTCCTTGCACCCAACAGGCTAGTGCCTCCTTCCCCGACCAACGCGCTGTTCAGCCCCGGCAGCTTCCTCGCCACCTCCAAGCACACCAGCCGCGGCGCCGCACCGCAGCAGGTCGGCCCCGACGGCGGGGCCCTCCCTGCGCACGCCATCGTCATGACCCCGCACTTCTCGCAGCAGGAGCTGCACCTGCTGCTGGAGGTGCTCAACTCGGAGGACCTGCAGGCTCTGCCGCCGCCGCCGTAGGCCGTGCAAGCCTGACGGTGGTGGTGTGCTGGCGGCGGGTGGCGCCAGTCCTGGCAGCTTGTGGAGAGCGGACGCCGAAAGGCGTCGCGTGGAATCCCAGGGACGTCGCAGACGTCCCATACGCTGTGTACTGTTACGTATGACACGTGTCTTCTTATGCACTGTGTGTCCGCCATCGTGGCTGTTACTTTTCAGCTTCATCCCTACTGCCGCGGCGGTGGGGTGGCGGCCCGCGCACGTGTGCTTCTGTGAGGGCGCTGTTGTGCCGCTACCGTACTGTCAAGCAAGTGTGCCCGACACGCATGATTCTTCCTTTTTGCTGTCTCAGTACGCAGGTGCTTGTTACCCGGGCGTGTTTCACGTGTCGTGAAGCGCTGAAAGACATGCGCAGCGCTGAAAGACATGGCGCCCGCGTGCTGGTTGGTGTGCTGGATGTAGGTAGCCTGCATTGTGTCACGGTCTTGACGTATCGTTAAGTAACAGCCCGTAGGACAACTAAATTGGCGGCATCCTTGCGCCGTATAGGCGGCAATGTGTGCTGCGGACATAGCCTGTGCCGGCAGTGTGCATGGAGCGGCACCTCGTTTGTGCACACCTTATCCAAGGTCACGGCATTATTACGGCTTGCGAAGTCTCCCACGGTAGGAGCATACCGGCGCGAATGGTTGCAGCGGGTTCCGATACCGCTATTCCTGTTGCCTACAGTACAGGATATCTGGATGTGCCTCGTGCAATAACATGCTGAGCGTGTTGCCTCGCTTGAAGGCCGGTTTGAGGCGCCTTGTTGCAAAGTGGTTGTGCCTGCTGCACACATAAACCAGGGCATGAAGTGGGCAGTCTCAAGTTGCGTTCTGGCCTGATAGCCCCTTAACAGACATGTGCAGGGGCCAGGCTGGGCGCTCCGTACTACGTGTAAGATATACGGTACTACGCGGCTTCTGTCATTAGCTTGGCAAAATACGGTACTACAACAGAGAATTGTTGGCTGAGTGTACCAAGTGCGCTAACGTGCAATGGAGGGTATGGACTTCTTGTAGTGTAGTGAGTATGAGTATTGAGACTGGGCCTTTGAAGGTTGCAAAAAATAGGTCTCCGATAATCCCATAACCCTTCTCCGGAAAAAAAAAAAAAAAAAAAAAAA
>VFQN01001059.1_pt1 | contig 48300 bp, 47 predicted proteins | sample 3512371 | NCBI WGS metagenome assembly VFQN01 (sample SAMN10412370, study PRJNA504923) | tailings metagenome | isolation source: Replicate 2 from Balatoc abandoned mine | place: Philippines: Itogon, Benguet | collected 2017-08-28
AGCGCACGACCCCGATCGAGCGCGAGGTGGCGATCGAGGGCACCGAGGACATCGATGCCGTCGATGCGGTCGATGCGGAGCTGTTCCCCATCTTCGAGGAAGAGGGCCAGGATCTGCTGCCGCAACTGGCCACGCAGCTGCGCGACTGGGCGCGCCGCCCCGGCGAGAGCAGCCACGCGGCGGCCTGCATGCGCACGCTGCACACGCTCAAGGGCGGTGCGCGCCTGGCCGGTGCGATGCGCCTGGGCGAGATGGCCCACCGCCTGGAGACGCGCATCGAGCAGCTGCTGGCCGACCCGCCGGTGGCCGCCGCCGACGTCGAGCAGCTGCAGTCGCGCGCCGACGGACTGATGCAGGTTTTCGAACTGCTGCGCACGCGCGATGCCCAGGCCTACGCCGAGGCAAGCGCTGCCGTGGCCGCTGTCGAGCCGCCGCCGGCCGAGCCGGTGGTCAGCGTGAGCGAGATGCCGCCGGTGGCGCCGCCGCCGGCCGTCGACGTGGCCGAGCTGGCCGAGGCCGACGCGCTCGCGGCCGAGCCGGCTGTCCCGGCTGCCGAGCCGCTGCCCGCCGCAGCGGCGCCGGCCGGCGAACTGGCGCCGTTCGACTGGTCGCGCTTTGCACTCGGTGGCGCCAACGCGCGCGTCGTCGTCGAGAAGAGCCAGTCGGCCGCGCAAACCGCCGTGCGCGTGCGCGCGCCGCTGCTCGACCGCCTGGTCAACCAGGCCGGCGAGGTGTCGATCACGCGCTCACGCATCGAGTCGGAGGTGGGTCAGATCAAGAACTCGCTGTCCGACCTGACCGAGAACCTCGAGCGCCTGCGTCAGCAGCTGCGTGACATCGAGCTGCAGGCCGAGACGCAGATGAGCTCGCGGCTGGAGGCGGCCAAGGCCGCGTCGCAGTCGTTCGATCCGCTGGAGTTCGACCGCTTCACGCGCTTCCAGGAGATCACCCGCATGATGGCCGAGTCGGTCAACGATGTGGCCACGGTGCAGCGCACGCTGCAGCGCTCGCTGGACAGCACCGAAGACGAACTGGCCACGCAGGCGCGGCTGACCCGCGACCTGCAGGACGATCTGCTGCGCACGCGCATGGTGGAGTTCGAGGGCCAGTCCGACCGCCTGTACCGCGTGGTGCGCCAGGCGGCCAAGGAGACCGGCAAGCAGGTGCGCCTGGACATCGTCGGCGGTTCGATCGAAATCGACCGCGGCGTGCTCGACCGCATGATCGGCGCCTTCGAGCACCTGCTGCGCAACTGCGTGACGCACGGCATCGAGTCGCCCGAAGCGCGCGTTGCGGCTCACAAGGATCCGGCCGGCACGGTGCTCGTCTCCGTGACGCAGGAAGGCAACGAAGTCGGCATCGAGTTCCGTGACGACGGCCGTGGCCTCGACCTCTCGCGCATCCGCGCCAAGGGCATCGCGATGGGACTGATCGGCGCCGACCAGGAGGTCGGCGACGCGGAACTCGCCAACCTGATCTTCACGCCGGGCTTCAGCACCGCCGAGACGGTAACCGAACTTGCCGGCCGCGGCGTCGGCATGGACGTGGTCCGCTCCGAGGTCAATGCGATGGGCGGCCGCATCGAGACCGCGACTGCGCCGGGGCAGGGCACCTCGTTCAAGCTGGTGCTGCCGCTGACCACCGCGGTCACGCAGGTGGTGATGCTGCGCTGCGGTGACGCCACCGTGGCGGTGCCGTCGACGCTGATCGAGATCGTGCGCCGCGCCACGCCGGAGGAGATCGAGCAGGCCTATGCCAGCGGCGTCTATACGCTGGGCGACCGGCCGCTGCCGTTCTTCTGGCTCGGGGCGCTGTTGCAGCTCAGCGCCGCACCGACCGAGAACGTCGGCCGTACGCGCCCAGTGGTGGTGGTGCGAAGCGCACAGCAGCGCGTCGCGCTGCACGTCGACGAAGTGCTCGGCAACCAGGAAGTGGTGGTCAAGAACCTCGGGCCGCAGCTGTCGCGCCTGCCCGGCCTGGCCGGCATGACCCTGCTGGCCTCGGGCGCCGTGGCCCTGATCTACAACCCGGTGGCGCTGGCCACCCTGTACGGCGACAGCGCACGGGCCGCCACGCTGGCGGCGTTGCAGGGCGGTACCGCCCCGGTCGCGCCGACGCTGTCCGCGCCCGAGCCGCAGCACGTGGCCGCGCCGCTGGTGCTGGTGGTCGACGACTCGCTCACCGTGCGCCGCGTCACGCAGCGCCTGCTGGTGCGCGAGGGCTATCGCGTGGCGCTGGCCAAGGACGGTATCGACGCGCTGGAGAAGCTGGCCGAGGAGCGGCCGCAGGTGGTGCTGTCGGACATCGAGATGCCGCGCATGGACGGTTTCGACCTGGTGCGCAACATCCGCGGCGACGCCCGCCTGCGCGACCTGCCGGTGATCATGATCACCTCGCGCATCGCGCAGAAGCACCGCGACTACGCCGCCGAGCTGGGTGTCGACCACTACCTGGGCAAGCCGTACTCGGAAGACGACCTGCTGGCCCTGATCGGCCGCTACGTGGCCACGGCCGCGACGGCCTGACGCCGTTGCCATGGCCGAGCTGGTCGACCATCTCGCCGAACTGACGGGCTTCCGCGACCGCGAGTTGCTGGACGTCACGCTGGTCGGCGCGATGCGCGACCTGCTGCGCCCGCGGCCGCGCTCGGTGGCCATCTACCGCAGCGTCGGCGAGGCCGGTAACGAGCGATGGCTGACGCGCGCCCGGCTGACCGCCGGCGAACTGGCCGCCAGTGCCGACCCGGCCTGGATCGACCTCGAGCTGCTGCCGCGCCGCGAGGCGCATCCGCAGCGCCTGGAGGCCTTCCGCACCCAGGGCATCGTGCAGGTGGCCGGATCGACGAACCTCACGCTCTTCCCGGTGGCCACCGACCGCGAACATCTGGGCGTGATGGAGGTCGAGAGCGACGCGCCGCTGGACCAGCGCGACCAGCGCATGGTGATGAGCATCCTGCGCATCTACCGCAACTTCCAGGGTCTGCTCGACTACAGCGAGCGCGACACGCTGACCGGCCTGCTCAACCGCAAGACCTTCGACGAGAGCTTCATGAAGACGGTGGCCGAGTCGGGGCCGGCGGCGGCCGACACCGACACCGGCCGGCGTCACGGAGGGCGCTGCCGGCACTGGCTGGGCGTCATCGACATCGACCACTTCAAGCGCGTCAACGACAGCTTCGGCCACCTGATCGGCGACGAGGTGCTGCTGCTGATGTCGCGCCTGATGCGCAGCAGCTTCCGCTTCGACGACCGCCTCTATCGCTTCGGCGGCGAGGAGTTCGTCGTCCTGATGCGCTGCGCCGACGGCGAGGCTGCCGCGCATGCCTTCGAGCGGCTGCGTGGCAACGTGGAGCGCCACCCGTTCCCGCAGGTGGGCCATATCACGGTGAGCATCGGCTTCACCGAACTCAAGCCGGGCGACACGCCCAGCGGCGCCTTCGAGCGCGCCGACAAGGCGGTCTACTTCGCCAAGGGCCACGGCCGCAACCAGGTGCGCCATCACGCCGACCTGGTGGCAGCCGGCCATCTGGCCGACGACGCCAAGATCGGCGACGTCGAGCTGTTTTAATCCCCCCGATGCGCCTGCGGCGCTCCCCCCAGGGGGCGCCGCCAGCGGCCCGGCACAGCCGGTTCCGCGGCGACCGCTTGGCTCGGTTGGTTCAGCTCGCGCGTGGCGCGCTCAAGTGGCCTTCTTGACGACGGCGAAGCGCTCCAGCGTGCGCGTGCGCGCCTCGTCGTGTCGCACCAGCGGCGCCGGGTAGTCGCGGCCGAGCTCGACGCCGGCGGCGGCCAGGTCCACCGGCCGCGCCTCCCAGGGGGCGTGGATGAGTTCGTCGGGCAGCTTGGCCAGCTGCGGCAGGTAGCGGCGGATGAAGCGGCCCTGAGGATCGAACTTGCGGCTCTGCGCCACCGGGTTGAAGATGCGGAACCAGGGCTGGGCGTCGCAGCCGGTCGAGGCGGCCCATTGCCAACCGCCGTTGTTGGCGGCGAGGTCGAAATCGTTGAGGTGGTCGGCAAAGTACTGCTCGCCGCGCCGCCAGTCGATGCCGAAATCCTTGGTCAGGAAGCTCGCCACCACCATGCGCAGCCGGTTGTGCATGTAGCCGGTCTGGTTGATCTGCATCATCGCCGCGTCGACCAGCGGATAGCCGGTGCGTCCCTGGCACCAGGCCTCGAACAGCGCGTCGGCGTGCTTGCCGTGCTCCCAGCGGATCGCGTCGAATTCGGGCTTGAAGCTCGCCCCCACGACGCGCGGGTGGTGGTGCAGGATCTGGTGGTAGAAGTCGCGCCACACCAGCTCCGAGAGCCACACCTGCGCGCCCTCGCTACCGGCTTGCGCGCGTGCCCAGGCCTCGCGCGCCAGCGTGCGCACCGAGCAGGTGCCGAAGCGCAGGTGCACCGAGAGGTAGCTCGGGCCCTTGACGGCGGGGAAGTCGCGCGTGCGCTGGTAGTCGTCGATGCGCGGCAGGAAGTCGTCGAGCAGCGACAGCGCGCCGCGCCAGCCGACCGGAATCTTCAGCGTGTGCAGGTTGGTGCGCGCGAAGCCCATCGATTCGAGCGTCGGCATCGCGGTGGACACACCCTCGGGCACCGGCGCCAGCGCGGCCGCGTGTTTCTCGACCGGGTAGGCCTTCAGGTAGTACGGCTCCAGCTTGCGCAGCCAGGCGTTCTTGTAGGGCGTGAACACGCTGTACGGCGCGCCCGCGCCGGTGAGCACCTCGCTGCGCTCGAAGATCACGTGGTCCTTCGAGGTGTGCAGCGCGATGCCGTGCGCGGCCAGCGCGCCGCGGGCCCGCGCGTCGCGCTCCAGCGCCGCCGGCTCGTCGTCGTGGTTCGCGTAGACGGCCTGCACGTGCAGCTCGCGCGCCAGCCGATCGATCTCCTGCACCGCGTGGCCGTGGCGCACCAGCAGCCGCACGCCGTCCTGGCCGTTCGCGCGGCCGCGCGCGGCCAGCGCTTCATCGAGCTGGATCAGGCTGTCGTGAATGAACTCCACGCGACGGTCCGCCGACAGGCCGCGCGCCAGCAGCGCATCGAGGATGTCGCAGTCGAACACGAACGCGCACCACACGCGCCGCGCCGAGCGCAGCGCGTGGTAGAGCGCGGCGTGGTCGTCGGCGCGCAGGTCGCGGCGGAACCAGACCAGCGCGGCATCGAGCGGCGCGGGGGTGTGCTTGTCGTGGGGCATGGCCCGAGTCTATAAAATGGCCTCATGGCGGGCGAACCGATCAACCTCACGAACCAGTTCCTCATCGCCATGCCCGGCATGGCCGACGGCACATTCGCGGGCAGTGTGGTCTACCTGTGCGAGCACACCGAGAAGGGCGCGCTCGGCCTGGTGATCAACAAGCCGATCGACATCAAGCTCAAGAACCTGTTCGAGAAGGTCGAGCTCACGCTCGACCGCGAAGACCTGGCCGAGGAGCCGGTGTTCTTCGGCGGTCCGGTGCAGACCGAGCGCGGCTTCGTGCTGCATGAGCCGCTCTCCGGCGGCGACGGCGATGGCGGCCACTACAACTCCACGCTGCAGATCCCCGGCGGCCTGGAAATGACCACCAGCAAGGACGTGCTGGAGGCGCTGGCCCATGGCGCCGGGCCGAAGAAGGTGCTGGTGACGCTGGGCTACAGCGGCTGGGGCGCCGGCCAGCTGGAGGACGAGATCGGCCGCAACGGCTGGCTCACGGTCAATGCCGAACCGGGCATCATCTTCGACACGCCGGTCGAGCAGCGCTACGAACGGGCGCTGTCGCTGCTGGGCATCGACCCGCGCATGCTCAGCCAGGAGGCGGGGCACGCATGAGCGCTTCGACGAGCGCCATGCCCACTTCTCCCCGCAGCTTCCTCGCTTTCGATTTCGGACTCAAGCGCGTCGGCGTCGCCGCCGGCAACAGCCTCACGCGCCAGGCCACGCCGCTGCGCACCATCGCGGCCGAGGGCGAGCCGCGATTCGCGGCGATCGGCCGGCTGATCGACGAATGGAAACCGGATGCATTGATCGTGGGGGTGCCGGTCCATCCCGACGGCACGCCGCACGACAATACGCGCCGGGCGCAGCGCTTCGCCCGCCAGCTGCACGGCCGCTACCGGCTGCCGGTGCACGAGGTGGACGAGCGCTACAGCACCACCGAGGCTGCCGCAGCGGGCGCTCGCGACCTCGACGCGGCCTCGGCCGCGATCATCCTCGACCAGTACCTGCGAAGCCTGCCATGAGCACCCTGCACCTCGACGCCGAAGCGCTCTACACCGACCTGCTGGCCGGCGTGCGCACCCTGCTCAAGCCGGACTGCGCGCTGGTGGGCATCTGGTCGGGCGGCGCCTGGCTGGCCGAGCGGCTGCAGCGCGACCTGAAGCTGCCCGGCGAGCACGGCGTGATCTCCAGCGCGCTGCACCGCGACGATTTCGGTTCGCGCGGCATGAGCGGCGGCGCCGACCACACCCGGCTGCCCTTCGAGGTGGAAGGCCGCCACATCGTGCTGATCGACGACGTGCTGTTCACCGGCCGCACCACGCGGGCGGTGATCAACGAGCTGTTCGACTTCGGACGGCCGGCCAGCGTGACGCTGGCGGTGCTGGTCGACCGCGGCGGGCGCGAGCTGCCCATCCAGCCGGCCTTCTCGGCGGCGCGCGTCGCGCTGCCGCGCGGCCAACGCTTGTCCCTGGCCCGCGACGAGCAAGGCCACTTCAGTTTCGACATCAAGGACGCCGCCTGATGCTGTCCCGCCGCAACCCCCAGCTCAACGCGCACGGCGAGCTGATCCACCTGCTCTCGATCGAGGGCCTGCCCAAGGCCGTTCTCACGCAGATCCTCGACACCGCAGGTACCTTCCTCTCGGTCAACGAGCGCGAGGTCAAGAAGGTGCCGCTGCTGCGCGGCAAGAGCGTGTTCAACCTGTTCTTCGAGAACAGCACGCGCACGCGCACCACCTTCGAGATCGCCGCCAAGCGGCTGTCGGCCGACGTCATCAACCTCGACATCGCGCGCAGTTCCACCGCCAAGGGCGAGAGCCTGCTCGACACCATCGCCAACCTCTCCGCGATGCACGCCGACATGTTCGTCGTGCGCCACAGCGAGAGCGGCGCGCCGTACCTGATCGCGCAGCACTGCGCGCCGCACGTGCACGTGGTCAACGCCGGCGACGGCCGCCACGCGCACCCGACGCAGGGCCTGCTCGACATGTACACCATCCGCCACTACAAGCGCGACTTCACCAACCTGACGGTGGCGATCGTCGGCGACATCGTGCATTCGCGCGTGGCGCGCTCCGACATCCATGCGCTGACCACCCTGGGCGTGCCCGAGATCCGCGCCGTCGGCCCGAAGACGCTGGTGCCGGGCGACCTGCGCGAGATGGGCGTACGCGTCTGCCACGACATGGCCGAGGGCATCCGCGGCGCCGACGTGATCATCATGCTGCGCCTGCAGAACGAGCGCATGAGCGGCGCGATGCTGCCTTCGGCCGGCGAGTTCTTCAAGAACTACGGGCTGACGCCCGAGAAGCTCGCCCTCGCCAGGCCCGACGCGATCGTGATGCACCCCGGGCCGATCAACCGCGGCGTCGAGATCGACTCCGCCGTGGCCGACGGCGCGCACAGCGTCATCCTGCCGCAGGTGACCTTCGGCATCGCGGTGCGCATGGCGGTCATGTCCATCATCGCGGGCAACAACCCATGAAAGTCCTGATCCAGAACGGCCGCATCGTCGACCCCGCCAGCGGCCGCGACGAGACCGGCGACATCGCCATCGCCGCCGGTCGCATCGTCGCGATCGGCCGCGTGGCCGGCGACTTCGCGCCCAACCGCACCCTCGACGCCTCCGGTCTGGTGGTGGCGCCCGGCCTGGTCGACCTGGCGGTGCGCCTGCGCGAACCCGGCCACGAACACGAGGGCATGATGGAAAGCGAGATGGCTGCGGCGATGGCCGGCGGCGTCACGCACCTGGTCTGCCCGCCCGACACCGACCCGCCGCTGGACGAGCCGGGGCTGGTCGAGATGCTCAAGTTCCGCGCGCGCAACCTCAACCACGCGCGCCTGTATCCGCTGGGTGCGCTGACGCGCGGCCTGAAGGGCGAGGCGCTGACCGAGATGGCCGAGCTCACCGAAGCCGGTTGTGTCGCCTTCTCGCAGGCCGAGGCGCCGGTGCGCGACACGCTGGTGCTGCACCGCGCGCTGCAGTACGCCTCCACCTTCGGCTATGCCGTGTGGCTGCGCCCGAACGACCCCTGGCTGGGCAACGGCGTCGCGGCCAAGGGCCCGCTGGCCACGCGCATGGGCCTGTCCGGCGTGCCGGCGATCGCCGAGACGATCGCGCTGGGGCTGATCTTCGAGCTGGTGCGCGACACGAAGGCGCGTGTGCACCTGTGCCGCCTGAGCAGCGCGGCGGGCGTCGAGATGGTCCGCGCCGCCAAGGCCGAGGGCCTGCCGGTGAGCTGCGACGTCAGCGTCAACAACCTGCACCTGACCGACGTCGACATCGGCTACTTCAACGCCGCGATGCGCGTCACGCCGCCGCTGCGCCAGCAGCGTGACCGCGACGCGCTGCGCGCCGCGCTGGCCGACGGCACGATCGACGCGCTGGTCAGCGACCACACACCGGTCGACGAGGATGCCAAGAACCTGCCCTTCGCCGAAGCCGAGCCGGGCGCGACCGGCGTGGAGCTGCTGCTGAGCCTGGCGCTGAAGTGGGGCGCCGACAGCGGCCTGCCGCTGGTGAAGACGCTGGCCACGGTGACGCAGCGGCCGGTGGGCGTGATGGGCGAGTCGCTCGGCTCGCTGGGGTCGAGTGCCGGCCGGCTGGTCGAGGGCGGCGTGGCCGACCTGTGCCTGTTCGACCCGGCGGCGCACTGGCAGGTCACGGCGGCGGCGCTGCGCAGCCAGGGCAAGCACACGCCGTTCGCCGGCTACGAGTTGCCGGGGCGGGTGATCGCCACGCTGGTGGGCGGTCACGTCGCCTACGAGGCCGCGCGCGGGTGAGGCTGGCCCGCGCGCTCTGGCGGCTCGCCGCTGCGCTGTTCCAGGCCCTGACCGGCGCGCTGATCTGCGCGCTGTGGTTCCCTTTCATCACGCGGGCGCAGCGCATGGGCCACGTGGGCCGCTGGTCGGCCCGCATGCTGCGTGCGCTGGGCATCCGGCTGCAGGCACGCGGCACGGTGCACGCCGGCCCGGTGCTGATCGTCGCCAACCACATCTCCTGGGTCGACATCCTGGCGATCAACGCCGTGCACCCGGCGCGCTTCGTCTCGAAGGCCGACGTGAAGCACTGGCCCTTCCTCGGCTTCCTGGTGGCCAGCGGCGGCACGCTGTTCATCGAGCGCGAGCGCAAGCGCGATGCGCTGCGCGTGGTGCACCAGATCGCCGAGGCGCTCCGGGGCGGCGACATCGTCGCGGTGTTCCCCGAGGGCACCACCAGCGACGGCCACGACGTCCTGCCCTTCCATGCCAACCTGCTGCAGGCGGCCATCTCGACCGAATCGCCGGTGCAGCCGGTGGTGCTGCGCTACCGTGACGCGCACTCGGCAGTCAGTGCGGCGCCGGCCTATGTCGGCGACACCAGCCTGGCCGCCTCGCTGTGGGCCACCGTGACGGCCGACAGGCTCGTCGCCGAGGTCATCGTCGAGAATGCACAGGGCGCCCGCCATGCCGACCGGCGGGCGCTCGCCGAGCACCTGCGCGCGCTCATCGTCGGCCGGCTGAAGGAAGGGAGCGCATGACGCCGCTGACCATCCGCCGCGTGGCGATCGACACCTATCGCGAACACGTCGCCTACCTGCACCGCGACTGCACGGCCGTGCGCGCCGAGGGCTTCCAGGCGCTGTCGAAGGTGGAGGTGCGCGGCAACGGCGCGACCATCCTCGCGGTGCTCAACGTCGTCGACGACGAATGCATCGTCTCGCCCACCGAACTCGGCCTCAGCGAAGACGCCTTCGCCGATCTCGGCCTGGCGGCCGGCCATGCGGTGAGCCTGCAGCATGCCGAGCCGGCGGCGTCGATCGCCGCGCTGCACCGCAAGATCGCCGGCGAGCGCCTGTCGCGCGACGACCTGCACGGCATCATCCGCGACATCGCGCAGATGCGTTACACGAAGATCGAGCTGGCCGCCTTCGTCGTCGCGGCCAACCAGTTCGAGATGGACCGCGACGAGGTGCTGCACCTCACCGAGGCGATGATCGCCGCCGGCCGGCGCCTCGACTGGCGCCACGAGGTGCGCAGCGGCCCGGTGGTCGACAAGCACTGCATCGGCGGCATCCCGGGCAACCGCACCTCGATGCTGGTGGTGCCCATCGTCGCGGCGCATGGCATGCTGATCCCCAAGACCTCGTCGCGGGCGATCACCTCGCCGGCGGGCACGGCCGACACGATGGAGGTGCTGGCACAGGTCGAGCTGCCCTTCGAGCGCCTGGCGCAGATCGTGCGCGAGAGCGGCGGCTGCCTGGCCTGGGGCGGCACCGCCGACCTGTCGCCGGCCGACGACGTGCTGATCGCGGTCGAGCGGCCGCTGGCGATCGATTCGCCGGGGCAGATGGTGGCCTCCATCCTGTCGAAGAAGATCGCCGCCGGCTCCACCCACCTGGTGCTCGACATCCCGGTCGGCCCCAGCGCGAAGGTGCGCAGCATGCCGGAGGCTCAGCGGCTGAAGAAGCTGTTCGAGTACGTGGCCGCGCGGCTGCAGCTGCAGGTCGACGTGGTGATCACCGACGGCCGCCAGCCGATCGGCCGCGGCATCGGCCCGGTGCTGGAGGCGCGCGACGTCATGGAGGTGCTGGAGAACGACCCGGCCGCGCCGATGGACCTGCGCCAGAAGGCGCTGCGCCTGGCTGGCCGCGTGATCGAGTTCGATCCCGACGTGCGCGGCGGCGACGGCTTCGCGATCGCGCGCGACATCCTCGACTCCGGCCGCGCGCTGGCGAAGATGAACCAGATCATCGATGCGCAGGGCCGGCGCGCCTTCGACTGGCAGGCGCCGCCGGTGGCGCCGTTGAGCTTCGAGGTCGCTGCGCCGCGCGACGGCGTGGTTACGGCGATCGACAACCTGGCCATCGCCCGCGTCGCGCAGCTCGCCGGTGCGCCCAAGGTGGCCGGCGCCGGGCTGGATCTGCTCAAGCGCCTGGGCGAGCACGTGCAGGCCGGCCAGCCGCTGTACCGCGTGTTCGCGCGCTTCGAGGCCGATCTCGACTATGCGCGGCGCAAGGCGGAGGTCGAGCCGGGCTTCCGCATCGGCGAGGCGGCCGAGTTGCCGCGCGACTACACGCTGCACGGCAACGGCAGCGAATCCTGAGGAGGTCTGCGCATGCTGCTGGCCTTTGCCGACGAACGCAGCCTGGCCGAGAAGCTCGCCCGCGAGCTCGGCTGCAAGCTCGCCTTCGTGGCCGAGCACCGCTTTCCCGACGGCGAGCTCAAGCTCACGCTGCCCAGCCCGCTGCCGGACAGCGTGGTGGTGCTGCGCGGCCTGCATCAGCCCAACGAGCGGCTGGTGCAGTTGCTGCTCACCGCGAAGACGGCGCGCCGGCTCGGCGCGAAGCGGCTCGCGCTGGCCGCGCCCTACCTCGCCTACATGCGCCAGGACATCGAGTTCCAGCCCGGCGAGGCGATCAGCCAGCGCATCGTCGTCGGCTTCCTCGGCGAACTGTTCGAGCGCGTGGTCACCATCGATCCGCACCTGCACCGCATCGCCTCGCTCGACGAGGTGATGCCCGGCTCGAAGGGCATCGCGCTCACGGCCGCGCCGCTGCTCGGGCAGTGGATCTCTGCCCAGTGGTCCGGCAGCGCGCGGCCGCTGCTGGTCGGCCCCGACGAAGAAGCCCTGCAGTGGGTGCAGGCGGCCGGCGAGGTCACCGGGCTGGAAGGCTTCGTCTGCCGCAAGACGCGGCATGGCGATCGTGACGTCGAAGTCGAACTTCCGAGTGTCGACATCACCGGGCGAGAAGTCGTGCTCATCGATGACGTGGCCAGTACCGGCCACACGCTGGTGCAGGCCGCACAGGCACTGCGTGCACGCGGTGTCGCCGCCATCGACGTGGCCGTGGTGCACGCGCTGTTCGGCGGCGATGCGCTCGACCGGCTCGCGGCGGCGGGTGTCCGCCACGTGTGGAGCACCGACGCGGTGCCGCATTCCTCCAACGTTGTCACGGTCGCGCCGATGCTGGCGAGGGCAATCGCTGATGTTCTTTGACTGTGCGAGACGCCCATACTCATGACCGTTCCGGTCCGGGAGGGTCCTCATGCACTTGTTGCGGCTCGTGGCCAGCCAGGTCCGCCTGGGCGAACCCTTGCCCTGGGGCGTGCGTGACGAGCACGGCCAGCTGCTGCTGGCCCGTGGCCACGTGATCGGCAGCGAGGCCCAGCTCGCGGCCCTGCTCGAGCGAGGGGCGAGCGTCGACATCGAGGAGGTGCGCGCGGCCGCCTCGCGCGCCGATGCGGAGAAGAAGCGGCCGGCGAGCCTCTTCGCCCAATGGGAGCAGGTGCTGTGGCAGCTCGACCGCGCGCTGCGCAGCATCGTCGAGCCTGGATTCGCCGAGCGGCTCGAGGAGGTGCGCGAACGCATCGAGGCCTTGACGCTGCGCGACCCGGACATCGCGATCTACCTCACCGTGCGGCAGGACCCGAAGCGCCTGACCATCTACGCGCTCGCGCACTCGGTGCACTGCGCGCTGGTGGCGCTGCTGATGGCGCGCCGGCTCGGCTGGGATGAGCCCCGCACGCGCACGCTGATGCGCGCCGCGCTGACGATGAACGTGGCCATCCTCGACCTGCAGGGCCGCATGGCCGCGCAGGGCTCGCCGCCGACGCCGCCGCAGATGGAGATGATCCGCGCCCATCCCGGCGTCGGCGTGAAGATGCTCGAGGCCGCCGGCGTCGCCGACGAAGCCTGGCTCGCGGCCGTGGCCGACCATCACGAGCGCGCCGATGGCGGCGGCTACCCGCAGGGCCTGCGCGAGCCCGGCGAACTCCCCACCGTGCTGCGCTACATCGACGTGTTCATGGCCAAGATGGCGCCGCGCGCGCTGCGGGCGCCCTTGAGCCCGCAGGTGGCGGCGCGCCAGCTGTACCAGGACAGCGGTGGCGCGCCCGCCTCTGCAGCCATCATCAAGGAGTTCGGCATCTACCCGCCCGGCGAGTTCGTGCAGCTGAAGTCGGGCGAACTCGCGGTCGTCGTGCGGCGCAGCGCCGATGCACGTACGCCGCTGGCGGCCAGCGTGACCGACCGACACGGCATGCCCCACGTCAACACCGTGATGCGCGATACCGCGAAGCCGGAATTCGCCATCACCGGGACGGCGTCGGAATCGAAGTTCGTGCTGCGGATGCCGCCGGAGCGGCTGTTCGGGATTCCCGAGTAGCGTTCAGGCCTTGCCCTGGTTCGCCACCGCCGCGGCCGCCTTGGCCGCCGCCTCGGCATCGCCGAGGTAGTAGTGGCGGATCGGCTTGAGCGAAGCGTCGAGTTCGTAGACCAGCGGAATGCCGTTGGGGATGTTCAGGCCGACGATGTCGTCGTCGGAGATGCCGTCGAGGTACTTCACCAGCGCGCGGATGCTGTTGCCGTGCGCCGAGATCAGCACGCGCTGGCCGCTGCGGATGGCCGGGGCGATGGTGTCGTTCCAGTACGGCAGCACGCGCGCCACCGTGTCCTTCAGGCACTCGGTCAGCGGCACTTCGCCGGCGGCGAGCTTCTCGTAGCGGCGGTCGCCGCGCTCGCAGCGCGGGTCGTTCGGCTCCAGCGCCGGCGGCGGCGTGTCGTAGCTGCGCCGCCAGACGAGCACCTGCTCGTCGCCGAACTTCTTCGCCGTCTCGGCCTTGTTCAGGCCCTGCAGCGCGCCGTAGTGACGCTCGTTCAGGCGCCAGTGCTTGATCACGGGCAGCCAGTGGCGGTCCATCTCGTGCAGGGCGTACCAGGTGGTCCAGATCGCGCGCTGCAGCACCGAGGTGTAGACCACGTCGAACTCGTAGCCCTCGGCCTTGAGCAGCCGGCCGGCGGACTCCGCCTGCATCACGCCGGCCGGGGTCAGGCCGACGTCGGTCCAGCCGGTGAAGCGGTTCTCGAGGTTCCAGGTCGATTCGCCGTGGCGGATCAGGACGAGCTTGTGCATGGCGCGTGGGGATTCGGTCGGTGGGGGGATCGCCCAGGGCATACCCGGACAGGCAGGGGCCGAATTCTATAATTCGGGCTTTGCCTGCCGGCGCCCGAAGGCCCCCCTTGAAGTTCTTCATCGACAACTGGTTCCTCTTCTTCACCGCCATCGTCTCCGGCGGCCTGCTGCTGTGGCCGATGCTGTCGCGCGGCGGTGGTGCCGGCCGCGTCACGCCGGCGCAGGCGGTGCAACTGATCAACCGCGAGAAGGCGGTGCTGATCGACGTCAGCGAGCCGGCCGAATTCGCCGGTGCGCACGTGGTGGGATCGAAGAACGTGCCGCTGGGCAGCCTGGAAGGCTCCGGCGACCTGCCGAAGAACAAGACGCTGCCGGTCGTGCTGGTGTGTCCGTCGGGCACGCGCGCGGTGCGGGCCGCGGCCACGTTGAAGAAGCTCGGCTTCGAGAAGCCGCACGTGCTGGCCGGCGGGCTGGCAGCGTGGCGCGAGGCCAACCTGCCGATCGAGAAGACGGCCTGAACGAACCCGAAGGATCCGCCATGCCTGCCGTGAAGATGTACACCACCCAGGTCTGCCCGTACTGCCAGCGCGCCAAGGCGCTGCTCAAGCAGCGCGGCGTCGAGCAGATCGAGGAGATCCGCATCGACCTCGACCCTGCCCAGCGCGACCACATGATGCAGATCACCGGCCGGCGCACCGTGCCGCAGATCTTCATCGGCGAGACGCACGTGGGCGGCTGCGACGACCTGATCGCGCTCGACCAGCGCGGTGGTCTGGTGCCGATGCTGCAGGGCTGAGGCGCAGGGCCGACAGGCGCCGCGGGCGATAATCCGCGGCTCGCCGCCACTTCGGCGGCCGAACCCACCACAGAGATTCCCATGGCCGACGACAACCAGACCCCGGTGTTCCAGATCCAGCGCATGTACCTGAAGGACCTGTCGCTGGAGCAGCCCAATTCGCCGCAGATCCTGCTCGAGCAGTCGCAGCCGGCCGTCGACATCCAGCTCGGCCTGGGCGCGGAAGCCATCGCCGACGGCATCTACGAGGTCGCGGTCACGGCCACCGTCACCACCAAGGTCAACGACAAGGTGCTGTTCCTCGTCGAGGCCAAGCAGGCCGGCATCTTCGAGATCCGCAACATCCCGGCCGAGCAGCTCGACCAGATCATCGGCATTGCCTGCCCGGGCATCGTCTACCCGTACCTGCGCGCGATCGTCTCCGACGTCTGCACGCGCGCCGGCTTCCCGCCGGTGATGCTGGCCGAGGTGAACTTCCAGGCGATGTACGAAGCCCAGCGCGCCCAGGCGGCCGCGCAGAACGGCTCGGGCATCATCACCAGCGTCAACTGAGGCCGAACCTGCCCCGCCCATGAACCTGACGGTACTGGGCGCCGGGGCGTGGGGCACCGCGCTGGCCGCCAGCGCCTGCACCCGCCAGCCCACGCTGCTGTGGGCGCGCGACGCGACGCAGGCGGCCGACATGCGGCGCCAGCGGCGCAACACGCGCTACCTGCCGGATGCGATGCTGCCCCCGCCGCTGGCCGTCACTGCCGACTTCGACGAGGCTGTCGCGCACGGCCGCGACGGGCTGATCGTCATCGGCACGCCGATGTCGGGGTTGGAGGGCATGCTCGCGCGCCTGCCGGCCGACGCCGCCGGCGTGCTGTGGCTGTGCAAGGGCTTCCAGGAAGGCAGCGGCCGGCTCGGCCACGAGATCGCCCGCGACGTGGCGCCGGCGCTGCGCTGCGGCGTGCTCTCCGGCCCCAGCTTCGCCATCGAGGTCGCGCGTGGCCAGCCCACTGCGCTGGTGGCGGCCAGCAGCGATGCGGCGCTCGCCGAGCGCGCGGTGGAGGCCTTTCACGGCGACAGCCTGCGCGTCTACACCTCGACCGACCCGATCGGCGTCGAGGTCGGCGGCGCGGTGAAGAACGTGATGGCGATCGCCACCGGCATCGCCGACGGCATGTCGCTCGGCCTGAATGCGCGCGCTGCGCTGATCACACGAGGGCTGGCCGAGATGACGCGGCTGGGCGTCGCGCTCGGCGCGCGCACCGAGACCTTCATGGGCCTGTCCGGACTGGGCGACCTGGTGCTCACCACCACGGGTGACCTCTCGCGCAACCGCCAGGTCGGCCTGCGCCTGGCCCAGGGCCTGGCGCTGCCGCAGATCCTCGCCGAACTGGGCCACGTGGCCGAAGGCGTGCTCAGCGCCGCCACCGTGCTGCGCCGTGCGCAGGGGCTGCAGGTGGCCATGCCCATCACCGAGGCGGTGGTCGGCGTGCTCGAAGGGCGCCTGTCGCCGGCGCAGGCGCTCGGCGCGCTGATGGGCCGCGAAGCCCGACCGGAACACTGAATCTGCGCAAGGAGCCGCGATGCGTCGTCGACAACTGATGCGTGCCGCCGCCGCTTCCGCCGCGGGGCTGGCGCTGCCTGCGTTCGCCCAGGCCTGGCCGTCGCGACCGATCAGGCTGGTCGTGCCGTTCCCGCCGGGCAGCTCGCCCGACCTCATCGGCCGCCTGATCGCCGAGCCGCTGGCCGCCGCGCTGGGGCAACCGGTGGTGGTCGACAACCGGCCGGGGGCCGGCGGCAACGTCGGCACCGGCTTCGTCGCCAAGGCCGAGCCCGACGGCCACACGCTGCTGTTCACGATCCAGGGGCCGCTGGTCACGGCGCCGCTGCTGAGCAAGTCGCTGCCCTACGACCCGGCGAAGGAGCTGGCGCCGATCAGCCTGGTGGCCACCTCGCCGAACCTGCTCGTCGTCGACCCCAAGCTCGGCGCCGAGTCGCTGGCCGACTTCGTGAAGGTCGCGAAGTCGCGCCGCGGAGAGCTCAACTACGGCAGCGTGGGCAACGGCAGTGCTGCGCATCTGGCGATGGAGCTCTTCAAGACGCGCGCCGGCATCGACCTCGTACACGTCCCCTATCAGGGCTTTCCTCAGGTGGTCAATGCCATGCTCACCGGGCAGGTGCAGGCCGGCTTCATGGTGCCGGGCATCGCGATGGGCCAGGTGCGCGCCGGCAAGCTGCGCGGACTGGCGGTGTCGACGCTGGGCCGCACGGCCGCGCTGCCCGAGTTCCCGACGCTGGCCGAGCAGGGCTTCGCCGGCTTCGAGGCGATATCCTGGCAGGCCGTGCTCGCGCCGGCGAAGACGCCTGCGGCCATCGTCGAACGCGTGTCGCGCGAACTCGTGCGCATCATCCGCAGCGACGAGGTGCGCACGAAGATGCTGTCGCAGTATTTCAGCGCGGCCGGCACCGCGCCCGCCGCCCTGGCCAACCTGATGGCCAGCGAACGCGAGCGCTGGGCCAAGGTGATCGCCGCGGCCGGCGTCAAGCCGGAGTGACCTGGCGCGTGGGCGGCGCGGCACCGTCGTAGCCGCACTGCCGCCAGGCCTCGAACACCGCCACCGCCACGGCGTTGCTCAGGTTCAGGCTGCGCTGGCCGGCGCGCATCGGCAGCCGCAGGCGCTGGTCCGGCGCGAACGACTCGCGCACCTCGTCGGGCAGGCCGGCGCTCTCCGAGCCGAACACCAGCCAGTCGCCGGCACGCCAGACGACGTTCGCGAACGAGCGGGTGGCGCGGGTGGTGAAGGCAAAGCAGCGCGTCATGTCCGGTCCGGCATCGCGCAGGAACGCAGCCCACGTCGCATGGCGCTGCACGCTGGCGTACTCGTGGTAGTCGAGCCCGGCGCGCACCAGCAGCTTGTCCTCCATCGAGAAGCCCAGCGGCTCCACCAGGTGCAGCGTGCAGCCCGTGTTGGCCGCGAGCCGGATCACGTTGCCGGTGTTGGGTGGGATCTCCGGATGGACGAGCACGATGTTGAACATGGCGCGCCGATTGTCGGCGAAGGGATGTCGCCGTACTCAGGCCGAGCCGGGCGCCGGCGTGCGCGCCAGCACCCACAGCTGCACGCGGGCCGCGCCTGCGTCGAGCAGCGTGCGCGCCATCTCGGCGGCGGTGGCGCCGGTGGTCAGCACGTCGTCGACCAGGGCGACGCTGCGGCCTTCGAGCTCGTGCCGGCGCAGCGGCTCGGCCGCGAACGCGCCGCGCACGTTGGCGGCACGCTGCGCCAGCGGCAGATCGGCCTGGTGTGGCGTGTCGCGGATGCGCAGCAGCAGGGCCGGATCGGCGCGCCGGCCGAGCCGCCGTGCGATCTCCCACGACTGGTTGAAGCCGCGCTCGCGCAGGCGTTCGTCGCTCAGCGGTGCGGGCAGCACGAGATCAGGGGCGGGTGCATCGATGCCCGCGCGGGCCAGCGCATCGCGCAGCAGCCCGGCCAGCGGCGCGGCGAGTTCGGCGTGGCCGTGGAACTTGAAGTGCCGGATCAGGCCATCCCAGGGGGCGACGTAGTCGAGTGCCGCCACGGTGTGCTCGAACGGCGGCGGCTCGCGGACGCAGGCGCCACACAGCGGCTGGCCCGCGGGAGCGGCAATCGCGCAACGGCGGCAGCGCGGCCGCACCGACACGAGCGACCGGCACGCGGCGCACAGCGCACCGCGGCCCCAGTCGTGGCACAGGCTGCATTGGCCGGGCAGGGCGGCGAGCATCGCGGCGATCGACACCGGCTCAATATACTGCCCGCCCATGAGCGACGCGCCTGCCCCCGAAGCCTCCGCGCGAGGGCTGGATGCCGTGGCCGTGCGATCCGCGTTGCGCCGGCTGGCGCGCGAGGCCGAGCCGCCCTGGCTGCATCGCGAAGTGGCGCGCCGCATGGCCGAACGCCTCGCGATCATCCGCCGGCAGCCGGCGTGCGTGATCGACTGGTGGGGCTGGCTGGGCGCCGGGGGCGAGCTTCTCGACGAGGCCTATCCGCAGGCGCAGCGCATCGTGGTCGAGCCCGATGGCGCGATGCGTGCGCGCAGCGAAGCGGCGAGCCATCGGCCCTGGTGGTCGGCTCGGCGCTGGCAGTCGCCGGTGCCGCGGGTGATCACCGAAGGCGATCCACTGCCGGCGAGCGCGCAGCTCGTCTGGGCCAACATGATGCTGCACGCGGTGGCCGATCCGCCAGCCTTGTTCACGCGCTGGCAGCGGGCGCTCGACGTCGACGGGTTCGTGATGTTCTCCTGCCTCGGCCCAGGCACCCTGCGCGAACTGCGCGCGCTGTACGAGCGCCTCGGCTGGGGCGCGGCCACGCCCACCTTCGTCGACATGCACGACCTTGGCGACATGCTGGTGCACGCCGGCTTCGCCGATCCGGTGATGGACCAGGAGGTGATCACGCTGCAGTGGCGCGATGCCGCATCGCTGCTGGCAGAACTGCGCGGCCTCGGCAGCAATGCCGCGCCGCAGCGCCACGCGGGCCTGCGCACGCCGCGCTGGCGCACTCGCCTGTTGAGCGAACTCAACGCACTCGCCGATGCGCGGGGCCGCATCTCGCTGAGCTTCGAGGTGGCCTACGGTCATGCCTTCCGCGCCGCGCCGCGCGCGCGCACCTCAGACGTGACGAGCGTGCCTCTTGACGACATGCGGGCACTGATCCGCGGCCGGAACGACAAGCCGGTGCGCTAAACTCTTGCAGTTGATCAAAGCACCGTCGGTACGAGGTGATTCGACAGCCGGGCAGTCAGCAGTACGTAAGAAAAGCATGTCGATCGAGTCGAGTTCGACGCCGGCGCGGGCCGCCACAAGCCGCCTGCGTTTCGGGCGGGCCTGCGAGGCCGATGCGGGCGGGTGCTCGGTGCAGTGGGAACTTCGGCGCAACTGCAGTCTGACGCCGAGGCAGATGTTGGGGTTTTACCTGGGCCTGAGTGGCGTCTCGCTGGCCGTCGCCGGAATATTCTGGTGGCTCGGCGCGAAGCTGGTCATGCCCTTCGCCTGGCTGGAGATCGTGGCGGTCGGCGTGGCGCTGGTGGTGCATGCGCGCCATGTCACGGACCGCGACAGCATCCGGCTGCAGGGCGGCACGTTGACGGTGGAGCGGGCCTGTGGCCCGCGCACCGAACGGTGCGAGTTCTGCACCGAGTGGGTGAGGGTGTCGCCTGTGCGCGGACACGGCTCCTTGATCGAGCTGTCCGAGCGCGGGAAGAAGGTGGTGGTGGGGCGCTTCGTGCGCCCCGAGCTGCGCAGTCAGCTTGCCGACGAGATGCGGTGGGCGCTGGCGCGGCGAGGAGACGTGCGGGGCCTCGTGCCCGGTGCGGCTTGAACGGGCTCAAAACAGACGTGAAAACGATGAAGACGATCAAATCACTCCGCGCGACGCTGGCGCGCCTGGCCTTCACGGCCGGGGCCACGCTGGCCACGCAGGCTGCGCTGGCGGTCAACAGCCTGCCGGGCGGCCCGGCCGTCAACCAGCTCGACCTGCATACGCCGGTCACGAAGATCGCCGCTGAGCAGCAGTGGCTGCACTACTTCATGCTGGCGATCTGCTCGGTGATCTTCGTCGGCGTCTTCGGCGTGATGTTCTATTCCGTCATCAAGCACCGCAAGAGCCGGGGCGCAAAGGCGGCCAACTTCCACGAGAGCACCACGGTCGAGATAATCTGGACCATCGTGCCGCTGCTGATCGTGATCGCGATGGCGCTGCCCGCGACCAAGGTCGTGGTCGCCATGAAGGACACCAGCGCCGCCGATCTCACCATCAAGGCGACCGGCTACCAGTGGAAGTGGGGCTACGACTACCTCAAGGGCGAGGGCGAGGGCATCGGCTTCCTGTCCACGCTCGACGTGACGCACCGCGAGATGTCCAACAGCGGCAAGCCGCCGGCCACCGACGACTACCTGCTAAAGGTCGACAACCCGCTGGTCGTGCCGGTGGACACCAAGGTGCGCATCATCACCACCGCCAACGACGTGATCCACGCCTGGATGGTGCCGGCCTTCGGCGTCAAGCAGGACGCGATCCCCGGCTTCGTGCGCGACACCTGGTTCCGCGCCGAGAAGACCGGCGACTTCTACGGCCAGTGCGCCGAGCTGTGCGGCAAGGAACACGCCTACATGCCGATCCATGTGAAGGTGCTCTCGAAGGAGGACTACAGCAAGTGGGTCGACGGCAAGAAGAAGGAAATGGCCGCTGCCGCGGATGACCCGAACAAGGTCTGGGAACTCGCCGCCCTGGTCGAGCGCGGCGAGAAGGTCTACGCCGCCAACTGCGCGGCCTGCCACCAGGCCAACGGCAAGGGTGCCGGTCCGATCAAGCCGGTCGACGGCTCACCGGTCGTGCTCGACGCCGACAAGACGAAGCAGATCGCGGTGCTGCTCAACGGCCAGAACAACGGCGCGATGCCGGCCTGGAAGCAGCTGTCCGACACCGAGATCGCCGCGGTGATCACCTACACGAAGAACAGCTGGTCGAACAAGACCGGTCAGCTGGTGCAGCCGGCGGACGTGCTCGCCGCCCGCAAGTAATTCGTCGCATTCGAAGGAAACGTCATGAGCGCAGTTCTCGACCACCACGGCGACCACGCCCACGATCACGACCACCACGCGCCCACCGGCTGGCGCCGCTGGCTGTATGCGACGAACCACAAGGACATCGGCACGATGTACCTGCTGTTCTCGTTCGCGATGCTGATGGTCGGCGGCGTGCTCGCGCTGCTGATCCGCGCAGAGCTGTTCCAGCCCGGCCTGCAGATCGTCAACCCGCAGCTGTTCAACCAGCTGACCACCATGCACGGCCTGATCATGGTGTTCGGCGCGATCATGCCGGCCTTCGTCGGCTTCGCGAACTGGATGATCCCGCTGCAGATCGGCGCGAGCGACATGGCCTTCGCGCGCATGAACAACCTGAGCTTCTGGCTGCTGATCCCGGCCGCGCTGATGCTGGTCGGTTCGTTCTTCATGCCCGGCGGTGCGCCGGCCGCCGGCTGGACGCTCTACGCGCCGCTGACGCTGCAGATGGGCCCGAGCATGGACGCCGGTATCTTCGCGATGCACATCATGGGCGCCAGCTCGATCATGGGCTCGATCAACATCATCGTCACGATCCTGAACATGCGCGCCCCGCGCATGACGCTGATGAAGATGCCGCTGTTCTGCTGGACCTGGCTGATCACCGCCTACCTGCTGATCGCGGTGATGCCCGTGCTGGCCGGCGCGATCACGATGACGCTGACCGACCGCCACTTCGGCACGCACTTCTTCAACCCGGCCGGCGGCGGCGACCCGGTGATGTACCAGCACATCTTCTGGTTCTTCGGTCACCCCGAGGTCTACATCATGATCCTGCCGGCGTTCGGCATCGTCAGCGCGATCATCCCGACCTTCGCCCGCAAGCCGCTGTTCGGCTACACCTCGATGGTGTATGCCACCGCCTCGATCGCGATCCTGTCGTTCATCGTCTGGGCTCACCACATGTTCACCACCGGCATGCCGGTGACGGGGCAGCTGTTCTTCATGTACGCGACGATGCTGATCGCGGTGCCCACGGGCGTGAAGGTGTTCAACTGGATCGCGACGATGTGGCGCGGCTCGATGACCTTCGAGACCCCGATGCTGTGGGCCGTGGGCTTCATCTTCGTGTTCACGATGGGCGGTTTCACCGGCCTGATCCTGGCGATGGCGCCGATCGACATCCAGCTGCAGGACACCTACTACGTGGTGGCGCACTTCCACTACGTGCTGGTGGCCGGCTCGCTGTACGCGCTGTTCGCCGGCGTGTACTACTGGGGTCCGAAGTGGACCGGCGTGATGTACTCCGAGACGCGCGGCAAGATCCACTTCTGGGGCTCGCTGATCTTCTTCAACATCACCTTCTTCCCGATGCACTTCCTCGGCCTGGCCGGCATGCCGCGCCGCTACGCCGATTACCCGATGCAGTTCGCCGATTTCAACGCGATCGCGTCCGTGGGTGCGTTCGGCTTCGGCCTGATGCAGGTGTACTTCTTCTTCTTCGTCGTCGTGCCCATGATGCGCGGCAAGGGCGAGAAGGCGCCGCAGAAGCCGTGGGAAGGTGCCGAGGGCCTCGAGTGGGAAGTGCCGTCGCCGGCGCCGTTCCACACCTTCGAGACCCCGCCGCTGCTGAACCCGTCGGCCACCAAGGTGATGGGCTGAGGGCCGGGCCATGACGACCGAAGAACAGAAGAAGGCCAACCTGCGGCTCGCGCTGATCCTCGCCTCGGTGGCGCTGGCGCTGTTCATCGGCTTCGTGGCCAAGATCGCGTTGCTCGGCACGAACTGAACCGGCGGTACTTCACATGAGCGCCAGTCCGCACGACGCCGACCCGACCTTGCGCAGCGACAACCTGCGCATGGTCGGCAAGCTCGTCGTCATCGCCGCGCTGATGTTCGGCTTCGGCTACGCGCTGGTGCCGATGTACCGGGCGATCTGCAACGCGCTGGGCATCAATGTGCTGTCGGTGGCCGAGCGCAAGGTGCCGGGCAATGCCCCCAAGGCGCAGAACACGCAGGTCGACACCAGCCGCGTCGTCACCGTCGAGTTCGATGCCAACGCGCGTGGGCCGTGGGAGTTCAAGCCGGCGATGCGCTCGATCGACGTGCATCCGGGCGAGATGGCCACGGTGATGTACGAGTTCAAGAACGTGCAGAACCGCGCGATGGCGGCCCAGGCCATCCCGAGCTATGCGCCGCGCCAGGCGATGGCGCACTTCAACAAGCTCGAGTGCTTCTGCTTCAACGAATACCTGCTGCAGCCCGGCGAGAGCAAGCAGTGGCCGGTCGTCTTCATCGTCGACCCGAAGCTGCCGCGCGACGTGCGCACGATCACGCTGTCCTACACCTTCTTCGAGGTGGGCGGCAAGACGCCTGCGGAGCCGAACCTGTGAGCGACGGCCTGAAGGAAGCAGCGCAGCGCAAGGGCTCGTTCCTGCAGACGATGAAGGCGGTCGCCTGGTCGTTCTTCGGCGTGCGCAAGTCGCGCGACTACGAGCAGGACGTCGCGCAGCTCAACCCGGTGCACGTGATCATCGCCGGCGTCATTGGCGCCATCGTCTTCATCGGCGTGCTGGTGCTCGTCGTGAACTGGATCATCGCCAGCGGAGTGGCGAAGTAGAAAACTGAATAGGACCCTGAGGAGAACCCATGTCGGCAGCGACACACCACGGGCAGACGCCCTACTACTACGTTCCGGCGCCCTCGCGCTTCCCGGTGCTCACCGCCGCCGGCCTGTTCTTCGTCATCCTCGGCGCCGGCCAGTGGGTCAACGGCCACGGCTGGGGCGCCTGGGTCACGCTGTTCGGCCTGGCCATGTGGGCCTTCGTGATGCAGGGCTGGTTCCGCACCGCGATCGCCGAGAGCGAAGGCGGCCTGTACAGCGACCGCATCGACGTCTCCTTCCGCTGGAGCATGAGCTGGTTCATCTTCTCGGAGGTGATGTTCTTCGCTGCCTTCTTCGGCGCGCTCTACTGGACGCGGCTGCATGCGCTGCCCAACCTCGGCAGCCTGGAGAACGCGCTGCTGTGGCCCGACTTCAAGGCCGTGTGGCCGAGCAGCGCACCGGGCGCCACCGGCTCGCCAGCCGGCATCGTGGAGCCGTTCCAGACCATCGGCCCGTGGCCACTGCCGACGATCAACACGCTGCTGCTGCTGACCTCGGGCGTGACGCTGACGATCGCCCACCACGCGCTGATCGCCGACAAGCGCAGCAAGACGATCTTCTGGATGTGGATCACCGTGCTGCTGGGCGCCACCTTCCTGGTCGTGCAGGGCTACGAGTACATGCACGCCTACCGCGACCTGAACCTGAAGCTCAGCTCCGGTGCGTTCGGCTCGACCTTCTTCATGCTGACCGGCTTCCACGGCTTCCACGTGTTCGTGGGCATGCTGATGCTGCTGTTCATCACCATCCGCCTGATGAAGGGCCACTTCACGCCCCAGCGCCACTTCGGCTTCGAGGGCGCCGCGTGGTACTGGCACTTCGTCGACGTGGTGTGGCTGGGCCTATACATCGTGGTGTACTGGGCCTGACGGCTTCCGCCCCGCCGCGAAGAACGCCGCGCAAGCGGCGTTTTTCGTTGATGCGGCGCTCAGGCGCCGACCGGAATGCCCTTCGGCTGGATCCAGCCCATGTACCACGACAGCAGGATGAACAGGAACAGCGCCACCGAGATCGCCACGCGGGTGGCCAGGGCGCGCATCATGTTGCCGGTCTTGGGCTTGCCGTCGCGGCCCTCGCGGAGCATGAACACGCCGGCCGAGGCGAGCGCGCCCAGGATGCCGACGAAGGCGAGTGCCATGAGGATCTTCATGCGAGCCGATTATCCGCCCCGGCGTAAGTCCGAGGGTCATGCATGAACGCTCGTGCACGCGCTGTCGTGGTGCTTGTCGCGGCCGTGGCAGCGGCGGCGATCACGGCACGCCTGGGCGTCTGGCAACTGTCGCGGGCGGCCGAGAAGGAAGCCCTGCAGGCCTCGCTCGACTCGCGCGGCGCGGCGCCGCCGCTGGCCGCGGGCGAGCTCGCGCGCAGCGCGCAGGAGGCCGCGGCCCAGCAGCATCGGCGCATCACGCTGGAAGGCCGCTGGGTGGGCGGCCGCACGGTCTACCTCGACAACCGTCCGATGGACGGCCGTGCCGGTTTCTACGTGGTGACGCCGCTGGCGCTGCCCGACGGCGATGCCGTGCTGGTGCAGCGCGGCTGGGTGCCGCGTGACGCCGCCGACCGCAGCCGAGTGCCGCCGGTGGCCACGCCCGACGGCGTGGTTCGCATCGAGGGTCGCATCGCCCCGCCGCCGTCGCGGCTCTTCGAACTTGGCGCCGAGGGGCTGGGCGCGATCCGGCAAAATCTGGATCTTGACGCCTTCGGGCGTGAATCGGGCCTGCGCCTGCGGCCGCTGTCGGTGCAGCAGACCGATGTGCCCGGTGCGCCGGCCGACGGCTTGATGCGCCACTGGCCGGCGCCAGCGGTCGACGTGCACAAGCACTACGGGTATGCCTTCCAGTGGTTCGCTCTGGCGAGCCTCATCACGGGTCTCTATGTCTGGTTCCAACTCGTCCGTCCCCGGCTCCGACGCCGCGCGTGAGGCCGCCTCGCCGCTGAGCTTCACCGTGCACTCGATGCCGACACCCGGCGTCGACGACGGCGCGCGTCGCACCACCATGGGCCGCGTGAAGATGCTGCTGATCCTGCTGGTGTGCGCCACGCCGGTGATCGCGTCGTACTTCACCTACTTCGTGATCCGGCCGGAAGGGCGCACCAACTACGGCGAACTGATCGACCCGCAACGCCCCCTGCCGGCCTCGCTGACTTTCAACGATCTGCAAGGCCAGCCGGTGCCGGCCGCTTCGCTGCGCGGCCAATGGCTGCTGCTCGTGGTGTCCGGAGGCGCCTGCGATGCCGCATGCGAGAAGCACCTGTGGCTGCAGCGCCAGTTGCGCGAGACGCTCGGCCGCGAAAAGGACCGCCTCGACAAGGTCTGGCTGATCGTCGACGACCAGCCGGTGCGCCCCGAGACGCTGAAGGCCATCGAGGCTGTCGCGCCGCCGACCGTGCTGCGCGTGTCGCGCGAGGCGCTGGGCCAGTGGCTGCAACCGGCGGCGGGACAGTCTCTGGAGCAGCACTTCTATGTGGTCGACCCGCTTGGCAACTGGATGATGCGCACGCCGGGCGATCCGGACGCCGCCAGGTTCAAGCGTGACCTGGAGAAGCTGCTGCGTGCCTCGTCGTCGTGGGACACCGCGGGCCGCCCCTGACGCCATGAACGCCCAGCCGCTCTACGACCTCACCCCGGTGCTGCACCTGGCGCTGCTCGGCCTCGTGCTGGCGCTCGGTCCGCTGGCCTGGGTGTGGTTGCGCAACCGGCAAGCCGCGCCGGCCAGGAAGCTGCGCGCGCTGACACTGCTGACGCTGTTCCTCACCTTCGATCTGGTGGTGTTCGGCGCCTTCACGCGGCTGTCGGACTCCGGTCTGGGCTGCCCCGACTGGCCGGGCTGCTACGGCAGCGCCAGCCCGCTCGGTGCGCGCGAGGAGATCCGCGCCGAGCAGAGCGTGCGCCCGAGCGGGCCGGTGACGCACGGCAAGGCGTGGGTGGAGATGATCCACCGCTACCTGGCGATGTCGGTCGGCATCCTGATCATCGTGATGACCGTGGCCAGCTGGCGCCTCGCACGGCAGGGGCAGGTCGGCGTGTCGCCGTGGTGGGCGAGCGCGGCGCTGCTGTGGGTCTGCGCGCAGGGGGCGTTCGGCGCGCTCACCGTCACGCTCAAGCTCTATCCGGCGATCGTCACGTTGCACCTGCTCGGCGGCATCGGGCTGCTGGCGCTGCTGGCGGTGATCGCCGAGGTGCAAGCGCCGCGGCCGATGCCGCTGTCGCCGGGGCTTCGCCGCGGACTGAAGCTCGTCGCCGCGCTGGCGCTGCTGCAGGTGGCGCTGGGCGGCTGGGTCAGCACCAACTACGCCGTGCTGGCCTGCCAGGAATTCCCTACCTGCCAGGGCTCCTGGTGGCCGGCCATGGATTTCCGCCATGGCTTCACGCTGCTGCGCGATCTCGGCGAAACGAAGCACGGCGACTACCTGCCGTTTGCCGCGCTGACCGCGATCCACTACACGCATCGCCTGGTCGCCTACGTCGTGCTGGCCGCGATGCTGGGGCTGGCCTGGGCGCTGCACCGCAGCGGCGAGGCCGGCGCGCGCCGCCTGGCCGTCGCACTGCTGGCGCTGGCAGGCTGGCAGCTCGCCTCCGGTCTGAGCAACGTGGTGCTGGGCTGGCCATTGCTGGCCGCGCTGGCGCACACCGCCGGCGCCGCGGCGCTGATCGCCCTGCTGGCCGTGGCGGTGGCACGCGCGGCGTTGGCCGGCACCACCGAGCGAGCTGGCGCAACGGCGACCCTGCCCGTTCGCGCGATGCTGTAGGCTCCCCCGCCCGAGATCATGTCCGAGACCCTCGCCCGCCACCCTGCCGCCCCTGCGACGCTGCCGTCGCGCTGGCGTCAGTACTACGTGCTGACCAAGCCCCGTGTGGTTCAGCTGATCGTGTTCTGCGCGGTGATCGGCATGCTGCTGGCCACGCCGGGGCTGCCGCCCTGGCGCGCGGCGCTGGCCGGCACCGTCGGCATCTGGCTGGTGGCTGCGGCCGCTGCCGCCTTCAACTGCCTGATCGAGCAGCAGATCGATTCGCGCATGGCCCGCACCGCCTGGCGGCCCACGGCGCGCGGCGAGCTGACGCGCAGCCAGACGCTGATCTTCTCCGCCGTGCTGTGCAGCATCGGCAGCGCGGTGCTCTACCTGTGGGCCAATCCGCTGACGATGTGGCTCACGCTGGCCACCTTCGTCGGCTACGCGGTGATCTACACGGTGGTGCTCAAGCCGCTGACGCCGCAGAACATCGTCATCGGCGGCGCTTCCGGCGCCATGCCGCCGGTGCTCGGCTGGGCCGCCATCCGCGGCGACGTCGGCCCCGAGGCGCTGATCCTGTGCCTGATCATCTTCGTGTGGACGCCGCCGCACTTCTGGGCGCTGGCCCTGTACCGCGCCGAGGATTACCGCCGCTCGGGCCTGCCGATGCTGCCGGTCACGCACGGCGCCGAGTTCACGCGGCTGCACGTGCTGCTCTACACCTTCGTGCTGTTCGCCGCCACGCTGCTGCCCTTCGTCTCGGGCATGAGCGGCTGGTTCTACCTCGCCAGCGCGCTGGTGCTCGGCGCGATGTTCATCGGCTACGCCTGGAAACTGTGGCGGGTCTACTCCGACCAGCTCGCACGCAAGACCTTCCGCTTCTCCATCCTCCACCTATCGCTGCTGTTCGCCGCGCTGCTGGTGGACCACTACCTCGGACTGCTGCTGCGATGACTTCCCGACGACTGGTCCTGATCTCGATGGCGGCGCTGCTGCTGGCCGGCTGCGACAAGCCGGGCAGCGCCGCAGGCTCCGGTGCTTCGTTCCGCGCCGTCGACATCACTGGCGCCGAGTACGCGCGCCAGCTGTCGCTGCAGGACCCGGACGGCAGGACGCGCACGCTGGCCGACTTCAAGGGCAAGGTGACGGTGGTGTTCTTCGGCTACACCCAGTGCCCGGATGTCTGCCCGACCACCATGGCCGAGCTGGCCCAGGTGAAGAAGTCGCTCGGCGCCGACGGCGAGCGCGTGCAAGGCGTGTTCGTGACGGTCGACCCGGACCGCGACACGCCCGAGCTGCTCAAGGCCTACATGGCCAGCTTCGACCCGAGCTTCGTGGCCCTGCGCGGCACGCCCGAGCAGACGGCGGCGATGGCCAAGGAGTTCAAGGTGTTCTACGCCAAGGTGCCGGGCAAGACCGAGGGCAGCTACACGGTCGACCACACCGCCGGCTCGTACGTGTTCGACGCCTCGGGCAAGGTGCGGCTGTTCGTGCGTTACGGCAGCGGCGCTGACGCGCTGGCTGCAGACCTCAAGACCCTGCTGGCGGCGGGCTGAGCCCGCCGCAGCCTCAGACGGCCTCGGCGAGGGCCTTGCGCATCTTCTTCATCGCCGCCACCTCGATCTGACGGATGCGCTCGGCCGAGACGCCATAGTCGGCAGCCAGTTCGTGCAGCGTCATGCCGCCGGAACTGTCGTCGTTGACCTTCAGCCAGCGCTCCTCGACGATGCGGCGGCTGCGCTCGTCCAGCGCGTCCAGCGCGCGGGCGATGCCGTCACTGGCCAGCCAGTCGCGCTTGCGCGCTTCCAGCACCCGCGTTGGCTCGTGCGCCTCGTCGGCGAGGTAGGCGATCGGCGCGTAGGTCTCCTCGCCGTCGTCCCCGGACTGCGGCTCGAGAGCCACGTCCCCGCCCGACAGGCGGGTCTCCATCTCCAGCACCTCTTCGCGCTTGACGTTGAGCGTGCGGGCGACAGTGTCCACCTCGGCGGCGGTCAGCGTGCTGCGGTGCGTATCGATGTCGGCGGCCTCGTCCTTGAGGTTCTGCTTCATCGAGCGCAGGTTGAAGAACAGCTTGCGCTGCGCCTTGGTCGTGGCGACCTTGACCATGCGCCAGTTCTTCAGGATGTACTCGTGGATCTCGGCCTTGATCCAGTGCATCGCGTAGCTGACCAGGCGCACACCCTGATCGGGGTCGAAGCGCTTGACCGCCTTCATCAGCCCGACGTTGCCTTCCTGGATCAGGTCGCCGTGCGGCAGGCCATAACCCAGGTACTGGCGCGAGATCGACACCACCAGGCGCAGGTGCGACAGCACCAGTTGCCCGGCGGCCTGCAGGTCGCCGCTGGCGCGCAGGCGGCGGGCCAGGCTCACTTCCTCCTCCTGCGTCAGCAGCGGCAGCCGGTTGACGGCGCTGATGTAGGCATCCAGGTTGCCCAGTGAGGGCACCAGGGCCCAGGGGTCACGGACGGCAATCGCAGTGGTCGGGCTCATGTTCATGGAAGCTTCAGACATGCTGGGGCTCCTTTCGTTCCGTTCATATTAGCACTCGACGATGGAGAGTGCTGACGGGGCGCTGCCCAGGAATTGGCAAAGAAATGTGTGCGTTCGCTCACATTCTTTGCGCGACCAGCGTGAGGCGTGGCGCCGCCGCGCCTGTGCCAGACTCGCGACCCTGGAGGAGACCCATGAAACTAGGCTGCATCGCCGACGACTTCACTGGCGCCACCGACCTGGCCAACAACCTCGTGCGTGCCGGCATGCGTTCGGTGCAGACCATCGGCGTGCCCGAGGGTGCGCCACCTGAGGGCGCCGAGGCGGTGGTGGTGGCGCTGAAGTCGCGCACCATCCCGGCCGACGATGCGGTGGCGCAGTCGCTGGCGGCGCTGCGCTGGCTGCGCGAGCACGGTGCCCGGCAGATCTACTTCAAGGTCTGCTCGACCTTCGACTCCACCGACCGCGGCAACATCGGCCCGGTGACGGAGGCGCTGATGGACGCGCTCGGCTGCGACTTCACCATCGCCTCCCCGGCCTTCCCGGCCAACGGCCGCACGGTGTACAAGGGCTATCTCTTCACCGGCGACGTGCTGCTCAGCGAGGGCAGCATGCGCGACCACCCGCTGACGCCGATGACCGACCCCAGCCTGGTGCGGGTGATGCAGCGCCAGTGCCAGCGGCGCGTCGGCCTGATCGAGCACGCCGTGGTGCGCCGCGGCAGCGCGGCCATCGCGCAGCGCATGGCGGAGCTGAAGGCCACCGGCGTGGCCATCGCCATCGTCGACGCGCTGGACGACGCCGACCTGCACGCCATGGGTCGTGCCTTCGCAGACCTGCCGGTGCTGACCGCCGGCTCCGGCGTGGCGATCGGCCTGCCGGCCAACTTCGGACTCGCGCCGGGCGGCGACGCGGCGCAGCTGCCGCCGTCGGCGGGGGCGCGGGCGATCGTCTCCGGCAGCTGCTCGGCGGCCTCGAATGCGCAGGTCGCCGCGTTCCTCGCCCGCCATCCGCAGCGCGGCTTCGCGGTCGACCCGCTGCGCCTGGCCGCCGGCGAGGACCTGGCCGCCGCGGCGCTGGCGTGGGCCGAAGGCCGGCCGGGCGACGAACCGCTGCTGGTCTATGCCACGGCGGCGCCGGAGTCGGTGAAGGCGGTGCAGGCGGCCCTGGGGGTGGAGCAGGCCGGCGCGCTGGTCGAGCGCACGCTGGCGCAGGTGGCGGCCGGGCTGGTGGAGCGCGGCGTCGGCCGGCTGGTGGTGGCCGGCGGCGAGACCTCGGGCGCCTGCGTGCAGGCGCTGGGCGTGAGGCAACTGCGCATCGGCGCGCAGATCGACCCCGGCGTGCCCTGGTGCCATGCCGCCACCGGCAGCGGCCGTGCGATCCACCTGGCGCTGAAGTCGGGCAACTTCGGCACCACCGACTTCTTCGACAAGGCCTTCGAGGTGCTGCCGTGAGCGACGAAACCCGGGCCCGCGAGGAGATCTGCCGCGTCGGCGCCAGCCTGTTCGCGCGCGGCTACGTGCACGCCACCGCGGGCAACATCAGCGTGCGCCTGGACGACGGTTACCTGATCACGCCCACCGACGCCTGCCTCGGCACGCTCGACCCGGCGCGCCTGGCGCGCCTGGACGCGCAGGGCCGGCAGCTTGACGGCGATCGCGCCAGCAAGACGCTGGCGCTGCACCGGCGCATCTACGACGCCGACGAGGCGGCGCGCTGCGTGATCCACACCCACTCGACCCACCTGGTGGCGCTCACGCTGGCCGGTGTCTGGACGACCGACGACATTGTGCCGCCGATCACGCCCTATTACGTGATGAAGGTCGGCCACGTGCCGCTGATTCCCTACCACCGCCCCGGCGACCCGGCGGTGGGCGACGTGGTGGCCTCGCGCATCGCCGCGGCCCGCGAAGCGGGCGCGCCGCTGCGCGCGGTGATGATCGAGCGGCTCGGGCCCAACGTGTGGCACGAGTCGCCCGCGGCCGCCTCGGCGGTGCTCGAGGAACTCGAGGAAACCGCGAAGCTCTGGTTGCTCACCGGCCGCGGCGTGGCACCGCTCGGCGAGGCCCGCGTCGAGGAACTGCGCCAGTCCTTCGGCGCACGCTGGTAGCGCCCTCAGCCGAAGCGCGTCGAGCTGCGTTCGAGCAGCTCGTCCACCGCCGCCAGCAGCTCCTGCACGCTGACCGGCTTGGTGAGGTACAGGCTGGCGCCGGCCAGCATCGCCGCCTCGATCTGGCGCGCCGTGGCGTCGGCCGACACCACCACCACCGGGATGTCCGCGGTGGCCGGGTCGTCCTTCAGCCGTTCGAGCAGTTGCTGCCCGCTGGTGTCGGGCAGGTGCATGTCCAGCAGGATCAGGTCGGGCTGGCGCGCGTGGATGCTGCGCATCGCGTCGGCGCCGGTCCCCGAGACCTCCAGCAGCACCTGCGGCCGCTGCGCCAGGATGCCGCGCATCACCTCGACGTTGGTCTCGTTGTCCTCGACGTAGTGGACGATGCGGCGGTGGTACTCGGCACTGGCGGTGACCAGCGGATCGAGGTTGGAGGGCACCGTGTCGGGCTCGACGGCGCGCGGCAGCGCCAGGATGAACGACGAACCCTCGCCGGCGATGCTGCGCGCGCGCAGCGAACCTCCCATCAGTTCGGCCAGGCGCTGGCTGATCACCAGGCCGATGCCGGTGCCTTCCTGGGCCGAGCGCTCGCGGCCGAGGCGGTTGAAGGGCTGGAAGAGGTCGCCGAGCTGCTCGGTCGTCATGCCCAGGCCGGTGTCGGTGACCGCGATCTCCACCATGTCGTGCGGCCGCAGCCGCGCCGCGACGTGGATGCGCCCGCCGTCGGTGTTGTACTTGACGGCATTGCTCAGCAGGTTCACCAGGATCTGCTTGACACGCGTCGCGTCGCCCATCAGCACGCCGGTGCCGTCGGCCAGCTCGGTGCTCACCGTCAGCGCACGCCGCTTCGCGTCGTTGTCGACCATCGCCAGGCTGGCGGACAGCAACTCGGGCAGGTTCAGCGGCTCGATCTGCAGCTTGAGGTTGCCCGACTCGATGCGCGAGAGGTCGAGCACGTCGTTGATCATCTCCAGCAGGTGCCAGCCGGCTTGTTGGATCTGCGCCACCCAGGGGCGCTGGTCGGCGGCGAGCGGGTGACGCCGGTCGATCTCGAGCAGCTGTGCGAAGCCGAGCATCGCGTTCAGCGGCGTGCGCAGTTCGTGGCTCATGCGCGAGAGGAACTCGCTCTTGGCCCGGTTGGAGGCCTCGGCGCGCTCGCGGGCGGTCTCGGCTTCCCGCAGCCGCAGGTGCTCGGTGATGTCCTCGACCACGCCGACGATGCGCCGCGCCTGGCCGAGCTCGTCACGCAGCAGCGTGACGGTGGCCTGAACCCACAGCGTGCGCCCGTCCTGGGTCACGTAACGCTTCTGGCGCCGGTACATCGGGATCTCGCCGAGCACCAGGCGGCGCGACAGCTCGACGTCCTGCGCCAGGTCGTCGGGGTGGGTGTACTGCGCCACCTGCATGGTCTGCAGCTCGTCCTCGCCGTAGCCGACGAGCTCGCAGAAGCGCGGGTTGGCCTGCTTCACCTGGCCGTGCAGGTCGGTGTAGAGGATGCCGATCGGCGCCGTGTTCAGGATGTTGCGGAAACGCTGCTCGCTGTCGCGCAGCGCCGCCTGCGCGCGCTCGCGCTCGTGCACCTCGGCCTGCAGTGCCGCGGTGCGTTCGTGCACCGCCGCCTCGATGCGCCGTGCGCGGCCGGTGACGACCAGCAGCAATGCGCCGAGCATCGCGGCGCCGAGCAGCCCCACCACCGAAAACAGCCAGGCGTTGACGCCGCGGCCGTCGGGGATGTCGTCCGGCCTCGCGCTGACCTGCAGCGCCCAGCGGCGGCCGGCGAAATCGATCTCGCGCACGTGCGACAGCACGGCGGCCCCGGCCTGCGTCTCGCAACCCGGTGCGCCGGCCAGGCGCCGGATCGGCGCCTGCGTGTCGAGGTCGTGCAGACACAGGGCCAGGTGGCGCGGCAGGTCGCCGGCGAGCGCCGACAGCATCGGCCCGGGACGCAGTGTCACGAACAGCACGCCGCGCAGCGGTCCGCGCGCCTTGCGGTCGACCAAGCCCTCTCCGAAGGCGATGGCACGGTAGACCACCACGCCCGTGCGATCCTGCCCCTCGGGAATCTGGGTGAGCGCGAATGCGGCGCTGGCCACCGGCACGCCATCGCTGCGGCTGCGTTCGACTGCCGCGCGCGCTGCCGGAACCGACTGCAGGTTCAGCCCCAGTGCCGCCGCGTTGCCGCGCAGGGGCTCGACGTAGCGCATCACGATCATCGGTCCGGGCGGGATCGATGCGGCCGCATCCTGGCGCTCGAACACCTTGAACTGCGGCAGGCCATTGGCGCGCACGGCTGCCTCGAACGCCGGCACCTCGGCCCGATCGATGGCCTCGTACCAGCCGATCGCCGCCAGGCGCCCGTCGGCCAGCCAGGCCTCGCTCGCCCGCCGCATCTCGTCGCTGTTGACGTCCTCGGAGGCGATGAACACGCCGCGCATCGCCTCCAGTGCCAGCAGGGGCTCGCGCAGCCGCGTCTCCAGCACCGTCGCCGCATGTCCGGCATCGCGCATGAAGGCGGTCTGCAGCCGCTCGTCATCCCAGCGCGACACCTTGGCGATGCCCAGGGCCATGACCAGGGTGACCAGGGCCAGCGTGAGGCCGACGATGGTGCGACGTGCAGCCCAGTCGGCGCGCGGGCGGCCGATCAGGGTCAGGACCACCGGCGTGGCGATCATCGCGCCGAAGGTGTCGCCGGCCCACCAGGTCAGCCAGGTGAGCATCGCCTCGCTGACCGAGACCGTGCCGCTGGCCGTCAGCACGATCGTCGCGAAGGTGGGGGCGACGAGGCAGGCGGTCATGCCGCCGAGCACGAACAGCGCCGCGACATCGCGCGGTTCGTCGATGGCCATCGGGTGGCGCGCGTAGCGCTTCACCAGCCACGCGCCCAGCCAGGCCTGCGCGCCCGCTGCCAGTCCGATGAGCAGGGGCACCGCGATGGCGGCTGCATCGGCGGCTCCGCGCATCGCCACCAGCGTCAGGTTGGCGCTGCATGCGCCGATGGCTGCGCCGATCGCCCCGCTGCGGCCGTACACCAGCGCCGCCGCGAGCGCGACGCCGGCCGACGGATACAACGGCGAGGCGTAGCCCGGCGGGATCGCCAGCTGCAGCGCGGGCAGCGCGACGAGCAGGTAGGCCAGCGCCGTGCCGAGGATCACCCAGGCTGCGCGAGGCGCGTCAGCCGTCTCCTGGGCGAAAGGCGTCGCAGCCACGTCGGGTTCAGGGCAGTTCGTGGCCGGCGGCGGCCTGCCAGACGTCCGCCCAGTCCTGGGCGTCGAGGCGGATCTGCAGCGCCGCCACGGCTTCGCGCAGGGCCTCGATGCGCCGCGAACCGGCCACCGGCAGCGGCCGGCTGGGTAGACGCAGCAGCCAGGCGAAGGCGGCCGTGGCCGGCGTGCAGCCGTGGCGCTCGGCCGCGCGCGACAGTGCGGCCTGCACGCGTCGCTCGGCCTCGCCGCTGCCGGCGAACAACGCGCCGCCGGCCAGCGGCGACCAGATCATGGGCCGCAGGCGCAGGCGCTGCAGCTGGTCGAGCGTGCCGTCGGTCAGCGGCGCACGCTGCAGCGGGTGCAGCTCGATCTGGTTGGTGGCCAGCGGGAAGCGGCTGGCCAGCAGCTCGAACTGCGCCGGCGTGAAGTTGGAGGCGCCGAAGTGCGCCACCTTGCCGGCCTCGCGCAGCGCCTCGAAGGCGCCGGCGACTTCGTCGGCGTCCATCAGCGGATCGGGGCGGTGGATCAGCAGCAGGTCGAGCCGCTCCACGCCGAGGGCGCGCAGCGAGGCCTCGGCACTGGCCACGATGTGCGCCGCCGTGGTGTCGTAGTGCTTGATGCGGTGGGACGGCCGCGCCGGCGCCACCAGCTTGATGCCGCACTTGCTCACGATCTGCAGCCGCTGGCGCAGCGACGGCGAGGCCAGCGCCAGCGCCTCGCCGAACAGCGCCTCGACCGAGTAGCCGCCATAGATGTCGGCATGGTCGAAGCTGGTCACCCCCAGTTCGGCGCACTGCTCGATCCAGCGCAGCCGTTCCTGCGCGCCCCAGCCCCAGTCGGCCATGCGCCAGGCCCCGGCGACGATCGGCGAGAGGCGGGGGCCGTCGGCGGCGAGGGTGGTCAGGGACAGCGGCATGGAACGCGCATTATCCCGACGCACGGGCGCCGTTCAGTCGGGAAAACACTTCAACACATGCTCGCCGGGTGCCGCTCCGAGAGAAGTGCCGCGCGGCAGCGGCCGCGGCGCACGCCGACGTGACGAATGCCCGGCCAGCCACTGCTGCCAGGCGGGCCACCAGGAACCCTCGTGCTCGGTGGCGCCGCGCTCCCAGTCGGCCGGCGGCACCCAGGGACCGCGGGCGCGGCGCGTGGCGATGCGGTAGCTGCGGTGAGGGTGGCCGGGCTCGGAGACGATGCCGGCGTTGTGGCCGCCGCTGGCCAGCGCGAAGGTGATCTCCGCTTCGCACAGGTGGTGCAGCTTGTAGACCGAGCGCCACGGCGAGACGTGGTCGCGCGTGGTGCCGACCACGAACACCGGCAGGTGCAGGTCGGCCAGCGACACCGTCTTGCCCTCGTGGCCGCCGACGCGGTAGCTGCCCATGGCCAGCGCGTTGTGCAGGTACAGCGAGGTCAGGTACTCGTGGTGCATGCGCGCCGGCATGCGCGTGGTGTCGCTGTTCCAGGCCATCAGGTCGCTGGGCTGCTCGCGCTCGCCCATCAGGTACTCGCGCATGCGCCGCGTCCAGACCAGGTCGCGCGAGTGCAGGAACTGGAACGACCCGGCCATCGCCTCGCCGGGGAAGTAGCCGCGGCCGCGGTTCTGCTCCTGCAGGTAGGCCACCTGGCTCTCGTCGACGAACAGCCCGAGCTCGCCCGGCTCGGAGAAGTCGGTCTGCGCGGCCAGCAGCGTCAGCGTCTTCAGCGGCGCGAGGCGTTTGCGGTCGGCCAACACGCCCTCGCGCGCCAGCGCCGCCGCGGCGATGGCCAGCAGCGTGCCGCCGAGGCAGTAGCCCATCCCATGCACCGGTGCGCGGGCCTCGAGCGCGGCGATGGCCTTCAGCGCGTCGAAGGGCCCGAGGCGCAGGTAGTCGTCCATCGTCAGGTCGTGGTCCGCCGCGTCGGGGTTCTTCCACGACAGCATGTAGACCACGTGGCCCTGCGAGACCAGGTAGCGCACCAGCGAATTGTGCGGCGACAGGTCGAGGATGTAGTACTTCATGATCCACGAGGGCACGACCAGCACCGGCTCGGGATGCACCGTCTTCGTCTGCGGCGTGTAGCGGATCAGCTCGGCCAGACCGTTGCGCATCACCACCTCGCCGGGCGTGACGGCCACGTCGCGGCCGACCTTGAAGCGCGCCTCGCGCTCGGCCGCGGCGCGCTCGCTGGCCGGCGTGGCCAGGTCTTCCAGCCAGTTCAGCCAGCCCTGACGCAGCGGCGCGCCGAGCTTGTCGGCGTTCGCATGCAGCACCACCGGGTTGCTGGCCAGCCAGTTGGCCGGCGTCATCAGGCCCAGCCACTGGCGGGCCATGAAGTCGGTCAACTCGGCGTGATGGCGCGTCATGCCGGGCAGGCGGGCAGCCTCGTGCCACCAGGTCTCGGCGTTGCGGAAGCTGCTGCGCATCACGTTGAACGGCCAGTTGGCCCAGTCGGGATGGCGGAAGCGCGGATCCTCGTCGGCGGCGCCGGCGGGCGCGTCGTCGCCGTGCAGCGCATCGGCGGCCAGTTGTGCCGCGCGCGCCGCAAGCTCCATCTGCCGGCCGGGCGAGACGCCCAGGTGCCAGGCCCAGTCCGCCCAGGCCAGCGACAGCGACACCGGCGACAGCCCGCCGGTCAGCGGGGACGCCGCGACGTGCAGCAGGCGGTCGAGGCGTTCGGAGGGGGTTTCTTCGTGCGGTGTGCCCATAAACATATCTTGAACCGACGCCGGCGCGCGTGCGTTGACGAAAGACAGGCGCGCAGGCGCCGCTGCGGACGCACACTGGCCGCCGAGCCCGCAGATGCCGGGCACCCCACGCCCGATCCATGCCACTGCACCAGCGCGAGGCTACCCACGAACCGCCGCCCCGGCTGCCGCCGGCGATCTGGGTGCTGGGCTTCGTCAGCCTGCTGATGGACGTCTCCTCCGAGATGATCCACAGCCTGCTGCCGCTGTTCCTGGTCGGGCCGCTGGGCATGAGCGTGCTGATGGTCGGCGTGATCGAGGGCGTGGCCGAATCCGCCGCGCTGGTGGCCAAGGTGTTCTCCGGTGCGCTGAGCGACTGGCTCGGCCGGCGCAAGCGACTCGCGCTCGCTGGTTACGCGCTGGGCGCCGCGAGCAAGCCCTTCTTCGCGCTGGCCCAGGGGGCCGGCGTGGTGATCGCCGCGCGATTCGTCGACCGCATCGGCAAGGGCATCCGCGGCGCGCCGCGCGACGCGCTGGTGGCCGACATCGCCCCGCCCGCGCTGCGCGGTGCCGCCTACGGCCTGCGCCAGTCGCTCGACAGCGTGGGCGCGATCGCCGGGCCGCTGCTGGCGGCGGGCCTGATGCTGGTGTTCGTCAACGACTTCCGGCAGGTGTTCTGGATCGCCGTGGTGCCCGGCGTGCTGGCCGTGCTGCTGCTGGCGCTGGGCGTGAACGAACCGGAGCGCGCTGCGCCGGCCCGTGCGACGAACCCGATCCAGCGCGACGCGCTGGCCCGCCTCGGCGCGGCCTACTGGACCGTGGTCGGGCTGGGGGCGCTGTTCACGCTGGCCCGCTTCAGCGAGGCCTTCCTGGTGCTGCGTGCCGAGACGCTGGGCGTGCCCACGGCCTGGGTGCCGCTGGTGATGGTGGCGATGAACGTCGTCTACGCCGCCTGCGCCTACCCCTTCGGCAAGCTGGCCGACACGGTGGACCCCGCGCGGCTGCTCGGCCTGGGTCTGGTCGCGCTGATCGCCGCCGATGTCGTGCTGGCCACTGCCAGCGGCTGGCTGGCGCTGCTGGCCGGCGTCGCGCTGTGGGGCCTGCACATGGGCATGACGCAGGGGCTGCTGGCCGCGATGGTGGCCGACACTGCGCCGGAAGACCTGCGCGGCACGGCGTTCGGCGTGTTCAACCTCGTGGCCGGGCTGGCGCTGCTGGCGGCCAGCGCGGTGGCCGGCGCGCTGTGGCAGTGGCTCGGGGCGCCGGCCACCTTCGCGGCCGGCGCGGCCTTCGCCGCCCTCACGCTGGCGGCGCTGCCGCTGCTCAGACGTTAAACAGGAAGTTCATCACGTCGCCATCCTTGACGACGTATTCCTTGCCTTCGGCGCGCATCTTGCCGGCGTCCTTCGCGCCCTGTTCGCCCTTGTAGGCGACGAAGTCGTCGAAGGCGATCGTCTGCGCGCGGATGAAGCCGCGCTCGAAGTCGGTGTGGATCACGCCGGCAGCCTGCGGCGCGGTGTCGCCGACGTGGATGGTCCAGGCGCGCACCTCCTTCACGCCGGCGGTGAAGTAGGTCTGCAGGCCGAGCAGCTTGAAGGCGGCACGGATCAGCCGGTTCAGGCCCGGCTCGGTCTGGCCCATCTCGGCGAGGAACATCTGCTTGTCCTCGTCGCTCATGTCGGCCAGCTCGGCCTCGGTCTTGGCGCAGATCGCCACCACCGGCGCCTTCTGCGCCTGCGCGTACTCGCGCAGCTTGTCGAGCAGCGGGTTGTTCTCGAAGCCGTGCTCGTCGACGTTGCCGACGAACATCGCCGGCTTGGCGGTGATCAGGCACAGCGGCTTGAGCACCACCAGTTCTTCCTTGCTGAAGTCGAGGCTGCGCACCGGCTTGCCTTCGTTCAGCGCCGCCTGGCACTTGTTGAGCACATCGACCAGGCGCTGCGCCTCCTTGTCGCCGCCGGCCTTGGCCACCTTGGTGTAGCGGGCCAGCGATTTCTCGACCGTGGTCAGGTCGGCCAGGCACAGCTCGGTCTGGATCACCTCGATGTCGGAGATCGGGTCGACCTTGCCGGCCACGTGGATCACGTTCTCGTCCTCGAAGCAGCGCACCACGTTGACGATCGCGTCGGTCTCGCGGATGTGGGCGAGGAACTGGTTGCCCAGGCCTTCGCCCTTGCTCGCGCCAGCGACGAGACCCGCGATGTCGACGAACTCGACGATCGCCGGCACCACGCGCTCGGGCTTGACGATGGCCGACAGGGCATCGAGCCGCGGGTCGGGCAGCTCGACCACGCCGACGTTGGGCTCGATGGTGCAGAACGGGTAGTTCTCGGCGGCGATGCCGGCCTTGGTCAGGGCGTTGAAGAGGGTGGACTTGCCGACGTTGGGCAGGCCCACGATGCCGCACTTGAGGCTCATGGGGGACTTTCGCAAGACGACCGCGCGACGGCGCGGGCAAGGTGCGGATTTTAGGCGCCCGGCCTACACTGGCCCGGCCATGACGACGCCGCTGCAGCTGATCCAGCCCAAGACCCACGATCTCGGCGGCGGCTTCGTCGTGCGCCGGCTGCTGCCCTCGGCGGTGCGCCAGTCCGTGGGGCCCTTCCTGTTCTTCGACCACTTCGGTCCGATCACCGCGCGGCCCGGCGACAACCACGACGTGCGTCCTCATCCGCACATCGGCCTGGCCACCGTCACCTACCTGTTCGAAGGCGCGATGCTGCACCGCGACTCCACCGGCGTGGTGCAGCGCATCGAGCCGGGCGCGATCAACTGGATGACCGCCGGTCGCGGCATCGTGCACTCCGAGCGCACGCCCGACGACCTGCGCGGCGTCGAGCGGCGCAGCCATGGCCTGCAGCTGTGGTGCGCGCTGCCCGAGGCGAACGAGGAGGACGAACCGGCCTTCCAGCACCATGCCGCGCACGAGTTGCCCGAGCACAACCTCGCCGAGGCCGCCGTGCGCGTGCTGATCGGCACGGCCTTCGGCCTGAGCTCGCCGGTGGCAACGCTGTCGCCCACGCTCTACGTCGACATCGCGCTGGCCTCGGGCGGCTCGCTGGTGCTACCCGATGTGGCCGAGGAACGCGCCGTCTACAGCGTCGACGCCGAGATCGAGGTCGGCGGCACGCCGGTGCCGCCGCACACGCTGGCGGTGCTGCCGGCCGCCTCGCAGCCGCTGCTGCACGCCCGCGGCGGGGCGCGGGTGGTGATGGTCGGCGGCGCGCCGCTGGGCCGCCGCTTCATCGTCTGGAACTTCGTGTCCTCGCGCCGCGAGCGCGTCGTGCAGGCGCAGGACGACTGGGAAGCTCAGCGCTTTCCCAAGGTCCCCGGCGAGACCGAGTTCATCCCTTTGCCGCCGCGTCAGTCGAAACGGTAGGTCGCCTGGCCCGCCATGCCGGTCTTCAGCGTCGCCTCGATGCCTTCGAGGATCACCGCATTCATGCCGAAGGTGATCGCGCCATCGAGCCGTGCATCGGCGCGGTAGGCGCTCAGCGTGTCGCCCACCGCGTGGCCGGGCACGCCGGTGGCGGGGTCGACGTCGGGCATGGTGCAACGGTCGCAGGGCTTCACCAGCTTCAACCGCACCGGGCCTTCCGGCGCCTCGAAGACGATCTGATCGAGGTGGTCTTCGCCATTCGCGTCGAGACCGTCGAGCACGAGGTTGGGGCGGAAGCGCTGCATCGTCACCGCGTCGTGGCCGGCGGCCGCGAGGCGGCGGTTCAGTTCGGCCAGCCCGGCCGTGCTGGTGACGAGCAGCGGGTAGGCGTCGGCGAACGCGGTCTCGGCCTCGATCGGCCCGGTCCAGCGCGGGTTGGCCAGGCGGCGCTGTTCGGGGTCGAAGCGCACCAGGCGCAGCTGGCGGCCGAGGAAGTCGCTGAACCACTGCGCCGCCAGGTCGCCCATGTCGTAGGCCTTGACGGTGTCGTTCCACACCGTAGCCTGCACTGGTGCCTCCACCGTGTCCAGCGCCACGTGCAGCGACAGCATGCCCGGCGCGCGCAGCACCATGTCGATGTGCTTGAGCGTCGGCTGGATCAGCGCCATGCGCGGCAGATCGCGCTGCGTGACGGCCACGCCGCGCTCGTCGACCACCGCCCAGGCGCGGTCGAGCTCGAAGCCGGTCTCGATGACCAGCGCCTCGTCGACGGCGATGCCGCCGCAGGACTTCACCGGATGCAGGTGCAGCGAGGCGATGCGCACCTCCACGTCGCCCTGAGTGCGGCTCACTTGAACAACCCCTTCAACAGCTTCTCCTTCAGCACGTCCTTCGGTTTCGGTGCGGAGGCACCCGGCTCGGCCGGGGCGATGCCCAGCTTGGCGCCGAGTTTCTCCTTGAGCTTGTCCTCGACCTTGTTCTGCAGCGCGCCGGCCACCACCGCCGACCACTGCACCTTCCAGTCGATCGCCTCGAAGGGGCCGGTCAGGCGCACCGGCACCGTCAGGCCCTTGAGCGCGGCGAGTTCGGCGCCGCCCTGGCCGGCGGCGGTGCCGGTCACGGTGGCGCGCGCGGTGTAGTCGATGCGGCCCTTGCCGATGTCGATCGCGCCGTCGCCGCCCAGACGCAGGAAGGGGCTCTTCACGTCGAGGTCGTCGTTGTGCGCCACGCCCTCGGCGATCTGGAAGCTGGCGTTGAGCTCGGAGAAGTCGGTCTTTTCGGTCTGCTTCGCCTGCTCCACCGCATCCTGCTTCAGCGTCAGCGCCGCCTTGGCCTGGCGCAGCGTCTTGGCGAGGTTCACGCCCTTGATCGCACCGTCGCGCAGCTTCAATGCCGCGTTGCCGCGCAGCTTCGAGCGCAGCTCGCCGACCGTACGGCCGGTGGTGTCGACGTCGAGGTCGACACGGCCAGTGCCTTCGAGGATGTCCTTGGCCGCCACGTCCTTCAGCAGCGCATTCACGTTCACGCCGGTGGCCACCGCCTTCACCGCGATGCGGCTGGCGCGGGCGTCGGCCAGGGCGTTGGCGTCGAGCGAGCCGCCCCAGGCCTTGGCCTGCAGCACCGGCACCTTGAGCATGCCGTTGTCGAGCCTGGCGTCGATGCGTGCATCGGCGACGCGGTACTGGCGGAACACCAGGCTGCCGGCGCGCAGCGCCACCTCGGCATCCAGCGTGCGCAGGCCGTCGAGGTCGACCGGCGCATCGGCCGGCGCCGGGGTGCCCGCGCCCGGTGCGGTGCCGGCCGAGGTCGTCTCGGGCAGCAGGGTGTTGAGGTCGAGCGCGTCGAACTTGCCGTTGGCCTTGACGAACACCGGCCGGGCCGAGAGGTTGGCGTTGCCCTCGACGGAGAAGTGGTTGGTGTTGAGCGAGCCGGCCAGCGACCACTTCGCCGCCTCGGGCGATGCGCTGGCGCTGCCGCGCACGTCCAGCGCCAGCGGCTTGAGCTGCTTGTCCTGCAGCCTGGCCTTCAGTTCCAGCGCGGCCAGGCTCAGCGCCTGTTTGGCCGGCTGCAGGCCGAGGTGGGCGCGCAGCGTGCCGTCGAGCGCGCGGCCGGAGCCGGCGCTCGTCAAGGTCGCCTCGAAGCCGGGCAGGGCGACGGCGTCGAAGGTGCCGGTGGGTGCGCCGCTCTTGAAGCTGGCGTTGACCGGCAGCTCGCCGCCGAGTTCCAGGCGGCCCTGCAGCGGGCTGCCGGTGAGCTTCTCGCCGGCCACGTCGAGCTGCGGCCAGTCGAGGTCGAGGGCGAGGGGATCCTTGCCGCGCTGGCCCTTCACGCGCAGCTTGAGAGCCTCGACGCGCAGCGCCTGCTTCGCCGGGTCGAAGGCGAAAGCGGCGATCGCGAGGCTGCTGCCGGCCAGTTGGATCGCGCCCGCTCGTGCCCCGAGCTGCACCTCGAGCTGCCGTGCATCGACCGAGCCTCGGCCGCCGTCGTAGGCGAGTTCGCCGCGCACGCCGGCCTCGACGCCGCTCACGCCGGGCAGGTCGCCCTTCCAGGCCAGGTTCATGTCGGCCAGCTTGACCGAGCCGCTGGCGAGATCGGGCGTCAGCGTGGTCTGGCCCGACAGCCCGCCCTTGAGCTGCGGCTGGCGGAAGTCCGCCGCGGCGGCCAGCTCCACCGGCGTGGCCACGCCGCTGGTGATGCGGCCGGTGGCCAGGCGCGACAGCAGCAGCTCGCCGTCGAGCTTCGCGATCTCGTCCTTCACGCGGGCGCGCACGTCCGACAGCACGATGCGGTCGATGTCCAGGTCGAGCGGCTGGCTGGCGCCACCCTGCCAGGGCTGGCCCTCGGCGGCGGGCTGGGGCGAAGCGCCCGTCAGGTCATCGGTGTTGCGCCGCCCCTGCGCGTCACGCAGCAGCTGCACGCGCACGCCGCTGGCCTCGACACGACCGACCACCACGCGGCCGCTCAGCAGCGGCAGCACGTCCACGGCGAGCGCCGCGCGGTCGATCGAGGCGAAGGTCTCGCTGCGGCCGGCTTCGCTCAGGCTCAGCTGGCCGAGCTTCACGGCCACGCGCGGGAACACCGACAGCTCGATCGGGCCGTCGATGGCCAGCGTGCGGTTGCGGTTCGTCTTCATCCACTCGACCGCCACGCCCTTGTAGCGGTTGGGGTCGAAGCTCGCGACCAGCCACGCGCCTGCCGCGATGACCAGCAGGAGCAGCACGGCGACCGCGAGGGCGATTCGCTTGATCCACACGGACATGGCAGGGCGTCGGAGCCGAAGGGGCAGGCAAAAACGGGAGCGCGGATTGTGCACCCCATGATGGCGCCGCTGGCATCACCCCCCTGCCTACAATGAAAGCCGATGAAACACGTGGACGTGCTGGTGCGGGGCGCGGGCATCGTCGGGCAGAGCCTGGCGCTGTCGCTGGGCAGGCTCGGCCTTCAGGTGGGCCTGCGGCCCGACGAGCCGCGGCCCGAGGGCGCGGCCGACGTGCGCGCCTACGCGCTGAACGCCGCCTCGGTGGCGCTGCTGAAGTCGCTGAAGGTCTGGGATGCGCTGCCGGCCCATGCCGCCACGCCGGTCTACGACATGCACGTCTGCGGCGATGCGCACCACAGCGCGATCGACTTCTCCGCCTGGGAGCAGCGCACCGGCGAGCTGGCCTGGATCGTCGACGCCCCGGTGCTCGAGCGCGAGCTCGGCGCGGCGGTGCGCTTCTCGCCGCACGTGCATGTGCTGACCGCGGCGCAGGCCGACCACGTCAAGGCCGACCTCACCGCGCTGTGCGAGGGCAAGGCCTCGGCCTCGCGGGCGGCGCTGGGCGTGCGCTTCGAGCGCCACGACTACGGCCACAGCGCCATCGCGGCGCGGCTGGTGGCCTCGGTGCCGCACCAGGGCACGGCGCGGCAGTGGTTCCGCTCGCCCGACGTGCTGGCGCTGCTGCCCTTCGATTCGCCCGAGCCGCAGTGCAGCTATGCGCTGGTGTGGTCGCTGCCGCGCGAGCGCTGCGTCGAGCTGATGACGCTGGACGACACGGCCTTCGCCGCCGCGCTGATGGCCGCCACCGAAGGCGCGGCCGGCGACCTGCAGCTCGCCTCGCCGCGCGCCGAATGGCCGCTGGCCATCGCGCAGGCCGGCGCCTGGTGCGGCCCCGGCTGGGTGCTGCTCGGCGATGCCGCCCACCTCGTGCACCCGCTGGCCGGGCAAGGGCTCAACCTGGGCCTCGCCGACGTAGCGGCGCTGACCCGCGTGATCGCTGCGCGCGAGCCCTGGCGGCCGCTGGCCGACGAGAAGCTGCTGCGCCGCTACGTGCGCGAGCGCGCGCTGCCGACCTGGGCCATGGGCCAGCTGACCGACGGCTTGCTGCGGCTTTTCTCGCAGCCTTCGCCGGCGGTGCGGGAACTCCGCAACCGTGGCCTGGGTCTGGTCAACCGTGCCACCCCTCTGAAACGCTGGCTCACCGCCCGCGCCCTCGATCGCTGAAAGCCCCCGCCATGCACCGCTTCGCCACCCTGTCTCTCGCCCTTGCACTGGCCGCGCCGGCCTTCGCCCAGGAGGCGGCGATCCGCAAGAACCTGGCCGAGCGGCTGCCCAACTTCCCGAAGATCGACGAGGTGACGAAGAGCCCCATCCCCGGCCTGTACGAGGTTCGCGTGGGCAACGAGATCTTCTACGCCGACGAGCAGGGCAACCACATCATCGACGGCAGCCTGATCGACACCCGCACGCGCGCCAACCTGACGCAGGAGCGCATCGACAAGCTCACCGCGATCGACTTCGCCAAGCTGCCGTTCAAGGATGCGATCGTCTGGAAGTCGGGCAACGGAGAGCGCAAGATGGCCGTCTTCGCCGACCCGAACTGCGGCTACTGCAAGCGCTTCGAGCGTGACCTGAACGAGGTGAAGAACGTCACCGTCTACACCTTCCTCTACCCGATCCTGGGGGCCGATTCGCTGGAGAAGTCGAAGAACATCTGGTGCGCGAAGGACCGCACGGCGGCCTGGCGCGACTGGATGCTCGAGGGCACCACGCCGGCCAAGACCATGGGCCAGTGCGACTCCGGCGCGCTGCAGCGCAACGCCGAGTTCGGCCGCAAGTACCGCATCAACGGCACGCCCGGCATCGTCTTCGAGGACGGCAAGCGCGCCCCCGGCGCGATGAGCACCGCGCAGATCGAGCAGCAGTTGCTGGCCAGCCGCGCCGCCGCGAAGTAGCCTCAGGCGTAGCGCAGCTCGCCGGTCTTGCCGCCGAACACGCGGTAGGAGAACACGGTGTAGGCGACGATTGCCGGCACCGAGATGCACACGCCGACGAGGATCACCTTCAGCGCCGCCGGGCTGCTGGCGGCCTGCCAGATCGTCAGCCGGTCGATCACCACCCAGGGGTAGAGGCTGTAGGCCAGGCCGAGGAAGCCGAGGACGAACACCGCGATCAGCAGCACGAAGGGCGCCCAGGCGGCATCGCCGCGCACCAGCCGCGAGTTGAGCAGCCCGCGCACGCCCAGCAGCAGCACAGCGGTCATCAGCGGGATGGCGGCCAGCGCGATCACCTCGGGCAGCACGAACCAGCGCTGCCGGACCGTCTCGCTGATCCACGGCGTGGCCATCGAGATCAGCACCAGGCCGCCGGTCATCGGCGCCCAGGCGATCTTGGCCCAGCGCACCGCGCGCGCCTGCAGCTCGCCCTCGGTCTTCATGATCAGCCAGGCCGCGCCGAGCAGCACGTAGGCCATCGGCAGCGCGGCGGCGATGGCCGCGGCGAACAGCGGGTAGTTCCAGCCCTCGCCGAAGCCGCTGACGTAGCGGCCCAGCATCCAGCCCTGGCAGGCCGCGGCCAGCGTCGAGCCGGCGAAGAAGAGCCGGTCCCACATCGGCTTGCGCGCCGCCTTGGCCTTGACGCGGAAGTCGAAGGCCACGCCGCGCAGGATCAGGCCGATCAGCATCAGCGTCACCGGCAGGTAGAGCTCGGTCAGCACCAGCCCGTGCGCCTTCGGGAAGGCCACCAGCAGGATGCCCACGCCGAGCACCAGCCAGGTCTCGTTGGCGTCCCAGAAGGGGCCGATGGAGGCGATCATCACGTCCTTCTCGGCCGGCGTGGCGCGGTGCATCAGCATGCCCACGCCGAGGTCGTAGCCGTCGCTGATCACGTAGACCAGCATGGCCAGGCCCATCAGCGCCATGAAGATCACCGGCAGGGCCTGGTCGAAGCTCATCGGCGTCATGGCGTGCTCCGCGCCGGCAAGGCGACCGGCGCCGGTTCGTCGGCCACGGCATCGTCGGTCTTCTCGGCCATGTACTTGAGCACGCCGACGTAGGCGACGATCAGCGCCAGGTAGACGGTCACGTACAGCGTGAGGGTCAGCGCGATCATCGAGCCGGGCACGGTGGAGGCGACCTCGGCGGTGCGCAGCAGGCCGTACACGATGAAGGGCTGGCGGCCGATCTCGGTGACGTACCAGCCGGCCAGCGTGGCCACCCAGCCGGAGAAGGTCATGCCCGCCAGCGTCCACAGCAGCGCCTTCGGCAACGCCTCGGCGCGCCAGCCGTGGCGGCGGTACAGCCACCAGCCGAGCCAGCTCACCGCCAGCATCAGCACGCCCACGCCGACCATGATGCGGAAGGCGAAGAACACCGGCGCCACCGGCGGGTGCG
>VFQN01001060.1_pt1 | contig 48295 bp, 42 predicted proteins | sample 3512371 | NCBI WGS metagenome assembly VFQN01 (sample SAMN10412370, study PRJNA504923) | tailings metagenome | isolation source: Replicate 2 from Balatoc abandoned mine | place: Philippines: Itogon, Benguet | collected 2017-08-28
CTCAATCCATCGAGAAAATGAGGTAAAATAACGTTGTTGGGACTCAACTCAATATCGGTTTTACGAAATCTCGAGTTTTTAGTGAACTGATTAAAATTGTTCATCGTTGTGTGAAAAAAAAACATTTCAATAAAATGTCCATTCGATTCTTCTCCACACAAGCTGTAAAGGTTAGCACAAAAAAGCCTGCTGTAGAATTAAGTGCGGAGGCGAAAAATCTATTGAGATTGAAGCGCTTCAAGGCAGGGCAAGGTAACTTTTAGTCATTTTCTTTTCTCCATGTTCATCGTCTTGCAGCTGTTCCCGCAAATTTTGCCCTTCAGCCATCTACCAAGGGTGTTTCTTTTGTTAAAAATCCCGAAGACTTAGCTGTATTGTCTTGTATGCCAGCAGAACATCAAAACCGAACGGTTATCATTGCTCCTCGTGTCTTGAAGACCTTGCAATCCGGTACAGCCGGAAAGGAACAGTGGCAAATCTACTGGCCAAATTCTATTAGATGGACCAATCCTTTAATGGGTTGGACTTCCACTTCCGATCCAATGTCAAATGTTGTGGTGGGTGTTCGTAGTCTCTTGATTGATCTCACAACTAATGCTTCATGAATTCTAGTTAAACTTTACTTCTAAAGAGGCTGCAATTGGATTCGCAGAAAGAAATGGCTATAAATATCAGTTACAACCAAAAACGAGCAAACGTACAGTGACAATGGGAACTTACTCCTATCAAGATAACTTCTTAGATAAAAGAGTAAGGCCTTGTTGACACTCCCATCTCTTGCTACTCTAATCAAAGATTTTAATTATTGATAGACCTCAATACAGTTAGTTAAGGAAGGATTGAAGAATAAGATTTGGGAGAATCCTGGATATGGCCAATCCAACTGGTTCATGCCATTAAAGTATCATGGCGATGGAGTTGTTCAACAACATGGACCACCAACGAAGTAATTGAATAGGTTGATTTTCCCCCCTGCCTTGTAAATCTTAAATACTATCAACTCAATAGTGCTTAGAAGAAAGGGATAATGAAACTGGTTAAATGTTTACATAAAATTGGACGTTCAGTACTTTTCTTATCTGACCAGTACAACGAGATTTACTTTTTGGCATTGTTTAATCTCTCAGCGACATCCTTCCAGTTAACAATCTTCCAAATATTCTTCACATAATCGGCTCTGACGTTCTTATACTAATAAGAGAAGATAAAGATCATTATTTGTAGAATCGAAAAAGAACTTACGTCAAGGTAGTAAGCATGTTCCCACACGTCAATGCCAAGAAGAGGGACAAGACCAGTGGTAGCTTCTAAAGGATCTTGATTGCCGGTGGTAGCAATCGATAATTTCTTGTTGACTTTGTCGTATCCTAACCATCCCCAGCCACTTCCTTGAACTCCAACTGCTGCGGCAGACAAAGAGGCGACAAGATTGTCCAAGTTTCCGTACTGTCCATCAATCAGGGTTTTCAAGTCACCAACTGGAGCCTCTCCACCTCCTTTCTTTGGAGGAGCAAGATTCTTCCAGAAGATAGTATGGTTAAGGTGACCACCTCCATTAAACTTAATAGCTTGCTGTAATGCAACAACTTGAGTGACATCATTCTTATGAAGAGCTTCCTCCAACTTGGCACTAGCAACATTTAAGTTGTTTACATAAGCAGCATGATGTTTGCTATGATGTAATTGCATAATTTGAGGTGAGATGAAAGGGTCCAATTCCCCATAATCATAAGTTAAGTCAGGTAAAGTAAACTTGGCAGTGCTAAAGGAGCGCTTGGCCGATGAAGTAGCAATAGTTCGTAATGTTAACATGTTCAATCTCAAGTCAATAACTAGTGATTATTAAGTGAGGATGTGATATAAATTATTTAGAATCTTATCGAGTTGTGCAAATGTTCTGCTTCAATCCCTCGAAATTCCGAAATTTCGAAATTGCTTCGAACTCTGTCGGTAGTTTACCGACAAGCGAGAGAAAGTTGGAAGAAAGTTTGAAAGATGAATACTGGCAAGGTGATTACAGCAAGTTATGAGAAGCCTGATTGGTCCAGTGCTCCTATTTATGATTATTCATTGGAGACTATTAAGAATGGAGTGATTGTTGGGGAGATTCCTTTAAAGCAGAAAGAGTATTTTCTATTGGGACGACAAGGGGATGTTGTTGATATTTTGCTTGAACATGAATCAATATCGAGGAAACATGCTGTTTTAAACTTTCATAATGATGGTTCATTATATTTAAAAGATTTGGGGAGTGCTCAAGGAACCGTCATTAACAAGAAAATATGTAAAAAGAATCAATTCTATAAATTAAATGTGGGTGATGTGATTAAATTTGGATGTTCGACAAGAATTTATGTAGTGAAAGGACCTCAAGACTTTCAATCAGAAGAAATTGAAACCCAAGAGCTTCGTCAACTCAGAGAAAAGGCGATACAGCGAGCAGAGAAGCTGAAAGAAGCCAAAGCAAAACAGGCTGATGATGTGACTTGGGGCATGGATTTCGATGACTATGATGAAACCTCAACCGAAGATCAAAGAGATGATAATAATGATCGTTTTTCTAATTCAAAACAAAATAAAGATGATCCAAAACGATCCTTTTTACCTGATTATTTAAGAAAAGATGAAAATTATGATCGTAAATATGGTGATAAATATATTGCAAATATAACAAATGATGAAATACATAATGATAAAGATGAAAAAAATTTAGAAAAAATTCGTAAAAAAGAAACAAAAATACAAAATATGCAAGAAGAAATTCGAAGAATTTATGTCAAAGAAAGTCAACAAGATGATGGTCTTACTACAGGACAATTACAAGTGATTGAACGAAATGATAAAGCGATTATACAATTACAACAAGAGATTGATCAATTAATACACACTATACGTGATAAAAATCAAATTCGTCAATTAAATAAGGATGGAGGAGGGAAGAAGAGAGATCGTAATGATCTTGATGATGACGATGACCGAGATGATGATGGAGATGATGTCATGGATACGTCACATCAAACGACTGATGTTTCAACGAATTGGAGATTAAAGAAGAAACTCCAAAAGATTCAGCATACCATCAAAGCCACTGTTAATCACTCCACCTCAACGAACCAGACAACCTCCTCTACCGCTCTCGACTACAACCAAATCAAACAAGAGGTGACAGATGTTCAAGATCGCTTATCTAATCTTGATCAAAAGTTACAACAATTAGAACAGGCTCAACAGAAGGCAGAAGAGAAAGAAAAGAACAGCGAAGCCATCGATGAGGTCGATCGAATTATTGAGCAAGATGTACAACAAGAGATCAAACTGAAAATTAAAACTTTTACTCAAGAGAAGCTTGAATATAGTTTAAAATTACAACATTTAGAGAAGTTATTGAAGATCGTCACACCTGCCGTCAAGTCGCTGGTCGATAAAGCTGATACCGCAACGACTGTTACATCACAGAAAGCGAAAGATGAGAGTGCGAAAGAAAGAGAGATCTCTGAAAAGAACCCGATTAAGGGGGATGAAAGAAGAAGAAATGTACCAAAGTTCTCTGATGATAGTGGATCGACAGATCAAATGATGTCATTTGAGGAGTTCCAGAAATCCATCGAACAAGAGAAAGAAGCAGAGAAACAACGAGAAGAAACAGAGAAAGCAAACTCAACACTGAATACATCCTCCCCTTCTCCTGCGAATCAATCTTCAAGTACTGTTAAGAAAGCAGTGAAAGGTCCTGCGATGCCAGCTCCTACCACTTCCTCTGAGACAAAGAAGGTAGTAGGTGCACCTGCACAACTAGTAAAATCAGCACCATTAGACCCTAACATGTTAGAAGGTGGAGACTATGTTTGGGTTCCTCCAAAGAAACAGAAAGGCGATGGAAAGACTTCATTGAATGAAAAATTTGGCTATTAATTAATTAATTAATTATTAATTTGAGATCAAGAAATATGCTTTGTAAATAATATCTAGTTTATATCTTTCTATATATAGTATGTCAGTTTTCATACTTTTCATAACTCACTTTTGATTAAATCATATCTTCTCAGAAGGAGTGCATTTTTTGAAAAATCTCTTGCAACAAAATGAGAAGCTTGAAAGGAAATTATCATTCACTATTCATCATCAAACAAAGCTCAGAAAATATATATATAAAGAAGAAGAAGCAGCAACATCAGAAGCCTTTGAAAATAAATTTATCATAATAATACTAATAAATCGTATTCCATTCATTCCACTGAGAAGATGATCCACGATACAATCCTATGAATCTAGAAACTCTTTTTTTTTTATTCTATTCGCATCTTTCATCGACTATGTCTCATTTCACTCGACCAGATAATAATCTCGGATTTTTTTCGATTTTAGAGTTTCCAAACTTTAGATAACAAGATTGACTAAAAGGATCCAATGTGAAGAATTTACAATTCGCTCTATTCTTACAAGCACTAATAACAAACAAATATTGAGTTATGGAATAAAGAGGAAGAAGTGAGAGAGAAGTCATTTTACTTACCGACAACAGGCAGCAGGATCATTCTCATTGATTGAGATTGCATCAATGTCATCCCCTTTATAGTCGATACCTCGTTGTATCTCACATTCCCCATTCGCCGTATAGGAAGAAACATCTTGAGGTAAAGGATCATCAACATGTTCATTAAAACTTTCAGGATAATACTGTTGACATTGTTTATTCGTTAACTTGCATTCATAACCATCCTTCGTCACATACACTACCTTAGGCGATGAAGAGGAAGGATTCTCTTCATTTAACCCATCAATAGACGGATTGTCATGTTCTTCTGGGTATACAACAGCTTCAGGAAGTTTCCTCATTGGTTCATATCCAAAGAACTTCAATCCTCTCTTTCCATGATATAAAAGATCAGAAAGCAGGTTCGGATTATTCGCAACATGATTCCTCCACTTCCCATATCTTGACTTCACCTGTTGTTGTTGCTGTTGTTGCTGTCTTTTAATGGGAGTACGATCGTGTGATCCCATAAATTGTACATTACGTTTTGCTAAACAACATAATTGATCATTAGTTAAAGTAGAACCAATAAATTTTGCTAAATGATATATCGTATTAAATTTAATTTGTATATTGTCTTGATCTTGTATAATTAAATCTTCTGTATGAACAAGATAATATCCAAATGATTTTAATTTTTCTTGTTCTTTAATTAATTGTTGATGATATTGTTTAGAATATTCATAGATATCACTATTCCAATCTGACCATAACTGTATTGCTTTAATTGATGGTTCTAAATGATTGTTCAGAGTTTTATAGAAATCATGATAGAATTTCTCGACTGGACCTTGATTTACTGAGAATGCGATATCACGACCATCACGTACTACGTGAATAAAGACACAGTTGCGTAAAAAGTGTGTCCATATTGGTAATAATGTCATTGCTACAGGTGCTTTGAAGCCATAAGCTATTCTACTGGCATGAACATTAGTTGGTGTTGGTAGACGACCACCAACAGCTAGACGATGGGATGTTGGTTTTGTAGAGTCAGCTTTCACTTGATTGAGTAGTTTTTGAATGGATGTGGTGAGAAAGGCTCTTGTACCAGCTGAGAGAGATGACATTTGATACTGTAGACTTCTCACGTCATGAAGAACGGGTTTTACGATAGGAGGCCATCCTCCGACTAGATCAGCATGGATATCAAAGGTTTCAGGATCTTCACTGACGACAGACGCACCTAGATCAGTGAGAGTTTGGACCACACTGCGAGTGCCTGAGCCATCCGTGCCACCCACGATCATGACAGCAGGATTGGAATCTTTCATGTTATAGGAGAATGAGATCGGATCAGGGAGTATTCGCCTTTCCACTTTATCTTCTTGTTCCCTATTCTGCAGGTCTTTTGATGGAGGCGGAGGAGAGGTAATTTCTGTTGTTCTGAGATTTGATTGAGTTTGAGTAGGTTTCGGAGTTATAGTAGACTTTAGGAGAGGATTTAGAACCGAAGATGGAGAGTGACTAGCTTGGTAGTTTAGAACTTCTCCATTTTGTTGAGAAGTAGCTCTTTCGTCTGCTATATACTTGATGATATAATATTCATAAAGAACAATCAAGCCTACAGCAAAGAGGAGAAGTACTAGTGTCGTCCACCTTCGAAAACCACTAACATGCCCAGAAGAAGATGTGACACGAGAACCTGTTGATCTCATTTGTTAAAGCATACAATTTTTCAAAAAAAAAAGCTCGTTTCTTTTATTTTACCTTATAGAGTCAATCTCCTTACGAAAATCCGATTTTCCGAAATTCCTATTTTCCTAACTAACGGATCCTTTCTTCTCCCATCCCCATCCTCATCGGCAGATCTCCAAACAATCTGAGATTGTCTAAAGAAGCGCGCAATCTTACCCAGCAACGAATTCTCCTTGCCTTGCCTCGATCACATTCTCCCCTCTCTTGATCTTATTCTCTAATCTTTCTTCTGTTTCCACAAAAGAATTTCTTTCTTCTCTGCAATTTGGTATGTCAGTGAAAATTGATGTTGACGTAACAACCTAACCTTGCAAGTTTAGTTGAGATAATTCTTAGATTTGTTTTTCTGTCATGTCCATTTTAGAATCTACTTCAAGTAAGTTGATGTTCAAAGGCGATTTCACGCTGCGTTGATCTCCCATTCATGGTTCACGAATTCACTGATCTTGCTTGTCGATATAGGTTTTGTCCCTGGTCCTGATGACTACGAACCAAAGAACGTTTTAATTACTGGTGGTGCAGGATTTATGTAAGTATTGTTCAACTTTCTCCCTGGAATCTTGACCTCCTATCCTATAAAGTGCATCTCACGTAGTTCTGTTATTTGTCAAGAAATATCCTCACATCAAAGTTGTCAATTTTGATCGTTTAGATTGTAAGTCCCTTATAATTTTAGTAGTCCCAGTAAATTTTTGCGTTGTTTTGTTCTATAGATTGCTCATGCTTGGCTAACTTGGACGATATCAAGGATTATCCAAACTACAAATTCGTGAAAGGAAATATCTGCTCGTCCGATTTAGTCAATTTCGTCCTTGAAACGGAAAAGATTGATACTATCATGCACTTCGCTGCTCAAACCCATGTCGATAACTCTTTCGGAAACTCCTTCCAATTCACTCAGAACAATATCATGGGAACTCACGTTTTATTAGAATCCGCGAAAGCCGCTGGTATTAAACGTTTTGTACACGTCAGTACTGATGAGGTCTATGGTGAGCAGCATGCTGACCAAGAAGCAATGTCGGAAGAGCAAGTTCTTGAACCTACCAATCCGTACGCCGCTACTAAAGCTGGTGCCGAATTTTTAGCTAAGTCTTACCATCGTTCCTTTGGTATGCCAATTATTATTACACGCGGTAATAATGTTTATGGTCCACATCAATATCCTGAGAAGTTAATTCCTAAATTCATCAATCAATTATTACGTGAACGTCCGGTCACAATTCACGGAAAGGGTGAAACTAAACGTAATTTCTTGTATGTTGAAGATGTTGCTCGTGCATTTGAAGTGATTTTGTTTAAAGCTAAGGTTGGTATCATTTATAACATTGGGGGTTCTAACGAAAAGACTGTTGCTGATGTTGCAACACAATTAATTAGTTTAGCTGGTTTAGGTAAACGTGAATCCGAATTTACAACATTTGTTGAGGATCGTGTCTTCAATGATTTCCGTTACCATATCAATTCTGCTCGTTTACATGAATTAGGTTGGAGAGAGTTAATCAGCTGGGAAGAAGGATTACGAAGAACTTTCGAGTGGTTCAGATTATATTCTGACCGCTTTGGTAATATTGAAACAGCATTAGTTGCTCATCCACGTGCAGGTATCGATAAAGGTGTGAATGTTTAAATACATGTAGAATTTAGATTTAACCATGTGGCTATTTGATTGATCCATATTGATTGAAGAGTTAACATGTATTCATTATAGGTTGTTTGGTAGTCTGAATGATCGAAATCGTTGTAAATGTATTTTCTACCTTTGATTCTTTTTTTTTTTTTTTGTCTTCTGTCCGCCTTCCTCTTTTGAAACCTGTAGTTGTCATTTATCATCTTCGAGTGAATGTAGGGCATAGTGATTTGTATTTCTCTTTCGCTTTTTATCGCAACCATGTGATAGTTTGATTTTGCAATTGCGGGTTTTGAAGAGAAAACGAACAATAAGAAAAGATGTAAAAAATGAGAATAAAATTTTGAGCAAAACTCTTTCACAAGGAAAATAAAATGAAAATTTGATTCGATTCTTTTCTGTTCTTTTTCATATTATTTCTTCTATTTTTTATTTCCTGATATTCTCTCATAATAATACGGTATTTCTTATTAGATCTTCTCTCTTTTCTCTTTTGTTCGTTAGATTACGCAAGCATTTCCAAGGACGAAGGTTGTTATGCACTGTGAAACAAAATCAGCCATTTTTTATAAGAAAAACACTCAGGTATCCCCAGCACCTCTCCTATTAGTTACAAATAATACTCTATACTTTTATAGAATTTTAATATTTTTATGATTTTGAACAGTATCTTGTTTCTTTTTAGACGATTTAGCAGTATTCTTTGCTTCTCTTCTCTGTTGCTCATTTGCTTGAATCAGTTTAGCAGCAATTAACATATCTTCTTCAGTTTCCTCAACCTCGTAAGTGACATTCACACTTTTCCCATTCTTTGTTGGAGGAAAACGCTCACATAGTTCTGCTAACTGTCTTTCAAATTCAATCGGGTTTGAAGTAGGTTTGAGCGTTGGTCGACTTTCCATTGTCCACCATGATTCTAAATCCATAACTTCTCGAGCATCTTAAGAAGTCGAGTTTTAAGAATTTAATTGTCGTTGAGGATATTGGCGGTTACCTGCAGTGAAAAGATTGACAGTGAATTCTTGGCAGTCGACAAGTTGCCAATCATCATCCGCTGCTCCTTCAGGTCCTTGCGATCCCATTATCCACTTCAATCCTCTGTCCTTCAACTATTCGAATTGATATTATAGAATGCGGCGTAATTGTTAACTTCGCTTACATTCTTAGAAATTGTTACTCCAAGTTGGCGAATGAGACGAGTTGATGAACAGGTCGCAAACACCATATGCGTGATATCAAGTAGAGGTTCTCGTAACTTTATCACATTAACCTTCTCTGCACCATTCGCTTCTAAATATGCTACAACTTCTTCGGTCGTTAATAGAACACTGAAGAAAAGGGAGTGAGATAGAGATATGTAAGAACCAAACAAAGGCTCACTTTTTCTTCACTTCCAGTTGATAAGTTTTGACTTTATTTTCGCTCAAACTAGCACTTGGAGGTACCCATGCCCAAATATTTTCATTAATGACACCTTTGCTATCATTGCTATCGCTTGCGGGAGGCTTTCCATCAGTAGAATCTTTCTTATCATCACTGAAAAATCTTCGAGGTTGGAGCATAGACAGCGAGGAACAAGGGACAAAGTATGCATTGGCACTTCTAGAAGCCCCCGTTTTAAAAGTAAACCGTGAAACACTCTGTCTTATGATAGAAGCCATTGTTTACTGAGTTATTTTAATGTTCATTAACAAAGATAAGCAAATGTCTTCGAAAAATTAAACATTTTCATTATTTTTCGGTTCTTCAGCGCAGTTCAAATTTTTCAGTTTGAGTAATTCGCTTACATATCATTACCCTCGGATTCAGTGACGATGCCAATCAAGAAGCAAGGAGTTGAGACAACTGATAAGAAGCTGAAAGTACAGGTAAGAGAGTTTAGAGGTCGATGCCTTCCTTGCCTGATTTGGGGGATGTTAGGTTGGAGTGTGTAAACGATTGAAGAAGGAAGTTGCGGCATATGAGAAGGAAGTCATTACAAATGAAGCACGTGTACAAAAAATGAAGGATGAAGGACGGGATGTTTACGGTTAAGTGTTCATGTTCATTTTGTTTCTCGAATTCCTAACAACTTGACTAGATATTCGCAAGCAAGAGGAAGTATTACAAGAGAGCTATATGATGGTTCCTGACAGTAAGAATCGATTACAAGAAGCTTTGAATGAACTGAATAATCTATTGGTATGAAGCATCTTTCCCTTTCCTCCCTCCTGTGTTACTACGTTGAAATAGGAACAATATGCAGAGGACGCGGAGGTTTCTGAAGAGACACGCACTGAGGCAAGAGCCATCTTAGCAGAGAGTAGTTAACGCATGTATTGTGTGAAGGAAAAACCAACACGAAACAAACAATAAACATACCGGAGAAAGATGTTGATGTAGTATGTATATATATATTTGAGTCAAAAATTAAAATAAAGAGAAGGAAAAAGAAAGGAAATAGGTTCAAAACAATCCACACACAGAAAAGCAGATGCATGATCCTCAGATTATGTCTGATCTTGGCTCCAATTATCATTATTGATTTATTTATTGATTTCTGTTATTAGTCCTTTTTACATTTTTTTTCATGCTATTCTCCCCGATTCTTAAACATTCTTGAACCTTCATCACATCCATGTCCAAATTATATATATGCCAAGAGAATCTATGTATATACAAAAACAAACGTCCAGTGCTCCATCCAGCTGAATTTCAAATACTTTCTTTTTTTTTTTGGCTTTGTTCGTTGTTGTTTGGTCGGGAATAAAAGAGGGCGAAAGGATTTAAATTTGATTCTCTTCTGGTGGAGCAGATTGGCGGTACTCCTCAGGGTCAACGGAAGAAATTTCTATAGAAAACGAAGAAGTTAGCGTGTATAGTTTCAATTAAGGGGTCTGAGGTTACCTTGCTTAATAATATCATCGCGGAAGACTGCAAGCATACTACCAAAGACGGCATAGATAAAGAATAAGAAAAATGCGAAAACAGCCATGGCTTCAACAGATTGAATTTGGGTAGTGGAAGCCGATTGATCCTGGGCACGATCAGCAAATATGGCGAAGATAATCAACATTTGCTGGGTCATGATAAAGATAACACCCAAGAGGAAACCAATAGATAAGGCAGTTTGGTACTATTCGAAGTAGAACGTAAGAGGAAATACACGAATTTTCCTTCATAGCACTTACTCTTCTCATGATAATGGTACCTAAAACTGAAATGAAGATCAGAAGTAAGGCGGTCCAAATTGCACTAAAACTAGCAGATGTATCAGCAGCTTGATCGTTAGAATCACCAGTTCCTGAGGCAATTCTGGAGGCAGCCACACAAGCTACGATAAAGACAACGAACACTAACACCTGAACAAAACATAAAGAAAAAAAAAGCAAAATCAGACGATTACTAACCAGAGATATTATCCAAGCGTGAGTCATTTGGCGCTTAGGATTGGTAAAGATGCAACAAAGTTGCCGTTTTAAGCATTCTGTAGCGTCTGTTCAAAAGGAGAGGGTTAACCGTATGAATTGCAGGCATGTGAATTCCACTTACTTGGTGCCATTTTAAAATCTAATACTATCTATAGGAATAAATTGAAAATCACCAGAACTATACCAGGAGAGAAAAAAAGAGGTCAATTTCAATCAAACACATATTCCTAGGAAGAGGTTGAACACTTCACTTACATCGATTAAAATTAATTTCGTTAATAAATTTCTTCACAAATTTATCAACAAAAATAAAATGGCAAGAGAAATAATTCCTTAAAGCCGTGCAAATTATTGACTGATTGAGTTAATCCTCACCTCAGAAAAAAATGTCTGCTCTTGTTAAGTCGTGTTAAGAAGAAGAGCTCTTCCTTCTTAGCGCTGTTCGAATTTCTTTTGGTCAATCAACCGTCAATGCCCGCACTCAGTAGACCTGCCCAAGCCCCACTCTATCGGAATGCACATCTGCTACGGAAACCCACACCGCATTTTGATTTCAGATTTTGACGCGACCACACAACAAATTTAGGTTTTTGTTTCATCAATTTTTGAATAAACCTGAGCAGGATAATCGGTGACACAGGACTCAGTTTCACTTGTTGTCCATTTTTGGTAGCCGGCCAATCGAAGAGACAAATATGCTTTGAAAGTTACAAAAAGGAAAAAAAGAGGTTGAATTTTTTGAGTTTGAATTAAATTAAACACACCTCTAAGTCTCTATACTGTATGATATGGCCTTAACAGAAATGTTGATGACTGTTAAAGCTGTGAAAATACAGCAGAAAATACACACTTACCACGAAGAAGATTTTGTCAAAATTGTCTGAAAACAAAAAGTAAACAAAAAAGATAATAACTTATCAAATGAATACGAAAAACAAAATTGAACACAAAAAGAGGGGAAAGTTAATGTTGATGAGAGCATTTAATAAGAACATCATGACGAAACTTATCTAAAATATATGCCGTTAAACCCCAAAGTAAATGATTACCATCATCAAAGACTGGTGTTTCTATCTTATTTTCTACCCAACGATCGCCTTCTAATATAGTATGAATAGGCACAGTGAAGAACTCTTCAACTTCATCACGGTTAACATCTAATTTTAACTCAGATAATTCACCAAGGAATCCTACAACAGGTGTTACTGCAATTCCTGTAATATGTGCGACTTCATTCCAATGACATCTTAAGACTCCTAACACCTCAACTTTATCTCTTGAGAGACCTAATTCTTCCTCAGCTTCTCTCAAACTTGTTTGTACTATCGTTTTATCGGTTCCTTCATCTAACATTCCTCCTGGGAAACAAACTTGATGCTTGTATTTCACTTGTCCTGAACGACGTTCGAATAATATTGAAGGAACACCATTATCATTGCATAAAGGGATTAATACACTAGCACGGGAAGGAGCAGGTTGATACAATTGTCGGGGAAGACGATACATATATCGTTGAATAATATGAACCTCTCTCTTTGTTAAAGGTTGAGTAAAATCAATAGAATGATTACGAATTCTTCGTCTTTGAACATTTTCGGGAAGGAAAGGACCTAATAAATGATTTAATTTTTCATAATCTCCATTTTTCAACATCACTGCTGCTTGTTGTAATGTCGTTTCTCTATTCCGTAAAGCCAGAGCTAAAGCTGGGGCAGTGAAGTTATTGACAAGGACTTGAACATCTTCATGCTCATTGGGTCGAAATACTCCATCTGTAGCATCAACGATAGGAATTCCACAGATGTTTTGATCTTCTGATTTATGTGTGTGAGTGTAAGTGTGTGGATGTGGTTTAAAAGTATGATGATGAGGCTTATGCTTCTCTTGAATTTCTGATGAATTATAGAAACGATGGAGAACAAAACTATAAGAGGAAACAGGAGCCTTTCGACTCACTACCTTGTAAGTTAATGATTTTGTAAGTGATTTCATTTTCAATAAAATTATGATCAATGATTGCCAAAAGAACTATATTCAAAAGAGGAGTAGTATGTCACTCAAAAGTAATTCTCCAAATTGACTGACGATCTTTCTTAGTATCTCCAGGAGAAAATAAACGTCCTTGCTACGAAGTGACGAGAGAAAAGGCAAGAGAGATGATTCGATTATTCTCTCTTCTTTTTCTTGTAATTTTTAACGTCTGAGAAACAACATGACGATGCATGTGCTGTAGAATAACGAGAAAATTAAAGGCAGTCTCTTCTATCGCGAGACACTACAATCGAAAACTCGAAAGTTCGAAAAGTCGAATTCTTGCTATCCAACACAAAAAAAAAAAGATTAATCAACGATCAAAGCTCAAGGAATTGTTAGGGTGTAACAATGATTGCTCATGAGGATATTGATGATGGACATCTGAGTTCTAAACTTCACAAAGTTTGGTGTTGTCCAAGTTGTTGTGTTCCATGCAACTTTCTTTTTCATCCATGTCGTAAAGCAGTGTCAGGTTCAAAGAAAAGATACATTCACAAAGGATATGATTTAGATTTAGCATATATTACGCCAAGAATCATTGTTCATGGCTTCCCAGCAACTGGTATTGAACATTTGTATCGGAATCCACGTTATGAAATTCGTCGTTTTATGGATGAACATCATGCAGACCATTATAAAGTATTTAACTTTTGCTGTGAACCTGGACGTGGATATGACCCTTCAGTTTATCATGGTCGGGTGGAAAGATATCCTTTTAAAGATCATAATACTCCACCATTAGAAACATTAGTAGCTTTTGCTAATAGTGCAAAAGCATGGTTAGAAGAAGATCCTTCCAATGTTGTTAATATGCATTGCAAAGCTGGTAAAGGACGTGCAGGTTTAATGTGTTGTGTATTATTAGTACGTACAGGTTCAGCACCATCAGCGATCGATGCCATGGATTTATATGATCGTGAACGTGTTTATAATAATCGTGGATTAACTGTCACAAGTCAACGTAAATTTGTGATTTTTTATGAACAATTATGGCGACAAGTATGGGGTGTAAAAGGCAACATTGGTGATGTAACAGCTGAAGAAGCAAGTAAATTTCTATTACCAGAACAACCAGAATATCAAATTAATGGTGTAGAATTATTACAATTACCTAATGATATAGTTTATTCTTATGAGATTAGTATTTATAGTATTACTAATTTTAAACCAATATTATTATATTCATCAGGCTGGTGTAAATATAATAATAATAGTTTAGCAATTGATTGTAATATTACGATATCTAAAAATTTTAAAGTATTTATTAAATTTAAAAAAGGTAAATTTTCGAACCCTATTAAATTGGTTGAATTACAACATAATACATTCTTTATGAAAAGGTAAGATTTTTATCAATTTTTTCGTAATTCCACTTTCTCTTACAATGTTTCTCAATAGATCAGAGGAGTATATGGACTTTGGTGTTGATCAGTTAGATATTAAGAAAGCTATGAAACCGAAGTTAGGACCTAATATTACTCTTCGTTTAAGATTTGGTGAAGGAGCTGTCGGTGCGGTTGGTGGTGGAGGATATGATATTATCGCTACTAAGGATGATACAAACGTTGAGATGGTGAGCATCGATTTAAACGATCGTACTGGAGGAGGAAAGATCAATACGGACGATACCATTGATTCGAACTCTACTTTATTAAAAACAAAGACCACTGAGATCTAAAGAGGATAGGAAATGGTGCGATAAGATTAGATTTTCTCTGACTTTTTTTTTGTTTTTACTTCATGGAAGGTATTACCTATGTTTGTACTTTGTTTTCATTCATTTTTTGTTTTGTTTGATTTTGTTATTTTTTTTTTCGGTTCGTCAACTATCGCCGATATGCAGTGTCAATGAATCGCATGAGTATATGGATTGTTGAGATTTGGTCAAAGGTTTGAGCTTTAATTATTAACTTAACTCAAAGTTCCTAACCATTCTAATCAAACCCAACGACACCATTTTGTTTGTCTCAAATATTCTTCTTTGATTATCAAATTACTTTAGTATTATTATTTTGATTAGAAAGAATTTCTTTCAATTTTTGTAAATCACCAAAGTTTATTGATTTTGTAATATTATCATTTCGAATAGCTTCTAAAGGATTTACACCTCTAATTGAGATAACTTGTTGAAACATGTCGGATGGATCTATTTCAGATATTATTGATATTGAAGCTAATCGATTCGCTGAAGCAACACTTAACCTATTATCTTTATTATTTTGTAAAGTAATAATTGATAAAAGTTGATCCTTTTCTTGTTGAAGAGATATTTCAGCATTTTTCTTTTGTTGTTTAATATAATTTGATAATTCCTCAAAGAAGAAAGGAAAATCATCATAACCATTCTGCCAACGCTGTATGATGAAAAACGGGAGAGACCATTGCATAGGTAAGAGTATTAAATATTCTGTAACATCAAGATTACTAATGGGAGATGAAGGTTGGTGTGCGAAGTATCCTAGCCATAATAATAGAGAAGCGAAGACAAAGGTATCATACAAAACAAAGCTCCATAATCGACTAAATAGAGCATCATTAATAAAGCTGACTAAAAGCTTTTGTGGAAGTGTCTTAGAAATATCTTCTTTCAATTTTTCGAGTGTTAGAGCTATGTTTTCCTGGGAGATTGGTGGTTGGGAAGAAGGTTGAAGGTCAGGAATATCTTCTGGTTTAATCATAGCTTGCTTGGTTGGTCGATTAGAAAGATTATTAGGCACAGAGCTTTGAGTCTTGTCTTGTCTTGGTGTTTTGTTGATAGGTACTTTTCTGTTCTTTATTTGATCGAGCGGATCAATACCTTTCTTTAAAGCATTTATCTGAAAGTTCCACAACCTTACTCTGGTGGATGTTTGTAGGAAAGATTTTCGGACAGTAAACGGGAATATTAGTGAAACTTGCAAACATAAAATGCAGCAGATCAGCAATATTTGACAAAATCTCATCATTCCGCTAAAAAAAAAAAATACCAAAACTAGTCCGACCGTTCTATATGTAATACGATCGTTTTCTAACTTTTGTATTTGTCCGTCGTAAGAAGTCCGGTCTTTCTTCTCATTCTCATCAACTTTCTTCTTCAATCATTCTTTTCTTCTAGGTTCAGTTTACGCCTTAGACAATGAGTGGATTTACACCAGTGAATCAAGTTCGACTTACCAATGTTGCAGCAGTGCGATTACAGAAACGTGGGAAACGTTTTGAGATAGCATGTTATCGAAATAAAGTCCTAAGTTGGAGAAATAAATTAGAAACAGATATACGTGAAGTATTACAGATTGATACAGTTTTTACAAATGTTTCTAAAGGAATGCTTGCGAATACAAAGGACTTAATGGATTGTTTTGGTACAACAGATCAAAGAGCTGTCTGTCAAGAGATCTTAGATAAAGGAGAATTACAAGTCTCTGAACAAGAAAGAGGAGCATTATATGAAACCATTTTTCGTGATATTGCTAGTATTGTTGTTGATAAAACAGTCAATCCTGAAAATAATAAACCTTATACTGTAAGTACTTCTTTTGATTAATGATTTCTGATGATTTCTAACCCTATCACATTCCAATGACTTTCGCGTAGATTGCTCTCATTCAGAATGCTATGAAACAAATTCAATATTCTGTCAATGTTTCTAAAACTTCAAAATCACAAGCGTTAGAAGTCATTCGTAAACTTCGTGATGTCATGCCTATTGCTCGAGCGAGTATGTTGTTAAGGGTAGTCTATCCATCTGAAGGTAAAACCATTACCATTCACCATATTTCTTTTCCTCATTCACACTTTGCACTTTTCTTCTATTCTCTAGACGGCGAGGTAGTCACGAAGGAAGTTGAGAAGTTAGGAGGGGTGATCGTCTCTCAGAGTCAGTCATCATCTTCCTCTGCCTCGACAGAGGAATTCCTCGATGTGAAGATCGATCCTGAATATTATCGTAAAATGGAAGAATTAGTGAAAATCGTTGGTTCAGGGAAATCAAGACTTGAAGTCTTACAAATGAGAATGGCATCTACTGTAGGGGGGGTTGGAGGAGCTGCGACAGAGAGCAAAGAAGCACACTACGATGATGACTCTGAAAATGATCAACCACAACCCTCTCAACAGAAGGGAAAGAAGAAGACTTCTTCTTCTTCAACAAATAAATCAAATTCTAAAATTGAATCTTCTAAAAGAAAAGATGATCTTCAGAACCTTCTGTCTGAAGTCACCGGTATCTCTGACCTCGTTGATGAAGATGTTCCAGATGAATATGAAGTCGCTGAACAACTGATGGTAAGAACTTATTCTTTTGTAATAAGATTAGCATTAATCATAGCATTAATATCTTGATTAGAGTAATAAGAAAGGAAAGAAGAAGGATAAGGCGAAGAAGGTAGTTGCCGATGACTCGGATCAATCTCCTCCTCTACCTCAAATTGTCGAGGAAAATGATACAGTGTCTGTAGCATCTTCGAGGACGAAAGCATCTGAGGCACCATCGTTGACGAGTGATCAGAGTAAGATGGTGAAGAAGAGTAAGAAAGATAAGAAGTTTGAGAAGGAAGAGCAGTTAGAGAAAGAGAGAGAGGCTAAGTTATTACAAGAGAGAATTCTCGCTCAAAAGAAGAAAGCACAGGCAGAAGCTCAACCATCCCAGCCTGTGAGTGAGAATATTGATAATACCGTCGCCAGTACCGTTACTCCTGCGGAAGCTACCGCAGAAGCTACACAGCCGATAGTAGGAAGTGCTGCCGCAGCAACGAAAGTTCAAAGTTGTAATACATGTGGTGGATCATTTCATGATACGAAGGAATATCGCGAACATTTCAAGTGAGTCGTTCTTGTTGTTTTTTTATTGAATGATGTTGATTTATGGTCTATGATATGATGTATAGGAGTGAATGGCATCGATTTAATCTGAAGAGAAAGATGAAGAATTTACCTCTCATCACATCAGAGATAGAATTCCTACAATTATCAGTTGATCAATTACAAATTTAATTGATTTTTTTTTTCTGGTTGATTATTCTTTATAAATAAATAACTTTGTAAAATGTAATTCAAATCTCTCATCTTTTCAATATTATTGTCTTTTAAAAATAGTTATTACAATCATTAAGTAACTTAGTTCTTATTTCAAAATTTGACACTGAAAGTTTCGTTAATTGAATTATAAAGTACTTATACTATGAAGGAATCCATTAGTACTACTGATGGGTGAGTTATTTTATTTCCATCCACATATTGAAACACCATATTTATTCTTTTTACATCGTAAACAATTTGCACCAAAATATTCATTCACAGTATTACGAGTCAAAACATCATCAAAGATAAACCTCGCTTCAAGGTAATTACAATTACTTGACATGACACTCTGAAGACCGATCACACCTAAATACAAGTATGATGTACTCTCAAGAGATGCACCAGGAATAAACTCTCCTCTAACAAATACCATAGCAACACTTGGTAAAGAAAAATGAAATTCACCAGTTTTCAGGTTTAAATCTCTTAAATTCCATACTAAACTACTGTTATTACATAAATGAGAGAAAGTCTCTGGATTTGAACCAGTTTGTAAGGTTAGAAAGACAAGTTTTACTTTACCATGTTGTTCACTGGTTTCATAGAGTTGATCTTGAAATTTCTCAAGTTTACTGCCTTGGAAGGATTGAAGGACTGCTTCCTTCTCATAGGTTTGAAATGCTTCGTACTCTTGAATAAGTGGTTTTCCAATGACTTCTTTCGTTTCCTTTTTTCTTTCTCGTTTTAGATGTTCACCAATAGTTTCTTTCCGTGGTTTAGGAGGTGGTTTAGGAGTTCCATCATCGACTTTGGCTTTCTTGGTTCGAGTATTTGGAAGAACCGGTGCTTCATTTTCCGGTTGACTTATTTCATCTCCATTCCTCTTTCGCGATCGTGTTAACATTCTTTCAAGTACTTCTTGTCCTGCTTTCGTGAGAGTAATAGATTTAATATCCTTGTTTGATGATGAGTTTGTTGAACTTCAGGAGTTGCACAGATCTGCTATAATGAAAGCGTGCACTAGTTCTCGCACAGTATTGAATATTGAATGAATAGAGATGGATCGTGAAGCTGCTTTATTTCGCGAGCTAGGACTCCGTAGACAGCCTTCAAGGTTTCATTTTACAAGTAAAACGAAGTGGTTTGGGTATTTATTGTTGATAGGTTCGTTATTGTTTGGTTTTATCTTCTTTTATGCTGCAATCTTTTCGAAGCTTTTACCAGACACAGGGATTTATGTCTTAGATGTGATTAAATATGACTATTATTTCTGCTATCTGATTCCACTATCGATAATTCCCACTTATGCAGTCATTTATTTGAATTGGTTGTCCATGAATCATTTTGTTCAAAATTGATAACACAGTGTTCCGTCTTGACGCCTCTTAGCTTCAAGGGGGGAGTATATCCGACGAAGAAAATTGATGTAAAAGGAGTCTCTCAAGTCTTCTGATCCGGACAGGATAACTATTCTTCATAGAACCCACGATCGTACCTCACGTTGATGTCGTCATTGAATGAGATTATTCTCAGAATGCTATTGAAATACATGCATTAAGTTAATCGATAGAAATCAAGAAAAAAAGCTTTATTATTTACAAAATACAAGTCACACTCTTTCTAGGTGTTCTTCTTTTGTTTTATTTATGAGGAATATGATGAGCTAAACCAAGATTTGCTAATTGTTCACCTAATCTCGCATTTTCTTTCATGATTTGTCTTAAATTAATTTGACCAGTAGTTTTCGTATTTCTTGTAATATGTCTTACTGTATCAACTGCTTTCTTTCGAATACATGGTACTTCACCAACCATTTCAATCCTCTTACGAAATTCATTCTGTTGATTCGTCAGTTTCTTCGCTTGCTCGTTAATCCAATGACAGGCTGTAGCATTCGCTGATGATATTGTTAAATGTCTACCAAAGACAGTAATCTTCGCACCAATAAAGAGATCCACCATCTCTAAACAGCCATAAGGACCTTTCAATGAAGTATATGTCCATGCACCATCAATACCATCAAACTTGACTAAAGTATCACCATTCTCTAAAAACCGTATTGTAAGACCATATAATGTTACCTTACCAAATAAATCACGTTCATTCCATTGACAGTGATAATCATATTTCAATCCACTGCTCTTCCCTCCTCCTTTACGATTATCTTTACCAATCTCTTCCTCATTATCTTCAAAAGGATTTAATAGAGGAGGGAGTTGTTGTTGATTTGGTGGTGAAGTAGGTCCATATTCTATTTGTAGGAGGTCAGTGGATGATTGATTCTCTGAATCAAAGAAATGAAATTCCTTTCCACCTGAAGGACTCAATCGATTATTGGAGGGACTATTCGTTCTTCCTAATACATCTTTAAAAAATTCTTCTGGTGATTGACTAAAACCAGTCGATGGTCGTGAACTTGTTGGTTTATTAGTTTTTTTAATAATTGTTTTAGATGTTTCTAAAAACTTTTCATATGGATGTGTTTGACTTTCTTCATTGGTTAATTCATTATGATAATAAACATTACCAAATGCGTCACGATATTGACGCCAATGAGGAGGGAGTATTGAATACTCTGATAACATTATTCTTATTATATTATTCTTATCTGTTCTCAGTTATCCGTTTCATCAATAATGACGTCGCGTAAATTTAAAAGATTCACATTTGACACCGAAACTGTTAATTCGAGCTAAGAGAATGAATTTGAAAGAATTTTGGGATACAATAATTTGAGAAGGGGGTTGTTTAAACGCGGTTACAAATTTTTCCTAATTACTTCCATTGCCTTATACTTGAGGGGAACTGAAAAATAAAATGACAGAGAAATATTAGAAAACTACACAATATTATCGTTGTTCGATTTTCCTTGCTTGCAACAAATAAAGAAAAGAGCAGCAGGCAATAGAAATAGAACCAATTAAATGGGGGAGAAAAAGCTAAATAATATCGTCAATACATATAGCAGCTGCGAAATAAACAAATAAATCAATTTTTAAAAGCACTCAATCAATAAATTAAAAAAACTATTAGAATAGGTTAACTCTAACTCTGAAAAGATATTTAAAAAATATAAAAGATTTTCATTTTGATAAAGATTGTGAATACTCGATTACAACACATCTAAAGTTCAATCTACTCTAGCAAGAAGATGTTTTTGAACAGTGCTATTAAACATCTCAATTGAAAAAGGTTTGCCCATAAAATCATCAAAACCTGCATCAAAAGCTTCTTGTGTTGTTTCATAATCAGAATTCGCTGACACACCAAAGATTAATTGTTTCTTATTTCTATTATTTTCAGAGGAATTTGTCATCCATTCTCTTCCTTCCATCTCAATATTTCGTAAACGTTTCGTTGCCTCTAAGCCATCCATGACAGGCATCTGCAAATCCATTAAAATTATATCAAAACCTTTTCCTGTCGCTTTCCATTTTTCTTCGATTCTTTTTAAAGCTATTTCTCCATTTTCTGCTGTAAAAATTTCATGACCTTGTCTTCTTAACATCATTGAAGACATCTTTAAAATAGAAGGAGCATCATCAACGATTAGAATTTCTAGTTTATCTTCTACTGGATTTCCATTATAAACGACACAGAGCTTGGTGGAAATATTATCTTTTCCTTTACAATGTTCTTTAATTGTTACTGCCATGCTGTCAGGTTTGTATGGTAAGGCAAACCAGAAGAGGGATCCTTGTTTACCGTCCTTTCTCTTTTTCACCCCATAAGAACCTTTCAATGCTTCCATTCTCTTCGCAAGACTGTATAAACCAAGACCCGTACCACCAGCAAGTCTCTGTGCTTGTTTAAATGGGTTAAAGAGATTCTTCATTGCTTCTTCTGATAATCCTATGCCATTATCCTCGATCTCAAAGAGGAGAAATAATGGTTCTTTTCCGTCACGATTTACTGACCGATCAACAGATCGATCGACCTCATACTCCGAGGATTTGGAAGAAGGGAAATCAATGGATTTGGGTGAAATAAGATTCGCAGTAATTGCCACGTCACCTTCTGCACTGTATTTTACTGCATTAGATAATAAGCATAAAAGATTTTCTTGTAACCACTGTTTATCGGTTATAATATGAGTGCAGACATCTGATGACAATGCTTCTAATTTGATACCAATTCTCTCTTGAATATTACTCATACATTCTATTGGAAATTGTAATGCTTCTACAAGATCAACTGTCTCATATTTTGGAACTAATTTCATTCCTTTACTTGCTTTTGTGTAGTCAATACAGCGATTAATCGTCATAAGCATAAAGGCATTGGTGTTGCGAATATTTGTAAGACATGAGTGAACTGAAGTGAAACACTGTAAGAACATATCAACAGTTAATACTTCTCCAGCTTTGGTATGAGCTTCCACTTTCTCATGAGCCGCGTGCAAGATATCGTTAATAAGGTCCAAACCATTTGTGAAAGACGCAAGAGGCTGAAGAAAGAAGAAAACAATCAACATTTAGCATAGAGAAAATAGATTGTCAAGTACTTACCGTTTTAAGATCATGGGCAACATTCCCGATCATATGTCTCATTTCCATGGCATGGATTGCATCAGCATTCTTTTCATTATTGCGAAGAATTTGCTGAAGTCTTCGATGATTGAGAAATGATTGAATTCGTTGAAAATGTAATTCATATAACAAAACAGAAGTGACAATCGCGGATAAAATGAGTGGTAAAGTAACATAGAGTGATGATGTAGTGGCTACAACTAATAAAATGGTTGATGTCAAATGACAGGCGAGGACCAGGTAGATCCGAGGTTCATAGAGGATTGCAATAAGTAGCTGAGGACAAATACTCATCAAAAGAATGGTTTGAATTGAAGAAATTCTTGAATAGTTCTTTGATGAAATGCATGTCATCGAATGGACTGTTGTTTGAAGTGTTTCAGTTAAGTTCGAAGAATTTGATGAATTTGTCAGCGGTAGTAGTCTTTCAGTAAGGACTGGTAACAGATCTAAATTGTCTGGAATACAAGCGTAATCACATTGAATCCTCATAGCAATTTTTAAAAAGAATAAAAAGTTTAAAATAACAATAAATCCTACTTGAAGATGAGAATGAAATAAGAGCTGTTGACGACGATTCGTCAATTCAGGCTCATCTAAAGAGGAAGACATTGCACTTCGTGAATTACAAAGATAATCAGAACTAAGAAAAAAGCTTAAGATAAAGGCTATGATAAAAAGGAAGAGTGAAAAGGTTCCAAGGGCTAAATCCTCTGTCATTAATCCATTATAGTTAAACCAGGTAGATGCAACAGTCTCAGCGACAGACCAGCCGAGGATTAAAAAAGTCAACAATAAATAAGAGGGCGGGGATTTTTGATGGACACAAGACAATATATATTCAGATTGAAGGGCAGAATCCTTAAAACAACCATACCAATGACAGGTGGTATCAGGGCAGGTTCCACCACATTTAGAGGAGTTCTCGTTCACAGAAGGCAACGTGATGAAACTGGATTTAGTTGAAAGATTTGGCGAAGCAATTTTTTCAAGATTTGCAAGGAATAATTCATCAGGGCATGCATCAGTAACACCAACTTTATACGTGTTATAAAGGCGGAACATCTTTCTTTGGGTTATTGAATTATGATCTGAACATTCTTTGTTTTCTTCGCACCTTTCTTTGAACCACACCTTTGCTCCATCATTTTAGAACTTTCTGTTAATAAACTGTCAACTATCTTCCCTTCCTCTTCAACACTTCACAAGTGAAAACGTTAAGATATTTGTTAAGCAATTGCTTTATTTTAAGAAAAGATATATGAAAGAGTCAACTCTTATTGTAAGGAATCGACTCTTCTGAAGAAGATTGCTTTGAATTGAGGGAATTTATGAGAACGAAGAATGTGGGGAAAGCTACTGATCATCTCACTCATTGCACTGACTCTTTATGTCGGTTATCGATTCTTTCAATATTTAAATTTGATTCAATTTCAAGTAGAACTTGATGAGGTTTGTGTGAATCAGAAACTGATTATGAAGATTCAATCCGAGCAACTTCAAAAGGCAAGAATAGAAATATTTGGACAGAAGTATAGTGGTGCATTTCAAGGAGAAGATTTAGATCTTTATCGTCGTGGTTTTGGATTATCAGAGGTTAAGCTTCTTCGAAAGAACCAGAAGCAGCAAAAGAGCGACCTTCAAACCTTAGCCTATTACCATATCTGGAAGGGTGCAAATACTAATATCCGATCACTCCTCTTACAATATGTATATACTGCAAACGATGAAACTCGAAGCTTTTTAGCTCAGAATTGTTTTAAAGAGAAATGTATTCATCCTCACTTACAATCCTTCGCAACAGAAGCTATGAGAAATCTTCATATCTCTAACCGCGACCTTCGGTATGCTTTCACCTTTGTCCGTGATCCTTTCAGTCGATTTATTTCTGCCATGAATGAAGTGGAGTATCGTTCCATGATAAATAATCAATCACTTCCTTTACCTTCGAAGGTTGGCAGTCAACAAAGAATTATGGAGTTTATTAAAATGATTCTTAGTAATGGTGGGTATTATTCATTTTATCGTGATTATGAGAAATATGGGATTTTACATATCTTCCCAATGATTGGAACCTATCTTCTGGGTAATATGATCGAAAGGAAGAGATTACAGATTTATCGATTTGAATCCTTTACAAAGGATTGGGAACGACTGAGTCAGGATGTTTCTGTTCCTCTCTTGAATGATATGATGAAAAGACGAAAGGAAAAAGAATGGACAACACATAATTCTTCATCTGATCCGTTGAGTGTTTTACTCGCTTCAAAGACCTTCTTCTCTTATGCGAGTACTGATGTTACTCAAAGGTGAGGCACACCGCTCCTCTGATCTTCTTACTCATATTTAATCTTATTGTTTGAAATAGATTGAAAGGTTTTCATTCGTCTTCGGATGAACTTCAGAGAATGCCTGGAGGTTATAATATTCAAGACTATCAACAAAAGGTTCAATCCTATGTCAGGGCAATCTGTCGTATCTATTTGATGGACTTTCAATGCTTTAATTATACTCTTCCCTTGGAATGTGTTGATATTCAGCAAGAATTCGATCATTCATTGCATGAAGTTTACACCGCACATCATAGGAAAGATATATTTGAGCACTTTTTACAATTTATTCGAACGTTTGTTCCTCCTTTTCTTCTCCACCCTATTGCTAATATTCTCTGCATTTTACATTCATCACCTGATTGTGAAGCAAATATCATCCATGGTGAACCGATGGAGTTTATTGATCGTCATGATGAACTGTAATACAGGATTAGGAAAGTAAGTATGTTGACTATACTTTTGTGTATTCTTTCTGATATCTTCTTTATGTATATTTGTAATTATTTAGTTAAATTCTAGAATTCTTCTTTCTGACGTGAGTCGTTCGTTCACCCGGTGGAATGATAACGATAACGGATTCCGTTACGGGGATTAATTCGTTCGATGATCAATGATTGTATCATCAGTCAGATGCTCTAATCATTCATTAAAAGAATTGATGAATGAACGAATAATGGAAGCTCAGAATAAAATTCATCTTGCCGTTGCGTTAGTGACGCTGCTTTCAATTTTATTCGGGTGTATTTTACTGAATAATTTATGGTTGCTATCTTTATTTCCCAAGATTCATCACCAGCATAAAAGCAAGAGATTTCATGTAACAAATTCATTTATTTCAGTTGATCATTCCACGACGCAACTATTCAGTCAATACCCGAAGAATAAAAAGAAGGTTGCTTGCTCAAGTGATAAAATTATTGATCACTTACAAAGGGAGCAATGGTTGAAGGCTGTAGCCGAGGTATTTGAGGGAAAGGTCTACTTGCATATTAGTGATAAAGATTTGGGGTTTTATCATCATGTTCACGGTGGGATGGTTGTCCACCTAACTTCAAGCACTGAAGCGGGGAAGAACTATTCGAGTTTGGTCTATCACCGCATCCCAAATAGCGCGAATCATGTCATTCAATCTTTGCTTTTAGAGCTTGCTTACATGAAATCTCATCAGCAAACTCAATTGAATGGCCTTGCCTGCATCAAGCAACAGAATTGTGCTCATAAAGACGTGGAATTCCTCTCTCACAATTCTTTGAGGGATTATTTAGTCTTTGAGAGTGACGCAACTTCCCGTTTAGCCTTTACCTTCGTCAGAGATCCTATTCAACTCTTTCTTAGTGCTTTCACAGAAATTGATATGCTTCAAACAAGAATGAAGCAGGCGAAGATAGCTAAAATTCCTTTCAAACAGCCAAGAAGATCCTTTTTGCGGTTTACTGAGTTTGTGGACCATTTATTGGTGAAGGGACCCTCTTCATTACTTTTCAAAGAGTATGAAGAAGTTGGTATTTCCATGATCGCACCCATGGTTGGACCTCTCTCTTTTATGAGAACAGTGGAAAGCGAAGATGATACCCAAAAGAATCTTAAACGTGGATTACAAGTTTTCCACTATGAAAACTTCTTCGCGGATTGGCTGTCATTAGCTGAAATCAGTCATATCCCTGAGCTTGCCGTGATTGCCCAACATCGCAATACCAGATATTTCGACGAGAATTTAATTGATTTAAGAAGAAATTCGACGATCGCATCGATGTTTCTCGCTTTAGCTGATGAAGATGCGAAGACCAGGTATTTCAATTTTATTGTTCTTAAATGTTTCTCCTCTAATGAGTAAATCTAATGCAGATATGCTCCTAATGGCTTGCATAACTTGCATATTCCATCACAGTACAATCAAACGACAGTGAAAGACCTTGCAGGGAAATATTTACACGCTCTTTGTCGGATTTATTTGATCGATTATCTCTGTGCTGACTATCAAATGCCAAAGCATTGTCAGGGAATCTTCGACGAAGTTCACCGCAAGATCACAGATATTGTTACCTCGAAAGAAAATTAAAAATTACAGTCTTTCCTTGTTCCTCTAATCTTCCTTCTCGTTCTTTGTTCTTCAAAATCCTCAAATCATCCTCATTGAGGAAATTTTGATATTTTTTTGTATTATTTTGAAACTTTCGCCTTTTCAGTGAGATGAATAAATCCTTGTTTCAGTGTTTCCTGCTTCCTCTTTTTGTTACCTCTTTGTCATAAATGAATTTCACGAATGCAGTAAATGAAGTTGGTTTAGTTTATTATCTTTCTATTATTTTGGTTTATATTCTCTGTTAATATATATGTATATATGTACTACCATTTGCTTTGGTTTCATCCAAGCAAAGCAAACAAACAAACGAGAAATGAAAAATAGAGGAGAGAATCATCAGAAAGAAAACAAAACTAAGAACGAAGAAATGGAAAAAGAGGAAGGGAAGTGGAGAATGAAAAACGATGTGCAGATGGGGTAGAAGTTGGAAATTTTGATTTTGGGCTGTGATGATCCGAAGATACAGGGAGAAAAGCAAGGGCAGAAGCAACAGCAAGTCAACGTTATTTAATCACGAACATTCTGCAGTTGCTTCAAAAGCTTCAATTGCAAAATTCCCACCACAATTCTAACACTACAAGAGCTCGAAGGTGGCATTGTAGGCAGTGTAAACAATGGTTGTCAGACCCCATAAGATAATAATGAGATAATAGGTCAGGTACATCCAATTCAACTTATCACCTTCAACTTTGAGATAGATTAATGGAGGCAAGACAAAGCATTGAAGTGCATCTGTCAGACCTCCTACTGCTCCCATCACGGATCCGAAATAAGGAGCTTTCAAAGCAACAGTCACTGTGATTAATACTAAAACAGTTCGCAAGGCATTCTGCACGTATAATTCATTCTTCTCATTGGATAGATGAAGTCGTCTATTGAGAGAAAAGAATCGCATTAGATCGCTTAGAACAAAGATGAATGAATTGAACATACCCTAAGAGTAGGTTTTCTATATGTTCTCTAGCAGGTGCAAGGATAAGCACATAACTTAGAATGATCACAACACTCATCGTAATACCAACAACATTCCTCTTTAGACCAGGTGAAAGATTAAGCAACACATTCTGACAGACATGACCTTCACATCCCATCAGAAGATGACCACTCTGATCACTATCGTAGCATAAAGTGAAATGTGAGTGGTAAGAGGAATGTGGTGAATTTGTTCAAACTTACGTGACAAGATCGACGTTCCGATACATCGCAAATCCTGCGATTCCAACCAAAGCAATCATTGCTAACGAGACAAAATATGAAATAGCAATAGGATAAGTGAGAGCAGAATAAGAAGTTTCAGGTTCTAAACTAGTCGATGTTGATATCCATGTCATCATTCTTAATGCTTCAGCACCCATTGCTAATATAAAATAATGAATGGTGAAAAGAAATGTTGCAGGACCAATAAAATTTAAAAAGGTATCACTTTGAAATAATGGTAAATCAGAGATATTCTTATCAAATTTTGCACTACCATCTATTAGAATCACTATGACAGCAACCATTAATGAACCAACACCAAAGATGGTAAATACTGTTAATTCACGAAAGGATCTTATCCATGATAATAATATTAATGGAATGGTTGCAATTAATATGACATCATGTGAATTTAATGAAAGTGCTTGTCCAACTGTCTCACCGAAGAAGATCAAGTAACCTGTGCATCCACCAAGACATGAAGTAATAGTCGCAAACTTCACGACTTTCCCCCATGCATGACCTAATGCAGCTGAAGCGATCTCAGGATAGCCTTTCACTTCACCAGATCTTTGATAGAGCACTTTTTGTGAAACAAGAAGCATGCGAGCGGTGTCATAAGAGAGAGCAGCGACTACAAACAACACGAACAACCCTCCTAAGATACCTGACTGCTGGAAGCCCCAAGGCATGGCAAATAAAGACACTCCAAGTAGAGCATTAATAGTATTCGCAGCAACGGACACTTCATCAACCATTTCTGGAGAGGGAGCGGGAGGAAAGGAGATACTCGATCTCTTACGCTTTAACTCATCTTCCTCGTCATTTTCAAGAGTTTCACCATTCTCTTCGTCCTTATAATCTAATGGAATGGATCCATAAGAATATTTACGTTGAGGTGATGAAGAAGGATTCCCGGGCAGAAGGCTTTGGATTACCATAACGGCAGAATCCTTCCCTTCGTGAAGCCCTTTCCCTTTGGACGCAGTAATTCTTTTCGTTCGAAGTGATTGAACAGGTAATAAAGAATCAAACCAAGAAAAAAATGAAAAAAATTTATAAGTAGATAGTCAATTAATGACGCTTTGGTCTTGTTGGTTTTGGTTTTGTTCGATAATTGTGACTGTGATTGGTTCTTCAATTTCTAAACCAGAAAATGTATGACAATCCACTTGACTCAAACCCTGATCTCGCGGAAATAATAACAAGTAGTACACTGTGTCTTAAAAGGCTTAAAAATAATTCAATCAAAGGTAAATGTCTTTCCTTCTGTCTGATAATAATTGTTTTGTTCTTTTGTTCCTTGATTTTGAAAAAAACAGCTATGTACGGTACTAAACGATCAAAACGATCGTTTTAGACATGAATGGAGATGAGGTGTATGTTGGTTTATGGACGAATTTTACAGTAATTCCGGATAGAATATTAGATTACATTTTGTAAAGAAAAGAAGCAAAGCAAAGAAGAAGGATTGTTAGGTTTACTTTGTGAATATTCTCTCAATTTAATTATCTTCTTCGCTTTCATCGTCATCGAGGATATAAATAGGTGGTGGAGGTGGTAATAGTAAGGAAGTAGCCAAAGAAGCAATTAACTCAAAGATCGTGCCACCAATCATACCACCTTGCGATGTATGACAATATGCACCAATGCCATAGCCTACTGCACCAATGGACCAACTGACGGCAGTAATAATAGCTTTATTGACAACAGTCATCAAAATACCAGCAGATCGTAAAGTACTCAATCCTTTCATCAATCCTTTCCTATAAGCAATTTTAGACGCTTCTCGAAAAGCAGGATACAGAGAAATTAGTGTATCTACGAAGAAAAATGAAGAATAAGAGATAAAAGTGCTCATGGCTTGTGTGCTAATAATTCTCTTGGATGCCTCATACCTTGACATCTTGGTTAATTTTCTATTAAATGAATTTTTCACATCTTTTGTTAATTTATCAGTTAATTGTGCATGAAAATTATGGAAACAATATTCTTCAATCATTTTACGACAAAAACCAACAAATTCTAATCGACCAATATCTAAGAGAAATTGATCATAAAAACGCGGTAATTGTCCATACCAATCATATTGTCTTGGTTCATAATCAGGATCAATTTCCATTTGTCGCATTTCATTCATTTCAAAATTATTAAAATCATTGACAATAAGAGTCGAGGAAGTCATCAAAGCTTTTAAGAGGGTCATACCATGATATTTTAATGTTAATAATTCATCAATTGGTTTAAAATCTGCAAGATATTTGCGATTTTTTACAGCTAAGTTAAAAGAATTGTTATTACTGCTCTCATCGACTGAAAAGATAATTCCTGTTTTAATTTCACCTTGATCATCACACCAACCGAATGGAATTGGTGATCGTTTACGATAGTCAATTAATAAATCAAGATTCTTAGATGTTATTGGTGCCATTCTTTCTTACACTATTATATTGAAAAGTAACAAGTCCACAGGCTAGTAGTTGTCTAATGTGAGTAGATGCAGTGTTTCTCCCTTACAGTGTAAATTAAAGCAATAGGGTTTGCATATATGCATAAAGATTTGTTTTTGCAATGCATAAAATAAGAAAGAATAAAGAGAAAGGAGAAAGGAGATGTCTAATCGAACACACTCCACAATATTAAGACAAGACAAGACAAGACATGACAAGACAGTATTATATTTTTGAGTATTATCCAATTTCTCGAAAGGTTGAAACAGTGGAAGAGTTTTTAACTGGTCGATCATCGATTGATGGAGTTGATAAAGCATACCAACGATTACAGCAATCATGTTATGAAGATTTCAGAGATATTTTCGAAAGTGTTGAAATACCTGACGTACATTATGCAGATGGAGCTGATATATCCATTAAAATCAAAAGGTGTGAAAGGATTAACAATGCTTATACGATGACGTGTTATTTAGCGCCTCATGAAGGTGGGCCAGGATTAGAAAGATCCTTTCTCATTTCTTCTGATAGGAATATTTTGTTACAAGAACTCGAACAGTTTCATTCCCGTTTTCTAGAACCACTTTCTGGATTTAGTGAGTAAAGTATAGATTGAATGATATCGGGTTGTTTAAGATTAAAGATGTAAAGGAAAGAAATCAAAAATAAACAAAGACAGACAAAACGACTCTTCCCTCCTTCTCTCTAGGTGGATTTAGAAGAAATGGAAGAAGAAGAAGAGGACTGCGAGGATGAGGAAGGATAGACGGAAGCCCATGCAGCTAAAAAATAGTCAACTCCACTCAACACTGTCGCGATAGTAGCAATATACAAGGTAAGCAACCCCACTACAAACACTGTGGGTTTAGGGAGACCCCACAGCACACAGAGATCAATATCCGTTGAAATACCAGGGAAAACAAGAAGCAATAAAGAAGTTGCGATCATTTGCATCGTTGTCTTCACTTTACCAAGATAACTCACTTTTACTGCTTGTCTTAGTCCTTTCCCTGACATCCACTCACGCAGACCAGATATCGCTAACTCCCGCCCAACGATCAATGCGACAGGTAATGTAAAGAAAACAGTGGGATAACTAACTGTTAGAAGGACTAACGCAGAGGTTACCATCAACTAGAAACCATTATGACGGCGATGAAGAGAGGATGAAAATGATAGAAGACTCACTTTATCAGCAATGGGATCTAGGAATGCACCAAAATCACTTGTAATATTCCATTTCCTTGCCAGATAACCATCAAAGAAGTCTGTTATTGCGGATAAAATATAAATAACTAGAGTGGTGGCTCTCTATTAACATGAGAGAATAACAACATAATGATAAGATCAAACAGAGAATGAATCAATTTCTTACCTTCTTCATCAAAAATGCGGTAATAAATAATGGTATAGCAATTGTTCGTGCTACAGTAAGTTTATTAGGGATATCCCATTGCTGAGGTTTCCACCAATCCAAGGTGAGCAAGGATTGGAAATCTGGTCGAATTAGCTTGATCTTATCATATATAGGTTCAATCTTCTCTTTAATTGCAGTAATATTTGTCGATTTAAGTTTTTCTAATAACGTTACTCCAGTGTTTTCTTGATTTTCATTGACATCGGATAATCGAAGTATCTCATTCCTCCTGCTTCGTTCATAGGAAGATAACGAGACTTTCAAAGGGAAGTGGAAAGAATTAACAATCCCAAGGAAATCACATATAACCAAGAACAGGAATATGAGCAAAGTGTCAGGATATCTCATTCTATCCCTATGGATTGTCCTATTCAACTGCTATGTCAAGGAAAGGTGATGTATGCCTCTCTGATCCGCCGACAAACACCGATACTGATACCAATACTGATATGATGGAAAGAACAAGAGGCAAAAATATAGAAGAAAGCAAGAAAGATGGAGGAATCTTTAGAAAAGTTCTTTAGATATCTTCTCTATATATCAATAGCGATATTCCTTCGTTCAGTATTAGGATTATGGGGACATTCTGGTGAAGGAATCCCACCAATGTTTGGAGATTTTGAAGCACAAAGACATTGGATGGAAATTACTATTCATCTACCGATTGGTGATTGGTATCGTAATACAACAGATAATAATCTATTATATTGGGGATTAGATTACCCTCCATTAACTGCCTATACATCCAAGATATTCGGTCATTCCTTCCAATACTTCCATCCTCCACTAGTTGAGTGGGAAACCTCTCATGGGCATGAATCAGTAAGAGGGAAATTTTTCATGAGATTATCAGTCATTCTCTTTGATTGTCTTATATATATTCCAATTATTCTCTGGATAAGTCATAAACTGTTCTTTACCCCTCAGAATAGTGATAGTTCCTCCTCACCACTACAAAGGCACATAACAGGCATTATGAAGACAATACTCTTACTCAACCTCCCGGGACTTCTTTTAATTGATCATGGTCATTTCCAATATAATGGCGTATGTATAGGATTAGCTTTAGCTAGTGCGGAGTGCATTTTGTCTGGGTATGATGTAGTTGGTAGTTTTCTTTTCACTTTATCATTAAATTACAAACAAATGTCTTTATATTATTCATTAGTATTTTTCTTTCTATTATTAAGAAAATGTAATGAACAAAAGACCTTTTCCCGAAAGATTATGAAGCTTTTCACGATTGGTTGCACGGTTATTGTAACATTTGCAATCCTTTGGTTACCATTCTGCATTTATCATTCTGCAGATGAAACATGTATCTCTTCTTTATTACATGTTTTATCAAGACAATTCCCATTTAATCGTGGTATATTTGAAGATAAAGTTGCTAATTTATGGTATTTTCTTTCAAGAATTATTGATTTCAGACGATTTACTACGACATCAACTCTAGTCAACGCTAGTATAGGGTTAACATTAATTCTTGTTCTACCTATTTCTATTCATTTATTAACAAGAAGATTAACGAGAAAAAGAATGTATTTGTCATTATTTTCTGGTGCAATGGCTTTCTTCTTAGCTTCTTTCCAGGTAAGACAGACAATGGATAGATTAACACCGTAGCCGCCTTCTCATCTTTCAATATATAGGTTCATGAGAAGTCAATTTTACTCGCTTCAGTTCCAAATGCTTTATTAATCAATGATGATTTTTCTTTTGTCTTTTGGTTTCAATTATTAAGTAACTTCACCATGTTTCCTTTATTGAAGAGAGATCAGATCGCCTATGCTTATAGTCTACTACAAATCATTTGGATCACAATGATGGAACTTCTTCGAGTTTTACCTGAATTAATCGCCGAGGCGGAAGAAGAAATGAAAGAGAATAACATTCAATTACCAGAAGAAACTATTGGAGTAATAGAAAAGAAGAATAAAGAGAATAAGAAGCGAACAATCTCTCATCATCATCCATTGATTGAATTATTAAAACGATTCAAACTCCCTTTCTATTTCTTATCCGTCTTTGGTAAGTGTTTTCTTTTTCTCTATATCCACTGCTTCTATCCGTCTAATAACCTATTGACTTAAGGTATGATTGTTCTTCACTTTGCTGAGATTCTCATTACACCTCCTCAACGATATCCTGATCTTTTCCCTGCTCTCTTTGCACTCTATGGTAGTCTCAACTTTCTTTTTGCTTATATCTATGCTCTCTACTCGCTATGGACTAGTGAAGAAGAAGAAGAGGAGGAGGAAGCTAATACAACAGAGCTAATACATCAGAAAGGCAAAAAGAAAATAGCATAAAACAAAACAATAACAATCTGATTAAATTAAGAATAACACGAAATAAAGCAATAAATATATGATATCGGTATGATTGAAAATTAATCATCATCTTCATTCATTCCTAATACTTTATCAAAGTCTTTTCCCCAATATTGAGTATTACCTTTCTTTAGGGGAGATCTCTCAAACTCATTATTAGTATCATCAAACTCTTCATCTTCATATTCATCATCTAATAACATCTGTTGAAGGTCTAACACTGCTTGTTTCGCATGATCAAAGTGTTCGGATGATACTTTCTTTATTATTGGAGATTGATGTCCTGACAGTAAGCTAGTTGGTGATGGTATTACTGCAGCAAGAGAACCTGATGACTTCCTTTCATGGGACTTTTCAGGGCTTACTGCGGTGCTCACTGGTTCGAAGTCATCGTATTCACTGTATTCATCCCCTCCAGGGGTAGGAGGGGCTGCAGCAACCTTACTTTCAGACTTCGAGTGAACACTACTGTCAGAGGGAGGGACTGCAGCCTTCGGATCCTTGAAAGAATGATGTTGCTCAATCTGTACAGGAGGCGGAATGACTGGAGGGGTAGCATGAGATAGATTACTTGTATCTTTTACTTGTATTGTCTCTTCTTCCTTCTTTATTTCTTCAATTACTTTATTCTCTGACACTAAATTCTCAATAATCTTTGAGAGACTAATAGATGTTCGTCGACTACTATTAGGCTTTGAATGAGATGGTGAAGGCTGCTTATCTGGTTGTTTCTCTGATACACTTTTAACTTCTTCTTTATTATGATTTTGTTCAGTAATGATAGGTTTATTTTCCGTTTCGATCTTCTTCTCTTCTCGACCAGAAGAAGGAGGGAAAGGAGATAAAGATACAGGAGAAATTGATTTTAAGACTAAAGTGGGTGAGATTGGTGGTACTCGATGTTTTTCTGGTTCTATTATGACTGGTTCTGATGGTTTTTGCTCTTCTTCTCGATGTTTCTCCTCAACTTTAGTGACAACTGGGGATGCTTCCACTACTCTTTCTTTCATTGGTTCTAAGGTAATCGCTGAAACAGGACTAATTCGAGCTAAATGATCATCATGATGCATGTTATCACTATTCTGATGATCTTCATCTCTATTACTCCCCTGAGAGATAGTAGGAGATCTTGCAGGACTCTTCATAAAGAAATCAGCTACCTCAGACTTCTTTAATTGTCTAAAATCAAAAGCAGGAACCAGATGAATCTCTTTCTTTAGTCTCGCTATTTGCATCTCAGGAGTAACAATACCAGAATTTCTTTTACTTCGTAACTGCTGGAAGACTGAATGATTGTTATTCCCATCAAACAACGATGATTTCCTTCGAGCATTCTGAGGTATTCCTTTCATTCGAGGATATTTATATCTTTGAAATAATAATTCAATTTGTGATAATATAATTGGTAATTTGGGCCAATTACCACTAGCTAATTTAGAGTGTAATATATGACTAACTCTCTCGTTACCTGTGTGAATCATGATTTGTACTTCCATCGCTCCGACACGTGATTCTTGTCCAACGAAAGATGATGTTGTTGTCAGAGCATTCTGAGGTAACATAGCTTGTAAGGAGATTGGAAGAGCTCCTGGTGGTGGGTTAAAGAGGAGCTGAGGTGAAGCATTCGGTAGTTGGCAAATTGATCGCGATCTCTCTAATCGTACTTGTGCTATGTCAGGGATCGGCTTTACAATGCAAAAGAAACGAATAGGAAAATCCTTCATAAAGATTTGTAACGTATCCTGAATATCTGATGCAGCCTATCATAGAGTGAAGGTAATTGAGGGATGGATGGGAGCATGTTGCTTACATTGACATATTGTTCTTCTATATGATGGTTGGCCCAATTATGACTTTCACAATTATGACAATGTTCAATGGTTACCATTACATCATCTTTTTCTAATAATAAAAATTCAGGATACTGTTGAAATAATGATATTGGGAGAACTTTCTCTCCATCTTCCAGAGCTAAAGTACTCTCAGGTTGATGTTGTTTGACCGCTGTTCCTCTCTCCTATAGAAGAACAAATATGAGCAAGTTAAGGGAAAGATGATGATGATACATACCTGCTCTGTCTGATGTCGTAAGTTTTCAACATATTTGGATGTTTTTTCAACAATTTTCCCAGTAAATTTAATATTATCATCATGATATTGATGATAGATTTCATTTAATATATCTAATGGTTTTTCATCTTTATCACGTTGTTTTTTCATTAACTCTTGATGATATTGTTTTTTATAATTTTCATAATGATCTAATGGTATACGATAACCTGAATAATCATAGACATATTCTATACCATTCTGTGAGATGGACAGTTTACGTGATAATCGTTTCTTCTTAATTTCTTCTTTTTCCCGTTGTTCAACGAGTTTTTTTGCTTCTTCAATTTCTTCTAACATACGATGGGTAGGTCGGCCAAAGGATGGTAGTTTTGCTATAGTAGGTGATAATGGTCGACTGCCAGGAGAATGTTTCTCTTGTTTAAGGACTATTGGTACTTCTACTCCTCCTTGCAGTGTTTTCGGTGATGACGAGGTTGCAGATAATGGACGTTTAGAGTTTTTTAATGCTGCTCTTTTCTTCTTTTTCCGTATTTTCTCATTTTCTTGTTGCTTTAGCTCGAGTGCCTTCATTGTCTCTTCTATGTGATCCAAGAAGAAAACCTGTGAATCTGTTGGAACTACAGCTCGTAATACTTTACCAGGACCTTTCCTATATTTTGGTAAAGAATCAAGCGATTTAGTAGCAATGGATGATTTACTTCCTTCTAAAGTATAATCATCAAATCCTAATGAATACACTGGTACAGAAGATCGTTGTAATGCCTTTAAATAAATCTCATTTTGAAGAAGAAGATGTTGAAATTCACTATTCCTATAATCCATCTCTACTTTTCGATGCTTAATATCCAAAAATATGACAACAAATTCAACGTAAAGATCGTTAAATAGTTCTTTGTTTGTGATTTTCATAAACATTGACTGAAAACGAAACGGTGGATTCGATTCACCGAAGTGCCGGTTTGCTCTTTCCTGAACTGCCGGAAGGTTCCGACCGGCATCAAAGTATTCACGAATTTTTTCAAAAATCATCTTATCACACCCATACCATACCATACCATACCATACCATCAAACAAATACCTATCATCAAAAGAATCTGTTCTGAGGAGAGAATTATTGAAGATAGTCAACTTTGGTGGTGGAGATTTAATCAAGTAAGGTGTTTTCGATTTCTGTGACTCCCTTTGTAACGCTCTTTACCTTATGATTTTCTGAGAAGTTTTTCATTGTTTTGGACGAAGTAAATCAGAAGTATACCTTCTCTATTTTCAAAAAGAAATGCATATTACAATTGAAGAAGCATATCGAGTATTAGAACTTGAAATCGGGGCACCAGAAGATCATGTGAAAAAGCAATATAAACGCCTCGCCTTGAAGACACATCCTGACAAGAATCCCGACGATCCTGAAGCAGGGAAAAAATTCCTTTTAATCTCTGAAGCATATAAACGTATTACTGATCCTGATTCTTTTAAAGATGAAGATGATCATGGTGATATGCCAGCGAATGAAGAGGAGATGGAGGCAATGTTTAATGAGATGTTAGCAGAAATGTTTGGATTCTCTGGCTTTCATGGTGCTCATGTTCCATTTGAATTATTTCAAATGTTTGAATCTATGATGGGTCCTGATGATGATGAGGATGAATATCCAGGCGGAGGAATGTTCTTCTCAATGCCCTCCGGATTCCCTGGAGGTCATCCGATGATGTTTGCGATGCATGGTGAGGATGATGAGGATGAAGAAGACGGTGATGAATTCTACTATATGGATGAAGATGATGACGATGAAGATGCTGAATACTTCATGTCTGGCGGAGGAAATGACTTGTTCGAGGCGATGCTCTTGAATGAGATCTTAGGAGGGAGAGGAGGACCTGGCATGGGACTCCCATCCGCTCGACCAAAGATTCAACAGGGTAAAGCTTCAGCGAGTTCCAAAAGTTCTGCGAAAGCCAATAAAAAGAAGAAAACCAATAAAAAGGAGAACAAGGCAAGTGCTCAGAAAGAAGAAGGAAAGAGCAAAGAGTCCTCAGAGAAAAGTAAAACCCAGGCTAAACTACCCGCAAATAAAGCTCAACCCAAATACAACACAAGTAGAAATGCGAAAGAAGAGGAAGATTGGGAGACAGCAGATGAGGACGAAGAAGATGAACAGGAGGAAGAAGAAATTCACAGATTCCAAGGAAGAAAGCCTCCAGCGGACTTGAAGTCAAGCTCCTCTAATTCGAAGGGAGAGGATGCAGGAAAGAAGAAACCTTCCCCTACCAATGGATCAAGTGCTAAAGCCAATGCCAACAAGAAGACGGGAAAGGGAAAACCATCCAAATACTTCGAAGATGATGACGATGATGATATGAACGATCAAGATCTGATGGAGATGATGATGAACCACATGGCAATGGAATTAGGTATCCCTGGTGGAGGAGATATGTTACAATTCCTCATGGAGTCAGAGTTAGTTGGAGATGATGATGAAGATGACGACGATGGAAGACCATCTTCAAAGAAGGCAAAGAAGAAGAAAAATAACAAAAAGAAGAATAAGAAGAGTAAAGATACTGTTGAAAGTATTTTACCTCCTCCATCTTCTTCTTCTACCTCTGTTCCTTCTTCCTCAGCTTCGAAGCGAAAGAAAGATGAAGAAAGACTTCCTGCTGGTGATGATTCCATCCCTTCTTTAGAAAGTGTTTCGACGAAAGAAAATCTTCCTCAACCTTCTGCGGCTCCTTCTTCAAGTAGTACTTCTTCTATCAATGGGATTAAATTAGGAGATGTGGTTCTTGTCTCTAAAAAGTAAGTCTTCGTGCTTTTCTCTTGACTTAGTTGGTTTATTGTTTGTTTTGTTTGTAGGCATCAAGGGAGGGTAGCTTTCATTGGTGATGTTCACTATGCCAAGGGTACTTATGTAGGTGTAGTGATGAAAGATCCTGCTCAAGGGAAGAACAGTGGTACAGTGAGAGGAGTTGAATACTTCCGTTGTAAACCTTCGGAGAGAGGATTAATGGTTCCTTTGATGGATGTTACTTTAGTTCGATAACTTCCTTCATTGAGAGTTATTATTCGCTTCCTTTTTGATTTTTACTCATTCAAACAAAACTCAAACATCTCTTCTCACGAGCCTTGTTTGGAATGATTTTAATTGCTTTGTCAAATGCTTTACAAATGAAACACTTTCTTAATAATTATATATGCACAACGACGTTCAACTTTAACTTTATTTAATTTTTCTTTCTTATTACGCAAGAACTTCCTCTCTGTATATTCTGTTTCTTTCAACGGCTCTCTGGAAGCCTATTATGGTCGCTTGACTCCGATTCTCTCTGCCATTGTCTCGTAGAGTGTCTTACCATTCATTAAAACAGGAAAGAAATGAATCTGACCCTTTGGAGAAGTTTGATTTTCATTAAAATAAACTAAAACAGGAAATTCTTTTGATGGAATGAAAAACCAATCAGTGATTGAATTATATTTCCAACGATTTCTTCCACCAACAGCAAAGTTCTCACGAGTTTGACTTAATTTCTCTTCGCCTGACTCAGCTTTCTTTGATACTACGACTTCGATAGCTTCATCATCGAATAAAAAACGAATCTTTCCTGTTTGAATGTATAAGAAGGAACCAATAAAGCCTAACGGGACAGCTGCTCCATAGTTCTTCGTCACTGCACAAACACCTGCAATCGCTAAGCAACCTAATGCGACATTATAGTTGGGAGGAACTGTTAACGTGGGAAATTTAGGCTTCTGAGGCTGTGTAGGGGAGGGCTTTGGCGAAGTGAAAAAGGAGAAGATGTTATTCTTGCTTGGTTGAGCAGCAAAGATCTTCCCCGATGATTGAAGCGAAATATTGGCTCCAAGTAGCTTCCTTCCACTCGGTTGGAAGCTCGAAACCAATGAAACGACCAATAGAAGCAGTATTACACAGAGAATAAGAGCGTTTTTCATGTTATTATGTTGTAATTGTAATGTTATTCTGTTATCTTTATGAGTGATGTCACTGAACTTTGTGAAAAAATATCACAATTATACGCTGTATGTAGATAGTCATAGACAGCAGAGAAAACATTTGATTGATTTAGTTAAGTCAGTGAAGGGCGGGGTCATTAACATGATAAGATGGTATGACTCGTTCGAGACGTAAACTATTTAAAACTGTAGCTAGATTGTTTCTTTCTTTTCTTCATTCAGTCTTCTAACTTTTTTATTGTACTATCTCTAATGGAGTGCCAACTGATAGCTTACCACCGGCTCTTCCTGCATGATCGATGTTCTGACCCACGAACAGCTATTCACAACACATTAATAACAATGAATCTCAAAGAAAAGAGGGAATTTAGGGTCTTACCTCCTTGCGCCACTTAGGATTAGGGAACTGCAACTTCTCACCAGTTCTAAAAGTTTTCAAAGCCTTCGTTACAGCATGATCAGAATCCATTACACCAATCTTCGGATCAACATTCGGCATGGTACAACGAGCACAAGGTTTTACAACCTTCATATTAATTTTCTCCTTCCCAACAACAAAGTTAATCTCCTTCCATTTATCTTCCGCGAAGGCATCACAACCAGTGACGACGATGTTAGGTCTGAAGTTATCCACGGTCACTGGTGATGGTAAAGTCTTATTAATCTCTTGTAAACTAGCTTCTGACATAATTAAGAAAGGATAACCATCAGAAAAAGCAGTTTGTCCAGTCGGTGCATAATCTGGATCAGTTTTACGAATAAATCTCTTATGCATACGAAGAATGCGTACACCACGTACTCCTAAGAACTTACTAAACCATTCATTCACTTCATGATTTGCAGCATTAATGGTATCACAATCATCACCCCATATTTTAATTCTTTCAATCGTTGCTTCACTTTCAGGATATTGTAATGGTATTTTACATTCTGGCATATCAGGTGCATTGACAATAAGACAGTTTAATGCAATCGAAATCCGAACATCAATTAATGCCATACGTGGCAATTTTCTTTGTGATAAAAATAAATTCTTTTCATCAACAAGAACAAAGATACGATCATATAAGAATCCGGTTTCTGCAATTTCTGCTGTATCGACATAGATTCCTTTACATGATTTAATAGGATAAATAATCAGATTAGAAACTCTTGGTGCTTTGACTTTCTCTTCTTTCTTCCTTAATAGGCTTAACCCAATAATAGAAAGAGCAAAAGCAGTCGCTCCTACGACAATAGAGGTGGTATTGAAAGACATTGAAAAAATTTTTTACTGCAATTTCGGCTTAGGAATTTTCTTTTATTTTACACTTCTGTGTATAAATTCTCTAATAATTTCCTAAAAAAATACAGGAAAAGAGAAGGAATTTCTTCCTTGTTCAAAGCCACACAATGTATTGTTGTGAGAGTTGTGTGGGGTTGACTGACTTCACAATTTAATTCAATTGAAGCAACATTGAACACTGAGTGAAGGCTCAAGATAATATCTTCATTATAATGATGCATTGAAATAGAAAATGCAGGATCCTATATACTGAAAGGATATCTGGCGGGAGATTGATTGAAGGTAAGAAATAACATTCAGTGTAGTGAAAAGTTGCTATTCCAGCTAGCCTTAAAGCTCAACATGACATGCTTTACCTGGCCCGTTCAATTAATAGCTAGAATAAATGAAAGAGTATAGACAAGGAGTGAATTCTGAGAGCTTTAGCTTTCTCGATGCCCTCAAAAAGAGGAACATCTTGATTCACTCCTTCACTTATTCTTTTACATCTACCCATTATAATTCTTTTCTTCTTCATTTTTTTTCGAATATTTATTCTAATCATTTTCTTCTTCTTAGTTCAAATGAAAGCTTCCTCCCCGGGTCTGGTTGGTTACTTGGTCGCACTTGGCTGTTGGTCTGCTGTCGAGGTGGACGATGGTTGCCCACACTTGAGTGGCGACTTGGTCGTGCAGTTTCATCAAAAGAAGATATCGGAAAAGAAAAGACTTGTTGTTTATGATACAAAGATCAAGTTATTATTCTTATTGATGTATAAACTAATGTAAAAAGATACAATCTACCAAACCAATTTCTCTTGTAGCAATGTTCACTTCATTCTTCTGAGGCAAACAAACCACCACTCTTCACAAAACTTCACTCTCCTTCCTTTCTTCCTTCGATCACCACTTAATTTAATTGCGATGTGTATGATCTTCTGACGCTGATTCTAGTAATTCAATTTCCATAATCTTCCTATTCCCGATCCCTGTACTACTGCTACCATTACTACCGCCACTATCATCCATCTTCTTCGGATTACTCGCATTACTATTCAAGACATTGACATTAATCTTAATCTCTGTAATAAAAGCAGCTAATAACATTAATATACAACCAACTATCTCTCTTGATGATAAGGTTTCATTTAAAAACAAATAAGAACCGAAGGATGCAAAGACACCTTCTAAACTCGTTATAATAGCAGCATGGGTTGGTGGTGAATGCTTCTGTCCTTTAATCATAAATACTAATCCTAATGCTTCAATAAAGGATAAACATAATAACCATGGTATTACGAGGAAGAAATGATACCATAACCATAACATTGATTCCGTAGATATTGCTAATATTAGCGATAATACTCCAACTAATAATGATTGTATTGCAATCATATATACTGAATCAATATAAGCAGTTGCCATATCAGTATAAATAATATGTAATGACCAAAATAATGCTGATATCATTGCAAAGAATTCACCATGTCCCATTGATAACTCAATAATATTCATATCAGATAATAGATATAAACCAAATATTGATAATCCAACTGCAATCCATATATTTAATGATGGTTTTGAATTATGTTTCAATGTTGGTATAAAATAAGTTAAGACGGGTGTAAAGAATAAATCAAAACCTGAAATAAAAGCAACTTTATTAGCTGTAGTATAGAAAATACCAAATTGTTGGAAACCAGAACCTAGAAAATTAATAAAACCTAATATAATACCCCAAAAGATTATATTACGTTTTAAATGTTTAAAATCACGATAATATTTATTTGTTGTATTATCTTCTTCTTCATCATCTGCTAAAGAATGATTTTTATTATTACCGTTAGATGATGCTTCTAAATCAAACTCTGATGATCCGCCTATTACTTCTTCTTCCTCTCCGAAGATTGACAGTAAAGGAACAGCTGAGGTGAGGTGAGGAATGTTATTGGAACCACTATTCGAATGAGAGAACTGATTCGGGAATCCATTGATTCCTCTTTCTCCTCCTACTCCATGAGTATCATTCGTTAATAAAGGTTGTGTCACATCATTGGTATAAACTGTCTCAGGTGTTGTTGCTAACGTAATATTCGCTGATGTTGATGAGGAAGAAGTAGAAGCTAAAGAAGTATTATTTAATCGACTTAATGTAAATAAACAATTTTTAAAACTTGTCATAAATCTTAAACAAACCAACCAAAACACTTGAAAAGATGATGAAGACGACGATGAAGACGGTGACGTGGACGAGGAAGAAGATGATGAGGAAGATGATGAAGACGAAGGTTTTTGTGATTCAAGAATCGGTAAAAAAATGAAAATAATAATAGCAGATAAGGTAAATCTGAAAGCATTACATGTCATCGGACCTAATCCATCAATCGATACAGTCCGCTGTCCAATAAAACCAAAACCAAATAATATTGATGCAAATAATATTTGTACATCACCAACAATAATTTTATTTACATTACGAAATCCTAGAAAATCCATATGAGTATTATTAGTATTCTTCTCTTTCTTCTTTGGATGAAGTAAAGAAGAAGAGGAAGGATCTGATGCACTTGTTATTAATGATTGTGCAAGATTTGTAACGGTTCCAGTTAAAAGGAAAGGACTGGTGTTATTGTTATTACTGTTGACAGTAGCGGTTGTCTTGGCACTAGGACTATTTAATAATGAATTAACTTCAAGCATTGAGAACAGATTTTTCTAATGTTCTTTTTTATTTTTGAGTTATTTCTAATAAGGAAGAAATTAATAATACATTCACTTTCTTAGGAATTATTTTTTTCCTTCTTCCTAAAAATAAAGATGTTATTAAACGAGTACTACAAAAAATCTGCTTAATCTCAAAGGGAAGAAGCAACTTTTGGACCTTTCTCCTTCTAAAATCTTGAGCCGGCTTTATCCAATCCTCTTGTTAAGAATCTTTTGATCTTGAACAAAGATTTAAAGAATTTTTAATAATGTTCTTGCGCGAAAACAAGTCAAACACACACAGACAACAACTGTTATTTTATCAGAAATAGATTTTAAAAAATCGGGCGAAGTCCTCATAAAGAAAATTAGAAAAAGCCCAACTTTGCCCGCCGGAGAATAAAGGTTCTGTTGGAACAAAGAACTACAAATCAAACTCGCTTGCTTTTGTTTCCTTCAATCGAGGTATAAAATACTTTTCACCTTGAATCTTCTTCTGTATGCAGATGACCAAAAGCAAAATGTGTGAATATAAAGTTACAAACTAAGTACGCGCCATAATGAAATCATTAAATGTCTTAAAAACTCAACGTATATTCTTTAACAGAAGGAGATCAAAGACTATGAAATCAAATTTAAAGATTACTGTTTCTGGTATAAATAATTTAGTAAGTTGAATCCAGCAACGAGCCAGTGTGTGTAAGACTCGAAAATTGGAACGGAGTCGTAAGATTCATCTCCCAAGGGGGAAAATTCTTGTTATTTCTATCATCAAACCCATCACAATCTTTCACAATTAATTCTTTTATGCCCTGCAAACCTTCCAGCGATAAAATTCTGCCACACTTTATCAACTCCAAATGATTCACATTAGTTAGCATACTCACATCCTTCAAGCCATTACATTTTCCAATCACAAGATAACTAGGTTCCATCAAACCTTTCCCAGACTCAAATTTCTCACATTCCCAAATTATTACTTTCTTTGACTTTCCAACTGGAGAGAAATCTGTTACATTAGGTAAACGAATAAGCTTGACGAAGCGATTGCCAGACCCCAAACCCTCCAGAGATTTCAACTTAGGAAGTGAATCAAGTTCAATAATTGGGATTGATCCAAAACCTTGGGCAGAGGGACAGTTGGAACAGCCAAAAAGCTTCAATTCGCAGAGTTGATGAAAGCCTTTCAACTCTACCCATTTGTTAAGCTTAAATGCAGCTTCTTCAGTTTCGGGGGGAGATTGAGATTATCACATCTTAATTGTTTAGTTGCCGTGACCATTAGTTCTTCCACATTTGCATAAAACCCAAGATCGATAGCAAGCCGCTTACAAATTAACTTTATTTTCTTGGCTTTGGAAAATGCATTTCGGCAATCTAGAATAGCACATCCTTGCACAGTTACATCTTCAACATCTTGCAAAGCTGACAACCCTTCGATCTCCATAACGTGATCGAGAACAATTTTTTTCACTCCATTTAATTTGCCAACGTCGATCGGAGTGTCAGTCTCTTTCAACTCTATCAATTGTAAGAAAGCAAAGTCGGTCAAGTTTAGCGGAAAGTTCTCAACACAATGAAGTTCTTTTAATTTCGTTGGGGCAGCAATTGATCCACCAAACCCACACCTCACTAAATGTAATGTCTCAATAGAAGAAGGAAGTAAACCTTGTAGTCCTGATAAAAAATTTAGAGTCAAAATTTTAACTTCTTTTTCTTCAGCAAAGTTTAAAATCTCTGTGTTGATCCCTTTATTTTCGGCACGAGAGGTCTCTTCATAATAATTAAATGCATTAAAAATTTCTAAATGATTTATTCTACCGATAAATCTTGGACAAGAGAATCCCCTCCGCATGCGTAAAAATCTATAATCACAGTCCATCAAGGTTTCGTCACTATAGTTATCAATTATCAGTTGCTGATAAGGATTTTCTACTCTTCTTAATAGCTCTTCACGAAAATACGATAATCTCGAACCTAATTTAGCCAAATTCACGACGAATAATCTTACACGTTTAATGAAAGCTTGATATAAACTACAATTACAATGAACTAAAGCTAATTTCTCCTCTTCAGTCTCTAGGAACGTGATGATCTCTTCTAGAATAGATTCGGGGAGTCTTGTCAAACAATTATTCACTGCACGAATCCCAAAGTTACGATTGTAGATGCGAGGATCAAGCTTTGCCTTAAATGCCTTCTGTAGCTGCGGGCAATCCATAATTATTAATCTTGGAATCTCGTCTAAACCAACAAGGGAATCAGATGTGCTTACATAAAGTTCTTTGACCCCACGAAGTAACGATACGTCCACAATATTCTGATCTACTATACTCAATTTTGGAACATGTGATAAAGGTGTCACATCATTAAAACCATGACAACCCTCTATCCGAATTTCTTGTACATTTCTCAATGGACTGAAGCCAGTAACATTGTGACATCTCTTTATTTCCACATAATCATTACAGCCCAGACCATCAAGGTTTTTAATTGATAAATGATCAAGAATTACACGCGAAACCTTTTCAAGTCCAACTAAAGATTGAACAACCTCTCCAATTAACCTGATCTCGCGAACATTGGAAAAACAAGCCACATCTACCCCTGTAGCGGAACCACCTAATTCAACAAACCTCAAGTTTTGGGGAATTACGTTGTCCATGATAAGTTGTAAAGGACGAAAGGAAGAATGATCTGTAAATTGGCCCAGATTCGGGAGAAGTGAAAGGTTCACTACGGACTGGAAAGACTGGACCCTCAGTACTCGAGTCTTCTCCCAAATAACTTTATCTAGGCAGAAATCTTTGTTTGTTTTGATGGTTAAGTGCTCATAATGTCCAAGTTCTTCCTCATTGAGAAAACTCTCTATGACCAGTCTTTTACAAGGCTTAATTTTCTTCAAATCCACGATCCGAAACTTTGACAGGTGGAGTACATTTAAACTCTGTTCTAAGAGTTCTAGATTGTCCAAATTGCATTGGTCCAAATGCAGAGTTTTGACGTTTGATTTCAATGACAACTTCGTGACAACACACGACAACAAGTGCAAGGACCGCACACTTGAGGACATTTCCAAACTCGCTGTATCTGGCCAACATTTTAGACTAATCCTATCTGTAGCTAATTTCAAGTGAGGTGCAATCCACGAGGCGAGATTATTGTCAAGATACTCTAGAGTTGTTGCCCCGAAAGTAAATTCCTTGGGATCGTATGAAGACTTCATATTTTCATAAAGCGTAAGCCTTTGTGCACTCAATGTAGGAAATATTTCGCAGATCAAGAGGAGCATGGAATAATCACATTTCAGCTCTAATAACGATGGGAAACCTATTTCATTTATCAGATCTAGGAAGGGAAACTTGCTTCTCATAGAACTGAGGAATTGGTCTTTCGTTTCCCAATTCCCATTCTGTTGGGAATTTAATACCAACACTAACTGTCTGGATGGGTCCGCGAATTTCTTCAAAATTGAGCTTCGAAAATCCTCATTCTCGCAGTACTTTTGTAAATGTACCGATTTAATTACGACAGTTCTTCCTTCATGGAATGTGAGATCGTTAATGAACTTATTGATGACAAGAAGCTTCGAAGCCTCTGAGTACGTCAACAGCGGTAAAATGGAATCCAAAAAGACTTTCTT
>VFQN01001061.1_pt1 | contig 48243 bp, 38 predicted proteins | sample 3512371 | NCBI WGS metagenome assembly VFQN01 (sample SAMN10412370, study PRJNA504923) | tailings metagenome | isolation source: Replicate 2 from Balatoc abandoned mine | place: Philippines: Itogon, Benguet | collected 2017-08-28
CTCGGCCTTCTTGTCGGCGTAGTGCTCGATGAGCATCTGGAGCGGGTCTTCGACGCAGTTCCCGGCGGCGTCGAACGTGCGCTCGTCGAACAGCAGCCGGCGGCACAGCTCGCGGCCCCTCTCGTCGATGCTGGCGAGCGGCATGATCTTCGAGGCGTGGAGGATCGCCGAGTCGAGCCCGTACTCCACCGCGTAGTGCAGGTACATGCTGTTGAGCACCTGCCGGGTGTACGGGTTGAGTCCGAACGAGCAGTTACTGAGGCCGAGGTGCGTGAGCGCCCCCGGCAGGTTCTGCTTGATGAGGCGGATCGACTCGAACGTGGCGATCGCGCTCTTGCGGGTCTGCTCCTGGCCGGTGGACAGCGGGAACACGAGCGTGTCGAACATCAGGTCGGTCGGCGGGATGCCGTACTCGTTCACGACGATGTCGTAGATGCGCTTCGCCACCTCGAACTTCCACTCGGCCGTGTCGGCCTGCCCCTTCTCGTCGATGGTGAGGGCGACGAGCGCGGCGCCGTACTTCTTGGCGAGGATGGTCTTCGGGTCGAGCGTCTTGCGGCCGTCCTCCAGGTTGATGCTGTTGATGATGGCCTTGCCGCTGCACAGCTTCAGCCCGGCCTCGATGACCGGCACCTCGGTGCTGTCGAGCATCATCGGCTTGGTGAGCACCGCGTTGTACCGCTTGATCGTCTCCTTCATGTCGCGGACGCCGTCGCGGCCGACGTAGTCCACGCACACGTCGAGGACGTGGACGCCCTCGCGCTCCTGCTCGCGGGCCATTTCGACGAGGCCGTTCCAGTCGTCCTTCTCGAGGTGCTGCTTGAACTTCCGCGAGCCGTTCGTGTTCGTCCGCTCGCCGACCAGCAGTGGCTTCGGGTCGACGATCAGCTCTTGCAGCGACTGGAGGCTCGACGCCGCGGGGATGTACACCGGGTTTCGCTTCGCCGGCTTCAACCCACGGACCCGAGCGCACACCGCGTCCAGGTGGCCGTGGGCGTTCCCGCAGCACCCGCCGACGATGCTCGCCCCGTACTCGGTCACGAACCGCGCGACCCAATCGGCCATCACCTCGGGGCTCATCGGGAAGTACGTCTCGTCCCCGCGGGTTTCGGGCAGCCCGGCGTTCGGCAGCACGCTCAGCATCTTCCGCGAGTGCCGGCTGAGGTGGCGGACGCCCTCGTGCATCAGGTCCGGCCCGACGCCGCAGTTCATCCCGATCACGTCGATCTCGTCGATCGGGTCGAGGGCGCTCAGCGCCGCCGGGATGTCGGTCCCCGGGAGCATCTTCTGGCGGGCGTCGATGATCGTGAGTTGCACCATCAGCGGCAACCGGACGCCGGCGCGTTTCATCTCCTCGATTGCGGTGATCGCCACGCACTTGGCCTGGAGGACGTCGAAGCACGTCTCGATCAGGATGGCGTCGACGCGCTCCTCGATCATCACTCGGAGTTGCGGCCTGTACGCCTCGGCGAGTGTGTCGAAATCGATGTAGATGGCCGGGTCGGTGAGCGACGGCATCTTGGTGCCCGGGCCGACGCTGCCGACCACGAACCGCGGATGACCGGGGGTGGCGAACTTCGCGGCAGCTTCGCGGGCGATGCGGATGTTCAGTCGGTTGATCTCGTCGAGCTTGTCGGCCATGCCGAACTCGCCCAGCCCGATGCCGTTCGCGTTGAACGTGTTCGTCTCGACCGCGTCGGATCCGGCGGCGAAGAACCCCTCGTGGATCTCGCGGATCCACTCCGGCCGGGTGTAGGCCAGCGCGTCGGACAGGTTCAGCAGCGACTTCCCGTTCGGGGCGTACCCCCAGTCCTCGTCCTTCGGCTTATAGCGGTGGAGGCTGGTCCCCATGCCGCCGTCGAGGGTGACGACGCGTTCGCGGGCGGTGTTCAGGAACGGGTGGTCGGTGGGCATCGCGGGTCCGCCGTGACGGTCGGAGGTCGGGTTCGGCCGGAATGAACGATTTTATCGGTTCGCGGGCGGTATCGGGAGGCCATCTTTCCCAGACCACCGCGCGGCTTGCCCAGCCGGCCCCGGCCGCGTATCCCGCGCCACCCGCAGGACCGGCGCCCGGCACAACCGGAAATCGCCGAGGTCCGGCTCAAGTTTCGCGTGGATGTCGTGGCGTTGGTCTAAAATCCGGTGTCGGAATGTGGGTCGCCCGCGGAGGGACCGTCATGCGTCGTACAGCCCTCATCACCGCCGTCGCCGTCGGGGCCGCGTTCGCCGCGCCCGGGTGCCGGCACAAGTGCTGTAGCTCCTCCGCCGCGGCCCCACGCCCCTACCTGCCACTGCCGCCGAGCGTCACGCCCGGCAACGGCGGCCTGATCCCCCCGCCCGGCGTTCCCGTTACGCCTCCACCGGGCGGGCAGTTGCCGCCGCCCGACCTCGGTGCGGTTCCGGGGGCGGCCCCAGCCCCGTCACGGTCGAACGGCGGTCCGGCGCCGGAAATCCTGCTCCCCGAGACGCTGCCCGGCGCGAAGTCGTCGCAGAGCGCTGCGCCGCCGGGTGTGCTCGGCGCCCCCGGCCGGGCGCCCACGGTGACGCAGGAGCCGCCAGTTGCCCCCGGTGCGCCGACCGACACCACCGCCGGTCTGCCGGGCTTCGTGCGGGTGAAGGACGGCATGGCGTCGGGGCGGAAGCCGGCACTGGACGGCTTCGACACGCTGAAGCGGACCGGCGTCAAGACGCTCGTCTACTTGCACGCCCCCGGCGCCGACGTCGCCTCCATCCGGGATGTATCCGAGAAGAAGGGGCTGTCTTTCACCGCGATCGAGACGACGCCGGAACGACTGCCCGACGCCGCGGCCGCGTTCGACCGCGTGCTCGCCGACCGCAGCCGCCTGCCGGTGTACGTCGCTGACGACGACGGGCTGCGCGCGGGGGCGCTGTGGTACGTCCACTTCCGCACCGCCGACCAGTTGAGCCCGGAGGTCGCCCGCATCCGCGCCCGCGGACTCGGGCTGACCGACGAGACGGACGAGGCGCGAACGTTCTGGGTGGCGATCCAGCAGCACGTCGGCCGCTGACGCACTTCGTCCTACAATGCCCGGCGTGAACCCCGCCGTCCGCGCTACCGCCCTGACACACACCTACGCCGACGGCCGTACCGCCCTGGACCGGGTCACGTTCGAGGTCTCACCCGGCGAGTGCGTCGGGCTCGTCGGGCCGAACGGCGCCGGCAAGACGACGCTGTTCCTCCGGCTGTGCGGCGTCCTCGCGGGGAAGCCCGGCGAGGCGCTCGTGAACGGCCTCGACCCGGCCGATCCGGCCCAGCGGCGCAAACTTCCCGAGACGGTCGGCGTGGTGTTTCAGAACCCCGACGACCAACTCTTCAGCCCGACGGTGTTGGAGGACGTGGCGTTCGGCCCATTGAATCTCGGCGCCACCGCCGACGAGACACGAACGCGGGCGGCCGAGGCGCTGAACGCGGTCGGGCTGGCGGACGCGGGGGAGCGGGTGCCGTTCCAGCTGTCGGGCGGACAGAAGCGGCGGGCGGCGCTGGCCGGTGTGTTGGCGATGCACCCCGCGGTGCTGCTGCTCGACGAGCCGAGCATGTTTCTCGACCCGCGCGGCCGGCGCGAGCTGATCGGCGTCGTGAACGGCCTCGGCGGGACGAAGCTGATCGCCACGCACGACCTCGACCTGGTGCTCGACACCTGCTCGCGCGTGCTGGTGCTCGACGGCGGGGCGCTGCTCGCCGACGGCCCGGCGGCGGCGCTCCTCGCCGACCCCGCCCTGATGGACCGCCACGGCCTCGAAGTCCCTTACCGCCTCCGCTGAGCTATGTCGTCTACCCTCCTGTCCGAGCCGCCGTTCGACCCGGTCCACGCACCGTTCCACGTGGACCGGATTCTCCACCCGACCACGCCCGAGCCGAGGCGCAAGCACAAGATCATCGCCGTGCTGCCGGCGTACAACGCCGCGTCGACGCTCGCCGCCACCGTCGCCGCGTTCCCGCCCGAGAGCGTGGACGAAATCCTGCTCGTGGACGACTGCAGCAAGGACGACACCGTCCGCGTCGCCCGCGAGATGGGGCTGACGGTCATCCAGCACGAGAAGAACACGGGGTACGGCGGGAACCAGAAGACGTGCTACCGCTACTGCCTGGAGCAGGGCGCCGACATCGTGGTGATGATCCACCCCGACTACCAGTACGACGCGCGGGTGGTCCCGCTCGCCGTCGGGGTGGTCGAGCTCGGCATCTGCGACGTGGTGCTCGGCAACCGGGTGCGGAGCCGGGCCGAGACGCTGAAGTGCGGGATGCCGTGGTGGAAGTACCTGAGCAACCGCGGGCTGACCGCGTTCGAGAACCTGGCCCTCGGCCAGAACCTCGGCGAGTTCCACAGCGGGTTCCGCGTGTACCGCCGCAAGGTGCTGGAGACGATCCCGTTCGAGGGGAACTCGGACGACTTCGTGTTCGACACGCAGTTCCTGGTGCAGGCGGTCCACTTCGGGTTCCGCCTGGGCGACGTGCCGGTGCCGGTGCGGTACTTCGACGAGGCCAGCCAGATCAACTTCCGCCGCAGCACCAAGTACGGGTTGCAGACGCTCACCACCGTCGGCGCGTACTGGCTGAACCGGCTGGGGCTGCGGAAGCGCGCGATGTTCCGGGCGAAGGGGCCGTGACGCCGGGTCGGGTTAGCGCCGGTATCGCCGGTGCTTCGCCGCTTCCCGGACGAACATGATCACCACCATGACGGTCACCGCGACCGCCGCGACTCGCCACGCCGTCCAGAACCCGGGCCGCCCCCGGTTCATGTCGAGCGGCCAGTAAAAGTAGGACAGCACGGCGGCCCCGACGACCATCAGCACGACGGTGCGGCGGGACAGCGGCTCGGCCATCAGGACCGAGCGGAGGGTGAGGGCGAGCAGCACGAACGGCCCGACGAGCAGGACCGGCAGGAGGAGACAGGTTTCGGCGGTCGGGCCGAACGGCCCGGTCGAGGCGAGCACGGCCAGTCGCGTTGTCGACACGGCCGTCTTCCTCGGTACAGCGGCGGTGGCGCGAAGCCGCAAGCGGGGGGAACTACTTACCGGTCGCCTCGATCACCAGCCGCACGGCGCCGCCTTCCTTCGGCAACGCGTCGGGGTTCACGTCTAGCTTCAGGTACTTCTCTTCCTTCATCGTCCAGTCGGTCTGGAGAACCACCTCGTCGGTCACCGGGAAGAGGCAGATCAGCGAGCCGGTCAGGTCGGCGCCGTACTTCTTCTCGTCCGGCTTGGTCGGGTCGGGGGCGACCATCGCGCTGCCGGTGAAGCGGAACGTCATCTTCGGCGGCGACTTCTTCGACTTCGGGTCCATCAGCACCTTCTCGATCGCCAGCTTCTTCGCCGTTCCGCCCTCGGGGATCTCGAAGTACACCAGCACCGCCGGCCCCTCGGCCTTCGCGTCCGGCCCCTTCGCCGGCTTGCCCGCCTTGAGGCCGAGGCCCTCCAGCCCCTTGTGGACCTCCGACGGGTTGACGTCGATCGCCACCACGATCTCGTGCGCCTTCTTCCCCTTCGGGTGCCCCCAGCCGGCGACCAGCTCGATCGGGTACACCTCGCCCTTCAGGTGTTCCAGTTTCCGCGGCGCCACCTTCGCCGGCACGGTCACGGTCTTCTTGTCCTTGTCCACCGTCACGCCGGCGGCCTTCTCCTGGGCGCCGGCGGGCTCGCGGTCGGCGACGACCACCACGACGAGGCCGACGGCCGCGGCGAGAACGAGGAGGCGATTCATGTGTGGGCTCCTATGCAGCGTGTTTCGTGTTTGGTGTTTCGTGTTTGGGCGGACGTCGACCGCCGGTGTTGGGAGTTCTCGAAACACACAACACCAAACACGAAACACAAGCCTAGCGACTTCCGAGGACGACGACGGTGGTGTCGCGGCGGGCGAACGGGCCTTCCAGATTGCACGTCGCCACGACCAGCTTCCCGCCGTGGACCGTGACGCCGCCGTACGCCATGCCGGGCGTTTCTTTCGGCAGCGGGAACGTCCACTTCGCGGCGCCGGTTTTGGCGTCGATGGCGTGGACGGTGCCGAGCAGGTCGGCGACGTACACCACGCCGCCCGCCACCGCCGGCGGGGCGAACACCGGCGCCTTCGCGTCGTACAGCCACGCCCGGTCGCCGTCTGCGAGCTTGAACGCCCGCACCTTGCCGTCGGTGGCGGCGCACACCGCCTGCCCGCCGGCGACGGCCGCGGCGCCGACCACGCCGCCGGGCAGATCCTTCTTCCACTTCACCTTGCCGGTGGCGAGGTCGAGCGCCGTCAGGTCGCCCTTCGCGCCCTTGATCTCGTTGAAGTAGTAGCCGACCGAGCTCCCCGGGACCACCACCGTGTCGCCGGCCACGCTCGCCCCGCCCCACGGGTTCAGCACCAGTGGCGCCTTCCACTTTTCGACGCCGGTCGCCGCGTCGAGGCACACCAGCGCCCGCTCGCCGACCTTCTCCTTGTCGAGGAACGACGTGGGCACCAGCACCTTCCCGCCGCTCACGTTCACGGCCGCATCGACGTGCCACTTCTTCTCGCCGACCTGCCACACCTTCTTCGGCGCCGGCCGGAGGAGCTGGTCCTCGCTCGGCGGGATGGCGAAGTCGGGATCGGCCTTTTTCTGCTTCTCGAACTTCTCTTGCAGCTCCTTCCACTTCGCCTCTTGGAGCTTGGCGATGGTCGGCGGGTCGACCTCCTTGCCGTCGAGGACCGCCTTTTCGAGCTCGACGCACACCACGCCCGCCGCGCCGCCGCCGGTGTACACGCGGCCGTCGGCGACGGTCGGGCCGCCCTCCAGGTGGACGAGGTCGCCGGGGAGTGGGAGCTGCCACACCGGCCGCCCGCCGTCGGCGGTGACGCAGTGGAGCAGGCCGCCCGAATCCTGGTGCATGCCGTCGCCGAAGACGAGCAGCCCCTTGTCGGCGACGTGCGCCGCCGAGCTGACCGACGCCAGCTTCAGCACCGGCGCCGTCTTCGACCACACCGGCTCGACCTTCGCGCCGGCCGGTGTCAGCGGGAACAGGCTGATCGTCGGCCGGTTGAACCCGCCGAGCCCGCTGAGCAACACCTTGTCGCCCACGGGTACGGGCGAGGCGACGAAGTGGTCCTGCGAGCGGACCGCCCACAGGACGGCGGGTGTGGCGGGTCCGGGCTTGCCGTCGGTGTTGCCGGTGCGCTGCGGGTTGCCGCGGTACGTCGCCCACGGGCCGGGGTCGGCCGCAAGGGCGGGGGCGGCGAGCGCGAGGAGCGCGACGAGCGCGAGGCGGTGAGTCATGGGGCGGGCTTTCGTAGGTCGGGTCGAGTCTTCGAGGCCCGACGCGGGGCGCGGGCGCGTGTGATGGGTACGGAATTCAAGCCCACGCGGGTTTGGGTGACAGGGCGGACGCGATCGCACCCGCGCCCCGCGGCGGGCCTCGAAGACTCGACCCGACCTACGACGCCGACGTGACTACTGCGTCACCCGCACCGTCATCGGGCTGGTTTGCAGGTCGATCTGCGTCGCCGACGTGCGGCCGCCGGGGGCGACGATCTCGACCCGGTACGACCCCGGCGGCAGTGCGAACCGCGGCGCCAGCGCGTTGCCGCCGCGCCCGTCGCCGCCGGTCACCGCCGCCGTCGCTACGGCGCGGCCGGTCATGTCCTTGACCAGCACGCGGCCGCCGTTGAGGCCGGGCGTGTTGTTGAGCGCCACCACGACCGGCGTGCGCGGACTCTCGGGCGGCTTGGCGCCGAACAGGATCGCCGACTCCAGCCCCTCGTTCGCCAGGATTAGGTCGAGTTGGCCGTCGCCGTTCAGGTCGGCGAACGCCGCCGCCTGCGTGTTGAACACCCGCGCCGTGAACCCGAGGTCGGCGGTGCGGTCGGTGAACGTGCCGTTGCCGTTGTTCTTGTAGAAGCGGTTCACGCCGCGGAGACAGCCGACGAGCAGGTCCGGGTGGCCGTCGTTGTCGAAGTCGCCCCACGCCGCGGTCACCGCGCCGGGGATCGGCCGCGCCAGGTCGCCCGAGACCGCGGTGGCGTCGGCGAAGGTGCCGTTGCCGGCGCCGCGGAACAGCTTGCACTTCCCGTCCGCCTGCGGGACGAACAGGTCGAGTTTGCCGTCGCCGTCGAAGTCGGCGAGCGCCGGGCCGACGCGGCCGGGTCGGTAGCTGATACCGCTGTCCGCCTTCACCTCGAAGCGGGTGCCGGTGTTCCGCAAGAGCACGCCGGTGCCGGCGCCGTAGAGCACGTCGACCTTGCCGTTCCCGTCGAAGTCGGCGACGGCGAGCGTATCGCCGCGTGGCAGGTCGCCGAGCCCCCACGCCGCCGACACGTCCGCGAACCACGGCCCCGGCGGGCCGGAACTCCCACTACCGAGCGCGAACGTGACGCCCGCCGTCTGCTCGGCGACGCACACCTTGACGAGCAGCGTGTTCTTCCCCGGCCGCAGTTTCAGCGCGACGGCGTGCGGCTCCGCCTTCGCCTGCCCGGCGTGGTACGTACGCTCGCCGTTCACCCACACGGTCAGCGTGCCGGTGCTCGTCAGGCTCGCGGCCACGTCCGCCGCCGCGGCCGACTCCAGCTCGCGGTACAGGTACGTCGCCTGGTTCTGGCCGAGGTCGGGGAACTGGTGCGCCTCGCCGTCCTTGAAGTCCTTCTTCGCCCACTTGGTCGGCAGGTCGCGCTTCCCCTTGTACGTCTTGTCCGGCGTGAACGGCTCGGTCTCGACCGGGAACGCGGTCTTCACGTTGTCCGCCGGGTTCGCCGCGCGGAAGATGCCGATGACGTGCCAGTCGCCCAGCTTCGGCGGAGGCGGCGCCTTCGCCACCTCCGGCCGCGTGTTGCGGTAGAGGCGCAGCCCGTGGTAGCCGTTGGCGAGCAGGACATCCGCCTTGCCGTCGCCGTCGAAGTCGCCCCATGCGGCGGCGGTCAGGTCGTAGCCGGGCTCGCGCGGCAGGCGGGTCGAGTCGTCGCGGAACTGGCCCTTGCCGAGGTTCGTGAACAGCCGGGGGCCGTCCGCCGTCGCCAGCAACAGGTCGGGAAGACCGTCCGAGTTGTGGTCGGCCCACACCGCCGAGCGCGCGCCGCCGGTCAGCCCGGGGAGCGGCGTCTCGGCGTAGCTGTCGCCGCCGTTCTGGAGCAGCACGACCTTGCCGGCGCCGAGGAGTAGCACGTCCTGTTTGCCGTCGTTGTCGAAGTCCACGACCGACACCGCCTGCGCCTCGGCGTCGAGCTTGGCGAGGCCGGCGTACTTGTCGAACCCCGCCATCCCGGCGAGCCGGCGGATGTCCTCGCCGCCCCAGCCCACGAAGTCGCGCTTCGGGTTGTAGTCGTTCAGCTTCAGGCTCGCCTTGAGCCGCTGGATGCGGGCGGTGTGCTTGTGGATCGCCTCCTTGTCGCCGTCCACCATGCACGGGACGACGACCTCCTTGCCCGCCATGAGGTCGGTCATGATGCCCGGGAGCCGGTCCACGCGGCCGGCGTAGGAGCGGAGCAGGTACGGCTCGCCGTGCGACATGCCCCACCACTCGCCCTGCGGGTACGCCTGGTACCACGTCGGGCCGATGAACGTCTCGCTCGCGCTGCCGTTGTGGAAGAACACCGCCTGCTTGCCGACCTCGGCCCAGGTCATGATCTCCTGCCACTCGCCGGGCCGGAGCCCGCCGCGGCCGATGTTGTGCTTGATCGTCTGCTGCGGGTGCTTCCCCTTCAGGTCCGTCACCTTCTCGTAGATGACGAGGTTCTGCGCCTTGTCCACCCGCGTGACCGTCATCAGCACCACGTTCGTGGACTGGTTGACGATCGACCCGAACGACATCACCGCCTCGGCGTAGGCCGGGGCGGACCGGGGCGTGAGGGCGACCGCGACCAGCGCGGCGGCGGCGACCAGGGGCCGGCGGGGGAGGGGCATGGGAAGTGCCTCGGGCGGGCGGGGGCGGAGGGGTCGGTGGGCGGCCGGCGAACCCCTACACAGCGTAAACTCCCCGCCCCGGAAAGCAAGCGCGACCGCGTAACGGGCGCGTCACGCGCGGCTCAGCGGCGCTTCCACGGGTTCTGAGGGCCGGCGTCCGGGTCGGCCTTCGGCGCGTTCAGCAGCCGCGGGTCGGTGACCTGGAACGAGTCGATGAACCGCCGCACCCGGGGCTCGCCGGGCTCGGTGAGCGGCCCGCCGGCGTAGATGGTGTAGACCCGGGTGCGGGCGACGATGAGCCGCGCCAGCCGCCGCTGCCCCTCCACCTCCAGCTCCAGTTCCCGGGCCGGGAACCCCGACACCGTGACCGCGCGCGACGCGCGCACCTTCACCTCCGGCTCGCCGTCGCGCATCTCGGCCGTCATCTGGTCGAGCAGTTGCTCGTCGGTGTTCGCGGCGCGGACGTCCGGGGCGACGTCGAGGTACACGATTCCGTACTCCTCCAGCCGCCCGACCAGGACCGTCCCCTCGAACGTCACCCCCGGCTGGATCGGGCCGTGCTTGGCCGCGAACTCCTTCATGTCCGTTCGCGGCGGGGCGGGGAGCTCGACCTGGTAGCCGCCCGGGGCGGACCGGAACGTCTCCCACTTCGGCCCCCCGGCCACGAACACCAGCCCGATGATCCCGCCGCACCCGAGGAGCGCGAGCAGGCCGAGCAGGAGCAGAATCGTCAGCGTGCCGCCGCACCCGCCCCGCGACTTCGCCGGCGGGCGGCGGCGCCGGCGCGGGCGGTCGTCCACGACCTGGAGCCCGTCCCGGTGGACCCGCGCGCCGCACCGGTCGCAGCGCACTTCGGCGTCGCGGCCGCGGAACACCACCGCCGCCCCGCACGCCGGACAGTCGATCTCCATCGCCTCACCCCCTGACAGTCGATGGTATTCCGCGCGCGCCGCCGCGGGCCACCGAATTCCCCCGCCGCCGGGCGCGGTTGCGTCCGGGCCAACGGACGCGGTATGCTGCGTGTTGTGGGAAGACGGGGAAGAGGAGGCCGAGGAGCCGTCATGCGCCGACCGACCGCCGCGGTCACATTCTTGTTCACCGCCGTTGTCCTCGCCGGGTGCGGGAAGAAGCCGCGCCCCGCCGACCCCGCCCCCGAGCCGGTGACCGAGGCGGGCCCGGACGTCGTGGCCCCGAAGGTCACGCCGAAGCCCGCGGAGTCGACGCCCGACGCGCCGGCGCCGAGCCCGCTTCCTAACCCGGCGCCGAACCCGATCCCGCCGTTCGTCGCCTACGCGCCGCAGCCGGTGCCGGTGGCGCCGATGCCGTCGGCCCCCGGCGCGGGCGCCACCACGGCCCAACCGGCGCCGCAGCCGTTCCAGCCGCCGGACATGGCGAAGGAGAAGGACAAGGAGAAGGACAAGGGGAGCGGGTCGGTGAAGCCGGAGTGGCCGAACCAGATCAACGGCCGCAGCCTCCCCGAGTACCTCAAGGACACCACCGACCTCGACCCGGCGGTCCGCGAGCGGGCGCTGCGCATCATCCCCGGGTTCGGCCCCGAGATCGTCAAGAAGGAACCGGGGTGGGCGAAAGCGGCGCTGCCGCGGATGACCTCCGACAAGGAGCGCGACCCGGGCGTGCGGGCCGCCGCGTACGAGGCCGTCGGGGCGGTCGGGCTGGAAAAGGACGCCGACATCAAGGAGGCGGTGCGCGTGCTGTTCCTCGCCGCCGAGCAGGGGGCCAGCGGCGGCGGGGCGCGGCTCCACGCCATCCAGACGCTGTCGGCGTTCGGGTCGAAGGCCGAGGGGGCGATCAACTACCTGATCGGCCCGCCGATGCTCGACGTGGCCTACGAGACCCGCCGGTCGGTGGCGTTCACCCTCGGCCGCATCTCGCTCAACGACCACGCCGGGCCGAACCAGCGGTCGCTCGACGCCCTGTTCAAGCTCGCCACCGACCACAGCGCCCCGGTGCGGATGGAGGCGTACCAGTCGCTGGTCCTCCTCGGCCCGCCGCTGCTCCCGCGGCCGGCGGCGGCGCCGCTGCTCAAGGACATGAAGGGTGACGTGCCGAAGTCGGACGAGAAGGCGGTGGCCGGGTACGTGGCGATCATCAAGAAGCGCCTCTCCCCGGTCGGCCAGCCGAAGGCGAACGAGCCGCCGTCGCCGACCGGGCTGATCGAGCGCGACAAGCAGGTCGAGATCATGGCCCGGATGGTGATGATGCGGTTCGAGCCGAAGGAGATGACCGACGAGAACCTCGGCGGCGTCGCCAAGTACGTGAACGACAAGGAGACCGGCCCGCGGCTCCAGGCGCTGAACGTGCTCGGGAACATGGGACAGGCGGGGGCGAAGAAGCTGGACGACGTGGTGCGCGCGCTCACCTCCGAGGACGCCGACGTGGTGGTCGCCGCGATCACCACGCTGGTGCAGTTCGGCCCGGCGAGCAAGGCGGCGCTCCCGGCCGTCGAACGCCTCCGCACCCGCGGGACGACGAAGGAGGAGCGCGAGTACTGGGTGGACCTGACGAAGCGCGCCGTGAAGGCCATCCAGGACACCGACAAGCCGGCCGACAAGAAGCCGTAGGCTGGTGTTTGGTGTTTGGTCTGCGCGGTCCTACGGTCGCGAACCGCAACACCAAACACCAAACACCAAACACCAAACACGCTACTGGTGCCACTCCCCGGTGAACGGCCGGTAGAACGCCCGGAACTGCCGGTTGCCCCACGCCGGTGCCGACGGGATGCCTTCTTGCCCGAGCCGGTCCACGGCGACGACCCAGTAGCGCCTCGTGTCCGCCGTCGCGTCGCGGTCGGTGAACGTGAACGTGTCTACCGGCTCGGATGTCAGTCGGGTGACTTTCTGGCCCGGGCCGTTCACGCGCGGCCCTTCCATTCGGTAGACGCGGTAGCCGCGGATGTAGTCCCGCGCCATCCCACGCCACTTGAGTTCGCACGTCGTCCCGCCCTCCTTCGCAAACACCTCCTCGACCGCCGGCGGGATGGTGAGCGCCCACGCGCTCGGGCCGCTCTCGACGCCGCGCGCGTCCACCGCCCGCACGCGGTAGGCGTACACCGCGAACCGGTACGGCTTCCCCGCCGGGTCGAGCTGGTCGACCGGGAATCGGCGCACAACCTCGCTCGCGGCGTCGAAGGCGTCAGGCGCGTGCTTCGTCAGGTCAACCGTCGTGTCGTTGAAGAACGCCCACGTGCTTCCGGCCTGCGCCTCCTGGCCGATCCATTCCGTGATCGGCTCCTTCGTGAGGCGCTCGAACCGGCCGATCCGCGCGACCGCGCCGACGCTCGGCTCGGCGAGCGGGTCGGTGTCGGTCTTGAGGCGCTTGATCTGGTCGTCGCTGTACACTTCGACCGGCGCCCGCTCGACGACGTACCGCCCCGCCCCCTTCGGCAGCGGCCACCACACGGTGACGCGCTTGGCGTCCACGACCGTGGTGTGGACGTCGTCCGGCACGCGCGGCCGCGACCGCTCGACCGGCGTGAACTCGCTCTCCCCCGCCTTTGCCACCGCCTTCACCTTGTAGAACGCCGGCCGGTCGCCCGCCCCCTCGTCGCGAACCCGGTACTCGCGGTCGTCGCGCGCGAACCGCCGCTCGCGCTCGAGCGCGGGCTTCGCGGCGATGAGTTTGTACTCGGCCTGCCACGGCGTCGGGCCGTCGCCGCGGTAGAGCAGGTACTTCTCGACGTCGGCCCCGCGCGGGCCTTCCCACTCGACGACCGCCGCCTTCGCCTCCGCCCGCACGCGCAGGCCGACCGGCACCGGCACCTCGGGCGCCTTCGGCTCGGCGAGGCGGTACGTCCACATCTGTTGCTCGCGGTCCACGCCCTTCACCCGCTGCGTCGGGTTGACCACCGATTCGAGTAACAGCGCGTTCAGCTCGGGCATCGCCACCAGCACGCGCGAGCGGTTGCTCCAGCCGTCGGGCTCGCGCGGCGGGTTGCGCTTCGCCCACGTCTTCGCCGCCGCGTCGAACGCCCACGTCTCGACGTGCCCGCCGGCAATCTCCTTCCCGTCGGTGCGGTCGATGGCGCGGACCACGGCGGTGACTTTGCGCGAAACGTGGTCGTAGGCCAAAACCGGGTCGTTGCGGTCGGTCGGTGGGCCGCCCTCGACCCGGTGAGCGCGCCACTCGTTCCGCGCCAGGTCGAACGTCCACGTCGCCGGGTCGTTGCTGAATTGCGAGCCGAACAGGACGTGCAGCCGGCTCGCGGCGTCGTAGGCCATGTTCCCGCCGCTGCGCGGCTCCGGCTGCGTCGCCGGGCCGAGGCGGTGCCAGGTGTTCGTGTACGGGTCGTAGACGAGCGTGCCTTCGTTGCTCCCCTCCCCGCCGACCACCACGACCACTTGATACTCGGAATCCCAACTCGCGCACCGCAGCGGCGCGACGCGCGGCGCCGGGAGCGGGCGCTGGTCGCGCCAGCGGTTCTCGCCGAGGTCGTAGGACCACGCCGTGCTGTTGCTCAGGTAGATCTCGCGGAACCACTGCCACCCGTGGCTGCCGCTGAATGCCGGGAAGCGGAGGAAGCGGCCCTGGTGGGCGTCGAACACGTTCTGCTGGTTGCAGCACGCGCCGGGCGGCGACGTGTTCGGCTCCTTGAGTTCCCACTTCGCGGTGAGCGGGTCGAAGCTCCACGTCTCGGCGTTCTGCTCGCCGCCGCCGCCCTGGTTGTGCCCGGCGAAGCGGATCACCCGCTTGTGCTTCGCGTCCCATACGAGCGACCCCTCGTACCCGAGCGCCGGCGACGGCGGCCCGCCGGGGAGCGGGCTGCGCTTCACCCACGTGTGCGGCGGCTGGTCGGCGAACGGCGGCGGGCCGGCGGCGGGCGCGAGGAGGGCAAGCGCGAGGGGGAACATGGGAGCTGGCTCCGGCGGGAGCCACCGAGCGTACCCGGGGGCGAACGCGGGCACAACGGAGCGAGTGACGGGCCGTTACAAGCAGTGTCGCCGGCCGGCGAATCACCGTACACTTCCCGTACCCCGGGGACCGGTCTCGCGCATGATCTACGTGGTCGTTCCGCTCCTCGTCATCGCCGCGGCCCTGGCCGTGGCCTACGCCCTGTACCGGGCCACGCCGGCGGCGCGGTGGCGGCGGAAGGTCGTCGCCCACCTGCACACCCTGCGCGTCCGCCACACGGCGCTCGCCGCCGAGATCGGTCTGGCCGACGGCGAGATCAAGCGGCTCGAAGACGACTACTTTCGTCGTCACCTGCGGACGATCCCGACCGACCGCCTCGGCGACTACCCGAGCATCGGCCCGGCGACCGTCGACAAGGTGAAGGCCGCGTCCGGCCCGGTCATTGCCGACGTGCTCGACATCAAGTTCCACGAGATCTCCGAAATCGGACCGACCCGCGGGACCGCGCTGGTGCAGGCCCTCATGGCGGTCAAGGCCGATGCCCGCGCCCGGTTCGACGCCGGCGGCTGCCCGGAGGCCCAGGAATTCCGCCGGCAGGCCGCCGCGCTCCGCGCCGCCGAGGCCGCCCGCGCCGGCGAGCGCGGCCGCGAACTGGCCGCCGTCGAGCAGGCGGTCGGGACCGCGTTCGACCTGTTCGCCGTCGCCCTCCCGATCTCGTTCCTGGCGTTCCTGAAGCGCGAGAACCAGTCGGTGACGCTGGCGAACGTGATCGCCCGCCCGTTCCCGGTCGTGGTCGTGCCGTCGGCCCCGCCGCCCACGCCGGCCCCGCCCCCGGTCGAGCCGGTCGCCCCGGCGGTGCCGCCCGCCGTCGCGCCGACGCTCGCCGCCAAGCCGGCCGCGCCCGCCGACCTGTTCCAGGCCGCGCTCACAACCGCGCCGGCGGCGCCCGCCGCGCCGAAACCGGTTGAGCCCGACGGGCTGGCGCGGCTGCGGGCGGTCGCCGGGTTCGGGCTGATGGTGGCGAAGACCGATGGCCGTGTCGCGGCGGCGGAGCGGAAGGCCGTGCGGGCGCACCTCGACGCCCTCTTCGGCCACGACCCGGTGCTCGCCCGGTCGATCGACCCGGTACTGGAACAAACCGACAAGGCGATTCCCACCGAAGGCGACGCGCTCCACGCCGTCCGCGGCGCGGTCCCGGCGGCCGAGTGGCCGGCGTTGGTCGCGTTCGCCGGGCGCGTCGCCGCCGCGTCCGGCGAGCCGAACGCGAAGGAGCGCGACGCCCTCACCCGCATCGCCGCCGCACTGGGCGTCGTCGCGGCCCCGCCGCCCGCGCCGAAGCCACCCGAACCGGTGCCGCCCGCACCGAAGTCACCCGAACCGGTACCGGTCGTCGACCACCGCGCCGTACTCGAAATCGCGCCGGACGTGCCGCTCGCCCCGGACCTGATCCGCCGGCGGTTCACGAACCTGACCGATAAGCTCGACCCGGCGAAGGCGGCGGCGTTCGGCCCGGAGTTCGCGCGGATGGCGGAGCAGAAGCGGGCCGCCGTCCGTGCGGCGGCCGAGGCGCTGATTGCCCCGTTCGGCGAGCCGCTGGAGAAGCCGACGCCCCCGCCGCCGACCGACCTCCGCGAGAACGCCCTGCTCGACGACGTGTTCGGCTGACCCCGGACCAAACACCAAACACGAAACACCGACCCATGTCTCTTTTCGACGACCACCCGCTCACCGACCTCGACCGCAAGGCGCACGCCCTGCTCGGCGACAAGGCGGTGGTGAAGTCGCTCGCCCAGGCGGCGGCGTTCCACCGGCTGCCGCGGTACGTCTCCGAGTACCTCATCGCCAAATACGTCAAGCCCGAGACGTGGCGCGACGACCTCGCCAAGATTCAGGCGAAGATCGCCGAACTCCTCCCCGACCTGGAGCACCGCGAGCTTTTGAAAGAAAAGCTCCTCGGCAAGGGCGAGGTGACGCTGATCGACAACGTCGAGGCGCGCGTCGACCTCAAGAGCGGCCAGCGCTGGGGCCGCGTGCCGGCGCTCGGCGACCAGAAGGTGCGCGTGCCGGCGGCGGTGGTCGAGGCGAACCCCGGCCTCCTGCTCGGCGGGCTGTGGGGCACGGCGAAGGTGAAATACGCGCCCGAGGTGAGCGCCGACGCGCCGAACGAACTCGTCGCGTTCACCCCGTTCCAGGTCGGCCCGCCGGACGTGGCCGAGTTCCGCGCGGCGCGCGGCAAGTTCACGACCGACGAGTGGGCGGCGCTGCTGCTCCAGAGCGCCGGCTACGCCGCCGGCGCGTTCCCCGACCGCCGCACGCGGCTGCTCCTGTTCGCCCGCATGATCCCGCTCGTCGAGCGGAACGTGAACATGATGGAACTCGGCCCGCGCCAGACCGGCAAGACGTTCCTCCTGCGGAACCTGTCGCCGCGCGTGTTCACCGTGAGCGGAGGGAAGACGACGCCGGCGAACCTGTTCGTGAACCTCGCCACGAAGCAGGTCGGCATCCTCGGCACGCGGAAGGTCGTCGTCTTCGACGAGATCGCGCACACCACGTTCGGCGACGAGTCGGAGACGATCTCGACGCTGAAGGACTACATGGAGAGCGGCCAGTTCAGCCGCGGGGCGCTACACTTCGCCGCCGACGCGGGGCTCGTCTTCGCCGGCAACCTCGACGTGGACGGCGACCAGCCCCACCCGCGCTACCGTCACCTCGTCGAGCCGCTGCCCGAGGAGCTCATCGACTCCGCGCTCCTCGACCGCATGCACGGCTACCTCCCGGGTTGGGAGGTGCCGAAGATCTCGCCCGCGTCGGTGGCGACCGGCGTCGGGTTCGTGACGGACTACTTCGGCGAGGTGCTGGCCCAACTGCGGAAGGACAGCTTCGCCGACCGCGTCCGCGCCGTCCCGCTCCACCCCGGCGTGACACGCCGCGACCAGACGGCGGTCGAGCGACTCACGTCGGGGCTGTTGAAGCTGCTCCACCCCGACGGCAACGCCACCGACGCCGAGCTGCTGGAACTGGTGGCGTTTGCGTGCGAGTTGCGGCAGCGGGTGCATCAGCAGCTCTGCGCGCTGGCGCCCGGCGAGTTCAAGCCGCGACTCATCGCGCCGGCGGCCGTGGCCGCGCACGCCGCCAAGGACTTGCAGCGCCGCGAGGTCGCCGCGACGCAGGACCGGCTGAACACCGAAGCCGTGGTCGGGGCCGCGACCGGGCTGGCGGTGCAGGTGCGCGACGGGCAGGAGGTCGGCGGCGACGTGATCCTGATCCAGGTGTCTGCGCTGAACGGGTCGCCCGGGGTCGAGGTCACGGGGCTGCACGGCGGGTCGCTCAAGGACTCGGTCCGCGCCGTCTACAACCTCGTACGCGCGAACTTCCGCGAGTTCGGCATCCCGGAACAGCGCCTCAAGACGCAGACGGTCGCGGTCCACCTGGTGAAGATCGCCGAGGCGAAGGACGGGCCGTCGGCGGGGCTGGCGTTCGCGGTCGGGATCGTGTCGGCGCTGGCGAACCGGCCGGTGAAGCCGGGGTGGGCGTTCACCGGCGAGGTGGCGCTGCACGGCGAGGTCGGCCCGGTCGGCGGGCTCGGCCACAAGATCGCCGCCGCGGCGCGGGCCGGGCGCAAGCACGTCGTCGTCCCCGCCGGACAGGCGACGGCGGTGATGGGGCTGCCCGAGGAGGTGCGGGGCGCCGTCGAGATTCATCCGGTCGCGACGGCCCGCGAAGCGCTCGCGCTGGCCCTCGAGGCGTCGTAGCGCGATCGGGCACACCACGCGCACCCGCCACCCGCGGGGTCGCCGCTCGCCCGGTTGCTAGTACGTCGCCCGGCCGCCGGAGATGTCGAAGCAGAACCCGGTGGTGAAGCTGCAGTCGGCGCTGCTGAGGAAGTGGACGAGCGCCGCCACCTCGTCCGGCTTGCCGGTCCGGCCGAGCGGGATCTTCGACAGCATCATGTTGATCTGCGCCGGGTCGAGCTGGTCGAGGATCGGCGTCTGGATCACCGCCGGCGCCACGCTGTTCACGCAGATGTCGCCCTTGCCGACCAGTTCCTTCGACAGCGACTTGGTCAGCGCGATCACCGCCGCCTTGCTCGCCGAGTACGGCGCCATCTTCGGGTTGCCCTCCTTGCCGGCGATGCTGGCGATGTTCACGATCCGGCCGTACTTCTTCTCGATCATCCCGGGCAGCACCGCCTTGCAGCACAGCACCAGCCCGGTGACGTTGATCCCGAGCACGAACTCCCAGTCCTCGCGGACGCTCTCCCAGATCGGCACGTCGCGGCCCTTCCGGCTGGCGACGCCGGCGTTGTTGACGAGGACGTCCACCGGCCCGGCGGCCTTCGCCACCTCGCCGAAGACGCGCTCCAGGTCGGCCTCCTTCGTCAGGTCGCCGACCATCGGCACCCCGCCGACCGCGGCCGCGACCCGGTTGGCGCTGTCGGCGTTCATGTCGAACACGCCGACCTTCGCCCCCGCCGCGGCGAGCCGGCGGCAGATCGCCTCGCCGATCCCCTGCCCGCCGCCGGTCACCACCGCAACCTTACCGTCGAGTCGGAAATGATCTGCCATCGTTGTGTTCGGTGTTTGGTGTTTGGTGCTTGGTTCGCCCGTTCCGGTTAAGGTACGCGGGACCGGGCCGGTTGGACCGGAATCGCCGACCGTTCCGCCGCGAAGCATCAAACCCGAAATCCAACACACCAAACACAGCGGTTATTCCGCCCGCCGCCGTTGCCCAACCGCGCAAGTCCGCCGCGCCGTATTGGCAAACGGGGTCAAGGTTTCGCACAATACCGGTGCGCCGGGTTGCCCCGGCCGCGGAACCTCCCCGAAGGGGTCGTGTCGGGATGAAAGCGCACCGTGCCGACGGGGAACGGTCCCTCGCCGTGTTCATCGACTTCGAGAACATGGGGCTCGGCTTCAACGGCCGCCGCGACCGGTTCGAGATCGGCAAGGTGCTCGAACGCCTGGTCGAGAAGGGCAAGATCGTCGCCAAGAAGGCCTACGCCGACTGGAGCCGGTTCGGCGGGTACACCGGCGCGCTCCACGAGGCGGCCATCGAGCTGGTCGAGATCCCCCGCCGCGGCGTCAGCGGCAAGAACTCCGCCGACATCCGCCTCGTCGTGGACGCCATCGACCTCGCCTACTCGAAGGACCACATCGACACGTTCTGCATCGTCTCCGGCGACAGCGACTTCTCGCCGCTCGTGTCGAAGCTGAAGGAGCTCGGCAAGCACGTCATCGGCCTCGGGCTGGTGGACGCCACGTCCGACCTGCTCCGCGACAACTGCGACGAGTTCATCTACTACGAGGATCTGGACCGCGCCCCGCTCATCCCGGTGGGGATGAACGAGTCGATCCCGGACAAGAAGCGGAAGGGGTTCGCGCTGCTGCTCGACTCGCTGCTGGCGCTGCGGCGGGAGAACAAGGAGGTCATCTACTCGTCGATGGTGAAGGACGCGATGCGGCGGAAGAAGCCGTCGTTCAACGAGGGGTACTACGGCTACCGCACGTTCAGCGAGTTGCTGGAGGACGCGGAGAAGAGCGGGCTGCTGGAGCTGGACAAGCACAAGTCGAGCGGGATGTACATCGTGGTGCGGTTCGGGCTGGAGATGCAGGGCACCGGCCCGGCGTCGGCCGGGCCGAAGTCGGCGCCGCCCGGGCCGAAGCCGGTGCCGGCCGCGGCGAAGCCGGCGGCGAACGGCGGCCCGCCGCGGCCGCCGCAACGCCCGCCCGAGGAGCCCCGCCGCCCGGCCGGCCGTGAGCCCGGCTCAGGCCGCGAGCCCGCCCCCGCCGCCCGTCCGGCGGCTCCTCCCGCGGCTCGCCCGCCGGTCCGCCCCGCCGCCCCACCCCCGCTCGAGCCGGCTCGCCCCGCGGCCGACGCCCGCCCGCTCGGCCGGGCGCTGGTGGACGAGTTCGACCCGCTCGATGACGTGGACGAGATCCCGTCCTACGCCCCGCGGAAGGCCGCCCCGCCGCCCCCGCCCGCGGCACCGGCGGCACCCCCGCCGCCCCCCGCCAAGCCGGCCGGTCGCGCGCCGGCGAAGGCCGGTGGGCGTGCGGCCGCCAAGCCCGCCGCGGCGAAGGCGGAGGCGACCCCGCCGGCCGAGCCGGCGGCGAAGCCGGCGGGCCGCGGTCGCGGCGGCTCGAGGCGGAAGCCGGCCGAGCCCGCCGCCGAGGCGCCCGCCGCCCCACCGCCGAAGCCGGCCCCGAAGCCCAAGCCGCCGGCGGACGATGACGACTTCTCGGCCGGGCTGGACTGACCGGCTTCACGTTTCGACACCGCTTGCGGCTCCGCACACTCCGACGCGAAGCCGCAAGCGGTCACGGTTCTTTCTGCCCCCGTTTCCGTGCCCCCAATTCCGTAACACCGCGCCCCCCCGGAACTATCCGACGGCCGGCGGGGTTGATACAACCCTCCCGATAGCCGTTGTCGCGCGCCCGCACCCGCGTTCCGCACCCGGAGCCGCCCCGTGCCACTGCTGTTCGCCGTCACGCTGTTCGTCAGCGCCTCGCTGCTGTTCATGGTCCAGCCGATGGTCGGGAAGATGATCCTCCCGCTCCTCGGCGGCAGCCCGGCGGTGTGGAACGCCTGTATGGTGTTCTTCCAGGTGCTGCTGCTGCTCGGCTACCTGTACGCCCACTGGATGAGCACCCGGTACGACCCGAAGCAGCAGGGGAAGCTCCACACGCTGGTGCTCGCCGCCCCGATCGCGGCGTTCGCGTTCTCCGCCGCCCTCGGCGTGCGGGGCACCCCGATCGCCATCGTGGACGGCCTCGCCCCGACCGACGGGGCGAACCCCTTCCTCGCGGTGCTCGCGCTGCTCGCGGTCGCCATCGGCATCCCGTTCTTCGTCGCCAGCACCAGCGCCCCGCTCCTCCAGCGGTGGTTCTCGTTCACCGGCCACCCGTCCAGCCGCGACCCGTACTTCCTCTACGCCGCGTCGAACGTCGGCAGCCTCGTGTCGCTCCTCGGCTACCCGCTGTTCATCGAACCGAACATGACGATCGCCCAGCAGGCGTGGTTCTTCGCCATCGGGTTCGCCGTCCTCGCCGCGCTGATCGTGGCGTGCGGGCGGGCGGCGGCCAACCCGATCGGGGTACCGCCGGCGGGCAAGGGCGGCAACGGCAGCGCCGCCGCGAAGAAGCCGGGGGCGGTGGACGTGGTGACCGAGCCGGCCCCGAGCCCGCTGCGGATCGCCAAGTGGATCCTGATGGCGTTCGTGCCGAGCAGTTTCATGCTCGCCGTGACGTTCCACATGTCCACCGACATCGCCAGCATCCCGCTGCTGTGGGTCATCCCGCTGGCGCTGTACCTGGTGACGTTCATCATCTCGTTCAGCACGCTCGTCCCGCCGTGGTTCCGGGTGGTCCTCGGGAACCTGGCCCCGGTGATGATCCTGCTGCTCGTGTTCGTGATGGTGTCCGGGGCGACCGGGAGCAAGGTGGCCCTGACGCTGGCCGTCCACATCGGGGCGTTCTTCTTCGCCGCCCTGATGTGCCACTACGAGCTGGCCCGCGACCGGCCGAAGGACGTGTCCCACCTCACCGGCTACTTCCTGTGGATGTCGGTCGGCGGGATGCTCGGGGGCATGTTCAACGGCATCTTCGCCCCGCTCGTGTTCACCTACGCGTACGAGTACCCGGTCACCATCATCGTCGCGTGCGGGATGGTGCCGGTGTTCGGGGCGATCGCCCGCGGGTCGGACAAGATCTGGCCCGACCTGACCGGCACCCGGAGCGACGTGGCCGAGTGGCTCACGACCGCCGCGGTCGCGCTGGCCATCTACGCCGCGTCGCTGGCGTTCTGCTACGTCGTCATCGCCGGCCTGCTCGAGTCGTCCAAGCTGTCGAACTTCTGGTACCTGGTCGCCCTGGTCCCGGCGTGGGCGGGGATGTGGCAGTGGCGGCGGCTGACGACCAAGGAGTACGCGGAGACGGACAACCCGGAAGAAGTGCCGATGGCGAAGTTCGCCAAGACGGCGAAGAAGATGAGCTTCCAGACCGGCCTGGACATCGCCGTGCCGGTGACGATGGCGATCGTGTTCTGGTGGCTGTCGTACCTGCACGACGCCCGCGGCGAGCAGGACAGCCAGTTCTACAAGCTCACCAAGTCGCTGGCGTCGAACCTGTCGGGCGTCGGGCTGGACGAGCCGCTGGCCGCGGCCATCCTGGCCTACGCCCTCCCGGTCATGGCGTGCTTCTTCTTCGTCGACCGCCCGGTCCGGTTCGCCCTGTGCGTGGCGGCCATCCTCGGCATCCACTACTACCGGGAGAGCAAGAACGAGTCGATCGTGTACACCGACCGGAGCTTCTTCGGCATCCTCAAGGTCGAGTCGCGCGGGTACTTCACCCGACTCGTCCACGGGACCACGCTCCACGGCACCCAGATCAACGAGTACTACATCGTCCGGGCCGACGCCCCCATCCCGTTCGGGTCGTTCAGCCCGTGGGACGTGCTGGCGCTCGAGGGCGCTCTGAAGAGGTGGGACCCGCGGCAGGAGCCGCTGACGTACTACCACCGCACCGGCCCGGTCGGGGCGATGTTCTACGAGGTCCGCAACCGCGCCCTCGCCCAGGGCCGCGACCCGGCCAAGGACGACGTGGCGATGGTCGGCCTCGGCACCGGGTCGGCCGCGGCCTACGCCCTCAAGGGCCAGCACCTCACCTTCTACGAGATCGACCCGGCCGTCCGCCGGATCGTCGAGGAGCCGTGGATGGTGATGAACAAGGAGGAGGTCGAGAAGCTCGGCGCCGACCCGGTCCTGGGGCCGATCACCTACGTCAAGGGCGCCCGCGACCGCGGGGCTAAGATCAGCTTCCAGATGGGCGACGCCCGGCTGAAGCTCCGCGACGACGTCGACCGGAAGTACTCGCTCCTGCTCGTGGACGCGTTCAGCTCGGACGCCATCCCGGTCCACCTCCTCACCAAGGAGGCGGTCGCGATGTACATGGAGCGGCTCACCCCGGACGGCCTCCTGGCGCTGCACATCTCGAACAAGTACGTCCGGCTCGAGCCGGTCGTCGCCGGGATCGCCAAGGAGCTGAACCTCGTGTCGCGGGTGTGGAACGACGACAGCGAGAGCCGGCCGGGCAAGACGGCGTCGAGCTGGTGCGTCCTCGCCCGCAAGGAGGCCGACCTCGGCGACCTCGGCAAGAGCGCCGTCGAGCAGGCCAAGTCGTTCGGCACCCGGAACGAGCCGCTCGTGTACCTGCTCAACAAGTACGGCCCGGACAAGAACGCGATGGAGGCGATCCTCGCCGAGTGGGGCGGCCCGGAGAGCGAGCGGAACAAGCTCACCCCGTCGCTCATGTCGGTCCGCGAGGGGCCGCAGGCGGCGATCCTGTACCAGTACGCGATCCGCCTGCGCGACGCCGGCCGGACCGGGTCGGAGGCGACGCTCGGCAAGCTCACCGAGTACGTCTTCGGCCAGATGTTCCACCCGCTCCGGGTGCTCGACCAGGTGCCGGTCTGGACCGACGACTACTCGGACGTGCTGCGCGTCATCATGATCAAGGAGGTCCAGCGGGTGCGGAAGGCGTTCGGCCTGCCGACCCCGGTGACCGAGTAGCGGCGGCCCGCCGCCGCTACGAAGCCCGCCCGGCAACGGGCGGGCTTTTTTCGTGGTGCCACATGCTCAAGGGGCCCGTCACCGTGGCCGGCGCGACGGCCCGCGCCGCCGCCCACTCGCTCGCCCGCGCCGGGTACGGGGCGTGGGCGGCCGACCTGTTCGCCGACCGCGACCTGACCCGCTTCCACACCGCCGCCCGCTGCCCGTTCGACACCTACCCCGACGCCCTCCCCGCACTGACCGAGCCGTTCCCACCCGGCCCGGTGGTCTACACCGGCGGGCTGGAGAACCACCCGCGGGTCGTCGCGGACCTGGCCGCCCGCCGCCCGCTGTGGGGGAACCCGCCGGCGGTTCTGGACGTCGTCCGCGACCCGTTCTTCCCGTCTCGCGTGTGGCCGCACACTGACCGACCGGTCCGCTGCCCCGCCGTCCTCAACGCCGACGCCGCACCGACGGCCCCGGGATGGCTCCAGAAGCCGCGTCGCGGTGCGGGGGGTGACGGCATTCGCCCGTACCACCCCGCCGACCCGCCGCTCGCGCCCGAGGCGCTGTACCTGCAACAGGTCGTCACCGGCACGCCGATGTCCGCGCTCTTGAATGCCGCGGAGGGCGGGGCCTTCCTGCTGGGCGTGACCGAGCAACTGGTCGGCGAGCCGTGGCTCCACGCGCCGCCCTTCCGCTACGCGGGCAACATCACCTACTCCGACCTCCCCGAGACGGTCGAGTCCGAGCTGAGCGTGTTCGGCGCGGCGCTTGTGTGGGCCGGCGGGCTCGTCGGGCTGTTCGGCGTCGACTTCGTCTTCGACGGGCGGGTGGCGTGGCCGGTCGAGGTCAACCCGCGCTACCCCGCGTCGGCCGAGGTGATCGAGCACGCGACCGGCCGCGCCGTGATGACCGACCACGCCGTCGGCTGCGGCGCGGCGGACGGCGACTGGCCGGTCCGCCGCAGCCCGCGCCACCGGGTCGTCGGCAAGGCGGTCTACTACGCGCCGCACCGGATCACGTTCCCCGCCGCCGGCCCGTGGGACGACTGGGAACGCCCGTTCGACCCGTGGAACCTGCCGGCGTTCGCCGACGTCCCCGACCCCGGCGGCACGACCGAACCCGGCTGGCCGGTGCTGACGATGCTGGAAGGCGGGTCGACGCCCGCCGCGGTCCGCGCCCGGCTACAATCACGGGCGGCGGACCTGGACCGACTGTTCGCGGAGGACTGCCCCCCATGACGCTCAACGAGCGGGCCCACGCCGTCGCCGACGACCTGGAGCGCCACGCGGCGCGGCACCGGTGCGCGGTGTCGAAGGTCGGCGGCGCCCGGGTCATCGACTGCGGCGGCGCCGCGACCGGCAGCCTCGCCGCCGGGCTGGCGATGGCGCGGGCGTGCCTCGCCGACCTGGGCGACGTGGCCTACGTGCCGAACCCGCTGGCCGAGGTCGGCGGGCCGGCGGTGCAGGTGACGACCGACGACCCGGTGCGGGCGTGCCTGGCGTCGCAGTACGCCGGGTGGCAGGTGTCGGTCGGCAAGTTCTTCGCGATGGGCTCCGGCCCGATGCGGGCACTCGCCGCCCGCGAGGAACTCTTCCAGCACATCCCGGGGAAGGAAGAGGCGCGCGTCGCCGTCGGCGTGCTCGAAACGCGCAAGCACCCGACGGAAGAGGTGATCGCCCACCTCGTCGGCAAGCTCCCGGAGTGCGCCGAGTCGTTGACGCTGCTGGTCGCGCCGGCGTCGAGCCTCGCCGGCACGGTGCAGGTGGTGGCGCGGTCGGTCGAGACGGCGCTGCACAAGCTGCACGAACTGAAGTTCGACGTGGGGCAGGTGGTGAGCGGGTACGGCGTGGCCCCGCTGCCGCCGGTGTCGCCGGACGAGATCATCGCGATCGGCCGCACGAACGACGCCATCCTGTACGGCGGCAAGGTGACGCTGTGGGTCCGCGCCGACGACGAGGTGCTGGCGGCGGTGGGGCCGCGGGTGCCGTCCGCCTCGTCGAAGGACCACGGCGCGGCGTTCGCCGAGCTGTTCGCCCGGTACGGCGACTTCTACAAGATCGACCCGCTGCTGTTCGCCCCGGCCGAGGTCGAGTTCCGCAACCTGAAGACCGGCCGCTGCCACCGCTTCGGCCGCTGCGAGCCGGGGCTCGTGCGCAAGTCGTTCGGGCTGGAGTGACCGCACTCACGGGGGATGTCATGGCGACGGTGCTGGACGAGAAGGTCGTGTACCGCCCGGACGACTTGCTCGCGGTCGAGGACGGCCACCGCTACGAGCTGGTCAACGGCCACATCAGGGAGCGGCAGATGGGCTCGGTCTCCAGCTGGGTCGGGGGGGTGCTGTGCGCCCGGCTCCTCGACTACTCCTCCGCCAACCGGTACGGCTGGGTATTCCCCGCGGACAACGGGTACGACTGCTTCCCGCGCGGGAACGTGCGGTTCCCGGACGTGTCGGTCGTCCGGTTCGGCCGGCTCCCGAACGAGGAACTGCCCGAGGGGCACATCAAGCTCGCCCCGGACTTCGCGGCCGAGGTCGTGTCGCCGAACGACCGCGTCGCCGAGCTGGAGGAGAAGCTGATCGACTACCGCACCGCCGGGGTACACCTGGTGTGGGTGATTTACCCCACGACACGGACGGCGCGGGTCTACCGGCCGGACCGCACCACGACGGAGTACGGGACCGACGACGTGATGACGGGCGAGGCGGTGCTGCCCGGATTCACCGTCCGCCTCGGCGACCTGTTCCCGCCTCCGCGCCCGACGACCGATTCCCCTCCGGCGCCCGCGGAATGAGAATCGCCGTCCTCTCCGGCGGCGGCGGGTGGCACGTCCTCGACCTGGTCCGCGCCGCACGCGACCTCGGACACGCCGCCGAGGCCGTCGACTTCCGCACCCTCTCGGCCGCGGTCGGCGGTGGGGCGGCGCCGCTCGCCGGGTTCGACGCCGCGCTCGTGCGAACCATGCCCGCCGGGTCGCTCGAACAGGTGGTGTTCCGCATGGACGCGCTCCACACCGCCGCCGCGGCCGGGGTGCGCGTCCTCAACCCGCCGCGGGCGGTCGAGACGTGCGTGGACAAGTACCTCACCACCGCCCGCCTCGCCGCCGCCGGCCTGCCCACGCCGGACACGCACGTCGCGCAGACGGCCGACGCCGCGCTCGACGGGTTCGACCGGCTCGGCGGCGACGTGGTGGTGAAGCCGCTGTTCGGGTCAGAGGGGCGCGGGATGGTCCGCCTCACCGACCGTGAGACGGCGTGGCGCGTCTTCCACGCCCTGGACCGCACCGGGCAGGTGATCTACCAGCAGCACTTCGTGCGGCACCCGGGCTGGGACCTGCGGGCGTTCGTGGTCGGCGGGCGGGTGCTCGCCGGGATGCGCCGCACCGCCCGCGACGACTGGCGCACGAACGTCGCCCAGGGCGGCGCCGCCGAAGCCGTGGTGCTCGATGATGCCGCGGCGTCACTGGCGCTGCGGGCGGCGGCGGCGGTCGGGTGCCCGGTCGCGGGCGTCGATCTGCTGCCGGGGCCGGACGGCGCCCTGACGGTGATTGAGGTGAACGCCGTCCCCGGCTGGCGGGCGCTGGCGGCGGTCACGGGGCGCGACATCGCGGCAGAGGTGGTGCGGTTCCTGACGGAGTATTCGGCTTGAGCGATTATCTGCCGCCCTCGTACCTGGCACAAATCGCCTGCGTGTGGGAAGCCACGGCGAGGAAGGTCGGGAATGTCCACCCGGGCGCGCCGTTCGTGGGAACGACCTACCTGGATTTCGTCATGAGTGCGGCCGCACTGGGCGAAGCATTCCGGCGGATTCCGGGTCGCACGGTGGGGTTCCTCGTTCGCCATGCGGTCGAGATGACGAACGCGACGGCCGGGCAGAACACCAACCTCGGCATCGCGCTACTGCTTGCACCCCTCTACGCAACGCCGCCGGCCATCCCGCTACAGAGCGCGGACGGGCTCGGCGTCGAGACGACGTTGAAGATGCTCACCGCCCGGGACGCCGAACACGTCTACGCCGCCATCCGCCTCGCCAGCCCCGGCGGGCTCGGCGACGCGCCGGAGCAGGACGTGCGCGCCGAGCCGACCGTCACGCTACTGGAAGCGATGCGCCTCGCCGCCGACCGCGACCTGGTCGCCCGGCAGTACGCCAACGGGTTCGCCGACGTGTTCGACTTCGGCGTCCCCGCCTTCCTCACCGCGCTCGAGCAGTACGGCGTCGTCGAGGCGGCGGTCATCGACTCGCAGCTGCGGTGGCTCGTCGAGTACCCCGACTCGCTGATCGCCCGCAAGAACGGCCCCGCGGTCGCGGCGGACGTGCAGGCGCGGGCGCGCGAGGTGCTGCGGCGCGGCGGGCTCGACACGCCCGACGGGCGGCGTGCCGGCGTCGAACTGGACCGGCACCTGCGGTCCGACGGGAACCGGCTCAACCCCGGCACGACGGCGGACCTGATTACCGCGTGCCTGTTCGTCGCGCTGCGGGAGAATAAGGTAGCCCCGTCCGCCCCGTTCCGCTGGCAAGTCCCCGACTGGCTCTGACCCATGCCCACCGAGCGCTACAAGGTCCGCGTCACGAAAGACCACCTCGTCTTCTGCTGCGGCCACTTCATCAGCTTCGAGGGGCACCAGTGCGAGCGGCTGCACGGGCACAACTACCGCGCCGCCGTCGAGGTCGAGGGGCCGCTCGCCGGCGACTACTACGTGTTCGACTTCGTCGCCCTCAAGGCCCGGATGAAGGAACTCACCGACGACCTCGACCACCACATGCTCCTCGCCACCCGCAACCCGGTCATCGCCGTGACGGAGGAGGGGGGGAGTGTGTCGGTGCGGTACAAGGATAAGGCGTGGGTGTTTCCGCGCGGCGACTGCAAGTTGCTGCCGATCGAGAACACGACGGCGGAACTCATCGCGCGGTTCCTGGCCGGTCGGTTGCTCGAGTCGCTCCGCGAGCGACACGGGTTCGTGCCCGAGGTGCTGCGCGTGGAGGTCGAGGAGAATGTCGGGCAGTCGGCGACGATCGAGTGGGTGCCGTAGCCCGAACGCCCGGTAGATGAATGCCTTCCGTTCGCCGCCGGGCTGGGATGAGGGCAATTCGGATTCGTGCGAGCCGGTCGAATGGGTCGGTGACCCGGGTGCGGGTCGTCCGACACACAGATCTCGGTTCGGGTGTCACCCGGCCGGCGCAGTTCACCTTTTTTCCCACGCCGCTACAGGTTATGAAAGCCACCCGAATCCCGCGACCGGCGGCGGCGGAAAGTTTGTGAAACGTTTCACCGTCGGCGGTCGATAGGGACAGAGACTTGCGGACCGGTCGGCCCCTCGCCCCCGACCACGACAACGGCGCCGCACGACGCGGCCGGACCACGGGCACGGAAGCAGGACATGCCGCACCCGAAGATCTACGAGCTCGACGAACTGGTGCCGGCGGTCGAGCGGGCGCGGGCCGGCGGCCGGCGCGTCGTCCACTGCCACGGCGTCTTCGACGTGCTGCACATCGGCCACGTCCGCCACTTCGAGCAGGCCAAGCAGCTCGGCGACATCCTGGTCGTGACGCTCACCCCCGACCGGTTCGTGAACAAGGGGATCGGCCGCCCGGCGTTCACCGAGGCGCTGCGGGCCGAGTTCCTGGCGTCGCTGGCGTGCATCGACTACGTCGCGGTCAACAAGTGGCCGACGGCCGTGGACACGATCCGGCTCGTCCGCCCGGACGTCTTCGCCAAGGGGAGCGAGTTCAAGACCCTCCAGGACACCATCGGCCACGTCAGCCAGGAGGCCGAGGCCGTGCGGGCGGTCGGCGGCGAGGTGGCGTTCACCGAGGACGTGGTGTACTCGTCGTCGGCGCTCATCAACCAGTACATGAGCCAGTACCCGGACCACGTCCGCGACTACCTGGCCCAGTTCGCCGGCCGCTGGCCCGCCGAGACCGTGCTGGAGCCGCTCAAGGCCGCGACCGGGCTGCGGGTGCTGGTCGTCGGCGAGACGATCATCGACGAGTACGCCTACTGCGAGGCGATCGGCAAGAGCGGGAAGGAGCCCGTGCTGGCGACCAAGTACCTGTCCACCGACAAGTTCGGCGGCGGGGTGCTGGCGTGCGCCAACCACGCGGCCAACTTCGCCGACCGGGTGGACGTGTTCACCATGCTCGGCGAGGGGATGGACGAGGAGCCGTTCGTGCGGTCCGTCCTCCGGGCGAACGTCACGCCGCACTTCGTCGAGAAGAAGGACTCGCCGACCATCGTCAAGAAGCGGTTCGTCGAGAAGTACCTGTCGCAGAAGATGTTCGAGGTCTACAGGATCAACGACGACGCGCTCGACGAGCGGGCCGACGCCGACCTGTGCGACCGGCTCCGGGCGCTGCTCCCGCAGTACGACGTGGTGATCGTCGCCGACTACGGCCACGGGATGCTCACCCGGAACGCCATCGGCGTGCTGTCGCGGCACTCGCGGTTCCTGGCGGTGAACACGCAGTCGAACGCCGGCAACCACGGCTTCAACATGATCTCGAAGTACCCGCGGGCCGACTACGTCTGCCTCGCCCAGCGCGAGGTCGCGCTCGAGACGCGGACGCTCCACCTGACGCCGGACGAGATGGTCCGCCACGTCTCCGACCGCCTCCACTGCCCGAAGGTGATGATGACCCGCGGCAGCGCCGGGACGCTCTACTACACCGCCCCCGGCGGCTACCACCGGGCGCCGGCGTTCGCCACCAAGGTGGTGGACCGGGTCGGCGCCGGCGACGCGGTGCTGTGCGTCACGTCGCTCGCGGTCGCCGCGGGCGCCCCGCCCGAGGTGGTGCCGCTGCTCGGCAACGTGGTGGGCGCCGAGGCGGTGGCGATCCTCGGCAACCAGCGGTCGATCGAGCGGATCCCGCTGTACCGCCACATCGAGTGCCTGCTGAAGGTCCACAAGAGCGACAAGCCGGAAGCCCCGAAGCAGCAGTACAAGCTGGCCGGCTAGGTCGTCATCCGTCCCTCGTCATTCGTCCCTCGTCGTCCGGCACCCTCCGCGGGTCCGCCGAATGACGAATGATGAATGACGAATGACCGTCCCCGAGGGTGAAGATGAGCGAGCCCGAAAAGTTCACCGTGCTGGTCACCGGCGGCGCCGGGTACGTCGGGTCGGTGCTGGTGCCGAAGCTCCTCGCCGAGGGGCACACGGTCCGCGTCCTCGACACCTACTGGTTCGGCGACGACGTGCTGGGCGCCGTGTCCGGGCACCCCCGGCTGACCGAGATCAAGGGCGACATGCGCGACCGCGCGACGCTCGAGCGCGCGGTCAAAGGCTGTACGGCCGTCATCCACCTCGCCTGCATCTCGAACGACCCCAGCTTCGAGATGGACCCGACGCTCGGCAAGTCGATCAACTACGACGCCTTCATCCCGCTCGTCCAGCTGTCGAAGGCGACCGGGGTGAAGCGCTTCGTCTACGCCTCGTCGTCGAGCGTGTACGGGATCAAGGAGGAGGAGAAGGTCACGGAAGAACTCCCGCTCAAGCCGCTGACCGACTACTCGAAGTACAAGGCGATGTGCGAGGATGTGCTGGAGGCCGCCCGCGAGCCGGGGTTCACCTGCCTGACCCTCCGCCCGGCGACGGTGTGCGGCTACTCGCCCCGCCTGCGGCTCGACCTGTCGGTGAACATCCTCACCAACCTCGCGGTCAACAAGCGCGAGATCACGGTGTTCGGCGGCAGCCAGTACCGGCCGAACCTGCACATCCAGGACATGACCGACCTGTACTGCCAGACCCTCAAGTGGCCCGCCGAGAAGATCGACGGGAAGATCTTCAACGCCGGCTGGCAGAACATGACGATCGCCGGCATCGCCGAGGCGGTGAAGGCCGAGGTCGGGCCGGACGTGACGATCGTCACGTCGAAGACCGACGACCTCCGCTCCTACCGGGTGTCGAGCGAGAAGATCAAGAACGAACTGGGCTGGGAGCCGCGCTACTCGGTGCCGGACGCGGTCCGCGAACTCGTCGCGGCGTTCAAAGCCGGGAAGATCGCCGACTCGCTGACCGCCCCGCGGTACTTCAACATCAAGACCATGAACGCCTGGCTCGCCGCCCAGAAGGCGGCGGCGTGACCGCGCCCGAGCCCGCGGGACCGCCGGCGACGGCGCCCCCGCGGACCCGCCGGGTTCGCGCCGCGGCAAACCCGGGTTGATTCCGCCTCGCTCTCCCGGGTACACCACACCACCCGGCCCGCGCCGGGCGCCACGGAAGGCACGCCAATGACCACGCCGCGCCTCGACGACCGGTCGAAAGACCTTCGCCGGGTGATCGTCCGCACGCTCCAGAAGGCCCGCCGCGGCCACGTCGGCGCCGCCTTCTCGCTCATCGAGATCTTCCGCGTCCTGTACGACGACGTCCTCCGCTTCAACCCGCAAGACCCGAAGTGGAAGGGCCGCGACCGCTGCATCCTGAGTAAGGGGCACGGCTGCCTCGCCCTCTACGCCCTCCTCGCCGACAAGGGCTACTTTCCGCCCGCCGAACTCGACAAGTTCTGCGCCGCCGACGGCATCCTGGGCGGCCACCCGGACGCCGGGAAGGTGCCGGGCGTCGAGGCGAGCACGGGCGCCCTCGGCCACGGCCTGCCGATCGGCCTCGGCATGGCACTGCACCTGCGCATTGCCAAGTCGGACAGCCGCGTGTTCGTCGTCCTCGGCGACGGCGAGTGCAACGAGGGGTCGGTGTGGGAGGCGGCCATGTGCGCCGGCAAGCACGGGCTGTCGGGCCTCACCGCGATCGTGGATTACAACAAGCACCAGAGCTACGCCAGCACGAAGGAAGTGCAGGACCTGGAGCCGTTCGCCGACAAGTGGCGGAGCTTCGGGTTCGCCGTCCGCGAGGTCGACGGCCACGACGTGGCCGCCCTCCGCGAGACGTTCAAGGCGCTCCCGTTCGCCGGCGACAAGCCGTCCGCGGTCATCGCCCACACGGTCAAGGGCAAGGGTGCCAGCTTCGCCGAGAACAACATGAAGTGGCACCACAAGAACAAGGTGACGGACCAGGAAGTCGAAGCCCTCTTGGCCGCCATCGGGGAGGCGTGATGCGCGAGAACTGCCTGAAGACGGTCTACGAGCTGGCGAAGACGGACGAGCGCATCGTGTTCGTCGGGTCCGACCTCGGGGTCGGCGTGCTCGCCGATTTCAAGCGGGAGATGCCGGACCGCTTCTTCATGGAGGGCGTGGCCGAGCAGAACCTCGTCGGCGTGTCCGCCGGCCTGGCGATGGAGGGGCACGTCGTCTACCTGAACACGATCGCCACCTTCCTCAGCCGGCGGTGCTACGAGCAGGTCGCGGTCGACCTGTGCCTGCACAACGTCAACGTCCGCCTCATCGCCAACGGCGGCGGCGTGGTGTACGCCCCGCTCGGCCCGACGCACCTGGCGACCGAAGACGTCGCCATCATGCGGGCGCTGCCGAACATGGCGATCGTCGCCCCGGCCGACGCGCCGGAGATGATCCGGTTCGTGCGCGCCAGCGTCGACCACCAGGGGCCGATCTACATCCGCGTGGCGAAGGGGCACGACCCGGTCGTGACGACCGACACCGGCCCGTTCGTGATCGGCAAGGCCGTACCGGTGCGGACCGGCGGCGAAGTGCTGCTCGTCACCACCGGCGTCGGGCTTCAGGTGTGCCTCGCGGCCGCCGACAAGCTCGCCGCGGAGGGGGTGGGGGCCGCGGTCCTGCACTTCCCGACGATCAAGCCGTTCGACACCGCCGCCCTGCACGCGCACGCCGAAGCGGCGAAGGCGATCGTGACGGTCGAGGAGCACACGATCCTCGGCGGGCTCGGCGGGGCGGCCGCCGAGTACCTCGCGGAAACGGACCTGCTCGCGGCGCGCCGGTTCAAGCGCGTCGGCATCCCGGACGTGTTCCCGAGCGTCTACGGCGACCAGAACGGGATGATGCGCAAGTACGGCATCTCGGCCGACGCCGTGGCCGCGACCGCGCAGTCGCTCCTCGCCGCCCGGCCGAAGGCCGCGCGCGTCGCCGCCTGACCCCACGAGACTCGCATGGGCCGCCTGCTCAACGTCGTGAACCAGCTCCACCGCCGCACCGCCCGCGACTATGTCGGGCGGATGGCGGACGAGAAGGTGCGTTGCTCCGTCGTCGCCCGCCGGTTCGACCACGACTACTGGGACGGCGACCGCCGCTACGGCTACGGCGGCTACAAGTACGACGGCCGCTGGGCGGTCGTGGCGAAGCAACTCGTCGACGCCTACGGCCTGAAGCCGGGCGCGAAGGTGCTCGACGTCGGCTGCGGCCGCGGCTTCCTGCTCCACGAGTTCACGCAACTCCTCCCCGGCAGCACGGTCGCCGGGTTCGACGTGTCCGACTTCGGGCTGGAGACGGCGAAGCCCGAGGTGAAGCCGTTCCTGTTCAAGCACCGGGCGCAAGACCCGTTCCCCTACAAGGACGGCGAGTTCGACCTGGTGATCTCCCTGAACGCGCTCCACAACCTCCCGCCGCAGGAGGTCGTGGCCGCGCTGAAGGAGATGCAGCGCGTCGGCAAGAACCAGTACCTCGTCGTCGAGAGCTTCAAGGACGCCGAGGAGCTGTTCAACCTCCAGTGCTGGGCGCTGACCTGCGAGACGTTCGCCCGCCCCGAGACGTGGGCGTGGCTGTACCAGCTCGCGGGGTACACCGGCGACTACGAGTACATCTACTTCGAGCCGCCGGCCGCCGCCGCGGCCGCCTGACCCCCGCACGAGGCGACCGATGGGAACCGCACACGCGAGCGGCAACGGGGCCGGGGCGAAGTCCCGCGAGCCGCAGTACCAACCCGTCCTGGAGATGGCCGCCCAGCAGGGGCTGTCCCGGTTCGGGATGATGAGCAGCCAGGTCTGGCGGGACGACCCCCGGCGGGTCGCGTTCCTGTTGTCCCGCTACAAGTTCGTGGCCAAAATGCTCGCCGGCAAGGACCGGGTGGTCGAGGTCGGGTGTGCCGACGCCTTCGGAACGCGGGTGGTCAGTCAGGCCGGGTGCCGGGTGACCGCGACCGACTTCGACGAGGTGTTCCTCGGCGACGCCCGCGCCCGGATGGCGGCCGACGGGTGGGCGTGTGACACCCTGGCCCACGACATCCTCACCGGCCCGGTCCCGCCCGGCGGGTTCGACGCCGCGTTCTCGCTCGACGTGTTCGAGCACATCCCGCCGGCCCAGGAAGACCGGTTCGTCGGGAACGTCGCGGCCTCACTGGCGGCCGACGGGGTGGCGGTCATCGGCTCGCCGTCGCTGCAATCCCAGGCGTTCGCCTCGCCCATGAGCAAGGCCGGGCACGTCAACTGTAAGGACGGCGACGAGTACGTGCGGGTGATGCGCCGGCACTTTCGGAACGTGTTTCTGTTCTCGATGAACGACGAGGTGGTGCACACCGGGTTCTCCCCGATGGCCCACTACCTCCTCGCGCTCTGCGTCGGGAGGTAGGGCGCCCGGGCGGGGGGCTCCCGCCCGGACAGCCGCAGGCGCCGACGGTCGGACCGCCTTGCCCAACCCAGCGGCCACCCCGCATCACCGGACGACCATGCGTACCCGATTCGACACCGATCTGACCGACACCCAGTGGGACCTGGTCTACCGAACCGTTCTCGCCCCGGGTGGGTACCCCGAATCGGTCCGCGACGTCGTGGACGGCATCCGCTACCGGGAGCGGGCGTGCGTCGGGTGGTGGCTCCTCCCGCCCGGGTTCCCGTCGGCCGAGACCCTCGAGGGGCATCGGACGCGGTGGGTCAAGGACGGGCTGTGGGCCGACATCCGGCAGGCCGCGGACAGTCTGGAGCGCGACGTCTCGGACCCGCTGGCCGGCGCCAGGTTGCCGCTGCGGCGGCGGGCCGCCCGGGCGGTCCGCGGGGTTCCGGGGAGTTCGGTCGGGCTGGCCGTGGCGCGGCTCCCGATCCAGACGGCACAGTTCGGCTACCGCCTGCTCTCCGCGCACCACCGGTGGCTGCGGCGGCTCTACGCCGAGATCCGGCGCGGCGACCAAGCCCTGGCCGACAGCCGGTACCGGGCCGCCGTCACGGCGTACACCCGGGCGCTCGACCTCGCCCCGGGCCACCCGCACCCCCTCCTCGGGCGGGCGACGGCGCAGTTCGGGATGGCCCAGTACGCGGAAACGATCGAAGACTCGGCCGCGACCCTCGCGGCCAGACTGGCGACGCCCGACCACCGGGCCCGGGCGCACGCCCTGACCGCGCGGGCTCTGGCACTGTCCGGGGGCGACCTGGAGCGGGCGACCCGGCACCAGACCGAGGTCTGGTGGGCGTACGACCGGGACCGGCCGGGCGGCGCGGACGGGATCGGCCCGATCGCCCGGTTGGACGCGCTGATGAGCGCCCACGACGACCTCGCCGAGTACCTGATCAACAACTACATGGCGTTCGACACGGCGCTCGCGTTGTACCGCCGCAAGCCCGCGGTGCGGGCGGAGTACGTCGCCGGGTTCGGCGACCACGTCAACGTGAGCGGGCTGATCCTCTCCGAGGACTGGGTGCGGAACATCGGCCACACGGCCTACCTCGACACGTTCGCCAAGATGCGGGCGATGGGGTGGGCGAACTGGGACCGGATGGTCCTCCTCGCGCCCCCGGCGGCGACCGCGAACTCGCACTACGCCCGGTACTGGGAGCACCTGTACGACGTGGTCACGGACGCCCGGCTCGCGGACGCCATCCGCCCGGCCGCCCGGGCGGTCGGGCCGCGGGTCGCCGGTCTCCTCCGCTTCCCGGACGGGTCCGAGCGGTACTTCACCGAGGCGCTGGGGACCGTCCAGCAGGCGTGGGAGGCCGAGGACCGGCCGCCCCTCCTGGCGCTCACCCCCGACGACCGCGAGCACGGGCGGCAGGCGCTCGAGAAGCTCGGGGTGCCGGACGGGGCGTGGTTCGTCTGCCTGCACGTCCGCGAGCCCGGCTACCACAAGGAAGGGGACAACCCCCACCAGCGGCACCGGAACGCGGACATCCGGACGTACCTCCCGGCGGTCGAGGAGGTCGTCCGCCGGGGCGGGTGGGTCGTTCGCCTCGGCGACCGGTCGATGACCCCGCTCCCGAACCTCCCGGGGCTGGTCGACTACGCCCACAGCCCGCTCAAGTCCGCCCGGCTGGATGTGATCCTGTCCGGCGGCTGCCGCTTCTATATCGGGGTAGCGTCCGGCCTGTGCCACATCCCGACCACGTTCGGCCGGCCGTGCGTGCTCACCAACTGGGTGTCGAACGCCCTCCCCGTCTACAGCCGGTACGACCTGTTCCTCCCCAAGCTGATGTCGTCGGTCCGGACCGGCCGCCCGCTCGGCTTCGCCGAGATGTACTCGCCGGTGCCCCGTCAGGCGGCCTACTCGGGGGTATTTCTGACGGAGCACGGGCTCAAGGTCGTGGACAACACGGCGGCAGAGATCCGGGCGGTTGTCACCGAGATGCTCGACCAGCTCGACGGGCGGGCGGACTATACGCCCGGGGACCAGGCCCGCCAGGCACGGTTCGCCGCGACCCTGGCCCGGTACGAGATCGCCGGTGCCTGCCGCATCGGCCGCGACTTCCTCCGCTCGCACGCCTCGCTCCTCCCCGCCACGCCCGCAATTCCCGCGGCCGCCTGACCGGTCCGACCACCGCGGGTAAGCGATGAACGCCCGGGGATCCCCGGGCGTTCTCGTGCGTTCCACCGAAGAGGCTCCGACACCGACCTCGGCAGCCCCCTGCTTTTCGGGCGCCGCCGGGGGCTTGGTAGGGCCGGTAAGTTAGGCCGCCTTCGCCGGGCGCGGGCGAACCACCGCAGCCGCACCGGGGCCGGGCGGTGCCGGGACGCGGAACCACGTCTTGTACAGGGCCGCGGCGAGCCGGATGCTCGGGCGGTCGACCGCCAGGTACATCACCCACGCGGCGGCGAACGTCGCGCCGAGGCACGCCGCGGACGCCGCCAGTGCCGCGGCGTTGTGGCCCAGCCCCCACCGCCCCTGGAACTGAAGGTAGAGGTAGCACGCGAGGGAACAGATGGCGATCAGGTGGAGTAGGTACAGGGTGAACGACACCTTCCCGAGGAACACGAGCGGCCGGCACCCGAACACCCGTTGGAGGGCCGGGCAGAAGGCGGTCGTGGCGACGAGCAACAGGCCGGACGCGGTTTCCTGAACGAACGCCTTCCCCACCTCGGCCCCGAAGACCGTGTAGCTCCCGGTGGTCGTCTTCGTCCCGGCGGCGTACGCGGCGGCGAGGGCGAGGGGAACGCCCACTACTCCCGGGAGCGCGAACCGGCCCCCGGCGGCCTCCCACCTCACGTACAGGTCGGCGACCGCGACCCCGAGCAGGAATTGACACATGTGATACCGGCCCGTCGCGGCCAGCAGCCCGCCGACCGCCAGGTAGAAGACCCACCGGCCCCTCAGGTTCCCGAACAGGGCGAGGAAGGCGTAGACGAGGAACGACCCGGACAGCTCGATCGACATCGTCCAGAGGTTCTTGTTGTACCCGCACCCGCCGGTCACGAAGACGTCCCACACCCCCTCCCGCGCCGCCCGGCGGAACGACGGGTCGAAATCGTAGAAGTACGTCAGCCACTGGTGCGGCATCGCCAGCAGCTGGGTCATGTGGGCGGCCGCCCACTGGTTGAACATCCACCCCCGCTTCATCACGAAACAGGCGAGGAGGATCGACGCGGCGGCCGGGAGCATGAGGCGGAGGTACCGGCGGGCGGCCGCGGACGCGAGCGCGTCCCCGGTCGGGTTGCGGAAGTGCGCCAGGGACAGGACGAACCCGCTCAGCAGGAAGAACAGCGTCACCGCGTACTGGCCGTCATACAGCACCCGGCCCGGGCCGTCGGCGATCGCCGCGGCCCACTTCGGGTAGTTGGCCAGCAGCGGGTGGCCGGGGCAGTAAAGTACCGGCCAAAAGGCGATGATCAGGTGGCCGAGGAAGACGCTCACCGAAGCGACCCCGAACGCGTCCATCTTCCCGCCGCCCGGCGGGGGGGCTGTACTCACGATCGGCGCCTCCGTGCGTCGCCCCATGCGGGCCGGGGAAGGGAAGCGGGCGGGCGTTTGTTCCCGCCCGCTCGTGCGGGCGTGACGGCCGGGTCAGGCGGCCCGGCGGCGGATGCCGACCGACCGCGCGACCTTCCGCAGCGCCCGGTACATCAGGCTCGGCGGGGCGGGCGGGGTCGCGGCCGCCGTCGGAACCTCGACCGGCGCCGCGACCGGTGCCGGTGCGGAGGCCGGGCGGGCGATGTACCGGCTGGCGTACACCCGGTTCCGGTCCAAATCCCCGGCGGCCGTCTTCACCTCCAGGCCGACCCGGAACTCGCCGTCCGTCACCTTGCGGAGGAGGACGTTGATGTTCGCGTTCGTGACGGCGGCGTGGCGGAAGGCGTTGACGTTGTTCCGCAGCTTGGTCCCGTCGGTGACGCTCGGGAACATGGTGTTCTCGGCGACGATGTTCCCGGTCCCGTTCGGGCCGTAGAACCACAGGTCTTCCAGCTCGTACCCGTTGGCCTCGGCCAGTTCCTTGAACATCAGCGCGTTGTAGCAGAAGTACCCGTGGTTGATGTACCCGGTGGACGGGAGTTGGTGGAACATGTACCCGCCCGGCCGGCACGCCTCGTGGATCACCTTGAACGCGTTGAACTGGTTCATCAGGTGCTCGGTCGTCCCGAAGTTCACCACCAGGTCGAACGTGTTCCGCTTGTCCGGGGCGAGCGAGTGGATGTTCAGGTCGAACAGCTCGGCGTACCGGGCGCTGACCACGTCGAGGGAGACGTACTCGACCTCGGTCCGGGTGAGCACGTCGCCGAGGAATAGCGTCGGGTTGTGGACGTCCCCGTAGTGGGTCGAGCGGAACTCGCACTCGGCCACGAACGCATCGAACGCCTCGCCCTCCAGCGTACACCCGTGCCGCCGGAGGACGGCCCGGAGGTCGTCGGCCGGCGCCTGCAGCAGGCACTGCTCGCCGATGTCGAGGATCCGCCCCCGACGGGGCAACTTCTCGGTCTCACTGAGCCACTTCAGGAACTCCATGCCACAGCCCATGGACGTGCCTCCTTGCGGGACCGGGGTCGGGGTCAGGCGACGATCAGGTGCGGGAGCGGGACGACGAACCGCCCGCCGGCGGCGGCGAACGCGGCGTGCTTCTGCATGATCGGGGCGGCGTAGTTCCACGCCAGCACCGCCACCACATCCGCCTTCTTCTCGTACAGCGCCTCGGACGGGTACACCGGGATGTGGTGGCCGGGGCTGAACGTGTTCTGCTTCACCGGGTTGTCGTCCACCAGGAAGTCGATCCGCCCGGCCAGCCCGAACTGGTTGATGAGCGTCGTCACCGTCGGCGACGCGCCGTAGCCGGCGACCGTCTTCCCCGCGGCCTTCGCCCGGTCGAGGACGGCGACGAACCGGTCGCGCGCCACCTCGACGCGGCGGGCGTAGTCGCGCCACGTTTCCGGGTCGTGCAGGGCGGTGATCGACTCCCACTCGACCAGCCGACCGAGCTCCGCCGACGGCTTGCGCGGCCCGCCGGCCCGCTGCACGGTGCCGCGCAGCGACCCGGCCTTCGTCGGGATGCGGCGCACGTCCACCAGCTCCAGCCCGTGCCCGGCGAAGAAGGCGACGAGCGACTTCACCGAGTGGTAGCAGAGGTGCTCGTGGTAGACGGTGTCGAACAGCATCTTCTGCACGATGTCGAGGAGGTACGAGACCTCGAACGTGAAGACGCCGTCCGGGCGGAGCAGGTCGCGGATGCCGTCGGCCATCTCGGGCAGCTTGTCCGAGTGGGCGAACACGTTGTTCGCGGTCACGACCGCGGCGGGGCCGTGGCCGGCCTTGATCTTCGCCGCGAGCTTGTCGGTGAAGTACTCGGGGAGCGTCTCGACGCCCTCGCCCGTGGCGCGGCGGGCGATCTCGACCGCCGGGTCGACGCCGAGCACGCGGTAGCCGAGCTCCTTGAACGCCTTCAGCAGCGAGCCGTCGTTGCTGCCGATGTCGACGACGAGCGACCCGGGCTCGGCGCCCGCCGCCGCGGCGACCTCGCCGGCGTAGGTCTGGAAGTGCTTCACCAGCCCGAGCGACGACGTGGTCGAGTACGTGTAACTCCGGAACAGGATGTCCGGGTTGACCACGTCCTCGATCTGGCAGTTGCCGCACGCCCGGCACAGGTGCAGGTTCTGGGCGAACTCCTGCTGCGGCTGAGCAGTGGGGAGGTAGTCGTTGCCGATCGCCGAGTGGGCGAGCGGCAGCGCGAGCGCCAGGTCCGCGGAGCGGCACAGGAGGCACCGGCGCGCCTTGTAGTGCGTCCCGGTGCCGTTGGCGATCGCCTGCTCGCGGGTCTTCAGCGCGGTCATCGGTGCCTCCGTGCGGGGTACTGGGCGTCTCAGCCGGCGATGCCGGCGACCTCGCGGGCCATCGCGTCCTGCAACATGAGTGACAGCCCGCCGTCGACCGCCAGTTCCTGGCCGGTGATGAACGACGCCTTCGGGCCGCACAGGAACGCGACCGTCTCGGCGACCTCGCGGGCGGTGCCCATGCGCGCGAGCGGGGTGATCTGCGAGTACATCTTTTGGAGCGCCGCCTGCCCGGCGTAGTACGCGGCCGACTCCGGCTTCACGAACGTACACGGCGACACGACGTTCACCCGGATGCCCTGCGCCCCGAGCTTCACCGCGTAGAACCGCGCCATCTGCTTGAGCGCCGCCTTCGACGTGTGGTACGCGAGCGTCTGGTTGCGGGCGACGAACGTGCTGGCGTTCGACGTGACGACGCAGATGGCCCGGTCGCCGTCGGCGGCGAAGGCGGGGGCCAGCCCCTCGATGAGCACCTTCGTCGCCGTCATCGACACGGTCATCTCGCCGGCCCAGCTGTCGCCCTTGCCGCGGTAGCGCTGGAGGAACACCAGGCTCGACACCTGCCCGACCTTCGCCACCTGTTCCTGGAGGGCGGTCAGCAGCGCCTCCGGGCTCTCGACGTCGCCCGCGAAGCCGAGGACCTCGCCGCCCGACTCGAACGCCGGGAAGTCGCCCGGCGCGCGGCCGACGGCCGTGACCACCTGCCCCTCGGCCGCGAGGATCAGGGCCAGCTCGCGGCCGACGCCCTTGGTGCCGCCGACGATGATCGTGTGCTTCCGTGCCACGTTGCGCCTCCGTGTGTGGGACCGATTCACGCCGCCCGGCCGGCCGCGACCGCCGCCCGCAGCCGGTCGACGAACGCCGGCACGCCCGGGTCGCCCTCGGCCGGCGACCACGCCGCGAACTCGGTGTCGGCCCGGTTGAACGGGCCGGTCGTGGTCTCGTGGAACAGCGCGTACGGCGTGTGGATGAGGACCGAGTGGAAGCACGGCTCCATCACCCGGTAGTAGAACGCCTTGCCGGACTGGTACGGCCCCATCCGCACCACCTCGCGGACCCCGCCGTCGTCGTGGAAGAACACCACGTCGAGCTCGCCCTCGATGACGTGGAACGACTCGGCCTTCTTCCCGTGCCGGTGCGGGCGGATGTACGTGGCCCGGTCGAGGCAGATGAGCATCTCGTGGAGCGTGTCGTCCGGCCCGGGGTGCGCGCACAGCCGCGACCGCTTGCGGGCGTTGGTCGTCCCCTTGCGGACGACCTCGGCCACGTCCGCGGCGCGGACCCGGACGACCCCGCCGGTCGCCTGGAACACCTCGTCCGACTTCATCGTGATCGGCACGTCACGCCGCCTTTCCGGCCGCCCGGCCGAGCGAATCCAGGGACATCGGGCTCTCGGGGAAGATCGACGCCAGCACCCCGCCGCGGGCGGTGAAGGCCGCGTTCTTCGCCGCCACCGCCGCCTCGATCTCGGCCCGCACCGTCATCAGGCACAGGCCGATGTCGCGCTTCACGAGTTCGGCCGACGGCAGGATCGGCGCCTTCGACCCGGGCATGAACAGCCCGTGCTTCTTCGCGTTGTCGTCGGCCACGAAGTCGATGTGGTCTTCCAGGCCGTACAGGTTGATGAACGCGCCGCTGAGGTGCCCGGCGCCGAGCATGGCGACCTTCTTGCCGGCGCGGGTGAACCGCGTAACCGTCTCGCGGATGCGGTCGCGGACGCGCGGAAAGGCGCGGAGGAAGCTCTCGGCCCGGTTCACCTCGTACTCGAGCTCGCGCGGGCTGATCGCGTCGCCCGGCGCCACCGCGTCCGGTTGCACCACCGCGAGGAGCACGTCTTCCTGCGAGAAGTAGAAGCGCTTGAGGTACGCCACGCCCCAGCCGGTCGCGGCGAACAGTTGCCGGAGCGTCGCCGGGGTGAAGTAGAAGAGGTGCTCCTCCCACACGGTCGTGTAGTCGGAGCGCTCGAGCGCCTTGCGCACGTCGGGCATCTCGAACAGGACGTACCCGCCGGGCTTGACCACCGCCTTGGCGGCGGCGAGCGTCTGGTGGATGTCGTAGCTGTGCTCGAGGACGTGGCGGACGAGCAGGACGTCCGGGCGGCCGTACTTCGCCACGAGCCGGTCCGTCGTCGCCGGCGTCAGCGCGGCCTGGATCGACTCGATGCCGCCGAGCGGGCTTTCCACGCCGAGGTCGTCGCGGGCGTGGGCGAGCCACGTGTTCGGCAGGCCGAGCGCGTTGAGCCGCTTCAGCGTCGAGTCGTCCTTGTACGTCAGCCCGCCCACCGTACTCGCCGGCGTGACGCCGGGTAGTCCGCGGAGCACGCCGGCGACCTCGTCGAGGTGCGCCTCGGGCTCGTTGTAAACGATCCAGTCGAACCGCGGCCGCATCTCGGCGACCGGCACCGCCGATTCGAGCTGGATGGTGCCGCACCGCCGGCACACGCCGAGCTTGCACGGGTGCGCGAACTCGGCCTCGCCCGCCGACCGGAGGAACCGGTTGGTGAGCGTCTGCGGCCCGAAGTCGAGCCAGTCGGCGATGCCGTCGCGGCGGCAGGTGCGGCAGGTGGCCATGCGTCCCGTCCGTGGGTGGGTGGGCGTTTACGCCGCGTGGCGGTACTCGAGCGTCTGGCTCTGGATCTCGGGCCAGTAGTCGTTGACCCACTGCACGACCTCGCCGAGCCCGGTGTCGAGCGACACCTGCGGCTTCCAGCCGAGCTCGGCGCGGATCTTCGCGGAGTCGATGACGTAGGCGGCGTCCTGGCCGGGCCGCTCGTCCACGGTGCGGGTCGCGTCCTCGAACCGCTTGCCGAGGCGGTCGCAGATCGTCCCCACCACGTCGCGCACCGCCACGCCCTCGTCGGGCGAGATGTGGTACAGTTCGCCGACCCGGCCGCGCTCCAGGATCAGCTTCTCGCCGGCCGACACGTCGCGGATGTGGATGTACGACTTCACCGCGCGGCCGCCGCCGTGCAGCTCGATCGTGCGGCCGATCTTCACGTAGATCGCCGACCGCGGGATGATCTTGAACAGCTGCTGTCGCGCCCCGTACACGTTCGTCGCGCGGACGGTGAGGAGCGGGAAGCCGTACTGCTTCGCGTAGGTCTTCAGCAGGTAGTCCGCCGCCGCCTTCGAGGCCGCGTAGGGCGTGCTCGGGTTCAGCGGCGACTCCTCGGTCACGCGGCCGACGCACGTCCCGTAGGCTTCCGGCGACGAGATGTGGACGTAGCGCTTGAGGTACTTCTGCTTCCGCAGGTGGTTGACGAGGAACGACAGCGCCACGGTGTTCGTCTGGAACCAGTGCTCCGGATGGTCCCAGCTCGGCGCCACCTCGCTCTGCGCGGCGAAGTTGACGATCGCGTCGGGCTTCTCCTCGTCCAGCACGGCGAGGATCTTGCCCATGTCGCGGTTCATGTCGAGCGCGTGGTAGCGGTACTTCGACAGGTCCTTCCGCAGCCGGTAGCGCAGCGCCAGGCTCGACCGCTCGGGCGACCGGCTGACGCCGACCACCGTGTACTGCGGGTCGTCCAGGAGCAGGTCCACGAAGTCCTGCCCGGAGAACGAATTCGCGCCGAGGACGACGACCTTGCTCATGCGACCTTCCGCATCGGGGAACTGGGGGGGACGACCGCCGCGAGGGCGGCGCGGGCCTTACCGAGCTGTGCGGCCTTGCGGCCCTCGTGCTCGGCCGCGGAGCCCGAGAACGCCCGCCGGCTCCCGCCGACCGGCAGGAACTCGTTGAGCATGATGCACACCCACTTCACCCGGTACACCGGGAGGAGCAGCGCGGCGCGGGCCTGGAACGCCAGCGGCTCGGCGTAGCACCCGCCGACCGCGGTGGCGAAGCGGTCGAACGCTGCGGCCGGGGCGGGGACGGCGGGCTGGCAGAAGAAGTCGCACACGAGCTTCGCCGGGTCGTCCCACCCGGCGTACTCGAAGTCGATGAACCGGAGTTCGCCCGACGGCTCGCGCAGGGCGTTGTGGAACCCGAAGTCGGACGGCGACACGCAGCGGTCGGCCGGCGCGAGCGGGCGGTCGAGCGGCAGCCCGCACGCGGCCGCCGCGGCACGGGCGAGCCCGAGCACAGACCGCCACGCGGGGGCGAGCTCGGCGTCCACGAACCCGGCCGCGGCCACGTCGGACACGCCGCCGACCGGGAGTGCCCGCAGCCGGTCGACGCGGCGCGCCACGGTGGCGAAGTGATCGTCCAGGCTGAAGCACGACTCGGACGCGCGCGGCAGCGCGGCGGCGTCGCCCCGGTCATTCGCGGCGTGGAGGTCGCGCACGAAGTCGATCGCGGCGTCGACGTCCGCCTCGGTCGCGGTCGTGCCGTGCATCGAGCGACCGGGGACGTACTCGTACAGCGCGAGGCCGTTGGCGGGATCGGCGGCGAGCGGTCGAGGCACGCGGCGGACGCCGGCGTCCCACGCGAAGCGGCCGAACGCCCACTCAGCGCCGAGGCGGTCGCGCGGGTCGTCCGGGTGTCGGAAGTACGACTTCAGCAGCACCGGGCCGGTCGCGGTGTCGAGCCGGAACACGCGGTTGTTCGCGCCGCCGGCGAGCGGCAGCACGGCGGTCGCCGGACCAACCCCGGCGGCGTCCGCGAGGGCGGCGACGGCCTTGGGGTCTACGCCGCCCATCGGGCCTCCTTGCCACCGAGCACGAGAGCCTGCACCGCCGCCCAGCTCGTCACGCGCGTGTAGTCGGCGCGGTCGGCGTTGGCGGCGGCGGGGTCGAACAGCACCTTCCGCGGTTTCGCCGGGAACGACGGCTCGCCGAGGAACTCGGGCAGGTCGTCCACGAACACGTCGCAGCCGAGCGAGCCGATGCGGTCGAGCTTCGACTGCTTCGTAAGCTCCAGGTACACGCGCTCCGGCGACAGCCCGGTGTCGGCGGTGTCGTAGAAGCCGTGCGTGGTCAGGAACGTGTGCGCGGCGGCGTGCAGGTCGTAGGCCGGGCCGAGGTACGGGTGCTTCGTCTTGTGGCTGACGACCGCCACTTCGACACCCGCGGCCTTACACGCCTGGAGGAAGTCTTTCACCCCGGGGAACGGCTCGGCGTCCGAGATGCGCGGGCCGTAGCCGACGCCCTGCATCGCCGTCCACTCGGGCTCGCGGCCGATGGCGCGGATGTGGTCGCGCACGGCGCCCTTCGCCGCCGCGAGCGATTCGGGGATCAGCCCCTGCTCGACGGCCAGCCGGTGGAACAGGCGGTCGTAGCAGACGATCGTGTTGTCGAAGTCGAGCCCGACGAGCATCCTTGCCCCTCTGGGTGCGAGCCCGGCCCGGGGCAACGCCCCGGGCTATCGAATCTCAGGCCGTTGGCCTGAAAACCGGTCAGCCGTCTTCACCCCAACGGGGTGAGATTCCATAGCCCGGGGCGTTGCCCCGGGCCGCCTGGTCCGTTCGGCTATGCCGCCTTCGCCGCGGTCGCGGCCGCGATCTCCAGGATCGGCCGGCTCGCCGTGCCGTGCTCCAGGTCGTCGAGCGCCCGGTTCACGTCGGCGAGGCCGTACCCGCCGGTCATCAGCGGCTCGAGGTCGAGGCGGCCGGCGGCGAGGAGCTTGCAGTAGCGCGGGTAGTCGCGGTCCGGCACGTTGTCGCCGCCCCAGGTGCCGAGCAGCCGTTTCCCCTGGTTGAGTTCGCGCGGGTCGAGGTCGAGCGTGCTGCCGAACCGGGCGTTGCCGACGACCACCGCCGTCCCGCCCTGCGACCGCACGACCGCCATCGCCTGCTTCATCACGGCGGGAACGCCCGTCGCCTCGATGGCGAAATCGACGCCGCCCTTGCACAGCTTGAGGATTTCTGCGACCGGGTCGGCCGTCTTCGCGTTAACCGTGTGGCTCGCCCCGAGCCGCTTCGCCAGCGTGAGCTTGTCGGCGTTCACGTCCACGGCGATCACCGGCGTGCAGCCCGACAGGGCCGCCGCGGCGACGGCGCAGCTGCCGATCCCGCCGGCGCCGAACACCACGACGCTCTGCCCCGGCCGCGGCTGGGCGGTGTTGAACACCACCCCGGCGCCGGTCGGCACCGCGCACCCGACGAGCGCCGCCAGCCGGAGGGACATCCCCTCGGGGACGACCGTGAGGCGGTTCTCGGCGATGACGGAATAGGTGGCGAAGGTGGTGATGCCACCGGCGTTCACCTTGCGGCCGTTCCAGTCGTAGACGGTGCCGGGCACGTCGAGGCCCGAGCCCTTGATCCACGACAGGATGACGCGGTCGCCGGGCTTCACCTTGGTGACGCCGGCGCCGCACTCGCGGACGATGCCGCTGCCTTCGTGGCCGAGACAGTGCGGCAGGAACTTGTCCTCGCCGCGGTGGCCGCGCGCCTCGCCGACCTGGGTGTGGCACACGCCGCTGTACGCCACCTCGACGAGCACCTGGCCGGGCTTCAGCGCGGGCACGTCGAGGTCGGCGAGTTCGAGCGGACGGGCGAGCTCGACCAGGACGGCGGCGGTCGTCTTCATGCGGCCTCGCGGGGCGGGTAACCCGGGTAGCCCCGGGGTACTACCACACCGGCGGGAACGCCGGCAACCCCAACCACCCGCGCGCCGGCGGGGGAAAATGCTGTCTACCTTTGGCTGGTGAACGCATGTCCCGTATAATGGGGCGAGGTGTCGGGTGTGGCCCCACCGACTCTGCCCGCGGCCCGGA